>Ga0265293_10001739_pt1 | contig 46278 bp, 45 predicted proteins | sample Munlanlewell138R_FD_192505 | JGI IMG/M metagenome (GOLD analysis project Ga0265293, IMG submission 192505) | Leachate microbial communities from a municipal landfill in Southern Ontario, Canada - Leachate well 138R | ecosystem: Engineered > Solid waste > Landfill > Unclassified | place: Canada... | reverse complement strand
CCCCCGCCGGGCACGCCGCCGCAGCACATGCTGGCCGCGGTGCTGGCCGAGCGGCACCGGCGCGAGCTGGCCCGGCTGACCGCGCGTGCGCAGCAGCCCGGCGCTGGGTATCCCGCGCCTTCCCCCCCGCCGGCCGCATATCCCGCGCCGGCGTCATATCCCCCGCCCGCTTATCCCCCGCCCGCTTATCCCGCGCCCGCGTCGCCCCATGTCCCGCCGACGCCGCCCCCGCCTCACAGTCCGCCGCCTCCGCCCGGCGGCTTTGTCCCGCCCGCCTGACCGACCTTTCGAAATTGCGTCCAGGGTTGTGGTCGCCGCCGCACAACAGCCCTAGGAGCAGCCTCGGCGTGCCCCCGACGCTCGGCGCCACGCCCCGACGCTCGGCGGCGTCGTCCCGCCCGCGCCTGACCGCCGCCGAGACTGCTACCAGGGTCGCGACCACGGCCTCGCCACAGCCCCAGCAGCAATTTCGCCGCGACCGAGACGCTCGGCGCAGCACGCCGGGCGGTGATCTGGGACACCCATGTCCCATTTTGGCCCAACTCTGGTACATTTCTACGTCGTGACGAGTGTCGAAACGGGCGTGCGCGGGCGGACGAGGAAGGCCATCCTCGACGCCGCGATGACCGTGCTGTCCGCGACCCCCGCGGCCTCGCTGTCCGACATCGCCGACGCGGCCGAGGTGGGCCGCAGCACCCTGCACCGTTACTTTCCCGAGCGCGCCGACCTGATCCGCGAGCTCGCCCTGCACGTCCACGCGATCAGCAACGCCGCGATCGCCGAGGCCGACCCACTGAGCGGACCGCCGGTGGCCGCACTGCGCCGGGTGGTCGAATCCCAGCTGGAGCTGGGGCCCATCGTCGCCTACATCTACGTCGACCCCGCGGTCTTGGGCGACCCGGAACTGCTGGCGCACCTCGAGACCGGCGACGAGGCCGTCATCGAGGCGCTCGAGCGCGCCTGCGCCGAACGCGCGAACACCCCGCCCGGCTGGGTGCGACGCGCGTTCTGGGCGCTGCTGCAGGCCGGCTTCGAATCGGCGCAGCAGGATGGCACCCCGCGCCATCAGATCGTCGACGCCATCATGACCACCCTCACCGAGGGCGCCATCAACCCCGGCTGAGCCCCCGCGGCCCAGCTTGTCCAGGAGTCATCTCATGTCCACCCGACTCGATGCCGCCGATTCCGCGGCATCACCGGAATCCACCCCGCGCACCGCCTGGTTCGCGCTGGCGGTGTTGATACTGCCGGTGCTGTTGGTGGCGATCGACAACACCGTGCTGGCCTTCGCGCTGCCCGCGATCGCCGAGGACTTCCGCCCGCCGGCGACCACCCAACTCTGGATCGTCGACGTGTACTCCCTGGTGCTGGCCGCGCTGCTGGTGCCGATGGGCAGCCTCGGCGACCGCATCGGTCGGCGCCGGCTGCTGCTGATCGGCGCCACCGGTTTCGCGCTGGCCTCGGCAGTGGCCGCGTTCTCACCCACCGCGGAGGCCCTGGTCGGGGCACGGGCGCTGCTCGGCGTGTTCGGCGCCATGCTGCTGCCGCAGACGCTGTCGCTGATCCGCAACATCTTCACCGAGGCCGCCGCGCGCCGGTTGGCCATCGCCATCTGGGCGTCCTGCTTCGCCGCCGGCTCGGCGCTCGGCCCGATCGTCGGCGGCGCGCTGCTCGAGCACTTCCACTGGGGCGCGGTGTTCCTGGTCGCGATCCCGATCCTGTTGCCGCTGTTGATCTTCGCGCCCCGGGTGGTGCCCGAATCCCGCGACCCGAACCCCGGACCGCTGGACCTGATCAGCGTGACGCTGGCGTTCGTCACGATGCTGCCGTTCGTCTGGGCCATCAAGATCGCCGCGCACGACGGCCTGTCGGCGGCCGCGCTCGCCGGGTTCACCCTCGGCATCGCCGCCGGTGTGCTGTTCGTACGACGACAGAACCGCAGTCAGACCCCGATGCTCGACATGAAGCTGTTCGCCTACGGCCCGTTCAGCTCGTCGATCCTGGCCAACTTCCTGTCCATCGTCGGCCTGATCGGCTTCCTGTTCTTCATCTCCCAGCACCTGCAGTTGGTCCTGGGTCTCTCGCCGCTGATGGCCGGGCTGATCACGCTGCCCGGCGCGGTGATGTCGATGGCCGGCGGCCTGGCGGTGGTGCGGCTGGCGCGCTGGTTCGCCCCGCAGACACTGATCATCGCCGGGCTGGTGCTGGTCTCGGTCGGATTCCTGCTGATCCTGCTGTTCCGCCACGACCTGAACGTCGTCGCGATCATCGCGTCGTTCGTGGTGCTCGAGCTGGGCGTCGGGGTGTCGCAGACGGTGTCCAACGACACCATCGTCAGCTCGGTGCCACCTGCGAAAGCCGGTGCCGCCTCGGCAGTTTCGGAGACCGCCTACGAGCTGGGCGCCGTCGTCGGCACCGCGACGCTGGGCACCATCTTCACCGCGTTCTACCGCACCAACGTCGACGTGCCGGCCAAGCTCTCCGCCGAGCACGCCAACGCCGCCGGCGAGAGCATCGGCGGCGCCGTCAGCGTGGCCGAGGAGTTACCCCCGGCACTCGGCGAGCAACTGCTCGAGTCGGCCCGGTTGGCGTTCGACTCGGGGATCGCGCCCACCGCGGCGATCGCGGCGGGCCTGACCGCGACGGCCGCCGTCGCGGTGGCGTACGCCTTCCGCCGCACGTGATTCCGGTGCGCTGGGTTGCGGGGAGCGCAACCCAGCGCACCGAAATCACTCGACGTCGACCCAGTCCAGGGTGCGCTGCACGGCCTTCTGCCAGCCCGCGTACCCGGTGGCGCGCTGCTCGTCGGTCCAGCGCGGCGACCACCGCTTGTCCTCGTGCCAGTTCGCCCGCAGCTCTTGCGGGTCCGACCAGAACCCCACGCCCAGTCCGGCCGCATACGCCGCACCCAGCGCGGTCGTCTCGGCCACAACGGGTTTCACCACCTCCACGCCCAACACGTCGGCCTGGATCTGCATGCACAGGTCGTTGGCGGTGATACCGCCGTCGACCTTGAGCACCTCGAGGTGCACGCCCGAATCGGCGGCCATCGCGTCGACCACGTCGCGGCTCTGGTAGCAGATCGCCTCGAGCGCGGCGCGGGCCAGATGCGCGTTGGTGTTGAACCGCGACAGCCCGACGATCGCGCCGCGGGCATCGGAGCGCCAGTACGGCGCGAACAGCCCCGAGAACGCGGGGACGAAGTACACCCCGCCGTTGTCCTCGACCTGCCGCGCCAGCGCCTCGCTCTGCGCCGCACCGGAGATGATGCCGAGCTGGTCGCGCAGCCACTGGATGGCCGAGCCGGTGACGGCGATCGAACCCTCCAGCGCGTAAACGGGTTTCGCGTCCGCGAACCGGTAGCAGACGGTGGTCAGCAGCCCGTTTTCGGAGCGCACGATCTTCTCGCCGGTGTTGAGCAGCAGGAAGTTGCCGGTGCCGTAGGTGTTCTTGGCCTCGCCGGCCGACAGGCACACCTGCCCGACCATCGCGGCCTGCTGATCACCGAGAATGCCGGTCACCGGGATCTCGCCGGCCAGCGGGCCCGCGCCCTGAGTGACGCCGTACGGCTCCGGTGACGACGACGACGCAATGCCCGGCAGCATCTGTCGCGGGATGCCGAAGAACGACAACAACTCGTCGTCCCAGTCCAGGGTCTCGAGGTCCATCAGCATGGTGCGGCTGGCGTTGGTGACGTCGGTCAGGTGCACGCCCCCGCGCGGACCGCCGGTGAGATTCCACAGCACCCAGGTGTCGGGCGTGCCGAAGATCGCATCGCCACGCTCAGCGGCCTCCCGCACGCCGTCGACGTTCTCCAGGATCCACTGCACCTTGCCCGCGGAGAAGTACGTCGCCGGCGGCAACCCGGCCTTGCGACGGATCACGTCGCCGCGGCCGTCGCGGTCCAGTGCCGAGGCGATGCGGTCGGTGCGGGTGTCCTGCCAGACGATGGCGTTGTACAGCGGCCGGCCGGTGCGGCGGTCCCAGACCAAGGCGGTCTCGCGCTGGTTGGTGATGCCGAGCGCAGCCAGGTCGGCGGCGGCCAGCTTGGTGTTGTTCAGCGCGGTCGCCAGCACCGAGGCGGTGCGCTCCCAGATCTCCACCGGGTTGTGTTCGACCCAGCCGGCCCGGGGCAGCAGTTGCTCGTGTTCGAGCTGATGGCGGCCCACCTCGCGGCCCGAATGGTCGAAGATCATCGCCCGCGTGCTGGTGGTGCCCTGGTCGATCGCCGCAACAAAGTCAGCCAACGTGTCTCCTACCGCAGTCGGTGCCGGGTTCCATGATGGTCTACCGCGCGCCCGGAATCGCCCGCAACCGCGACATCGGCCCCCAACACCGACACCAGCCCATAACATCGAGTCGTGGGCGAACAGGTCAAGGGCGCGAACTACACCCGGGCGCACCGCCAGGAGTACCGGCGCAAGGTGCAGCTGTGCCTGGACGTCTTCGAAACCATGCTCGCGCAGTCGAGTTTCGAGTTCGACCGGCCGCTGACCGGCATGGAGATCGAGTGCAACCTGGTCGACGACGGCTATCAGCCCGCCATGACCAACACCGATGTGCTGGCCTCCATCGCCGACCCGGCCTATCAGACCGAATTGGGCGCCTACAACATCGAATTCAACGTTCCGCCGCGGCCGCTGCCCGGTCAGTCCGCCCTGGAACTCGAGAACGAGGTCCGGACCAGCCTGAATGCCGCCGAGGAGAAGGCCACCCGCGGGGGCACGCACATCGTGATGATCGGGATCCTGCCCACGCTGATGCCCGAACACCTGGACCACGACTGGATGAGCGATTCGGCGCGCTACCGGGTGCTCAACGACTCGATCTTCACCGCGCGCGGCGAGGACATCCTGATCGACATCGACGGCCCCGAGCGGCTGTCGATGTACGCCGAGACCATCGCCCCGGAGTCCGCGTGCACGAGCATGCAACTGCACCTGCAGGTTTCACCGTCCGGGTTCGCCGACAACTGGAACGCCGCGCAGGTGCTGGCGGGCCCGCAGCTGGCCGTCGGCGCGAACTCGCCGTACTTCTTCGGTCATCAGCTGTGGGCCGAGACTCGCATCGAGCTGTTCGCGCAGTCCACCGACACCCGCCCCGACGAGCTCAAGGCCCAGGGGGTGCGCCCGCGGGTGTGGTTCGGCGAGCGCTGGATCACCTCGATCTTCGACCTGTTCGAGGAGAACGTGCGCTACTTCCCGTCGCTGCTGCCGGAGATCTCCGACGAGGACCCGGTGGCCGAGCTGGCCGCCGGGCGCACGCCGACGCTGCCGGAGCTGCGCCTGCACAACGGCACGGTGTACCGGTGGAACCGGCCGGTCTACGACGTGGTCAACGGCCGACCACACCTGCGGGTGGAGAACCGGGTGCTGCCCGCCGGGCCGACCGTGATCGACATGATGGCCAACTCCGCCTTCTACTACGGCGTGCTGCGCACCCTGTCGGAGGAGGACCGGCCGATCTGGACGAAGATGAGTTTCGCTGCCGCAGAGGAGAATTTCCATACCGCCGCCCGCCACGGCATGGACGCGCGGCTGTACTGGCCGGGGCTGGGCTCGGTGACCGCCGACGAGTTGGTGCTGCGGGCGCTGCTGCCGATGGCCCACGAGGGGCTGCGCCGGCGCGGGGTGGCCGCCGAGGTGCGCGACCGCTACCTGGGGGTCATCGAGGGTCGCGCCAAGACGGGTCGCACCGGCGCCGGCTGGCAGGTGGCCACCGTCGGGGCGCTGCAGGAGCGCGGCTTGACCCGCCCGCAGGCGCTGGCCGAGATGCTGCGGCTGTACTGCGAGCGCATGCACAGCAACGAACCCGTGCACACCTGGGACGGCCCGGCCCGCGCGTAGCGTGGAGCCCATGACTGTTGAAGGTATGGACTGGGACAGCGTCTACCGCGGAGAGAGCGACATTCCAGGCCCGCCGCCGTGGAACATCGGTGAACCGCAGCCCGAACTCGCGGCGCTGATCGAGCAGGGCAAGATCACCGGCACCGTGCTGGACGCGGGCTGCGGTCACGCGGAGTTGTCGCTGGCGCTGGCCGAGCGCGGGATGACCGTCGTCGGTATCGAGTTGACGCCGACGGCGGTGGCCGCGGCGCGCAAGGCCGCCGAGGAGCGCGGGCTGAGCACCGCGACCTTCGTCCAGGACGACATCACCACCTTCACCGGGTTCGACGGCAAGTTCGACACCATCGTCGACAGCACGCTGTTCCACTCGCTGCCCATCGAGGGCCGCGACGGCTACCTGCAGTCGGTGCTGCGGGCCGCGGCGCCCGGGGCGGGGTTCTACATCCTGGTGTTCGCCAAGGGCGCGTTCCCGCCGGATCTCGAGACCAAGCCGAACGAGGTCGACGAGGCCGAACTGCGCGAGGCCGTCGGCAAGTACTGGGCGATCGACGAGATCCGCCCCGCCGCCATCCACGCCAATATGCCTGAGATGCCCGGGATTCCGGTGCCGCCGTTCCCGCGCGACGAGAAGGGCCGGATCAAGATGCCCGCGTTCCTGCTCAGCGCGCACAAGCCCGCTTAGTTGCTGACCACCAGCGACAGTCGTCGCTGCTGCGGCCGCTTGCTGCTGATTACCAGCCGGGCCACCGCGTCCTCTACGCCGCGGGCGAACTCGTCGAGTTCGGGCACGGCGTCGAAGTCGGCGAGGATGCCGAAGTACAGATGGTCGGCGTAGCTGAGCATGGCGACGCCGGTGCGTAGCTGCATGGCGATCGGGGGGACTGGCAGCACCCGAATCACCTTGCGGCCCATGATCCGCAGCGGTTCGCGCGGCCCGGGCACGTTGGTGGCCACCGACACGACGCCGCGCTGCGGCAGCCGGGTCAGCAGCCGGACCGTCCACGCCGTCAGCGGGAACGGGATGCGGTCGGTCACCGCCGTGATGGCGCCGCCGGCCTGACGCTGTCCGGTGCGCTTGGTGCGGTCCAGCCGCGCGTGCACCTTGCGCAGCCGCTCGACCGGGTTGGCCTCGTCGACGGGCAGGTACGGCAGCATCAGTGAGACTCGGTTGTCGGGCTGGTCGAGGGCGTCGGCCGTCCGCAGCGACACCGGCACCAGGGTGCGCAGCGAGTCGGGAAGCGGCTGTTCGCCGCGGCGCACCAGCAGCGCGCGGTAACTCTCGGTGAGTGCCGCCAGCGCGACGTCGTTGATGGTGACGTCAAAGGCCCGGCACACCTGCCGCACGTCGTCGAGGGCCACTCGGGCCGCGTGGTAGCGGCGCAGCCCCGACAGCGGCCCGTTCAGCGACGACGGGCTCGGGCGCAGCAGGCCGGTGGCGATCTCACTCGCGCCCCGCACCGCGCGCACGGCGGCCCCGGACACGCCCCACAGCCCGCTGAGCCAGGCCAGCGGGTTCAGGTCGGCGGGGGTGCGCAGCCCGGTCGGGCGGGGTTGGGCGGCCGCCCGGATCTGGTCGGCGAAGCTGTCGCGAATGCCGTCGTCGGACAGCCCGGCGAGCATGTGCACGGTGGCGATCCCGTCGGCGATGCAGTGGTGGACCTTCATCAACATGGCCCACCGGCCCTCGCGCAGCCCCTCGATGACCCAGATCTCCCACAGCGGGCCGCTGCGGTTGAGCCGCCAGGACATCACCTGCGCGACCAGGTCGTAGAGTTCGCGGTCGCGGCCGGGACTCGGCGCGGCGATGCGCCGCACGTGGTTGGCCAGGTCGAAGTGCGGGTCGTCCTCCCACTCGGGCGCCCCCAGGTCGAACGGCCGGCGGCGCAGCCGCTGCATGAATCGCGGGCAGGCCCGGATGCGGCGGCCCAGGGTCTCGAGTTGCGCGGCGGGGTCGGGCATCGGCCCCTCGAGGATGGCCAGCCCGCCGATCGCGAGGCTGACGTGCGGGTCGGCGTCCTCCGCCTCGAGGAAACCCGCATCCAGGGTCGTCAACTTGTCCATGGCCGACCACCTCCGAACTATGTGTGACGTCCGGTACCAGTATCCGATGGGTGCCGGACGCAGCGGGAGGGCCGGAAGTCCCTAACTTCGCGGCGTTGGTGTATTCAGCGCGGCGACCACGCGGTCGAGGTCTTCGTCGGTGACGTCGACGTGCGGGGACAGTCGCAGCACCGGCCCGGTCAGTTCGAACGGGGCGCGGGCCACCTCGGCGACGGTGGTGACGATCCCGTGCTCGGCGATCAGCGCGGCGCGCACGGCCACCGGGTCGACGCCGGCCGGCGGGATCACGGTGGTGATGGCGGTGGGTTCGTCGACGGGTTCCACCACCCGCCACCCGGCGGCCCCGGCCAGCGCGGTGCGGGTCGCGGCCCCCACCGCGGCCAACCGTCGGCGCAGCGCCGCCGGGCCGGCGGCCAGGATCTCCCCGAGCGCCACCGAGAAGCCCAGCCGGGCAGCCAGATTGGTCTCGCCGTGCTCGAAGGACTGCAGCGCGGTGCCACCGACCGCCCAGTCCGGCGGCGGCACCCGGCGCACCAACCGCTGGGCCAACTCGGGGGCCACCGCCAGGAACCCGACGCCGCGCGGTCCGGCCGACCACTTGCGCGACGACGAGTACACCGCGGCGGCCCCGACCGCGCAGTCGAGTTGGACCATCGCCTGCGCCGCGTCGAGGACCAGCGGGATGCCCTGGGCGGCGCAGAGTTGCGCGGCCTCCGCGATGGGCTGTGCGAGGCCGCGGTGGCTGGCGATGCCGTCGACGTGCACCAGCCCGGTCGGGTCGGCGCGCAGGTCCGCCGCGAGATCGGCGACCCGCAACCGGCCGTCGGCGTCGACCGGCAGCGTGCGCACCGCGAATCCGTGGGCGGCCATCAGGGCCAGGTTCGGCGCGAACTCGCCGGGCAGACACGCCACGGTGCGCGGGCCCGGCCAGGCGCCGAGCAGCAGGTCCAGCGCGTGGCCCGATCCGGTGGTGAACACCACGTCGGCCGCGGCCATCCCGGTGAGCGCGGCGATCACCGCCCGCCCGGCGTCGAGCACGGGGACGGCGGCCTGGGCGGCCACGTAGCCACCGACCTCGGCCTCGTGGCGGGCGTGCTGGGCGGCGGCCTCGATCGCGGCGTGCGATTGTCGGGAGCAGGCGGCCGAGTCCAGGTGGACCCCGGCCATCGGCGCTCGGGCCGTGCGCCAGCGCCGGCCCAGGTCTTCGTCGATCACTTGGCCGATCACTTGACGGCCAGCGACAGCCCGAAGTCGCCGGCCGGGTCGGTCCACCAGTGCGTGCGGGTCAGGCCCGCGGCGGCCAGTTCGGCGGCAATGCCGTCGGGCGTGAACTTGCAGGACACCTCGGTCAGCAGTTGCTCGCCGTCGGCGAAGTCCACGACCAGGTCCAGGTCGGCGATCCGCACCCGCTGCGGACCGCGGGCGCGCAGCCACATCTCGATCCGCTGGGCGTCGGGGTTCCACCGCGCCACGTGCGCGAAGGCGTCGAGATCGAAGTCGGCGTGCAGTTCGCGGTTGATCACGGCCAGCACGTTGCGGTTGAACGCGGCGGTCACCCCGGCGCTGTCGTCGTAGGCCTGCAGCAACCGCGGGATCGCCTTGACCAGGTCCGTGCCCAGCAGCAGCATCTCGCCGGGCCGCAGCGTCTCGGCCACCGCCGCCAAAAATGCCGCGCGCGGACCCGGGGTGAGGTTGCCGATGGTGGAGCCCAGGAAGGCTACCAATCTGGTTCCGCCGCCGGGGATCTCGTCGAGGTGGCGTTCGAAGTCGCCGCACACCGCGTTGATCTCGACGCCCGGGTACTGCTGCTGCAGCGCCTCGCCGGCCTGCGCCAGGACGGTGGCGTCGACGTCGAACGGGACGAAGCGGCGCAGCGTTCCGGCGCGTTGCAGCGCGTCGAGCAGCATCCGGGTCTTCTCCGAGGTGCCGCTGCCGAGTTCCACCAGGGTGTCCGCACCGCTGGCGGCGGCGATCTCGTCGGCCCGCGCGGTGAGGATCGCGGCCTCGCTGCGGGTCGGGTAGTACTCGGGCAGCCGGGTGATCTGGTCGAACAGGTCGCTGCCGGTGGCGTCGTAGAACCATTTGGGCGGCAGCGACTTCGGCGTCGCGGTCAGGCCGTCGCGGACGTCGTTGCGCAGTTCACGCGCGGCGTGGTCGGCGGGCAGGTGGTTGGTGAGCAGCACCGTCATTATCCCTTCAGAGCGGTCAAGGTCACCTGTCCGTCGTGGATCTCGACGAGGTGGCGGTCGGGGATGTCGACCCAGTCGGGGTGGTCGTCGTAGGGTTCGCTGGCCAGCACCACGCCGTCGGCGCGACGCCGCATCGACAGAGTGTCGCCCCAGGTGGTGGCCAGCAGGCGAGAGCCGTTGGCGGCCAGGATGTTCAGTCGCGCGCCCGGATCGTCGGAGCCGACCCGGGCGATGGTCTCGGCGAGGTTGTCCAGACCGCGGTCGAAGATGTGCGCGGCCAGCACCGCGCTGTCGACCACCGACTCGGCCGCGGCGGATAACGGCAGCACCGCCCGGTCGACGATCCCGTTGTGCGACAACAACCATCGCCCGTCGGTGAACGGGGCGCTGGCCGAGGCCTCGATGGGCATGCCGATGGTCGCCGACCGCACCGCGGCCACCACGCAGCGACTCGACAGCACCGGCGCCACCGAGGCGAACGAAGCGTCGCCCCACAGCGGGGCGGCGCTGCGCCAGCGGGCGGGCTCGTCGTCGGGCAGCTCCGGGGAGAAGAAGCCGACGCCCCAGCCGTCGGCGTTCATCAGCCCGTGCTTCTGCCGGCGCGGCGCATACGATTGGGTCAGCAGGCCGTTCGGCGGCGCCAGCACCAGCGAGTGCACCGACACCGGCTTCCCCAGCCAGCCCAGATGTCGGCACATCAGAGGTCCCAGGCCAGGCGCACGCCGGCGAAGATCTGCCGCCGGATCGGGTGGTCCCAGTTACGGAAGCTCGGCCGCAGGATGTCGGCGGAAACCGCCCACGACCCGCCGCGCAGCACGCGGTAGTCGCCGTCGAAGAACGGTTGGCTGTACCGCTCGTAGAGCATCGGGGTGAAGCCCGGCCACGGCCGCAGCGGGGAACTGGTCCACTCCCACACGTCGCCCAGCAGCTGCTCGACGCCGTAGGCCGACGCCCCGTCCGGATAGGCGCCGACCGGGGCGGGCCGCAGGGCCTCGCCGCCGAGATTGGCCCGCGCGGGATCGGGGGTCTCCGGGCCCCACGGGTAGCGCCGCCGGGTCTCGGTGCGCGGGTCCCACGCGCAGGCCTTCTCCCATTCCGCCTCGGTGGGCAGGCGCGCGCCGGCCCACGTGGCGTAGGCCTGCGCCTCGAAGTAGGTCACGTGCTGGACGGGTTCGTCGTCGGGCAGGGCTTCGATATGCCCGAATCGCGTTCGGGTGCCGTCCGATTCGTTCCAGAACTGCGGCGCGCTCAGGCCGGCCTCGGTGCGGTGCGCCCAGCCGCGCTCCGACCACCACCGCGGTTCCCGATAGCCGCCGTCGTCGACGAACTGCCGCCATTCGGCGTTGGTCACCGGGACCCGGCCGATGCGGAAGCCGGGCACCTCGACGACGTGGGCGGGCCGCTCGTTGTCGAGCGAGTGCGGTTCGGTCGCGGCGTCGACGCCGAGCACGAAGGGGCCGCCGGGGATCTCCACCGACGTGCCCGCCACCCCGGGTCGCCCGGGCGGCAGCGCGGCGCCGCGCCCGAGGATCGGCGCCCCGGCGCGCAGGTTCAGCGCCTGCAGCATGGTCTCGTCGTGCTGGTTCTCGTGGCTGATCACCAGGGCGTACTCGAAGCCTGGGTCGTCGTCGGGCAGCCGGTCCAGGGCGTCGAACACCTTGTCCCGCACCGTCTTCAGATACCCGTGCGCCTGGGCGGGGGTCAGCAGCGGCAGCTCGGCCCGGCTGGCGCGGGAGTGCACGAAGGCGTCGTAGAGGCCCTCGACGCCCGGATCCAGCAGACCGGGGGTCGCGGTGTCACCGCCGCGCAGCAGCCACAGTTCCTCCTGCTGACCGATGTGCGCGAGATCCCACACCAGCGGGCTCATCAACGGGTGGTACTGGCGGCGCAGTTCGTCGTCGTCGAAGTTCACCAGGCTCAGCGTGCGACCCCGGGCCCGGCCGAGCCCGTCGGCGAGTTGGCGGTGAATGCTCACGAATCTCCTTGTGCCAGAGCCACTGCGGCGGGGGCCACGCCCATCCGCACCGCGGCGTCGGCGAAGTCGTCGGCCGCGCACCGGCCGCGGTCGACGGCGTCGGCGAGCAGCGCCATCGACTCTGCCAGATCCGGCGGCGCCAGCTGCAGGGCGGTCTGCACGCACGCGACGGCCGCCGCGTGCAGCCGTTGGTCGCGCAGCCCCAGGCGGGCCGCGGTGTCCCAGGCGTCGGCCACCGGGGCCACCGCCTCGGCGGCCGCGGCGGCCCGCGGATCGTCGAGCAGCGTGGTCAGCGTGAACACCACCGCGGGCCACAGGGCGTCCGGGACGGCGTCGAGGTAGCGGATCTCGAGCCACCCGCGCGGCCGGACCGGCGGGAACAGTGTGGTCAGGTGGTAGTCGAGGTCGGCGGTGGTGGGCCGGCGGCCGCCGAGGAGCACCCGACCCTCGGCCCAGTCGGCGAACGGCACCCAGTCCTCGACGGCGATCGCGTCGGGCAGCACCAGCATCACCGGGGCCTTCAGCGCGTAGCGGGCCCAGTCGGTGGCGGGGTCCAGACCGCTGGCGCCGAGCACCGGGCCGCAGCGCGCCGAGTCCAGCCGGCCCCAGACCTGCTGGCGCGACGAGACCCAGCCGGTGAAGCGCCCGCCGAGCAGCGGCGAGTTGGCGGCCATCGCGATCATCGTCGGGCCCAACGCGTGCGCCAGCCGAACCCGTTCGGCCCAGCCCGCGACCGGGCCCGCCTCGAGGTTGAGCTGCACCGACGCGGTGGCGGTCATCATCGCGGCCCCGGCCTCGGCGGTGCCGCTGGCCGCGAAGAACCGTTCCATGGCCGCATACCGGGGGCCGGGGTTGATCCGCTGCAGCGGCCGCAGCGGGTCGGCCCCGAGCAGCAACAGCCCCAGACCGGCGTCGGCGAACGCGGCGCCCAGCACCGCGCGGTCGGCGGCCATCGCCCGGATGGCCGGCAGCGGTCCGTCGGCGGGCGGCCCGGACAACTCGACGGCGCCGCCGGGTTCCAGCGTGATCCGCCCGGCCCCGGGCAGCGGGCCGATTCCCGCGATGACGGCGCCGATCTCCGACCAGGTCGGGCGGCGGCACGGATCGGCCAGGTCGATGCAGTGGGCCTCGATCTCCAGGCCAACGCGGCCCACCTGACCGTCGTTCAGGCTGGCCGCGCTGATGTACTGCGCGGCCTCGGCGGACCCGGCAAGTTCGCATACGTCGTGCTGGTCGCGAACCCCGTCGGGTGGTGCGACGACGAACGTCATTGCTCCATACTCCAGGATTGCACCGACAATCGCCCGCCAATAAACCTGCGAATCTGGCCCGAATTATTGGCCCAGGGTGTTCTGCATGGCCCCGGCCAGCACGTTTACCGCGGGACCGCCGTTGCCGGATTGGCACACCTTCGCCTGCAGCACGACGTTCTCCCGCAACCGGGTCTGCACGAAGCAGCGCCGATCGGCCCCGGCGAGCTGTTTGACCCAGGCCGCATCCGCCGGTCCCGAGGTGCCGCCGTGGAACGTCCACACCTGCGTCGCGCCGTTGTCCAGGCGCATGGTGGCGGTCTGCCCGTCGCAGCCTGCGCCGCGGTCGACGACCCGGTGGTAGGCGCGCGTCGCGGCGTCCGCGTTGGCGAAGACGCCGACGGCCTGCTTGACGAAGTGCGTCTCGTCGTTCGGCGCGGTCTGCGCCGTCGCCCCGTTGAAGGAGGCCAGGTCCGGGTCGTTGTAGACCTCGGGCAGGCCGATGTCGGCCCAGTTGTTGCAGGCCGGGACGTCGACGGAGTACGCCTGGAACGGCGCGCCGAACAGCCGCTCGGCGCCGATGGGGCCGCCGACGATGTTGCTCACCGAGCCCTTGCCCAGCACGGCGTAGTTCACCACGCCGGGATCCGAGGGCCGCGCGTGCGCGGTGAAGGCCGGGGTCAGCGCCAGGGCCAACGCCGCCCCTAATGCTGCGGACGGGGTCAGGCGGAGGCCGGTCCGCACGCTCACACCTTCGCCAGCAGCGTGACGTCGACGTTGCCGCGGGTCGCCTTCGAGTACGGGCAGACCCCGTGCGCCTTCTGCATCAGGTCCTCGGCCTCCTTCTGCTCGAGGCCGGGCAGGTACCCGATCAACTCGGCGGTGAGCCCGAACCCGCCGTCGGAATCCTTACCGAACCCGATGCGGGCGGTGATCCCGCTGGCGTCGTCGATGGCGATCTTCTCGTTCTTGGCCACCAGCCGCAGCGCCCCCAGGAAGCAGGCCGCGTATCCGGCGGCGAACAGCAGTTCGGGGTTGACGCCCTCGCCGCTGCCGCCCATCTCCTTGGGCGGGCGGGTGTCCAGATCGATCTGTCCGTCGGTGGATCTGACGTGGCCGTCGCGGCCGCCGCCGCTCGCGGTGGATTCTGCGGTGTAGACGACATCGATGCTCATACGTGCACTCCCGTTCGTGGTTCCCGATCAGTGTCCGGTTCCGATCATGCCAGCCGCGCCGACGTGATCCGCATTTGCTGATAGATTGCGGTGATATAGGAGTATTTGCGGATACATCTGGGAGGAGCGGCTGTTGACGACGCTGCGGATCAAGGACGCCGCCGTCCTGCTCGGCGTCAGCGACGACACCGTGCGCCGCTGGATCGACGCCGGCGCCCTGACCGCCGAGAAGGACGAGGCCGGCCGCAAGGTCATCGCCGGCGAGCAGCTGGCCGAATTCGCGCGCGACCAGGCGGCGGCACCGCCGGACCCGCTGGGCATCGCGAGCTCGGCGCGCAACCGGATGGTCGGCCTGGTGACCGACGTGACGGTCGACGGCGTGATGGCCGAGGTGCAGTTGCAGTGCGGCCCGTTCACCATCGTCTCGCTGATGAGCCGGCAGTCCGCCGAACAACTGGGCCTGGCGCCGGGCAAGCTGGCCGTCGCCGTCGTGAAGGCCACCACCGTGATCGTCGAGACCTCGGGAGGAACCTCGTGAACCGCCTGCCTCGCCTGACGGCCCTGCTCGGCGCGGCGCTCGCGGTGGCCGGGTGCGCCGGGTCGGACTCCCAGGACACCGGCGGCGAGATCACGGTGTTCGCCGCGGCCTCGCTGAAGTCGACCTTCGCCGAGCTCGGCACCCAATTCGAGGAGACCAATCCGGGGACCAGGGTGCGGTTCAACTTCGCCGGCTCCTCGGATCTGGTCGCGCAGCTCACCCAGGGCGCCCCGGCGGACGTGTTCGCCTCCGCCGACGAGCCGAACATGGTCAAGGCCGTCGACGCCGGTCTCGTCGACGGCGAACCCGTCACCTTCGCCACCAACACGCTGACCATCGTCACCCCGCCCGACAACCCGAAAGACGTTGCCTCCTTTGCCGATCTGGCCGAGCCCGGCACCTCGGTGGTGGTCTGCGCCCCGCAGGTCCCGTGCGGATCGGCGACCGAGCGCGTGGCGGAGGCCGCGGGTGTGGCCCTCTCACCGGTGAGCGAGGAATCCTCGGTCACCGATGTGCTGGGAAAGATCACCTCGGGGCAGGCCGACGCCGGCCTCGTCTACGTGACCGACGCCAAGGTCGCCGGCGATCAGGTCACCGCGATCCCGTTCCCCGAATCCGGCGACGCGGTGAACACCTACCCGATGGCGGTGCTCGACGGCGCGGCCAATGCCGAACTGGCGCAACAGTTCGTCGACCTGGTCACCGGTCCCACGGGTCGGCAGGTGCTGGCCGAGGCGGGCTTCGCCGCGCCGTGAAACTGCGACGCGCGGCCGGTGGGCTGGTCCAGGTCGGCCTGCCGGCCTGGATCTACCTGCCCGCCGCCGCCGGCGCGCTGTTCGTCATCGTCCCGCTGCTGGCGATCCTGCTGCGGATCGACTGGCCGAACTTCATTCCGCTGATCACGTCCGAATCCTCCCGCGCGGCACTGCTCTTGAGCCTCAAGACCGCCGGGGCCAGCACCGTGCTGTGCGTGCTGATCGGGGTGCCGATGGCGGTGGTCCTGGCCCGCGGCAGCTTCCCGGGGCAGTCGGTGCTGCGTGCCCTGGTGCTGCTGCCGCTGGTCCTGCCGCCGGTGGTCGGCGGTATCGCGCTGCTCTACACCTACGGCCGAATGGGTTTGGTGGGCGAGCATCTGGAGACTCTCGGTATCCGCATCGCGTTCACCACCACGGCCGTGGTGCTGGCCCAGACGTTCGTCTCGCTGCCGTTTCTGGTGGTCAGCCTCGAGGGCGCGCTGCGCTCGGCGGGCAACCGGTACGAGAGCATCGCCGCGACGCTGGGGGCCCGGCCCACCACGGTGCTGCGGACGGTGACGGTGCCGCTGGTGCTGCCAGGGCTGATGTCCGGTGCGGTGCTGGCCTTCGCCCGGGCGCTGGGCGAATTCGGTGCGACGCTGACCTTTGCCGGCTCGCTGCAGGGCACGACCCGCACCCTGCCGTTGGAGATCTATCTGCAGCGTGAGACCGATCCCGATGCCGCCGTGGCGCTTTCGTTGCTGTTGATCGTGGTCGCCGGGGCCATCGTGGTGGCCTCCGCGTCGCGACGGTTGGCGGGGCCGCTGTGAGCCGGCTCGAGTTGCGGGCCCGGCTGGCCCAGCGCGACGTCGAGTTCGACCTGGGCCTCGATGACGGCGACGTGCTGGCCGTGCTCGGGCCCAACGGAGCCGGCAAGTCCACGCTGTTGCAGATGATCGCCGGCCTGCTGCGGCCCGACGAGGGGCGAATCGCGCTGGGCGACACCGTGGTCACCGACACCGCCGCCGGACTGTTCGTCCCGGCGCACGCGCGCGGGGTGGCGATGCTGGCCCAGCAGCCGCTGCTGTTCCCGCACATGACCGTGGCCGCCAACGTCGCCTACGCGCCGCGGTGCAAGCGGCGGGGCCGCGCGCAGGCCCGCGCCGTCGCGCGGCAGTGGCTGGCGGCCGTCGACGCCGAGCACCTCGCCGACCGCAAGCCCGCCCAGCTGTCCGGCGGGCAGGCGCAGCGCGTCGCGGTGGCCCGCGCCCTGGCCGCCGAACCCGCGGTGCTGCTGCTCGACGAGCCCATGGCCGCCCTCGACGTCACCGCGGCCCCCGCGGTGCGCGGACTGCTGCGCACCATGCTGCGCCAGCAGCGCCGCACCGCGGTCATCGTCACCCACGACCTGCTCGACGCGCTGGCGATCGCCAACAAGGTGATCATCGTCGAGGACGGCCGCATCGTGGAGCGCGGCCCGGTGCGCGGTGTGCTGGCCGCACCGCGCAGCGAGTTCGCCGCCCGGATCGCCGGGGTCAACCTGGTCTCGGGCACCGCCGTCGGCCCGGGTGCGGTCAAGACGGCCTGGGGCACCGAGGTTTTCGGACGCGGGGACATCACCCCCGGCACCGCGGCCGTCGCACTGTTCTCCCCGGCCGCCGTGTCGGTGCATCTCGACGCGCCGCACGGCAGCCCCCGCAATGTCCTGCCGGTCACCATCGCCGAACTCGACGTCCACGGCACCTCGGTGCGCGTGCGCGGCACCGAGCAGCCCGACGGTGCGGCGGGCATCTGCGCCGACATCACCGCCGCGGCCGTCGCCGATCTGGACCTCGCGCCCGGGCAGCGGGTCTACTTCGTGGTCAAGGCGCAGGAGGTGGGCCTGCACCCGGCGCTGGCCGCCTAGCGGTACTTCGCGACCTGCGCGGCGTAGTCGTCGAGCAGTCGCAGCGCCTCGTCGCGCGGCACGCTCGGCAACATCAGGCCGAGCTGATCGAAGCCGAGTTCGGCTGCCGCACCCCAGTATTCGGGGTCGACCGGCGCGCCGAACATGGCCAGCGGCACGTCACCACCGGCACCGTCACGCATCTCGCCGATGAGCTTGGCCAGCCGCTCGGGCGGCAGCGGGTTGGAGATCCAGCCGGCCTTGTGGCGGACCACCCGCCGGACCGTGGCCGCCGAACCCCCGCCGATGAAGATCGGCGGATGCGGGCGCTGGACCGGCTTGGGCCGCATGTACAGCGGCTCGAAATCGATGATCTGGCCGTGGTACTCGGCCGGCTCGGTGGTCCACAGCGCCTTGATGGCCTCGATGCTCTCGTCGAGCCGGGCGCCGCGAGTCTTCGGGTTCGTGCCGTGCTGGCGCATCTCCTCGAGGTTCCAGCCCGCCCCGACACCGAGGGCGAACCGCCCGCCGGAGATCAGGTCGATGCTGGCGGCCTCCTTGGCCGTGATGATCGGGTCGCGCTGGATCAGCAGCGCCACCCCGGTGATCAGCTCGATGCTCGAGGTCACCGCCGCCGCGGCGGCCAGCGTGACGAACGGGTCCAGCGTCCGGTAGTACTTGTCGGGCACCTCGCCGCCGGAGGGGAACGGCGATTCCCGGCTGACCGGGATCTGGGTGTGCTCGGCGACGGACAGCGCGGCGAAGCCGCGTTCCTCGATGGCGCGGGCCAGCGTGACCGCGTCGATGCCGTCGTCGGTGACGAACGTGGAGATTCCGAACTTCATGTGTTCAGGCTAGACCCCGCCCGCGCCGGTCAGGACAGCTTGTCGGCAACCTTCACCACGCGGGTGACCATGTGGTCCAGCGCGGCCAGCGTGGCGTCGTCGAGCTCGTTCTGGTTGTCCGGGCCGGTGACGTGGCTGACGCCGTACGGGTTGCCGTCGGCGAACTTCAGCCCGTCGGTGTAGCCCGGGGCCACCAGCACGCCGCCGAAGTGCATCAGCGAGGTGTACATCCCGATCAGCGTGGTTTCCTGACCGCCGTGGGTGGTCTGGCTGGAGGTGTAACAGGCGTACACCTTGTCGGCGAGCTTGCCCTGGGCCCACAACCCGCCGAGGGAGTCCATGAACGTCTGGAACGGCGCCGCCGTGCTGGCGAACCGGGTGGGCGTGCCAAGGATCACGGCGTCGGCCCAGACGATGTCGTCACCGGTGGCGGCCGGAAGGTCCTTGGTCGCTTCGTAATTCGCCGACCACGCCGGGTTCTCGGCGAAGGTCTGCGGATCGCGGGTCTCGGCGATGTGCCGCGTCCGGACCTCCGCCCCGGCCGCCTCCCCCGCCTGCGCGAGGCGTTGCGCCATCTTGGTGCCGTGCCCCGTCGCCGAGTAGTAGATCACTGCCAGCTTCGTCATCGCCGCGCCCTCTCGTCGTTGCTGTGCGCATTCGAGCGGCGTATACCCGATCCGGACGGGCCGAACCTACCGCGGGTCGAACGGCGGTCGCGGCGCGTTCAGGCGGAACCGGACCCCGAGCATCCGGATGACGAAGCAGATCGCGGCGGCCCCCAGCGCGGCCGGCAGGCCGTAGGCGTCGAAGCGGACGGCCAGCACCGTGATCACCGCGGCCACCAGCGCCGGGATGGCGTATAACTCGCTGCGCAGCACCGTCGGCACCTGTCCCACCAGCGCGTCGCGAATGGTGCCGCCCCCGACGGCGGTGATGACGCCGAGCAGCGCCGCGGGGGCGAGACCCAGTCCGAACGCCACGGCCTTGCTGGCCCCGATCACCGCGAACACGCTCAAGCCGATGGCATCCAGCACGGTCAGCGACATCGTCAGCCGGCCCAGCCACCTGTTCAGGACGAACGCGATCAGCGCGCCGCCGATCGCCAGGGCGAAGTACGGCCAGTACAGGAACGTCGCCGGGGGTAACGCGTCGATGAGCACGTCGCGGATCACCCCGCCGCCGAGCGCGGTCAACATCCCCAGCGTCACCACGCCCACCACGTCGAGACGGGTGGCGCGCAGCGCCGTCAGTGCCCCGTTGAGCCCGAACGCGAAGGTCCCGGTCAGGTCCAACGCGAACAGCAGCGGCGGCTGGGTGTTCATCGCGTCTCCTCCCTCTCGACCGTTTGTGATTCTCGCCGACGGGTACCCGGCCCGCATCGACGGGAGCGGAGAACGTGAGAACGAGGGGCGGCATCGCCGATCCGTGGGGTAGCAGGACGCCCTACGGCTGCGGTGAACCCTGGCCGCAGCGCGTCGACACCCACCTCGCCGACGGGGTCGAACCCGAGCAGGTGCAACGCTGGGTGCAGTCGGCCGCGGTGCTGCACTCCAACGGCGACGGCATCGACATCGGCGTTCGCGACGGCCGCATCGTGGGCGTGCGCGGACGCGCCGTGGACCGCGTCAACCACGGTCGCGTCGACATCAAGGACCTGTTCGGCTGGCAGGCCAACGCCGCGCCCGACCGGCTGACCACGCCGCTGATCCGCCGCCACGGCCGCCTGGTCGAATGCGATTGGGACACCGCGATGGACGAGATCGTCCGGCGCAGCCGCACCCTGCTGGACGAGCACGGACCCAGCTCCATCGGCTTCTACACCTCCGGTCAGCTGTTCCTGGAGGAGTACTACACGCAGGGCGTGATCGCGCACGGCGCTATCGGCACCAACCACGTCGACGGCAACACCCGGTTGTGCACCGCCACCGCGGGGGAGGCGCTCAAGGAGTCCTTCGGCTGCGACGGGCAGCCGGGCTCCTACACCGATGTCGACCACGCCGATGTGATTGCGCTGTATGGACACAACGTTGCCGAGACGCAGACCGTGCTGTGGATGCGGATGCTCGACCGGCTGGCCGGCCCCGATCCGCCGGCCATCGTCTGCGTCGATCCGCGGCCCACCCCGGTCGCCCGGTACGCCACCGTGCACCTGGCGCCCCTGCCCGGCACCAACGTCGCGCTGATGAACGGCCTGCTGCACGAGATCCTGCACCACGGCTGGGCGGACCACACCTACCTCGAGAACCACACGGTGGGTTACGACGAACTGCGCAAACGGGTCTCGGAGTTCCCGCCGTCACGCGTCGCACGGATCTGCGGGATCGACGCCGCAGAGTTGCGGCGCGCCGCGGAGATCATCGGCACCGCGCATCGGCTGCTCTCGACCGTGCTGCAGGGTTTCTACCAGTCCCATCAGGCGACCGCGGCGGCGGTGCAGGTCAACAACGTGCACCTGGTGCGCGGCATGCTCGGGCGGCCCGGTTGCGGCATCCTGCAGATGAACGGGCAGCCCACCGCGGAGAACACCCGGGAGTGCGGGGCCGACGGCGATCTCGCCGGCTTCCGCAACTGGGCCAACGACTCTCACATCGAGGAGTTGGCCGAGCTGTGGAACCTGGACCCGCTGCAGATTCCGCACTACGCCCCGCCGACGCACTGCATGCAGATGCTGCGCTACGCCGAGGAGGGCACGCTGCGGATGCTGTGGGTGACCGCGACCAATCCGGCGGTCTCGCTCCCGGAGCTGGCCCGCATTCGCGAGATCCTCGCCCAGGAGCGGCTGTTCCTGGTGGTGGAAGACATCTTCCCCACCGAGACGGCCGAACTCGCCGACGTGGTGTTGCCCGCCGCGGCGTGGGCGGAGAAGACCGGCACGTTCACCAATACCGACCGCACCGTGCACATCTCGGAGCAGGCCGTCGACCCGCCCGGTCAGGCCCGCAGCGACCTGGAGATCTTCCTGGACTACGCGCGCCGAATGGACTTCCGGGACCGCGACGGCCGGCCCCTGCCGCCGTGGAACACCGCCGAGGAGGCGTTCGAGGCGTGGCAGCGGTGCAGCGCCGGGCGGCCCTGCGACTACACCGGGCTGAGCTACGCCAAGCTGCGCGGGGGCAGCGGCATCCAATGGCCGTGCAACGACGACCACCCCGACGGCACCGAGCGGCTCTACAGTGACGGGAAGTTCTGGGCCGCACCGGATTACTGCGAGGCCTACGGCAAGGACCTGATCACCGGCGCCCCGCTGGAGCCCACCGAATACCGCGCGATGAACCCCGACGGCAAGGCCATCATCAAGGCCGCCGAATACGTGCCCGCCCACGAGCGCCCGTCCCCGGAGTTCCCGTACGCGTTGATCACCGGCCGCACCGTCTACCACTTCCACACCCGCACCAAGACCGGCCGCACACCGGAACTCGACGCGGCCGCCCCGCAGGTGTGGGTGGAGATCTCGGTCGGCGACGCGCGGCAGCTGGGGATCGCCGAGGGCGACCTGGTGGAGGTCCGCACCCCGCGCGGCTGCGTCGCGGCCGCCGCCCGGCTCACCGAGATCCGCCCGGGCGTGGTCTTTCTGCCCTTCCATTACGGCTATTGGGACGGGCACCACGACGGGCACCATCGCGCGGCCAACGAACTCACCCTCACCGACTGGGATCCGGTGTCCAAGCAGCCGATCTTCAAGACCGCCGCGGCGGCCCTGCGCCGAGTGGGTGGCGGCGCATGAAGAAGATCGCCTTGGCCATCGTGGAGTTGCACCGCAGCGAGCGGACGCTGGCCCGCACCCTGCGCGCCGCGGCCGCCCGCCACCACAGCGATCAGGACATCAGCCACCTGGCCGAGGACCTGGCCCGGTGGTCCGACGACCACGTCCGGGCCCTGGCCCAGCACGGGCGGCATTACGGCCTGCGGCTGTCGGCGCGGCCGCGCCGGGTGCGGGTGACGCGCTGGGTGCAGGAGCGAGTCAGCGCCGTGCTGCGCCGCCGCCCGGAGCCGGCCCTGCTGCTGCTGGCCGACCTGCGTCGTATCCATCGGACCGCCGCCGGGGTGTCGCTGGACTGGGAGTTGCTCGGCCAGGGGGCACAGGCCACCAAGGACCACGAGTTGCTGCAGTTGACCGCGCGCTGCCATCCGCAGGCGCTGCGCCAGATGCGGTGGTCCAACGCGATGCTCAAGGAACTCTCGCCGCAGGCCCTGAGCACCTGACACCGAGACTCGGCGGCGATATCGGCCTAATCTGAACAGGATTTGGCCGATGTCGTTTGTCGAGGAGGCAGCGTTGAGTGACCACGAAGTTCGGATGATCGTCTTGTCGACCGACGATCTCGACGAGTCCATCCGGTTCTACAGCGAGACCCTGGGGATGGCCCTGAAATTCCGCGACGGCGCGCACTTCGCCGCGCTCGACGGCGGTTCGGTGACGCTGGCGCTGGCCACCGACGTCGACCATCCGATCCCCGGCAAGGTGGTCGTGGGGATCAAGACGGCCGACGTCGACGGCGCGGCCAAGGCGGTCGAGGACAGCGGCGGCGCGATCATCAAGGGCCCCTACGACGACGCCCACGAGCGGCGCGCGGTTGTCTACGACAACAAGGGCAACGGGCTGGTGTTCTACCGGCCGCTGTCGCGCTGATCGGTCGGGCGCGGCGGCTCGGTCGGGCGCGGCTGATCCGTCGGCCCGGGTCCACCCGGCCCCATGTTGCCGGGTCCCGGCCACATGTGCCCCTCCCGGAAGCCGTCCGGGCGCATCATCGGCGGCCCCATCGGCCCGCCGCGATCAGGCTTCATCATGCCGGGATGGTGATGGCCGAAGTGACCGTGGCCGCCGTCGGAGGCCTTGCCGAGCAGGAATCCGGCGAAGAAGATCACCGCGACGATGACCAGGGTGCCGGCCACGATCGCGACCCACGCGGCGACCTGGTAGAGGCGGTTGGGTTTGCGCTCGGTGACGGCGACGGGTTCGGCGGGGGCGACCGGCACGGTGGGTTCGGTCGCGGGTTCGGGTGTTTCGCTCATCCCTGCATGATCCCCGGACGGCGCGCGGTGCGGGCTGGGTGCGCTCTGTGAATCCGCTATGAAGCTCAGCGCCGGTGCGGGTGCACCGCGAACTGGATGACGCGGTACGGCGCGTGCTCGCGCGACTCGGTGTTCCACTGGCTGACGAACACCCGGACGTCCTCCAGGGTGGAGCCCGGGGAAAGATAGCCGCCGTAGGGCTGGGCCAGCCGGTTGTCCTCCGGCGGCGGCAGCTGCTCGGCCGGTTCGGGCCAGACGTCGGCGCGCACCACCGTCGTGACCGGGGCGGCACCGAGTCCGGTGGGATCGTCGGCCACCCGGATCTCCATGTTGCCGGTGCTCGCGTTGAAGTAGGACAGCACGGTCTTGCCGTCGATCTGGCGGATGCTCATCTCGCCGACCTGATCGGACCACAGCGGCGTCGGGGTCGCACCCCAGCCGTCGGTCGCCGACCAGCCCTGCCACCGGGCCCGGTCGGTGAAATCACCGGGCGGGACCCGGTACAGCGACACCGGGGCGCTGCGGTCGAAGTTGTTGGCGACGATGTACACCCAGCCGGTCGCCGATTCCGCGGTGGGGATGGGGTCGTAGTAGCCGCTCACCTGCGATTGCCGCCCGTCAGCGTAGTCGGCGGGCCGCGCCGACCCGGGTACGGTCTGCCAACCGCCTTGGGCCGCTTCGGCTTGCACCAGCCGGGAGCCCTGCGGAACGAGCCGGTGCGTGGTGGTGATCAGCAGATAGTTCTGCCGGTTGATCTCGATGACCCCGGACGGCAGCTGCGACCAACCGGGTGGGGTCGGCTCGTCCAGCAGCGGAGCGTCGATACCGGTGACGCCGGTGTAGCGAATGCCGTCGGCCGCATCCAGCGACGACCGCTCGACGTGCAGCGCGATCGGCGAGAACCACCGGCCCAGCCCCACGCCCGGTCCGGCGAAGCTGTCCCCGCAGACCTGCAGCAGTTCGGTGGGGAACTCCATGAACTCGCACAGGTCGGTCGCGCCGATCCCGTAATCGCGGGTGGGCGTGCCGGTTCCGGCGATCGGCCCGACGCGCACCACCTGGCCGGGTTGCAACGACACCTCGGGCGTCGCGGCCGCCGGGGCGGTCATCAGCAGCGCCGCGCCCAACGCCGAGATCAACGAGGCGACCCGGCGCACTGGCACGCTCTAGAGCTGAGCGGTCAGCAGCTCGGCAATCTGAATCGTGTTGAGCGCTGCGCCCTTACGCAGGTTGTCAGTCGAGATGAACAGCGCCAGCCCGCGCCCGTCGGGCACGCCGGGATCCTGGCGAACCCGGCCCACCAACGAGTCGTCGATGCCCGCGGCGGCCAGCGGCGTCGGCACGTCGACCAGCTTCACCCCGGATGCCGCACCCAGCAGTTCCTCGGCGCGCTGCGGCGAGATCGGCTGCGCGAACTCGGCGTTGATGGACAACGAGTGCCCGGTGAACACCGGCACCCGCACGCAGGTCCCCGACACCGCCAGATCCGGGATGCCCAGGATCTTGCGGCTCTCGTTGCGCAACTTCTGGTCCTCGTCGGTCTCGCCGGAGCCGTCGTCGACCAGCGCGCCGGCCAGCGGCACCACGTTGAACGCGATGGGCGCCACGTAGGTCTTGGGCTGCGGATAGTCCAGGGCCGCACCGTCGCTCACCAGCTGCTCGACACCGTCGATGACTGCGCGCGCCTGCCCGGCCAATTCCTCCACGCCGGCCAACCCGCTACCGGAGACCGCCTGATAGGTCGAGGCGATCATCCGGACCAACTGGGCCTCGTCGTGCAGCACCTTGAGCACCGGCATCGCGGCCATGGTGGTGCAGTTCGGGTTGGCGATGATGCCCTTGGGCAGCGACCGCGCCCGCCCGGCGACCTCGCGCTCGAAGTTGACCTCGCTGACCACCAGCGGAACCTCGGGGTCCTTGCGGAAGGCCGACGAGTTGTCGACGACGATCGCGCCGGCCTCGGCGAACCGCGGCGCCTGCACCCGCGACATGGTCGCGCCGGCCGAGAACAGGGCGATGTCCAGCCCGCTCGGATCGGCCGTCGCGGCGTCCTCGACCTCGATCTCCTGGCCGCGGAACGGCAGCTTCTTGCCCTGCGAGCGCGCCGAGGCGAAGAACCGGACGCTGGAGGAGGGGAAGTCGCGCTGCTCGAGCAGCGTGCGCATCACCTGGCCGACCTGCCCGGTCGCGCCGATCACACCGATGTTCACCATGGCCGTTACCGCCCCGTTCCCGCGTAGACGACGGCTTCCTCGTCGCCGCCCAGATTGAATGCCTTGTGCAGCGCGGCGACCGCGGCGTCGAGTTCGGTGTCCTTGATCAGCACCGAGATCCGGATCTCCGAGGTGGAGATCAGGTCGATGTTGATGCCCGCCTCGGCCAGCGCCTCACAGAACGTCGCCGTGACGCCCGGGTGGCTGCGCATGCCGGCGCCGATCAACGAGACCTTGCCGATCAGATCGTCGTAAAGCACCCGGGTGAAACCGATCTCGCTCTGCAACGAGGTGAGCTTCGCGACCGCGCCGGGCGCGCTCTCCCGCGAGCAGGTGAAGGTGATGTCGGTCTTGCCGTCTTCGACCTTCGAGATGTTCTGCAGCACCATGTCGATGTTCACGTCGGCGTCGGCGACCGCGCGGAACACCTTGGCGGCGTAGCCGGGCACGTCCGGGACGCCGGTGACCGTCACCTTCGCCTCGCTGCGGTCGTGGGCCACACCGGTGAGGATGGCGTCTTCCATGGGGATGTCCTCCATCGATCCTTTGACGAGGGTGCCGGGCTTGTCCGAGTACGACGAACGGACATGGATCGGCAGGTTGTAGCGCTTGGCGTATTCCACGCAGCGCAGCATCAGCACCTTGGCGCCGGCCGCGGCCATCTCGAGCATCTCCTCGAAGGACACGGTCTCGAGGCGGCGGGCGTCCGGCACGATGCGCGGGTCGGCGGTGTAGATGCCGTCGACGTCGGTGTAGATCTCGCACACGTCGGCCTCGAGTGCCGCGGCGACCGCGACCGCGGTGGTGTCCGAGCCGCCCCGGCCCAGCGTGGTGACGTCCTTGGTGTCCTGACTCACACCCTGGAATCCGGCGACGAGCACGATCTGCCCCTCGTCCAGGGCCGACCGCAGCCGGCCGGGTGTGACGTTCATGATCTTGGCGTTGCCGTGGGTGCCGGTGGTGATGACGCCGGCCTGCGAGCCGGTGAACGACCGGGCGTTGGCGCCCAGCGATTCGATGGCCATGGCCAGCAGCGCGTTGGAGATCCGCTCACCCGCGGTCAGCAGCATGTCCAGTTCGCGCGCCGGCGGCGAGGGGCACACCTGTTGGGCCAGGTCAAGCAGGTCGTCGGTGGTGTCGCCCATGGCTGAGGCCACCACGACGACGTCGTGGCCGGCCTTCTTGGTTTCGACGATTCGCTCGGCGACGCGACGGATACGCTCGGCGTCGCCCACCGAGGATCCGCCGTATTTCTGCACGACGAGCGCCACTGTCGACCCTTCCTGGTTGTCGGCTTTGCTTTCGGGACCGATCCGGAGATTCGGCCCCATCAAGGATAGGTGAGGCACGCACTCCGTTTATTCCGCCCGTGACGGCCTCAGTTCGGGCACGCCTCCATGAGCTTGTTGATTTCGTCGGTGATCTGAGCGTTCACCAGGTACATCTCGTAAACGATCGGCGGCGTCTTCTGGCCCGCCGCGGCGCCGGATCCCGACTCGGCGCGCAGCTGCGGAAGTTTGATGGTGAACCGCGACGCCAGGTCGGCCACCCGGATGGCGTGCGTCGCCAGGGCGGGATCGGTGACCTTGCCGGCCCGTTCGGCCAGCCCGTCGGCCCACTCCTGGTATTCGATGATGCCCGCGTCCTGCCCGGAGGACTGCTCCAGATCCTCGATCTCCTTGGCCTGCGCCGCGTTGAACTCCAGCAGGTCGCGCACCGGAACGCACTCCTCGGAGGTGCGGTTGAACACCGTCTCCGACAGCACCAACCCCACCACCGCGACCAGGATGATCGCCGGCCAGATGATCAGCCGTCTGTTGATGTTCATTGGCTGCACTGTATGCAAATTTGGGCGGGCACCGCGACCGGCGTACACTTCCTGACGTGCAGCGTGTGCTCCTCCTCGGGCGCCGCGACGGGGTCTGATCCAGACTGGCTACCCGTCGCGGGTCTTTTGCGATGCGCCGGTCTGAATTACCTCTAGACCCCCGGGAGCCACCATCATGACCAGCTTTTCCAAGCCTTCTATCGATTCACCCGACGCGTTTTCGTGGTCGGCGGGTGGTCGCAGCATCGAGACGCCGTCGGGCCCCCGCGCCCCCGGTCAGCCGTCCTGGAACACCCAGCGCAACTCGGCGATGCCCGTCAACCGCTATCGCAGCTTCGCCCAGGAAGTCGAAGACGTCCGCCTGCCCGACCGCACCTGGCCGGACAAGGTCATCGACCGCGCACCCCAGTGGGGCGCGGTGGACCTGCGCGACGGCAACCAGGCGCTGATCGACCCGATGAGCCCGGCCCGCAAGCGCCGGATGTTCGACCTGCTGGTCCGGATGGGCTACAAGGAGATCGAGGTCGGGTTCCCGTCGGCGAGCCAGACCGACTACGACTTCGTCCGCGAGATCATCGAGCAGGGCGCGATCCCCGACGACGTCACCATCCAGGTGCTGACCCAGTGCCGTCCGGAACTGATCGAGAAGACCTTCCAGGCGTGCGAGGGTGCGCCGCGGGCCATCGTGCACTTCTACAACTCGACGTCGATCCTGCAGCGCCGGGTGGTGTTCCGTGCCGAGCGCGACGAGGTGCAGAAGATCGCCACCGACGGCGCCCGGATGTGCGTCGAGGAGGCCAAGAAGTACCCCGGCACGCACTGGCGGTTCCAGTACTCCCCGGAGTCCTACACCGGCACCGAACTGGAGTACGCCAAGCAGGTCTGCGACGCGGTATCCGACATCATCGAGCCCACGCCCGACGCGCCGCTGATCATCAACCTGCCGGCCACCGTCGAGATGGCCACGCCCAACGTCTACGCCGATTCGATCGAGTGGATGAGCCGCAACCTGGCCCGTCGGGACTCGATCATCCTCTCACTGCACCCGCACAACGACCGCGGAACCGGCGTTGCCGCAGCGGAATTGGGCTACCAGGCCGGCGCCGACCGGATCGAGGGCTGCCTGTTCGGCAACGGTGAGCGCACCGGCAACGTCTGCCTGGTGACCCTGGGGCTGAACCTGTTCTCCCGCGGCGTGGATCCGCAGATCGACTTCTCCAACATCGACGAGATCCGTCGCACCGTGGAGTACTGCAACCAGCTGCCGGTCCACGAGCGGCACCCCTACGGCGGCGACCTGGTCTACACCGCGTTCTCCGGCAGCCACCAGGACGCGATCAACAAGGGCCTGGACGCCATGAAGATCGCCGCCGACGAGGCCGACGCCGACATCGACGACATCCTGTGGCAGGTGCCCTACCTGCCGATCGATCCCAAGGACGTCGGGCGCACCTACGAGGCCGTCATCCGGGTGAACTCGCAGTCCGGCAAGGGCGGCGTCGCCTACATCATGAAGGCCGACCACGGTCTGGCGCTGCCGCGACGGCTGCAGATCGAGTTCAGCCAGGCCATCCAGGCGATCACCGACGACGAGGGCGGCGAGGTCTCCCCCAAGGAGATCTGGGACGCGTTTTCCGAGGAGTACCTGCGCCCGGCCACCCCGCTGGAGCGGATCCGGCAGAAGGTCGACGCGGCCGAGGTCGACGGCGGCACCGACAGCATCACCGCCGTGGTCAAGGTCGACGGTGTCGAACGCGAGATCGTCGGCGCCGGCAACGGCCCGCTGGCCGCGTTCATCGACGCCCTGGGGGCGGTGGGTTACGACGTCAACGTGCTGGACTACTCCGAGCACGCGATGTCGGCCGGCGAGCAGGCCCAGGCGGCGGCCTACGTCGAGGCCTCGATCGGCGGCACGACCGTCTGGGGCGTCGGCATCGACACGTCGATCACCACGGCCTCGCTGTGCGCGGTGGTCTCCGCGGTGAACCGGGCCGCGCGGGCGGGCTGACGTCCAACGTCACAACTGGGCCACGGCCACCGCTTTGACGCTCCGAGACCGTTAGTCTTTTCGCTGGCGTCAGTTTGGCGCCCTCTGCGTGTGACAAGGAGCTTCGAATGGACTTCGATTGGGACTCGTTCTGGGGTCTGATCTGGTACTCGCTCGTCATCTTTGCGTTCATCGCTTACCTGATCATCCTCTTCAACATCATCGTCGACCTGTTCTGGCGCGACCACAAAACGTCGGGTTGGGTGAAGGCGATCTGGGTGATTTTCCTGATCGTGTTCCCGTACCTGACCGCGCTGGTGTACCTGATCGCGCGCGGTAAGGGCATGGCCGAACGCGCCCGGGAATCGGCGCTGTCGGCGCAACAGCAGGCCGACGACTACATCCGGCAGGCCGCCGGCCGCTCCCCGGCCCAGGAGATCGCCGACGCGAAGAACCTCCTGGAGACGGGCACCATCACCCAGGCCGAGTTCGACTCGCTGAAGGCCAAGGCGCTCAGCTAGTTTCGACGCTTTCCCACGGAGGCCACCGGCTCACCCCTGCGGTGAGGCGGTGGCCTTCGTCCTGCGCGGACCCGTTCAGAACAGCGCGAACTGGCCGCCGTCGACGGTGTCGGTGAACTCGTCGATCCCGGTGCCGGAAACCACTTCCCGCACGTTGATCATGAATTCGCGGTCGGGCACCACCGGGACGCCGAGTTCGCGGGCGACGTACCCCTTGCCCTGCGCGGGCGCGTCGTCGTTGCAGATCACCAGCGAGGTCTCGGGGTCGACGTTGTCGCAGTACGCCAGCCCGGCGTGCAGGATCCGCTCGACGAGTTCCTCGTGGGTGCGGGTGCATTCGGCCGACAGCGCCACCCGCATGCCCTGCACCAGCGGGCGGCCCCGCACGTAGCGGCCGGGGTTCAGGTACGGGCACGGCATCCGTGAGGCGAGCATCTTCAGCGGGCGTAGCTCGTCGTGGGTGACCAGGCCGCTGGGCCAGCGCCGGCGGGTGACCGGCCGCACCGGCACCCACACGTCGCGCTCGCGGGCCCGCTCGAGTGCGGGTACCAACATCCGGGACAGCACCAACGCGTCGTCGAAGGCGTCGTGCGGGCGGGTCTGGGCGACGCCCCAATGCCGGGCCAGCGTCTCGAGCCGCAGGTTGTCCAGGCCGAGTTCGAGCCGGCGCGCCAGCTCGACCGTGCACATCACGGTGTCGATGGGCAGCGCGGTGGCCGCGAGCTCGGCCTCGGCGGCCAGGAAGGCGTAGTCGAAGGCGACGTTGTGGGCGACCAGCGTGCGGCCGTTCAGCAGCTCGGCCACGTCGCCGGCGATATCGGCGAAGGTCGGCTGATCCTCGAGCATCTCGGCGGTGATCCCGTGGACGTGCGTGGGACCGGGGTCCACGCCGGGGTTCAGCAGGCTGGCCAGCGACTGTTCGACCTGCCCGTCGGGCCCCAGGGCCAGCACCGCGACGCTGAGGACCCGGGCCCGGTCGGGCCGGAATCCGGAGGTCTCCACGTCGACGACCGCCCAACCCTGCCCGGACTCGGCAGCGGGTCGACCCCAGAAGTGGCTCACAGGGTCAGGATGGCACGCACCGGTGACAATCCCGGGTCTTGGCGGGGTGTGCAAAACCGTGTCGAGACGCCCGCCCGGGCTCGGCATAAACTCTCCGGCGTGATCACCACCCGGGGACGTCTCGCACTGGCCGCGGGCTCCGCCGCGCGGTGGGCCTCGCGGGTCACCGGCCGCGGCGCCGGGGCGATGATCGGCGGGCTGGTCGCGATGACGCTGGACAAGTCCCTGCTGCGCCAACTCGGCGCCGGCCGCCGCACCGTCGTGATCACCGGGACCAACGGCAAGTCGACCACCACCGGCATGACCGCCGCGGCCCTGGCCACGCTTGGGCCGGTGGCCACCAACGCCGAGGGCGCCAACATGGACGCCGGGCTGATCGCGGCCCTGGCCGCCGGACGGGACGCGCACCTGGCCGCCCTCGAGGTCGACGAGATGCATGTGCCGCACGTGCTCGACGCGGTGGCCGCCGAGGTGATCGTGCTGCTGAACCTGTCCCGCGATCAGCTCGACCGCGTCGGCGAGATCAACCACATCGAGCGCACCCTGCGGACCGGGCTGTCCCGGCATCCCGGCGCCGTCGTCATCGCCAACTGCGACGACGTGCTGATGACCTCGGCGGCCTACGACTGCCCGAACGTCGTCTGGGTGGCCGCCGGCGCGGGCTGGGCCGGGGATTCGGTCAGCTGCCCGCGCAGCGGCGAGATCATCGTCCGCGAGGGCGCGCACTGGTTCTCCACCGGCACCGACTTCAAGCGGCCCAGTCCGCAGTGGTGGTTCGACGACGAATTCCTCTACGGTCCAGACGGTTTGGTGGTGCCGATGACGCTGTCGCTGCCCGGGGCGGTGAACCGGGGCAACGCCGCGCAAGCCGTCGCCGCGGCCGTGACGCTGGGCGCCGATCCCGCGGCGGCGGTGGCCGCGGCCGCCGGCGTCGACGAGGTGGCCGGCCGCTACCGCACGGTGCGGGTGGGGGCGCACACCGCACGGATCCTGCTGGCCAAGAACCCGGCGGGCTGGCAGGAGGCGCTGTCGATGGTGGACCCGTCGGCGGCGGGCGTGGTGATCGCGGTCAACGGTCAGGTGCCCGACGGCGAGGACCTGTCGTGGCTGTGGGACGTCAACTTCGAGCACTTCGTCGACTCGGCGCAGCCCGTGGTGGCCGCCGGCGAGCGCGGCACCGACCTGGCGGTCCGGCTCGGCTACGCGGGGGTGGCGCACACGCTGGTGCACGACACCGCCGCGGCCATCGCCTCGTGCCCGGTCGGCCACGTCGAGGTGGTCGCCAACTACACCGCGTTCCTGCAGTTGAACCGGGGGCTGGCATGACCGTGCGGATCGGGCTGGTCCTGCCCGACGTGATGGGCACCTACGGCGACAGCGGCAACGCGGTGGTGCTACGGCAACGGCTGCGGCTGCGCGGCATCGACGCCGAGATCGTCGAGATCACGCTGTCGGACCCGGTGCCCGAGTCGCTGGACCTCTACGCGCTGGGCGGCGCCGAGGATTACGCGCAGCGGCTGGCCACCAAGCATCTGCTCCGCTACCCGGGCCTGCAGCGCGCCGCCGAGCGCGGGGCGCCGGTGCTGGCCATCTGCGCGGCCATCCAGGTGCTCGGCCACTGGTACGAGACCTCGGCCGGCGAACGCGTCGAGGGGGTGGGGATGCTGGACGTCACCACCTCCCCGCAGGAGGTCCGCAGCATCGGCGAGGTGACGGGCGAGCCGCTGCTCGACGGGCTGACCCAGCCGTTGACCGGCTTCGAGAACCACCGCGGCGGAACGGTTCTGGGGTCCTCGGCGCGGCCGCTGTCGAAGGTGACCAAGGGCGTCGGTAACCGCGTGGGCGACGGCCACGACGGCGCGGTACAGGGCAGCGTGGTCGCCACCTATCTGCACGGCTGCTGCCTGGCCCGCAATCCGGAGTTGGCCGATCACCTACTGGCCAAGGTGGTGGGCCCGCTGGCGCCGCTGGAGTTGCCCGAGGTGGAGTTGCTGCGCCGGGAGCGGTTGGCGGCCCCGCGCCGCGCCTAGGCTGTCAGGCCCTCTTGTCAGGCCATCGCGCGGCGGCCCGCCAGCGCGCGACCCAGGGTCAGCTCGTCGGCGAATTCGAGGTCGCCGCCCATCGGCAAGCCCGAGGCGATCCGCGTGACGCTGAGGCCGGGAATGTCGCGCAACATGCGCACCAGGTACGTCGCGGTGGCCTCGCCCTCGGTGTTGGGGTCGGTGGCGATGATCACCTCGGCGATGTCCACGCCGTCGACCCGTTCCCCAATCCTGTTGAGCAGCTCGCGGATTCGCAGCTGCTCGGGACCGATCCCAGACAGCGGATCCAGCGCGCCGCCCAGGACGTGGTAGCGGCCGCGGAACTCGCGGGTGCGCTCGACGGCCTGCACATCCTTGGGTTCCTCCACGACGCACACCAGCGTGCCGTCGCGGCGGGGGTCGGCGCAGATCCGGCAGCGTTGCTCATCGGAGACGTTGCCGCACACCTCGCAGAACGTCACGCCGTCGCGCACCCGGCCCAGCGCCGCGGTGAGCCGGTCGATGTCCGGCGGCTCCACCGACAACAGGTGGAACGCGATCCGCTGCGCGCTCTTCGGGCCGATCCCCGGCAGCTTGCCCAGCTCGTCGATCAGGTCTTGGACCGGACCCTCAAACACGGTGGGCCCAATCGTGGTGTGCCAAGGTCAGAATCCCGGCATTCCCATGGCGTTGCCCATGCCGCTGGCCAGCGGCCCCAGCCGCGACTGCGCCAGGATCGTGGCCTGGGTCGACGCGTCGGCCAAGGCGCCGACGATCAGGTCCTGCAGCGTCTCGGGGTCCTCCGGGTCGATCACCTTCGGATCGATCGCGATGCCGACGACCTCGCCGCTGCCCTTCACCGTCACCTGCACCAGCCCGCCACCGGCCTGACCGTGCACCTCGGTGTTCGCGAGTTGCTGCTGGGCCTCCATCAACTGCTGCTGCATCTGCTGGGCCTGCGCCAACAGCGCCGACATGTCAGGTGCGCCTTCACCGGGTTGCATGACTGATCCCCTTACGCGTTGGTTGCAGCCGAGTCTCGACTTGGTTTCGCATCGGCGTTTTCACGCTCTCGTGCCTTCAAGGGTAGACGGCGCCGGGCTACCTTGGCCGAGTGCACGTACCTGCCTGCCTGCGTGTCGGGGCTCCCCTAGCCGCCGTCGTGCTCCTCGCGTCCTCGCTCATCGCACCGCAGGGTGCCCCCGTGGCCAACGCCGCGCCGTCGGTGGCCGGCAAGATCGTCTTCCTCGACCCGGGGCACAACGCGGTCAACGAGGCCTCGCACAACAGCCGGCAGGTCCCCACCGGCCGCGGCGGCACCAAGGATTGCCAGGCCAGCGGCAGCGCCACCAACGACGGTTACCCCGAGCACAGCTTCACCTGGGACACCACGTTGCGGATCCGCGCCGAACTCATGCGGCACGGCGTGCGCACCGCGATGTCCCGCGGCGACGACAGCTCCGCGGGCCCGTGCGTGGATCAGCGGGCCGCGCTGGCCAACTCGGTGCGCCCGCACGCGATCGTCTCCATCCACGCCGACGGCGGCCCCGCCTCGGGCCGCGGCTTCCACATCCTGTACTCCAACCCGCCGCTGAACCAGGCGCAGGCCGGCCCGGCGGTCCGGCTGGCCCAGACCATGCGCGACCAACTGGTGGGCTCGGGCATCCCGGCCGCCAACTACATCGGCACCAACGGGCTCAACCCGCGCTCGGACATCGCCGGGCTCAACCTCGCGCAGTACCCGGCGATCCTGGTGGAGCTGGGCAACATGAAGAACCCGGCGGACGTGGGCCTGATCACGACGGATTCGGGCCGGCAGAAGTACGCCAGCGCCGTGGTGCGCGGCATCGTCGCCTACCTGGCGACCCAGCCGGCGGCGACCTAACCCGCCGACCGGCTAGTTCTCCAGCTGCTGCTTGAGGTTCTCGAGGACCTCGGCCTGGATCTTCTTCAGTCCGAGCGGGGCGAAGATCCCCTCGAAGATGCCCTTGACGCCGCCGGCGCCCTGCCACGACGTCTTGACCGTGACGGTGGATCCGGTGCCGGCGGGGGCGACGGTCCAGTTGGTGATCATCGACGAGTTCGCGTCCTTCTCGATGACGGTCTTGCCGGCAACGTCGACGTCGGCCTGCACGTCGCGGACGCGGGACTTGGTGGCCTGCAGCTTCCACCTGACCACGGTGCCGGCGCCGACGCCGCCGTGGACCACCTCGTAACCGCTGTAGTGCGGCGACAGGATCTTCGGGCGCACCTCGTTGTAGTCGGCGACGGCGGCGAGCACCGCGTCCGGGGCGGCGTTGATCAGGACCGTGCTGGCTGCGCTGACCTGTCCCATGACGAAAAACTCCTCGATTGTGATGGTTGTCCGGTGGGACTCGCCCCCCGATCGGTCGCATCGACCGCGCTCTTTGACTAGCGTATATCTGTGTCTGTTCCAGAAACTGACGCACTCTCGGCTCACAACCGCGGCGTCGAACGCCTTCTCGCGAGTTACCGCGCGATCCCCCCGGCTGCCACCGTGCGGTTGGCCAAGCCGACCTCCAACCTGTTCCGCGCCCGCGCCCGCACCGACGCCCCCGGACTGGACGTCTCCGGCCTGACCGGCGTGCTTTCCGTCGACGCCGAGGCCCGCACCGCCGACGTCGCCGGGATGTGCACCTACGAGGACCTGGTGGCCGCCACGCTGCCGTACGGTTTGGCCCCGCTGGTGGTGCCGCAACTCAAGACCATCACCCTGGGCGGGGCGGTGACCGGTATGGGGATCGAGTCGACGTCGTTCCGCAACGGTCTGCCGCACGAATCGGTGCTCGAGATGGACATCCTGACCGGCACCGGCGAGGTGGTGACGGCCACCCCGCAGCAGCACAGCGACCTGTTCCGCAGCTTCCCGAACTCCTACGGGACGCTGGGGTATTCGGTGCGGCTGCGGATCGAACTGGAGCAGGTGGCGCCCTTCGTCGCCCTCGAACACCTGCGGTTCCGGTCGCTGCCGGCGTTGATCGACGCTCTTGACCGCATCATCGAGACCGGCGGCCACGACGGGACGCCGGTCGACTACCTCGACGGGGTGGTCTTCAGCGCCGACGAGTCCTACCTGTGCCTGGGCCGGCGGACCAAGACCCCCGGTCCGGTCAGCGACTACACCGGCAGCCAGATCTACTACCGCTCGATCCAGCACGACGGCGCCGACGGGACCGGCAAACACGACCGGCTGACCATCCACGACTACCTGTGGCGCTGGGACACCGACTGGTTCTGGTGTTCGCGCGCGTTCGGCGCACAGAATCCGCGGATCCGGCGGTTCTGGCCGCGGCGCCTGCGGCGCAGCAGCTTCTACTGGAAGCTCATCGGCTACGACCAGCGGTTCAACATCGCCGACCGGATCGAGAAGCGCAACGGCCGGCCGCCGCGCGAGCGCGTCGTGCAGGACATCGAGGTGCCCCTCGGGCGCAGCGTCGAGTTCCTCCAGTGGTTCCTGGACACGGTCCCCATCGAACCGATCTGGTTGTGCCCGTTGCGGTTACGGGATCCGCAGCGCTGGCCGCTGTATCCGATCCAACCCGACCGCAGCTACCTCAACGTCGGCTTCTGGTCGTCGGTGCCGGTCGGGCCGGAGCCGGGACACACCAACCGGATGATCGAGAAGAAGGTCGCCGAACTCGACGGACACAAGTCCCTGTATTCCGATGCCTACTATTCCGCCGAGGAGTTCGACGAACTGTACGGCGGCGAGACCTACAAGACGGTCAAGAAATCCTATGACCCCGACTCACGGCTACTGGATCTCTACGCGAAGGCGGTACAGCGGCGATGACGACATTCAAGGACCAGACCAACACCGGCGGGAAGCTGAAACTGGCGGAGATCCTGGAGATCTTCGCGGCCGGCGGCGAGGGCCTGCCGCTGCGCTTCACCGCCTACGACGGCAGTTCGGCCGGCCCGGAGGACGCCCCCGTGGGGCTGAACCTGCTGACCCCGCGCGGCACCACCTATCTGGCCACCGCGCCCGGCGATCTGGGCCTGGCCCGCGCGTACGTCTCCGGGGACCTGGAGACCTACGGCGTACACCCGGGCGATCCCTACGAACTGCTGGCGGCGCTGGCGCACAAGTTGAACTTCCGCCGCCCCTCGGCGCGCACGCTGGCCCAGATCATCCGCTCGATCGGGGTGGAGCGCCTCAAGCCCATCGCACCGCCGCCGCAGGAGGCGCTGCCGCGTTGGCGCCGGATCGCGGAAGGTTTGCGGCACAGCAAGTCTCGTGATGCCGAGGTCATCCACCACCACTACGACGTGTCCAACCGGTTCTACGAACTGGTGCTCGGGCCGTCGATGACCTACACCTGCGCCGCCTATCCGGACCCCGACGCGACGCTGGAGGAGGCCCAGGAGAACAAGTACCGGTTGGTGTTCGAGAAGCTGCGACTGAAGGAAGGCGATCGCCTCCTCGACGTGGGCTGCGGCTGGGGCGGCATGGTGCGCTACGCCGCGCGCCGCGGGGTGCGGACCATCGGGGCCACGCTGTCGGCCGAGCAGGCCGCCTGGGCGCAGCACAAGATCGCCGAGGAGGGCCTGTCGGAGTTGGCCGAGGTGCGCCACAGCGACTACCGCGACGTCACCGAGACGGGGTTCGACGCGGTGTCCTCGATCGGCATGACCGAGCACATCGGGGTGGCCAACTACCCCGCCTACTTCGGGTTCCTGCGGTCCAAGATGCGCACCGGCGCGCTGCTGCTCAACCACTGCATCACCCGGCCGAACAACCGCAGCGGGGCCACGGCGGGCGGCTTCATCGACCGCTACGTCTTCCCGGACGGCGAGCTCACCGGGTCCGGCCGCATCATCACCGAGATGCAGGACGTCGGCGGCCTGGAAGTGCTGCACGAAGAGAATCTGCGGATGAATTACTCGCTGACCCTGCGGGATTGGTGCCGCAACCTCGTCGAGAACTGGGACGAGGCCGTCGCCGAGGTGGGTCTGCCCACCGCCAAGGTGTGGGGCCTGTACATGGCCGGCTCCCGGCTGGGTTTCGAGACCAACGTGGTGCAGCTGCATCAGGTGCTCGCGGTCAAGCTCGACAGTCGCGGCAACGACGGCGGGCTACCGCTGCGCCCGTGGTGGCAGGCCTGAATCCGACTGCGCCGCAGCATGGTGGTGGGCAATCTCACCACCTCGCGGCGCAGCTTCGGTGTTAGCGTTGATGCCGTCATCACTTGACACCGGACGAGGGGGCCGCCGTACCCGGACAGCGACAAGACGGGGCCACGGAGGTGTGCCATGGCCTGGTTGATTCTCGTCGTGTCCGCGGTGTTCGAGGCGGTCTGGGCGGTTGCGTTGGGTAAGTCCGAGGGCTTCACCCGGCTGGGTCCGTCCCTGGTTTTCGCCGTCGGCGCGGTCATCTCGATGGGTGGACTGGCGATCGCGATGCGCGACCTGCCGACCGGCACCAGCTACGCCGTCTGGGTGGGCATCGGCGCCTCGCTGACGGTGGCGTACGGCATGGTCACCGGCTCCGAGGTCGCGTCGATCGCCAAGATCCTGCTGATTCTCGGCATCGTCGGCTGCGTGATCGGCCTGAAACTGGTGGGCCACTGACCGCGCAAAACGGCGCGGCCGACCAGCGGGTACGGCAAGATGCTAAGGGTGACCGACCGCTGTCCGCGTGACGGTGACGCACCCGAGGCCAACGGCCTTGCGGGCGCCACTATTTCACGCCGCCGGGCGATGCTGACCAGCGGTGTCGGCCTGGCCGCCATCGGATTCGGCGCCGCTGCCCTGACCTCGTGCGCGGCCGGGGCCGAGGAGTCGGCGGAACCCGACCAGGACCGCGCACCCTCGGAAACTTTGGCACCGCCCGTCGGGCTGGCGGGTCTGGTCTTCGAGGATCCCGGATTCGACGGGCAGTTCCTGCGCGCCCTCGATGTCGTGCCCAACGGCGGCGCCGACATCGGCGAACCCTTCGTCACCGCAAGGCGTATCCCGTCGGGCGACCAGGATGCCTGGCGTGCCGAGTGGACGGCGCTGGCGGACCGGGTGCACGCCGACGCGGAATCCAGCCGGGCCGCGGGCCAGCGGGTCAGCGCCAACTCGGCGTACTTCCGCGCCACGACCTACTACCGCACCGCCGGGATCTTTCTGCTCCGACCGCCCACCGACCCGGGGTTGGTCGAGTCCTACCGGCGGCAGCGCGACGCCTTTCAGCGCGGCCTCGAACTCGGCGATTTCGCGTCTGAGGTTGTCGAGATACCCTATGCGCAAACGGCATTGGAGGGTTACTTCCTGCGGCCCGACGGCCCGGGACCGTTCCCCACGATGGTGCTGGTGGGTGGGTACGACGGCACCAAGGAAGAGTCCTATTTCAGCGGTGGCCGGGCGGCGCTGCGGCGCGGTTACGCCGTGCTGCTGGTCGACGGTCCCGGCCAGGGCGGGCCCCTGATCGAACAGGGTCTGGTCTTCCGCCCCGACTGGGAGGCCGTCGTCACCCCGCAGATCGACTGGCTGTTGTCCCGCCCCGAGGTGGACCCCCAGCGGATCGTGTTGATGGGCCGGAGTTGGGGCGGCTTCCTGGCGCCGCGCGCCGCGACCGAAGAGCATCGGATCGCCGCCCTGATCGCCGACGCGCCCCAGTACGCGCCCGCCAAGAGCGCGGCCGGGCTCCTCCCGGAGGAGTACCGGGACCAACTCCACAGCGGTGACGCCGCCGAACTCAACACGGTGCTGGAAGCCGAGATGGCGACCAGTCCCAGTGCGGCGTTCGCCTTGAACCGCGGGATGCTGACGCACGGATTCGCCACCCCGATCGACTACCTTCGCGGCCTGCAGCCGTACACCCTGGAGGGGCGAGCCGAGAAGATCGCCTGCCCGACCCTGCTGTGCACCGCCGAGAGCGACAGCCGGGGTAACGACGCCCAGCCGCTCTACGACGCGATCACCACGCCCAAGGAGTACCTCAGGTTCACCAACGCCGAGGGGGCCGGTGAGCACGATGAGGCCGGGGCCGCGGCCCTGTTCGAACAGCGGGTCTTCGGCTGGCTCGCGGACCGGCTTGCCGAGATCCGCTAGCGGGTCAGCCCTCGATCTTGCGGGCGCCCAACTCCGTCTGCAGTAGCTCGAGGGCCGCCTCTTCCGGGTCGCGGCGCGGGCCGGCCGCCGAATCGTCGGCGGCGGCCTCGGCCATCATGCTCTCTTCCTCGGCCCGCTCGTCGACCGCCGGTGGTGCCGGGGCGGCCGGGCGCGACGGCCCGCCGGTGGGGGCCGGGGATTCGGCGGCCCCGCCCGCCTCGCAGCGCACCCGCCAGTTCACCCCGAGCGCGTCACGCAGGGCCTCGCGGATGATCTCGACGTTGCGTTCCTCGTTGAGCCGCTTGGCCAGCGGTGCGGCCGGGTGACTTAGGACCAGCACATCACCTTCGACCGCGCGCACCGTGGCGCCGTCGAGCATGACGTCGGTGGGCCGGCGCAGCGCGCGCACCTTCTCGCGCACCGTCTGCCACATGCTGCGCACCGCGGCGGCGTTGGGCTGCCCCGGTGTCGCGGCCGCGGATTCGGGCTCCGGTGCGGATGCGGGCGCTGGTGCAGGTGCGGGCGCTGGCTCCGGGGCCGGCGGCGGGGGTGGCGGGGGTGGCGGCGGCTCGGGGGCGGCGGCGACCGGCGGCGCGGGGGTGGGCTCGGGCTCGGGGGCCCGGGTCGGCGCCGGCGCTGGTGTCGGGGCCGGCGCTGGTGTCGGAGTCGGTGGCGGCGTGGGCGCGGGCTGCGCCGGTTGCTGGGTCTTGCGGACGAACTGACGCGGCGCCCGGCCGGTACCGTTCCCGTCGCCGACCTCGCCCGTCGGGATCGAAATGTCCATCCGGGTCTCGATGCGCTCGATCCGTTGCAGCAGCGCCGATTCCGCGTCGCTGGCCGACGGCAGCAGCAGCCGCGAGCACACCACCTCGAGCAGCAGCCGCGGCGCGGTGGCGCCGCGCATCTCGCCGAGACCGGCGTGCACCACCTCGGCGTAACGGGTCAGCGTGGCCGGGCCGATCCGACTGGCCTGATCCCGCATCTTCTCCAGCTCGTCCTCGGGGGCGTCCACCACGCCGCTGGTGACGGCGTCGGGTACGGCCTGCAGGATGATCAGATCGCGAAACCGCTCGAGCAGGTCGGTGGCGAACCGGCGGGGATCGTGGCCCGCGTCGATCACGGCCTCGACCGCACCGAACAGCGCCGCGGCGTCGCCGGCGGCCAGCGCCTCGACCGCGTCGTCGATCAGCGCGACGTCGGTGGCGCCCAGCAGCGCCAGCGCACGCTGATAACCGATGTGGTCGCCCTCGGCCCCGGCCAGCAGCTGGTCGAGCACGCTGAGGGTGTCGCGCGGCGAGCCGCCGCCCGCGCGGATGACCAGCGGGTACACCGCGTCGTCGACGTTGAGGTTCTCGGCGGCGGTGATCTTCTCGATCAGCGTCCGCATGGTGCGCGGGGCCAGCAGCCGGAACGGATAGTGGTGCGTCCGCGACCGGATGGTGGGCAGCACCTTCTCGGGTTCGGTGGTGGCGAACACGAAGATCAGGTGTTCGGGCGGCTCCTCGACGATCTTGAGCAGCGCGTTGAAGCCGGCCGTGGTGACCATGTGCGCTTCGTCGATGATGAAGATGCGGTAGCGGGACTGCGCCGGCGCGTAGAACGCGCGGTCGCGCAGTTCGCGGGTGTCGTCCACACCGCCGTGGCTGGCCGCGTCGAGTTCGGTGACGTCCACGCTGCCGCCGCCGTTGGGCGCCAGCGCCTCACAGGACGGGCACTCGCCGCACGGTTCCGGTGTGGGCCCCTGCTCGCAGTTGAGCGAGCGCGCGAGGATCCGCGCCGAGGACGTCTTACCGCAGCCGCGCGGCCCGGAGAACAGGTACGCATGGTTGATGCGGTTGGCCTGCAGCGCCGTGGACAGCGGTTCGGTGACGTGCTCCTGCCCCACAACTTCGGCGAAGGTTGCCGGTCGATACTTGCGGTAGAGAGCCACGCCAGCAGGTTACCCAGTCGCTCCGACGGCAGCGGGTCCAGGGACAAGTCCTGTGGAGACCGGTGTGTCAGACCCCTCTGCGATGCTGCGGTCATGTCCTCGATCGCGCCCGCGGCCCCCGCCGAAATGCACGGCGACGCGCGCATCGAGGTGCTCTTCGAAGAACTCGCCGAACTGACCGGGCAGCGCAACGCCATCGACGGACGCCTCGTCGACATCATCGCCGAAATCGACCACGACGGCCTCTGGGGCAACACCGGCGCCCGCTCCCTGCCCGCCCTGATCGCCTGGAAAACCGGCCTCACCCCCAACAACGCAGCCACCCTCGCCGCGGTCGCCCACCGCCGCGACGAATTCCCCCAATGCACCCAGTACCTCCGCGACGGACGGCTGTCCCTCGACCAAGTCGGGGTCATCGCCGAACGCGCCGCGGACGGCTCCGACGCCCACTACGCCCAACTGGCCCCCTACGCCACCGTCAGCCAACTGCGCACCGCCATCAAACTCGCACCACGCCCCGAACCCGAACCTCAGTCGGCGCCGCCGGCGATCACGAGAACCGACCGCGGCAACCACGTCGACTACCGCCTGCGCCTCTCACCGCTAGCCGCAGCCACCTTCGACGCCGCCCTGCAATCCCACCACGACGCCCTGATCACCGACTGGAAACGCGACCACGACGCTGACGGCGCCGGCGCGGCTGAGCTGCGACCCCCGATGCCGACCCAACTCGACGCATTCCTGCGCCTAGTCGAAGACAGCTGGGACGCCGAATCCACCCGCCGCCCCCACGGCCAACGCACCACCCTCGTCGTCCACCTCGACCTCGAAGCCCGCCTCGCCGACCTGCACCTCGGCCCCCTACTCACCGACACCGACCGCCAATACCTCACCTGCGACGCCACCTGCGAAGCCTGGTTCGAACGCGACGGCACCCCGATCGGCGCCGGCCGGACCACCCGCACCATCAACCGCCGCCTACGCCGCGCCCTGGAACACCGCGACCAACACTGCGTCGTGCCCGGCTGCGCAGCCACCCGCGGCCTCCACGCCCACCACCTCATCCACTGGGAACACGGCGGCCCCACCGAACTCGACAACCTCGTGCTGGTCTGCCCCTACCACCACCGCGCCCACCACCAAGGCCTGATCACCCTCACCGGCCCCGCCCACCAACTCGTCGTCACCAACCCCGACGGCCAACCCTTACACCCCGGCGCCCTGGCCCAACCACCCCAAAACCCACCACCAGACGTACCACCCTGCCCCGGCCCCACCGGCGAACGCGCCCAATGGTGGTGGTACGACCCCTTCCAACCCCAACCACCACCCAACACCAACTAGTTTCGGCCCGTAACCACCTGCGCGGCAGGGTAACTCGCAGCGTTACGGAGCGGGCAGCGTTACGGAGCAGCTTGGCAGAACCGGATCGTGTTGGAGAAGGGATCGGCAACCTCCAAGGTAGGCCCACCGGGCGAGTCGGCGTCGATGCCGGGCTTGATCCGGTCGTAGCCGGTGGCATGGAGTTCCTCGTGCAGCGCGGCGACGTCGCTGACCGGCACCCACACCGTCGAACCCGGGGTGCCGTCGCCGTGGTGTTCGGACAGGTCCAGGACAAACTCATCGCGACGCAACCGCAGATAGAGCGGCGACGCGGCATCCTCGAAACGGTGCTCCCACTCGACGCTGAAATGCAGGTAGTCGAGATAGAACTCGCGGGCGCGGGCCTCGTCGAAGCTGCGGAGCACCGGCACCGGGGCGCCCATCCCCACCCCGGAGGGAAGCCCGGCGGAGGCGGTCGTCCAGTCCGGGAAACCGAGCTGGCGGGCGACGATCTCGAGCGCCCTGGCCTGCGTGAGATCGCTGTCGGGGAGCTGCTCGCGCAGTACGCGGGCGGCGTGGTAGGCGTCGTCGATGGTCAGGTCCATCGGCCCCAGGCTAGTCCGCCTGCAACAGGGACTCCGTCGCGGCGAGCAACGTGCAGGTCGCCAGACCGTCGATGGCTTCCCGCAGATCGGACTCCGAGGGGAACGACGGCGCAATCCGAATGTTCTTGTCGTCCGGGTCTTTTCGGTACGGGAACGACGCGCCCGCCTCGGTGACGGCGATACCGGCATCCTTGGCCAGCGCGACGGTCCGCTTCGCGGTGCCCGGCAGCACGTCCAGGCTCACGAAGTACCCGCCCTTGGGGTCCGACCAGGAAGCCACCTTCGAATTCCCCAGCCGCTCCTCGAGAATCTCGGCGACCAGCGCGAACTTCGGCGCCAGCAGTTGCTGGTGCTTCTGCATCAACAACCGCACGCCGTCGGCGTCGTCGAAGAACCGCAGGTGCCGCAACTGGTTGAGCTTGTCGGGACCGATGGTGCGCTTCCCCAGGTACTGCAGGTACCACGCGATGTTGCCCAGCGAACCGCCGAAGAAGCTCACGCCGGCCCCGGCGAAGGTGATCTTGGAGGTCGACGCGAACACGTACGGGCGGTGCGGGTTACCGGCGGCCTCCGCCAGGCCGAGCACGTCGACGTGCCGCGGGAAGTCGTGGGTGAGGGTGTGCACCGCGTAGGCGTTGTCCCAGAACAGTCGGAAATCCGTTGCGGCCGTGCGCATCTGCACCAGGCGGCGGACATTCTCCCAGGAGTACACGGTGCCGGTGGGATTGGCGTAGACCGGGACGCACCACATGCCCTTGATGGCGGGATCGGCGGCGACGAGTTCCTCGATGAGGTCGACGTCGGGCCCGTCCTCGCCCATCGGGACGGTGATCATCTCGATGCCCATGGTCTCGGTGATCGCGAAGTGGCGGTCGTAGCCGGGCGCCGGGCACAGGAACTTCACGCCCGTGCCGTCCCGCAGGTCCTGAATCCACGGCCGCGGCGAATCCACGGCGCCGTGCAGCAGAGAGAACACCACGACGTCGTGCATCATCTCGAGGCTGGCGTTGTTCCCGGCGATCAGGTTCTGCACGGGGATCCCCAGCAGTTCGCCGAAGATCGCCCGCAGCCCCGGCAGCCCGTGCAGACCGCCGTAGTTGCGGGTGTCGGTGCCCTCGGGGTCGCGAAAGGAGTCCGGGCCGTCGCCGGGCAACGTCAGCAGCCCGTTGGACAGATCCAGCTGTTCGGGCGACGGCTTGCCGCGGGTGAGGTCCAGCTTGAGGCCCTTGGCCTGCAGTTCGGCGTAATTGCGCGTCTGCTGTTCGTGCTCGGTCTGCAGTTCCGCGCGGCCGAGGGAGGAAAACGACACGCTGCGCCTTTCGCAAGCCGGGGTTCAGAAAATTCAGGGGACCCCGCGCACCCGACAGAGCCCGTTGACCCTTGCTGCCTTCCGGCCCTGGGGGAGTTCACAGGGTAGACGCCGCGCGGGGTCCATCGGCGAGTGTAGTACGCGGCGCCGGAGTGGGCCGCACCCCCGGATTCGGGCGCGGTTCGGGGATGGGCGCGTCCTCGGTTACCATGACCGACGGAGGATTCGCCTAGTGGCCTATGGCGCTCGCCTGGAACGCGGGTTGGGTTAATAGCCCTCGCGGGTTCAAATCCCGCATCCTCCGCACTCGGTCCGGGGTGCCGGCCATCCGCCGGCACCCCGGCCATCTCGAATCCGAGGAGGGGTATGCGGCGCGGCATCACTGTGACCTGGCACGCGCTCTCGTTCCTCGTCGCCGCCGCGCTGTACTTCGTGTTCGTCCTCCCGCGCTGGTGGGAGCTGCTCGGCTACTGGCCGCACGGCGTCGGCACCGCGGCCCGGATCGCCACCGGCCTGGTGCTGGGCCTGACGGCGCTACCGGTGGCCCTCACGCTGGCCAAGACCCGCAAACCCGAGTTCGGCACCCCGCAGTTGGCGCTGACGCTGCGCGGCTGGTCGATCATCGGCCACGTCGCCGCCGGTGCGCTGATCGTCGCCGCGGCCATCGCCGAGATCTGGCTGGACCTGGACACCTACGGCCGCGGGCTGTTCGCGGCCTACGGCGCCGCCGCGGCGATCGCGCTGCTGGGCGCGGCCGCCTTCTATCTGGCCTACGCCGCCGAGTTGCCCCCGCCGCCGCCCAAGCCGCTCAAGCCGAAGCGGGAGCGCGGCCGCAAGGCCGCCACCGAGGAAGCCGCCACCGAGGAATCGGCCGAAGAGGTTCCGGTCGGTGAACTCAGCGAGTCCGCC
>Ga0265293_10001738_pt1 | contig 46285 bp, 34 predicted proteins | sample Munlanlewell138R_FD_192505 | JGI IMG/M metagenome (GOLD analysis project Ga0265293, IMG submission 192505) | Leachate microbial communities from a municipal landfill in Southern Ontario, Canada - Leachate well 138R | ecosystem: Engineered > Solid waste > Landfill > Unclassified | place: Canada... | reverse complement strand
AATCCGCGCAAGGCGAGGACTAGTTAGTTGCTTGGATTATTATTTGAATTGAACCGCCTAGTGCCGAACGGCATGCTAGGTGGTGTGAGAGGGAGAAGAAATTTCTCCCTACTCGATTGAACAAATAAAGGTTATTTCTTGCTTTGGCGTGAATTGAGTATTTTTAAGTTTTTTACCTATTCCAATCATTAGAATAAACGCTTTTAGTGGACCCCATTCATTTACTGGTTTTATAAGCTGAAAATTATTCTGAGTAAACTCACCTTGATTATCTAATATTTCACCTAATCTAAATTTTACTTTTTTCCCTTTTGGTCCTTTTAGCTTGAAGGATAAAAAGCCTGCAATATTTTGGCCAAAATCTAGTAAAAGTTTGCCCTTAGGACTGGTTATTAGTTTTGCTTCTAGAATTTCTTGTTTTTTAGGAAAAACATTATTAGAGGCAATTAAGTTTCTATTTTCAGAAGAGAGAGAAGCATAACCTTTGTAGCTAGGGTTTTTGTTTGAATCATAAATCTCTCCATCTTTTAGATCATTAAAGCGAACTGGTCCATCGTTAGACCAAGAAAAACTATCATCACTTCCTATAATCTTCTTACTTCCATCTTCAAAATATATTTCTATCTGACAAAGAAGTTTTGTTTTCCTTCCATACACATGTGTCTGTCCATAAGCACCAAGTGAGCCTCTGTACCAACCATCACCTAAAGATAATTCAAAGGTATTATCCTTTTCTAGATAGGGAGTTATGTCATATGTTTGATAATGCAATCTTTTATTGTAATCAGTGGAACCAGGGGCTAATTCAAAGTCGGTAATAAAGTTATTGTTAAGACTTGCTTTGTAGATACCAAGGGCTGTGATGTAGAGTCTTGCTTTTATAGGTTTTTTTGTTAGTTCAAAAGTTTTTCTAAAGGAATCTATAGGATACCTTTTATTTTTTTTAGGCTCATAGTTACCACTTATCCATTTACCCACCCAGTCCATTTTATCCAGTAGTCCCATTTCGAAAAAAGAAAAGGATACTTCACTCTCTTGGTCATCTTGATTCCATAGTTTTATAGACCATTCAATCCTGTCTCTACTATTAAGGCTAGGACCTTCATAGGGAATATGAGATGTTTCAGAAGAAATAACTTTGCTACTATTCCAAATGATAGCATTATCTTTCTTGGCAATTATTTGATATGCCTTTTGTTCAAAGCCCTCAGGACATTGCCAAAAGAATCTTGGATTTACAATGTCGATACCTAAAGGATCTGCTAAATATTCTGTCTTTAAATTTATAGCTCTCATTTTTTTTCTCTCTGGTAGCCTCCATTATATTCAGTCTTTTACCTAGGTCTTGCTTGTTTTTAATATAAATTGTAAAGTTTTATTCTTATTCAGGATATTAATCATTAATCTTCCAATTTTATAGTTTTACTTATCTTGGTGATTCCATCACTTACTGTAATTAAAGTGTCCTTATCTCCCATTTCAATTATTGCTAAAGCTCTACCGTAATATGTAGTGAAGGAGCCAGTATTATAACTTTCTTCTGTTCTGGGATTAGCACTTCCAAAAGCAAGCAATTTACCATTTTCAACCTCAACTTTTAATACCCTATCGTCGTTTGCTTCAAAATTGCCTAATCTATCACCAATAACTACTGGAACATAAACTATTTCATTAGATTTAGCTGCTATTTTTTCAGGTAATATATGCAGTTGTGGACTTGCTACTGTTTTTAAAACAGATTCTCCACTAATACTCATATTTTTTTTATAACTCACCGCTTTTAATGCTCCTGGACTATATTTGCATTTAAATAGCACCCTATTATTTTTGACTTTCTTTTTACCCAGAAGCTTATCATTTAAGAAAAGTTCAACATAAGTTGCGTTGGAATATATCTCAACAAGTGCCGGATTTCCTTCACAGTCCTTGAAGGTCCATGTAGGTAGGGCGTTGGTTCCACGCCACACTGATTTATATATTTTTTCATTAGGGTGATTTGCAGGTCGAACAGCTATTAAAGGGTTATTATCTAGATCCCAAACTGCTTTAGCCCAAAAGGCTTCTCCATTGGGATTTCCCAAAATATCTATTGCTCCTACATCAGCTAAAAGCCAAGGATAAGGTTTTGAAAAAGATTTTCCATCTTCGTAATATGACCAAGCCCCAATACCAGCTTCTCCAATGTAGTCCCAAGCGGTCCACATAAAGTCACCAATTAAATAGGGATATTTTTTTACCATAGCCCAATTTTTAGAAATATCTTGCGGAAATGTTTCAGAACCTACAATAACCCTATCTGGATTGGCTTTTCCTTCTAAAGGATATCTACCCGAAGCATAGTTGTAACCTACAATATCTAGTAGTTCACAAACTGGCTTTGTTATTTGGTCAGCTTTTTTTGAGTTTGCACTTTTATTCATGCCAGTTCCAATAGCCTGAGCCATCAAATTAAACATTGTGCTATTCATAGAAGACATTTTTGCATCTTGTGTCTCGTCTCTTCCCCCATCTTCTTTGTATATAGATTTTCCTTTAGCTGACATATTTATGATCATAAGATTAAGGCCTGCTGTAACAACTCTATAGGGGTCTTCTTTTTTTATAAATTTCACCATTTCTTTTGCCAAATCTACACCTTTTTGAGTAGAAGGCTCAGAGACTTCATTAGCTATTGAATACATTATTACACTGGGATGGTTATAATCTCTATTAATCATAGCAAGAAGATCATATTTATAGTTTTTTTCAAAGTCATTTGCATAGTCATATTTAGATTTTTTGGAGTACCACATATCCCATGTTTCGTCCATTACATAAAGTCCATAATAATCACAAGCTTCTAAAAGCGCTCTGGATGTTGGGTTGTGGGCAGATCTAATTGCATTAAAACCAGCTTCTTTTAGAATCTTAATTCTTCTAAATTCACTTTCTTTATGGGTAGCAGCTCCTAGAATTCCATGGTCATGGTGTACACAAGCTCCTCTTAAGAGAGTTCTTTTTCCATTTATAAAAAGGCCATTTGTGCTCCATTCTATAAACCTTATCCCAAAGGTATTTACAGATTGGTCTATAACTTGGTCCTTTTTTAAAAGTTTTACAACACAAGTGTATAGATAAGGATTAAACTCATCCCAAAGTTTTGCATTTTCTATTATAAAAGATTTTGAAGTACCTTTTTCACTAGCAATAAGTTCATCTTTATCATAGATTTCTATTAAGATATTCTTATCATTCCAAGCAGTTTCTATATCCACCTTAATCTTTGCAGGTGACCAGGATAAGGTAGTTATTCTTACACTTTCAGGCCTTAAATGCTCTTTTGAGCCAATCCACATCCAAACAGGACGATAGATCCCAGCTCCTGTATACCAGCGAGAATCCGGTTGATTGGAGTTATCTACACGAACACTTATTGTATTTATCTGATTGTATTTTAAAAACTCATCAGCTTCTATAAAAAAAGGTATATAACCATAAGGTTTTCCTCCCACTAATTGATCATTTATGTATACTTGAGCATTTCTGTAAACACCTTCGAATTCAAAAATTATTGTTTTATCTATATCTTTTTTATTAAGTTCAAACTTTTTTTGATATTCATATACACCACCTGGGAAATATGCACCTGCTGAGCCACTAGAGTTATCCTTGTTTCTATCTTCTAAAATCATTGCATCATGAGGAAGATTTATAACTGTTGCTTCTTTATCCTTCTTGTTAAAAAGCCAATTCTTATTAAAATCTATTTTCTTCACTTTTTCTCCGCATAATATAAATCCATATAATTATGCTCCTCCTTCTTTGTATTTAAACTAACGCTTAACTTTACTAGATTATTCATACACATTGCTAATTTAAATAGTATAAAACACATAAAGTTTATGTTTATTGGTTTATACCTATTAGGTCCTTGCTCTTAAATCAATTTTTATTGAAAAGGGGTGTTTAATTCACACCCCTTTAGTTTTTTACTCTATTGATTCTCTTTTTAGGGTCTGGTGCATTTCTTCTCTAACTTCATTTGTAATAGGATATCTTTTAATTACAAACCAAGATATCATGCCCAAAACAAAGGGAATCAATCCCATAACTATAATAAACCAAGTAAGCATTCCTGGTATACGAGCAAGGTCACCTAAATAAGTGTCGGTTGCAGAATCCACTTGATAACCAATACCAATAAGGATTGCACCAACTAAAGCAGAGGATAAAGCTGTTTGTGCTTTTGCCAAAAACTTGCTTGTAGCATTACAAAGAGCTGATCTATCTTTTCCATTTTTAAATATACTGTAGTCCATAACTTCCATATTCATTACTTCTCCAGGTATGAAGTTAACACCAATAGCTGTTGAAGTTAGTGCCATGCAGATGAAGAACACAAAAGGAACTGCTTGTAAAACTCCCAATATTTCCAAAGCAAAGAGAAGTCCACAGGACAAGGCTTGAGTTAGGAGCATAGCTCTAAATAGTTTTACAGAAGATTTGAATAATTTCGTCAAAGGTGTGGCAATAGCTGTTCCTAAAATAATTGGAACTAACATCATCATAGAAGCAATTAAAGAATATGTACCATATAAGTCAGCATTAACTTCTCCAGTTTCTAGATTAGCTGCAAATCCCCATTTTATGTAGTAAAGAGCAGTAGCAAATAGGAAGGTCCATATAAAGCCAGAAAATAGGTCAGTTATAAATTTAACTCTTAAAGCTTCATTTTCTACAAATAATTTGAAAATTTCAGTAAATTTTACTTTTTCAGATTTTTCTTCAATTTCAATATTTTCAACCTTTTTCTCTTTGACTATGAGAAGCCCTACTATCGCTATTAATGCAGCAATAACCATCAAGCCTGTAACAGTAATTCCAAAAGATGTGTGCATATTATTGAAATTTACATTAACTCCATTAATTATTGGTATTAAAGCTGCCATCATAGCTCCAAGTAAAAGAGTGAATAGTCTTGGCCACAAAAGAAGTTTGGATCTTTCTGTAGTACTGTCTGTCATGGTTCTATAAAGCAGATTTGGTGCAAACCAAGACTCACCAAAGTCATAAGCTAAATAGAAGAAAAGAACCCAGATTACAATAATCACAGGCTTGTCAGATATGGCAGAAGGTAAGAAGAAGAGACAACTTATTCCTACTGCTGACAAAATAACGCTTGCAATTAAAAAAGGTTTATATTTTCCATGTTTTGTGTCCTTAGCATTATCTATTATGAAGCCTTGAATTGGATCATTGACTGCATCAAAAATTCTTACAATCAAAAGAATAACAGTTCCTAAAAGAGCCGCATATTCACCAATTCCAGCATAGTCAGTTAGATATTGCATAAACCAAGAAGTCATTAATGCTGCACCTACTCCAGATACAGCCCACATCATAGTGCCGCCTAAATAGCTCTTAAAGCCAAGGCTCGAGGTTCCCTTATTTTTCTTCCCCATAATTTTCTCCTTTTAGTTTTTTCAAATAGTAACTATATTAAATATACTTTTTTGCATCCTAATTATATTAAGTTTTCTGGAAAGCGTATTTCCATTATGTTATAGTTATTATCATAATGTTAGGAGAATAATCAAAATGAACAGTTATTTTATATTATTTAAGATTTATTCCATTACATATGCTCCCTTAACTTTGTATGACAAAGATAAAAAAGTTTTATATCAACTGCCAGAAAATGATTTGTTTCCTAGATTAGCTAGCCTAGTTCCTGAATCCTTACTTAACACTGAAAAAGATGCTGATTTTGCATTAGTTATCGAGCTTTTGCATTTTGGTGTAGTAAAGCTCGATGAAGGAAGAACTCTTGTTTTAGGTCCTTTTTCTGATATTCCGTGTGAAAGAAATGAAGCTCAACGAATTTTAGCATTTTTAAAAGATAAGGACACTCCTTTTTTGGATGTAATAGACTTTTTTAGAGACCATGGCAACTATAGTTTGCTTCAAATGCTGTCTATGATAGATTTGCTAAATAACATATATAATGGTAATGAAGACTCTATAATAGATGCTTTTAGAAAACCGGAAAAAGCCTTGGAGAAACCTGAATACTATCCACAAAAAGTTTCCCATAATACTGAATATTATGAAAGGGTTCTCTTCTCCTATATTGAAGATGGCCAACCTGAAATGTTGACTAAATTTTTCGCATCTGGAATATTTGAAGGTAATGTAGGCAATGTAGCAAATGAGGTTTTTAGAAAGTACAAAAATCTTATTCTATCAGCTACCGTATTGGCTAGTAGAGCAGCTGTAAGAGGAGGATTGAGGTATGAAACAGCCATGCATATGGCTGATACTTATATGCAAGCAATAGAAAGGTCTACAGATTTGATGTCATTGGGAAATCTTAATAATTTAATGATGCTAAAATTCGCCCAGATGGTAAAAAGTGTGAGGATGGGAAGTAATAATTCAAAGTTTATCATAGAGATTAACAACTACATCGCTAGAAATATATATGGAGATTTAAAAGTAGATACCATAGCTAAGGAGTTAAACATCAACAGATCATACTTGAGTCAACGCTTTAAAAAAGAAACAGGCACAAGTTTAAGTCAGCATATAAGCGGAATAAAAATAGAAGAAGCAAAAAGGTTATTAAAATCTAAAGAATACAGCATATTGGATGTAGCAGTAATGCTAGATTATTCTTCTCAAAGTAGTTTTCATAGGGTATTTTGTTCTATAATGGGTATGACACCAAAACAGTGGCAAGACAAGATAAGTGATAATTAATTATTTTTGTCAGCCTGAGAAAATAGATTGGATTGAAGCACAATCTAAAAATGTAAAGGAAGTTTCACTAGGCTCATATTTAATGTTAGAATTAGAATAAAGTGTTGAAAGTAAATAAGTAGAAGTAAATTTTGCAAATATGGAGACAAAAAATGAAAATTTATGATGCAAGAGTAAACCACATGACAAACCCCCTGGGTTTTATGCTAGAGGGCACAGTTTTTTCCTGGAAGGTAAAAGATACCCAAGGGAAAAAGCAAAAAGAGGCTAGAATTCTAGTTTGGAAGGACAAGGATGGAAAAGCTGAAATTATAAAAGATACTGGCTTCGTAAAAGACTTAGAAAGTATTGGTCAAAGAATTGATTTAAAGCTTTCTCCCTATACTAAATACTTTTGGACTGTAACTGTAGTAAGTGATATGGATGAAGAGGTTACATCAGAGGTTCAATGGTTTGAAACAGCTAAAATGGATGACCCTTGGAAAGCTTCTTGGATAACTTGTGATAATAGTGAAAGTAGACATCCAATCTTTTTTAAAGATATAAAACCAACAGGTCCTGTAAAAAAAGCCACCCTATATATCTCAGGCCTTGGCCTTTACTATGCATACTTTAATGGAGAAAAAATTGGGAATGAGTTTTTTACTCCCTACTGCAATAATTATAATGAGTGGGTCCAATATCAGACCTATAATATGACAGATATGCTAAAAGAAGAGGGAAGATTAAGTGTTCTTTTAGGTAATGGTTGGTATAAAGGAAGATTTGGATTTTCCCAACATTCACAAAAGGGCTTTTATGGAGATAGATGGCATTTAATATGTGAATTAAGACTGGAATATGAAGATGGCTTAATAGAAACCATCTCTTCTGATGACACTTGGAAGGTAGAAAGAAGTAATATTACCTTTTCAAATCTTTATGATGGTGAGCATCTAGATGATACCTTGGATGAACTTCCTATTGAAGATGTTCAAATATCTGAATTATCAACTGACCTTCTTAGTGAACGCTTAAGCTTACCTGTAGTAGAAAGAGAAATCCTAAAACCTATAGAACTAATTACTACACCTAAAAATGAAAAGGTCTTTGATATGGGCCAAATCTTAACTGGTATTTTCAGACTTAGGTTAGATGTACCAAAAGGCATCAAGGTTCATATTCAAACAGGAGAAATCCTACAAGAAAACTCCTTTTACAACGGCAACTTAAGAAGTGCTAAATCAGAATACTTTTATGTAAGTAATGGTAAAGAGATAGTGCTAGAGCCTAAATTTACCTTTTATGGCTTTAGATACATAAAAGTAGATGGAGTGGACAATCTAGATATCTCAGATATGGAAGCTGTGGCCCTTTACAGTGACTTTGAAGAGGTTGGCCATATTGAAACAGGCCATAAGGATGTAAACAAATTGGTAAGCAATGTTAGATGGTCTATGAAAGGTAACTTTTTAGATGTGCCTACCGATTGTCCTCAAAGAGATGAAAGAATGGGCTGGACAGGGGATGCACAGATCTTTACAGCTGCAGCCACCTATTTAGGAGATACTTATGCCTTCTTCAAAAAATATCTTTATGACATGTATACAGAACAAAAGGTCCATGATGGTTTAGTTCCTGTAGTTATACCTGCCTTTGGACTTATAAGGGCTTCATGTGGCTGGGGGGATGCTGCCACCATAATGCCTTGGAATATGTACAAATACTATGGGGATAAAACCATACTAGAAGAGCAATTTGAAAGTATGAAAACTTGGGTAGACTACATAAAAAAAGTGGATGGTGATAACCATGCTTGGAGACACTTTTTCCACTATGGAGACTGGTTGGCCCTAGATAATGTAAACCTAAAAGATGATACAGTGTTTGGAGCCACCGATGTGGAATTTTTGGCCAATGTCTACTATGCAATAAGTGCTGGTATAGTTGCAAAGGCTGCATATATCTTGGATAAGAAAAAAGAACACAAAGAATACAAAAAACTATCTCAAGACCAGTTTGATATTATTAGAAAAGAATATTACACAGCAACTGGAAGGTCAGCCATAAAGACTCAGACAGCCCTAATACTGACCTTAAAGCACAATCTATCTATTGATGAGGACCTAACAAAGCAAATGCTAAAAACCTTGTTTGAACAGGTAGAAGACAAGCTTAAGACCGGCTTTATTGGAACTCCACTTTTGTGTAATATTTTATCTGAACACGGCTTTCAGGACTTAGCCTTCAAGCTACTTCTAAACAGAGAATACCCTGGTTGGTTACACCAAATCTCTTTAGGGGCTACCACCATGTGGGAAAGATGGAACTCTGTTAATGATGATGGAAGTATATCTAGTACTGGTATGAACAGCCTTAACCACTATGCCAATGGTTCAATAGTTGAATGGATCTTTAAGCATGTAGGTGGTATAAGGATGAATGAAGAGGGCTATGAGATTAGGGCAGGGGAAAAGGAAGAAAATGTAGGTAGCTTTTTACCTGGCTTTAAAAAGGCCCTATTAAAGCCTATGGTTCACTGGGACCTAGGATATGCGGATGCCTCATATGAGTCTATTTCTGGAAAATATAGCTTGTCCTGGCAGATAGAAGAGGTGGACAGAATAAGGATTAAGGTAAGTGTGCCCTTTGGTTGTGAAGCTGAGCTTTATCTACCTGAGATAGATCCAGAAGAGCTGAATAGAGATGACAACAAGATATTTGATAAGGTTGTAGATGGTAAATGTATTCTTCTTGCAGGAGACTATGATGTGTCATACAAAACTAAAGGATCATTAAAGTATTTCTTGTCTACCTATACACCAATAGGAGAGTTGTTGTCCAATGAAGAAGCTAAAAAGATATTAAATAGATATTTTAATATAGATAATATTCCTAAGTCCTATCATGCTTCCACCTTGAGAGAGGTAGGCTCAAGATTTAGTGAATACATTAATGATAAGACCTTTTATGAATTAGATGAGGCCCTAAAAGAGATTTAAAAGAAGAAAGATAAAGGGTCTTAGACCTAGGAGCTAATGAAAATGAGAATATATTGTAATCCTTTGAATGTGGAGTATAAGTTTCAGCATTTGGCAAGTAAAGAAAAGGCCCATAGAGAAGCCGCTGACCCAACCTTGGTTTTGTTTAAAGACACCTACTACTTTTTTGCTTCAATGAGTGGAGGCTTTTGGTATAGTGATGATTTAATCAATTGGAACTTTCATGAAAACAGGGACTTACAAATATACTTGTATGCTCCAGATGTGAGACAAATTGGAGACTATCTATATTTTTCAGCATCAAGAAGAACAAAAGCATCTATGTTTTTAAGAACAAGAGATCCCTTAAGTGATATTTTTGAAGAAGTTAATGCCCCTTTTCCCTTTTGGGATCCCAATCTTTTTTACGATGATGACAAGTCCATATACTTCTATTGGGGCTGTTCTAACAAAACTCCCATATATGGAATTCAAATGAACCAAAATATGAAAGCAATAGGGGAGAGGGTGGAGCTTTTTTCTAATAATATAGAAAACATTGGCTGGGAGAGAACCCAAGGGCTTAAAAAGAAGCCTACTACCTTTAAGGGCAAGCTATTAACTAAGATATTAGGGGATTTACCCTTTATTGAAGGGGCCTTTATGAATAAGTATAGAGATAAGTATTATCTTCAATATGCTGCACCAGGCACAGAGATCTTTACATATGGAGATGGGGTATATGTATCAGACCAGCCCCTAGGTCCTTTTGAAATGCAAAAGCACAATCCTTTTTCCACCAAACCAGGGGGATTTATAAAGGGAGCGGGACATGGCTCAACCATAGAAGATAAATATGGCAACTGGTGGCATATGTCTACCATGGTAATATCTGTAAATGCTAACTTTGAAAGAAGGCTGGGACTATTTCCTTGTGGCTTTGATGAAGATGGCCTTTTGTTTTGCAATCAAAATTATGCTGACTATCCTATGGAAATTCCAGAGGGTCCCTTTAATCCTTGGGACTTAAAACCTGAGTGGATGCTTTTGTCCTATGAGAAAGAAACCCAAGCCTCATCTAGTAAAGAAAACCACCCTGGTTGTTTAGCAGTTAATGAAAGTGTAACCGATTGGTGGGTAGCAGACTCAAACAAAGAAGGAGAATGGCTCCAAGTAGATTTAGGAGAGGTTTATGATGTTAATGCTATACAGATTAATTTTGCAGATGACCAGATTGAACCTATCTCTTTAAAAAAGGATATGGTCTTTGGGGAGCCCTTTCAAAAAAGATACATTGATTTAGACTCTAAACTTTATACTAGATATATTTTAGAAGGTTCTGTAGATGGTAAATCTTGGTTTCTTCTATGGGATAAAAGTGAAGCTAAAACCAATCTTTGCCATGACCTTTATGTTAACAAAGAAGGAATTATGGCTAGATACATTAAGGTGACTGGCTATGAATTTCCCTACAATTCCCATATGGCCCTTTCAGGCTTAAGAGTCTTTGGTAAAGGGAAAAAGGATTTACCAAAAAAGATTAAGGCTAGTGCAAAAAGAATCAGCCCTCTAGATGCCCTTATACAGTGGGAAGATTACAAGGATGCTGTGGGCTATAATATTTTGTATGGCATAGCTAAAGATAAACTTTATTCTAGCTATATGGTCTATGGAGAAACTTCTCTAAGTTTACCTCTTTTAAATAGAGGACAAGACTACTACCTTAGAGTAGATGCTTTCAATGAGGCAGGCATACAAGAAGGAGAAGTATTCAAGTTATAAAAGAGTTTAAAAACAAGGAATAAAGAGAGGTTTATTGTACAAGCTATCATTTAAAATAAATTTTTTTCTCATTTAATTGAAAAGCATTTTTAAATAATATATTATACTTAAGTATTGAACATTTTAGAGTTGGTATATGATTAAATCTGGGTCTGGTTTACATTTTTACTTATTGAAAAATTATTAGAAAGCTAATGATTATTATGCTTTCTGTTTTTTTATAAATACAAAGGAGATATATATGGAAGAGCTATCACTTAGGGATTTGATAGAAATACTATTGAGACAGAAAGTCTTGATAATTGTAATCACTTTAGCTGCTGTATTAATAGCAGGTGTTTTCAGTTTCTTTATAATTCCTCCGACTTATGAGGCCAATGCTGTGCTTATTGCATCTTGCATAAATCCTAGACTTAATACTTTAGGAAGTGACCAAAATGTAAAGGAATTGTTAGACAGCATTTCTCAGTATCCACAAATGACCATAGAGACATACAAGGAGCAAATTAAGAATCCAGTTATTATGGAACAAACAATCGAAGAGTTGGGACTAGAGGCTTATGGTATAAACAGAAGTAGTTTAGGTAATATGATTAGTTTGAACATTATAAAAGATACAAACTTAATAACTATTTCGGTTAAGAATAAAGACAAGTTGCTAACTGAAAAGATTGCAAACACTGTTGCAGATAAATTTATCTCACATATCTCTGAAGTTACAAAAGCTCAAGCTTCTAAATCTTCCACCTATATAAAATCTCAACTGGAGATAGAAAAGAAAAACTTAGATGATGCTTTGGTGGAATACAAGGAATACTTGTCTCAATCCCAAAGTTTGAAAGAATTATCCTCTGAGGTTACATCAAAAATTAACCTTACCACCAAGTACAAGGAAAGGCTCATTGCAATAGAGGTTTTAGAGGCAAAATTAACCGCTTCTATTGAAACTGCAAAAAGTGAAATTGACAAAACAGGAGATCGAATTGTACTAAGAAAATCCATACTTGATGACCCTGTTCTAAATCATTATTTAGAAAGCAAATCTCAATCTGATATGTCAACGGTTGTTTTTGAATCAGAAGAGATAAATGAAAACTATGTAAAGCTAGAGGCTCTTTTAAATGATCTTGAAATAGAGTTAGCAGATATAAGTATGGAAAAGGAAAGCTTGATTAGAGTGCTGTCTGCACTGGATGTAGAATTAGAAAGGCTTCAAATTGAACTGGCAGAAAAAGAGTATCAAGATAAGGATATAAGGCAAAGGCTGGATTTTGCCCAGTCTACTTATGGATCTTTTTTGAAAAAATATGAAGAAATAAGAATTATTCAATCTTCTGATGTTGGAGAAGCCTCTATTCTTTTAGTATCTCCTGCTGTTGAGCCCCTAAAACCTGTATCTCCTAATAAAAAGACTACCCTAGCTATATCAGCAGTTTTAGGTCTCATGGTAGCAGTATTTATTGCCTTTTTTATAGAGTATTGGAAGATGAGTGGAAAAGAAAAACTTGAAAAGGTTGATATTGTAGAAAAGGTATAAGTTTAATAATTAACTATCTTAAAAGCAATAAAAAATTCTCCCTAGTAAAATAGGGAGAATTATTAAGTTAGACTAATATTTAGTAACTATATGGTCCATTGACCATGAACAATACCTACTAAATACCAAGAGCCTTGGTGAAATTCAAAGACTAACTTTAAGCTTCTCCAATCAATACCCTGATATTCAGGCTCAAAGCCAGAAAAATAGAATTCTAAAAAGCTGGCATCTGGGTAAGCATCTGCTGCATTGTCTGTTGTATTTCCTTTGCCAATTACAATATTATGGCCAATTTGTTCAGGGTTAGCAAAGTCCACATCATATACAAAAACATCATAATAGTCTTCAAAGCTTAAGGAAATAGGGTCTCCAGAACCATCATAGAATCCCCAGTTTAAAAGATCCAAACTGTTAAAGGCATCTTGTATTTGGTTAGCTTGAAAGACTAGATTCTCATTAATTTGTACATAAGTATAGGGGGTAAATCTTAGGCCCTTATCTGGATGGATAAAGCCACTTAAAGAGGCCATGTCCTTATCTTTTAATATGTTGACTACATTTATGGCACTAATGTAGATATTATCTGAAAGGGAATAATCATCAAACTGGTTTTGATTATTGGCATCTTGTAGCTCTTTAATCTCTAAGTTTAGTTTATTAATATCTTTTTCTAATAGGGCAATTGTTTCATCCTTTTCTATAAGTTTGGCTTGTGTGTTTTGATCTAAGCCTACACTACAGCCACTTAATGATAAGAAAAGCACAAGTGTTAGTAATGTTATGAATATCTTATTGTTTTTAATCATAAGCACCTCTTTTTTTATCTTTTTTAAAAAATAGACCCACTCTACATCCATCTTATACTATTTTGATGAATAATGTATGGGTCTTTTTGTTTTAACTTTTATATAACTTGATCTAGTCCCAAATTCCTGGGGTGCTTCTATGAGATAGAGCAATAAATACTCTATTCCAAGAGTTCATTGTATTGATGGTAAAAAGTAGTTCCAATATTTCATTTTCTGTAAAATGATTTTTAAGAAGATCAAATAAATCATCATTAATACTAGATAAATCAAGCAAGGTAACAGCTTCAGCAAATTCTAATGCAGCTTGCTCCTTTAAATCAAAATAGTCTGATTCTCTCCAAGCATTAAGAGCATAAATTCTTTCTTCCTTTTCTCCTAATTTTCTAGCTTCCTTGGTATGCATATCTATGCAATGGGCACAACCATTTAATTGGGAAGTGCGGATTTTTACCAACATAACAAGCTGAGGATCAAGTCCATTGGTATGAGTATGTTTTTCACAGTCCATTAATAATTTAAAGGTATCAGGGGCTGTGTTTTTAAAATCAATTCTCATTTTCATAATATCCTCCTTGTATAAACTGCCGTAATTCGAAAAGGTCGCAGCAACTTACATTTTTTCGAATACAGGATATCCTGCATCTTCATTGTACAATTATATTAAGAAGATATGTGAAGTTTATGGATAGCCTTTGGTGACAATGTCACAAGATATCTAGTCTTGTTACCTTTTTTGTTATGAAGTAGAATAATTGTAGAAGAGGATAATAGTAGAAGAGAAGGGGAGTAAAGATAAGATATGTCGGATTTATCTACAAAAAAGAGAGATTTTTCTATAGACCTTATTAAAAGCCTAGCTATTATTGGAGTAATTCTTATTCATGTATCGGTACAAGCCTATGCCTATCCTTTAGCCAGTTTTTCTTGGTTGTCTGGTCTTTTTTGGGGCACTATTAGTAGGGCAGCAGTACCACTTTTTCTAATGGCTAGTGGAGCTTTGATGTTAGATCCTAAGAGAGATTTATCCTTAAAGAAACTTTATACTAAGAACTTTTTAAGATTACTTGTAGCTCTTTTCTTTTGGGCCTTTAGCTACAAAGTATTTCATAGTCTAGCCTATTCCACCCTAACTTTTCCTAAGCTTCTTACATACGCAAAAGAGGTTCTTCTTTTTAACCATGAATTCCATCTATATTACCTACATATTATGCTTTTAGTTTATGTCTTTTTACCCTTAACCAGACTATTTGTTAAACATGCAAGCTTAAAAGAGTATAGGTATGCCTTACTGGTTTGGTTTGTTTTAGGCATATTGTCTTCTACCTTAAAAAGCCTATGGCCCTTTAATCTCATTAGTGGAGTTCCTTTAACCTGGATTTTATCTAGCTCCTATGGGGCAATTGGATACACCCTTTTAGGCTATTACATTAAAAGTTTGTGTAAAACAAAAAAATGGATATACATGATACTAGTTTTTCTAGGTGCAATAACCATCTTTACAGGAACTCTTTTAGCATCTTTGAAGATAGGAAAACTCAGCCAGACCTTTTTTGATGGCTTTGCCCTAGCTGTCTTTCTTTTAGCTACTGGTATATTTGGTTGGGTTATGAAAAGTAAATCTGACTTTGGAAAAAAGACCAATAAAGTTATTACATATCTATCCAAGGCATCTTTTTGTATATACCTAGTTCATCTGTTCTTTATGTATATGTTCACAAAGATAGGGTTTACTGTAGAATCTTTCATACCCTTTTTATCAATCCCTATTTATACTTTAATAACTTTGGGTTTAAGTATTTTAACATACTTTGTTTTAAGTAAAATTCCTTTAGTGAATAAATGGTTAATTTAATAGACTCTTAATCAAGGTCCTCTTGTTCAAGACCTACATAGTATAGGGCTCCTACCTTTTTGATTACAAAGGCTTTTGAGTGACTATAATTGTTTTGAACGTCTCCTATTACAAAGCGTAACATATATTCTCCATCTTTAAGGGTATCCATATAAAAGCTAGTATTAGCTGTTACTCTTATGGCCTCTCCTGCTAGGTTCATCATTTTCGAATAGGCATCATCACTATGCATCATATATACAATAGGTTCAACGATATCTCCAGGAGTTAAATATCGAACATTTTTATTGGAAGCCCCACTTTCATAAAGGGACTCTTGTATTTCCCCTAAATGATAGGTTTGTAGAAGGGGGTCATAAAGAACGGTTAAATAGGAGCCTTCTCCATTTAGATATATGGGAACTGTGTAGACCTTGTAATGATCATTTTCATACAAAAGCCCCATATTACATAGGCTACCATCAATATATCCCCAAGTTCCATTAAAAAGAGCATAGAAAAGGCCATAATCCCAGTAAGAGTAGATATCACCACTTTCTCCTAAATACTCAAGATATCCAAACTCTGGATTTCTCATATAAAGCTTGTAATTTACACTTGATAAAATTGTTTTAGCATCAGAATCCAACATCATGGTCAAGTAAGAATCTTGATTTAAATAGACATCCATATCTTCCCATTCTTTATCTAATATGGTCAAAAGGGAAGTTACCTCAGCTGGCTGATAAAAACCATTTAGAACAATATATTCAATTGCTTCATCATTGGGATAACCAGTAAAAAGGTAATCAAAAAGATGAGACATGCCTTTTATACCTATCATTTGGGAGTAATCAGCTAGATTAACTTGGTCATTGTCATATGGACAATAGAAGGAAAGGCCGGATGAGTTTATGGAATAATCCCCATACACCCTGTAAACTACACATTCTTCCAAGGCTTGTTGAAGTTTTATGGAATAAAAGGGTAGGAACTCTTCTAGGTTAATGGCAAGTTGACCTAAATCTGCCATATTAGTGTAACCAAGATCAGATGAGTTAGGCCCATAGGTAGTTATACTAGAGCAAACCTTAACAAAATTAGTAATATATTGTTGGTCATACATGGCATTTTCAATAAGGGCACATCCTAGCATGTCATAGGCTTCAAAAAGTGAGCTGGCTTTTGTAAGGTCAGTAAGAGAAAGGGTCAAGTTCTTTGAAGATTCTTTTTGGGCATAATAGTCCATGTAGGTGTCACAAATAGCCACTGATAGCTCAAAAGGACTCATGTATGGGTCTTTAGCCAGCTCAGTAAAAAGTGCCTTGTAATCCCAACCATCCCCAGGCTCTACTTCTTGGGAGGCTAATAGATAGTTACTAAGACCATAAAAGCTATAGGCTAAATCCACCGTTGCCATAAGGCAGGCATCAAAGCCAATTATGTCTATAGGGGGAGAGTCAAGCTGGTATCCCATTGAGCCAGATATTGCATCTTGCATCTCTATTAAATTAAGAGAGTCCATAGCAAAAACTTCATCAAAGGCGGCCCCTGCAAGAGAGCCTCCTCCATGATTCCAAATATTTAAAAAGGTCTTTTTTCCTGGATAATTCTCTTTAGCAAAAAGAAGAAAATCATATAGGGTGTCAGCTTGCCCCATATTATTAAGGGGTTTTTCATCCACTAAATGAAACCCCCTATAATCATAGACAAAACGTTGAAGCTTTTCAGATTTTACACTATCATTTTGCCACTTATTGGCACCCCCTGTTTGAATTACCACTTTTATACCTTCAGGTAGACTCACTTCTAGCATTTCTTTTAAGTCATCTGTTGCACATCCAAACTTACTTTCCAGGTCACTTCCACATAAATACCAATAAAAAACCCATTCATCCTCTGTTACCTTGGCTGACGACTCTGGCAGAGGGCTGGTATATGGGGTTTCAGGTAAGATAGAAGGTTTTGGTGTTGGAGATTTAGATAAAAAGGGCAAAGAAGGGAAGTTACATGATGATGTAATCAGTAACAATAATATGCTAATAATTAGCAGGAACCTCTTTAACATGGCTCACCTCAGTGGTACAGAAGATAGAAAATTATTTGAAGCTTGTATGTAAATTATACTTTTTGTTTATATCAAATACAATATGATGGTTTTTGTTTATTATTTCTTATTATTCAAAGCATCCCTTGTACTACAAGGGGTATCAGAAGAATATCTTCTATTTACAATTTCTAGGACTAGATAAAAGATAAGCATGCTAATAATTGCACCCATGGCAGTATCTGTTAAAAAATGAGCCCCTACCACTATACGGCTAAACATTACAAGAATTGAAAAGATAAAACCAATAAGACCAAATAGAGTTGCCTTGTTTTTTAATTTGGGTATAAAAGAAGGTAAAAGGGATAACCAAATTAATATCATAGTATTAGCAGAGTGACCTGATGGAAAAGACTGATGACCAGTGATACCCATAGGCTTAAACCAAGGGGTAAAAAGGGCTAAATTATCCACTAAATCCCTATACCTTACTCTACCCCATGAAAACTTAATCCCTGTTACCACCACTAAAATGATGATAATGGAATAAAAACCTACAATACAAGCCTTTTTAAAGTCTATAGGTTTGGTTTTTGAAAAGTATCTAGCAGCTAAAAAACAAAGGCTAAAAAAGAGAATAAAGCAAAGTGAAATCCAAAGCATATTTAAGTTATTGCTATGGTAAAAGGGAACAAAAGCTGCCATTAATGAAAAGAGAAGGCTGGCAGCAAAGTATCCTGTTTTCCAAAATATTCTTTTCCACTTTTTTGAAGAATTAAAGGTTAGAAAAAGGCCTGCTCCACAAAAAGAGGCAATTAAAGCAAAAGGCACCTCTGAGATATAGTCTAGGATGAGACAGACCTGGTTATTAGGGGAATAAATGGCTTGAGATAAAGCCAAATCTGTAAAACTTCCAATAATCAATAATAGAAGGGGGAATAGAATAAAATATTTTGGTAGTGCTTTTTTCATAACAATCTCCTAACTTATGTTAACTATATTAAATAGGGCTAAAAGTTTTGGTAAAAAGATGATTAAACCAGCTATAACAGAGCCTAAAGTCCAAATCAATACAGCACCTGCAGCTACATCCTTTGCCAGTCTTGCTAATTGGCTCTCTTGAGGTGAACATATATTAACAGTGTTTTCTATAGCCGTGTTTATAAGCTCAGTGGCTGTTACCCCAACAAAGAAGATTAAACAGACCAGCCACTCAAGACCACTTATCCTTAGAAAAATGCCCATAAGAATTATTAGAATTATGAAAGCTAGATGAATGGGTAGATTTCTTTCATTTTTAAAGGCATGAAGAAGGCCCTTAAAGGCATTTTGGAAACTTTCTACAATATTTTTGTTCTTTCTCATAAAAAACACCTTCCGTAAAATAATTTACCAAAGAAAAAGATTTAGATTAACTTCTAATATCTAGTCCATCATATAATTTATGTTTGAAAATATCAATAAAAAGAAGATAAGTTAAGGCTATATAAGAGACAGAATTATTAGCTATTTTGAATATATGATATGATTAAGACCTAGCCCCTAATGAATGCTAGTAGCAAGATCTTGATTAGGAGACAAGTGATAAAATGGTAGAACTAAAGGGAAAATATAATAGTGCTAAGGTTTTTACAGACAATCTAGAGAGCACTGCCTTTATGCAGATTGAAAATCTTTTAGATAAAAAATTTGTTAAGGGAAGTAAAATCCGTATAATGCCAGATGCCCATGCTGGAGCAGGCTGTACCATTGGAACAACCATGACCATAAAGGATAAAATTGTTCCAAATCTAGTAGGAGTGGATATAGGGTGTGGAGTAGAAACGGTAGTGCTTAAGAACAAAAAGATTAATCTAGCTAGATTAGATGAGACTATAAACAGAAATATTCCCTCTAGCTTTTCTATTAGAAGAAGCCCTCATGAATACCTAAAAAAGATAGACCTTCATAAACTAAAGGCTGCAAGAGATGTAAATATACAAAGGGCAGAGTTGAGTATAGGGACCTTAGGAGGGGGAAACCACTTTATAGAGGTGGGAAAAGACCAAGATGAAAACCTTTATTTAACCGTCCATTCAGGTTCTAGAAATCTAGGTAAACAAATTGCAGACCATTACCAAAAATTAGCCATAAGGGATATGGCTCACAAGTCTAAAGCTATAAGGGATAAGATTTTTCTCTTTGAAAGAGAAGGCAAAGAAAAAAATGCAGAAAGTCACAGAAAAAAACTAGAATTATATGATGTGGAAAGAAGCCTAGCCTTTTTAGAAGGAGACCTTTTCCATGACTACCTTCATGATATGGAAATAGTACAAAGATATGCAAAACTAAATAGGTTAGCAATAGTAGATGAAATAGTGACCAGAATGGATTTAGATGTTGACTATCAATTTACTACCACCCACAACTATATTGATATAGATTCTATGATATTGAGAAAGGGTGCTATCTCTGCTAAAAAAGGAGAAAGAGTCCTTATACCCATAAATATGAGAGATGGAAGCCTAATTTGCATAGGAAAAGGCAATGAAGACTGGAATTATTCAGCTCCCCATGGGGCAGGAAGAATCATGAGTAGAACTGCAGCAAAAGCAAATATTAAGTTATCTGACTTTGAAAAATCCATGAAAGGCATATACTCAAGTACAGTAAGTAAAAGGACCTTAGATGAGGCCCCCTTTGCATATAAACCTATGCAAGAGATTATTGATAACATTCATGACACTGTGACCATTGAAAAAGTCATCAAACCTATATATAATTTTAAGGCACCAGAATAAATAAATAGAGGTATTTATGGACTATTCACAATATGCCTTAAGCCCTAAAAAACTAAAAAGATATGAAGAGTTAAAAAAGGAATACCTGGATCTTTATGATGATCCTAAAAATGCTATTCCTAAATTTCTTATGCCAACTAAATCTAGTTTTACCCCTGTTTGGGAGGACCGTTTGGCTGATAAGGATGTAATGCTCAAATATCATTTAGAAAAGCATGTACCCCATATTGAAATAGAAGATGATGCTGTTTTGTTTGCTAGAGTAGACTTTGGGACTTGTGTAGTAGCCTCAGCCTTTGGTTGTGATACCTTTTATCCTAAAAATAATCTACCTTGTGCAAAAACTCATGTAGTAGAAAGAAGAGAAGATATATATAACTTAAAAGTTCCTTCTTTAAATGAACCCATTTATGAAAAGGTTAAGAATTGGACCCAATACTTTTTAGAGAAACTTCCACAAGGCTATAATATAACCATGGCTGATGTTCAAGGGCCCTTTAATAATGCCCACCTTGTAAGAGGAACAGGTATATTTTATGATATGTATGATGATATAGATGCTTTTTATCATCTTATGGATGTAGTTACTAAAGCTACCATAGAATATGCAAAAGCTCAAAGAAAATGGGCGAAAATGGAAGATGACATGCAATATGACTACACAGCCCTTTGGAGGGGAAATGGTAGAATCTCTAATTGTTCTTTACACATGATAGGAAAAGATCTCTATGAAAAGCATGTTCTAAAGTATGATGAAGAATTTTTGAAAGAAATGAAAGGGGGTAGAATTCACTATTGTGGAACAGCCCCTGGAGTTATTGAAAGGATGTCTATGTTAAAGGATAACTATGGAATAGACTATGACAGCAATCTTCATGATATAGAAAGCATTATTAACAGTGTAGATGAAAGGGTTCCTTTGCTACAAAGAACCCATATAGAATCTAAAGTGATCCAAAAAATTCTAAAATCTAAAACCTGGCCCTTTAAAAAGAGAAATTTAATATTCTCTATAGCAGGTGACCTTTCCATAGACCAAGCAAAAGACCTCTATAGTAAGCTTAGAAGAGTAGCAGAGAATTAAAGATAAAAGCTCTTGATTAAAATCCCCCTTAAAAGTATACTTATGAAAATAATTTAAGGGGTTAATTTTTTTATGACAAAGAAAAAACAAATTAATCGCTGGATTCCTGTTATTTCAGCGATTCTTATTCAGTTGTGTCTAGGCACCGCCTATATCTGGGGAGTATTTCAAAATGGGGTTGCCAAGTATCTGTTTGAAGATAATAATGCTAAAGCTGGTCTAGCTTTTTCCATACTTTTAATCATGTTAACAGCTGGTAGCACCTTAGGTGGCTACCTTCAAGATAAATTAGGAACAAGAACCGTTGTTATTGCTGGTGGCCTTATTCTGGCCCTAGGTTTTTTCCTAGCTTCCTTTACTAAGCCTGACTTTGCTTGGGCAATTTGGCTAACCTATGGAGTTATTGGGGGATTTGGAATGGGTATGACCTATTCAACTACAATAGCAACTTGTCAAAAATGGTTTCCTGATAAAAGAGGATTCATAACTGGAATAATTGTTTCAGCTTTAGGTTTTGGTGGTGTAATATTTACACCTTTAGCTGAGATTTTAATAAAAAGATTTGGTACAGCTCCTGGAATAGGGGAGTTAACCACCTTAAGAGTCTTGTCATTAATCTTTTTAGTAGTTTGTACCATAGGTGGAAGCTTTATAGACAATCCACCAAAAGATTATCTACCCAAGGGTTGGACGCCACCAGCTAGTAAGGCTGCCAATGGAAATTCTGACTTTACACCAATACAAGCCCTAAAAACTCCGCAATTTTATGCCCTAACCTTTACCATGATGCTAGCTTGTATGGCTGGTTTAATGATGATTGCTTTTGGTAAAACCATAGCAAGCTTTCAACCTGAATTAAGTGAGATTGCTGTAGCGGGAGTTATGGCAGTAACCCTATTTAATTCTTTTGGTAGACTCTTTTGGGGTTGGGTATCAGATAAAATAGGGGGAAGAAATACTATTCTTATCCTTCTAATCTCTACCGCTGTTTCAGTCCTTCTAGTAAAACTAGTAGTGACCTCTGTTCTTTTCTTCTTATTAGTAGGACTTATTGGCTTTTTGTATGGTGGTTTTTTGGGAACCTTTCCAGCCATTACAGCTGACTACTTTGGAACTAAGCAAGTAAGTATGATTTATGGCATGGTTCTATTAGGTTTTGGTATAGGTGCCTTTGGTGCTTCATTAATTGGTGGCCACTTCATAGATGCTGCAAGGGCAGTAGATCCAAGTGTTCTAGACATCAACATTCTTTTTACCGCCTTTATCATTGCCTCTGCAAGCTCCATACTTGGTGCAGTTCTAATCTTCTTTGCCAAGGAGCCTAAGAAAAGAAAAGAGTAACAAAGAAAAAGAAAATTAAAAGATACAAAAAGGAGGCCTCAAGGGCCTCTTTTTTAGAGAATTAATATTTGATGCTTGTAAATTAGGGACTAGAACGCTTACAAGTTAGGGGTTGAGATGCTTGCATTTTGCCGATTGAGATGATATAGTGAAATTCAAGGAGTATAAAACCATGAAATATTACAAGAGATTTGCTGATGATATTATAAAGGATAGATTAAAAAGTTCAGGGGCTGTTCTTATTGAAGGTACCAAGGGTTGTGGTAAAACAGAAACTGCTAAGCAACTTGCCAAAAGTGTTGCTAGATTTGATATTGATGCCCAAGTAAAGCTCCAAATGGAATTAAATCCTGAATTAGTCTTAGAAGGTGCTGTACCAAGACTTTTAGATGAATGGCAATATTATCCTGAGATCTGGAATTATGTAAGACACTTTATTGACGAAAGAAAAGATAAAGGTCAATTTATTCTTACAGGTTCAGCTTCTCCTGATGAAAAGACTAAAAGACATTCAGGGGCAGGTAGGTTTTCAATTATAAAGATGCGCCCTATGTCCTTTTATGAAAGAGGATGGTCAAGTGGTGAGGTTAGCCTTCTTGATCTTTTTAAAGGCATAGAACCAATAACAAAGCCAATTGATTTTGAACTCGGACAACTTGCTGAGCAAATAATAATTGGAGGTTGGCCTGGCCTTATTAATGAGGATGTGAATACTGGATTACAGTTTTCAAAAGACTATATGTCGTTAATAGCTGAAATTGATTTAAGTAAGGTATCTAATAGAAATCGAGATCCATACAAGGTTATGCGACTACTACAATCATATGCACGGAATATATCAACTCCTGCTAGTATGTCCACTCTTGCTAAGGATATCAAAGGGAAAGATGGAGATTTAGATAATGCAACTGTTTCCTCATATATTGATGCACTTGAGAAGCTTATGGCAATTGAGCATCTTCCTGCTTGGAATACTCATATTCGATCAGCACACCTATTAAGAACCTCTCCCAAACGACATTTTGCTGATCCATCTATGGCTGTGGGAGTATTAGGTTTATCTGTAGATGATTTAATTAAAGATCTTGGATATTTTACCTTCCTTTTTGAATCACTGGTTATACGGGACTTGCGGATTTATTCGCAAGTGTCTGGAGCAAATGTTTTCTATTATCGTGATTCAGGTGAGCTGGAAGTAGACGCTATTGTTGAATATCCAGATGGAACTTGGGGAGCTTTTGAAGTGAAATTAGGGATTGGAGCAGTTGAAGAGGCAGCCAGTGGTTTAATAGCTTTTTCTCAAAAAATTGACACAAGTAAAATAAAGCCTCCTTCAGTTCTTGGGGTTATAACTGCTAATGGCTTTGCTCACAAAAGAAAAGATGGTGTATATGTAATACCTTTGTCAGTACTTACAGCATGATAGATTTATTATATTTTTACTTAAAAAAACAGAGAAGATAAATCTTCAGGAGATACTTCTGTTTACCACCATACAGGATTACACCATTCTCAAACTATCAAGCAGAACGCTAAATTTGAACTACAGCTTTACCACCATACAGGATTACACTATTCTCAAACACGAGTGCTGTTCCGACTCCGTCCACTTCTGCTTTACCACCATACAGGATTACACCATTCTCAAACGGGGTTGGTGTACTTGACACACCTGTTCCAGCTTTACCACCATACAGGATTACACCATTCTCAAACTGTACACCCAGAGCCGCAGTTACTACAGCCGCTTTACCACCATACAGGATTACACCATTCTCAAACTCATAATTATGATGTAGATGAAGATGGAGAGCTTTACCACCATACAGGATTACACCATTCTCAAACAAAAGTAAAGGTTTAGCAACATACCAGTCAGCTTTACCACCATACAGGATTACACCATTCTCAAACGCATTGGGAGAGTGTAGAACTTGTGGTGTAGCTTTACCACCATACAGGATTACACCATTCTCAAACAATATAATAAATCTGATATAACTAGCAATTGCTTTACCACCATACAGGATTACACCATTCTCAAACCATCACTTTAACCAGATGACAGACGATAGGGCTTTACCACCATACAGGATTACACCATTCTCAAACTTAGGAATAGTTCAGAATGATATTAATGAAGCTTTACCACCATACAGGATTACACCATTCTCAAACTGTAAAAAAAGATTGAAAAAAGATAAAAGAGCTTTACCACCATACAGGATTACACCATTCTCAAACAGGACGCAGATTATATCGTTACATCAAACAGCTTTACCACCATACAGGATTACACCATTCTCAAACTGGCTCTGGGCTGTGTACTTGGCTATACTTGCTTTACCACCATACAGGATTACACCATTCTCAAACAAAAGATACATCCATCAGCTCTGACATATAGCTTTACCACCATACAGGATTACACCATTCTCAAACGTGACACCTTTGTTGATGTGTATAAAACAAGCTTTACCACCATACAGGATTACACCATTCTCAAACCCATGTCACATATTGCTTCCCACAAGGTGCGCTTTACCACCATACAGGATTACACCATTCTCAAACTAGGTCGCTTGCTTCCTCAGGTTCTCCAAAAGCTTTACCACCATACAGGATTACACCATTCTCAAACATGAAGACCTTTTATCTAAAAAAACTGAGTGCTTTACCACCATACAGGATTACACCATTCTCAAACGTGTTACCATGTCATCAGGATAGAATGGATGCTTTACCACCATACAGGATTACACCATTCTCAAACGCCGTCGGTCCTGTTCTCTCAGGTAGTCCAGCTTTACCACCATACAGGATTACACCATTCTCAAACTAATATGGTTGTTAATATTATATTAAATATGCTTTACCACCATACAGGATTACACCATTCTCAAACCACAGAAAGTGCTGCTATAATGGCTCTTTTGCTTTACCACCATACAGGATTACACCATTCTCAAACGGTAATGAAGTATATGACACTTTTGTTAAAGCTTTACCACCATACAGGATTACACCATTCTCAAACTCATTGTGTAGGGATAGTTTTAGGTGTTCCCGCTTTACCACCATACAGGATTACACCATTCTCAAACTGTAACCATCAGCTTCAGGCGGGTTCCGTTGCTTTACCACCATACAGGATTACACCATTCTCAAACGGATAGTGCCGTCATATCCTGTCTCGCATGGCTTTACCACCATACAGGATTACACCATTCTCAAACAGTGTTACCATGTCATCAGGATAGAACGGAGCTTTACCACCATACAGGATTACACCATTCTCAAACTAAGTCTGCTATATGTCGCGATATCTTTAAGCTTTACCACCATACAGGATTACACCATTCTCAAACTGAGGCATGCGCTAACTACAGCCAATATGCCGCTTTACCACCATACAGGATTACACCATTCTCAAACCGTAATGAAATTAAAGCGGAGGAATCTACTAGCTTTACCACCATACAGGATTACACCATTCTCAAACTGCATCAGGATACTTCATCATGTTGGTGATGCTTTACCACCATACAGGATTACACCATTCTCAAACTATCCACCTCTGGCCGCACTCGAATGCTGCGCTTTACCACCATACAGGATTACACCATTCTCAAACCATCGCCGACATAGTTCCCAATATGCAGATGGCTTTACCACCATACAGGATTACACCATTCTCAAACGGCTGCCTGTCTTGCATCCAATCTCGATAGGCTTTACCACCATACAGGATTACACCATTCTCAAACTTGCAAGGTTTTATTATAATAAGAGGAACCGCTTTACCACCATACAGGATTACACCATTCTCAAACGATGGCTGCCCGTTACTTCAATTGGAAATTGCTTTACCACCATACAGGATTACACCATTCTCAAACTAGTAGGAGGCTTCATTGAGATTAATGAAGGCTTTACCACCATACAGGATTACACCATTCTCAAACGGCACGATCAGTTAGAGCGACAAGGTTACAGCTTTACCACCATACAGGATTACACCATTCTCAAACTGGTACCATGGCTCGTCTGCTGGTTTGTCTGCTTTACCACCATACAGGATTACACCATTCTCAAACAGATAAATATGAGGACGTAGATTATATTGTGCTTTACCACCATACAGGATTACACCATTCTCAAACTCAATGTTGCTGTTGACCTGTCTGCCAGTTGCTTTACCACCATACAGGATTACACCATTCTCAAACACCAATAAAGACTGGTAGTGAAAAGGTAAAAGCTTTACCACCATACAGGATTACACCATTCTCAAACCAGGATGACCATATGGAAACTAGACAAAGAGCTTTACCACCATACAGGATTACACCATTCTCAAACTCACCTTGAACATTAATATATACATCAGCTGCTTTACCACCATACAGGATTACACCATTCTCAAACTGTCATGATTGGCAAGGTTGACACGGTAGCGCTTTACCACCATACAGGATTACACCATTCTCAAACTTGTTCCCCCTCCCTGCTGTCATTACTCTAGCTTTACCACCATACAGGATTACACCATTCTCAAACTACTTAAGGTGCATTAAGAGAGACAACAAAGCTTTACCACCATACAGGATTACACCATTCTCAAACGCGTTGGACTTTGTGCGCACTAATTAATGAGCTTTACCACCATACAGGATTACACCATTCTCAAACACGCTGGACTTTGTGCGCACTAATTAATGAGCTTTACCACCATACAGGATTACACCATTCTCAAACTTGTTCTTCAGATAAAATAATCCGATAATAGCTTTACCACCATACAGGATTACACCATTCTCAAACTGTTTGTGGATGGACAGGTAGTCCCCCTAGGCTTTACCACCATACAGGATTACACCATTCTCAAACTCAACTGCACTTACATCGTACAGTTTGTCTAGCTTTACCACCATACAGGATTACACCATTCTCAAACATTATTACAGATGTTTCCTGTGACTGTGTTGCTTTACCACCATACAGGATTACACCATTCTCAAACAAGACTGGTGCAGATGACAGTGCAGACATTGCTTTACCACCATACAGGATTACACCATTCTCAAACCTCAAAATGAGGGAAAATGATAATATGCCACCACAACATATGTAATCATGTATGATGATTGTTATGAGAAAATAAAAAATTTAACAAATTTCACAAAAATCAGTATCATAAATTTTAATTTTCTCTTCTCCTATTTTTATTCTATCCCACTTATTTTCAAATAACAACACACTATACTTCTTGTAAGCAATATCCCTGTAAAAAAGTTCCAAACTCTCATCGGGAAGGAAAGTCAGTAAATTAACAAAAGAGAATAGTTTGATCCCTAGAAGCTCAAAAGCAATATCCATATAAATAAGTATTTTTTCAACTAATGTGTATTCAGATTCTGAAAACTTCACATCCATCATTTTAAAGATATTTGTTATATCAAATTCTGTGTCAAAATCCAAAGGTAAATGAATATTATTACTGATCTTAAGGAAGTAGTCTGCAATAAGCTGTTTTATTTCAAGAAATTCTGCATAATACTCACCATCATTTGAAATTGATTTTAGGTTGTTGTATAGCTTAGTTAAGTTTGTTCTATGATTATAACTAAGATTAAAAAAGTCTAATATTATATCTAAGTTTTTACTAATAGTAGCATCTCTGTTACTAATAGAAAAAAACCAGTTACCATCACTGCCTTGGATTTGCAGAACTAACTCATAGATTAAATTGTAGAATTGTTCTTTGTTCTCCAATACAAGGATATTTGGAATTCCTTCTTCTAGGATGAGTAAAATATTAGTTTCTTGATGTAATAATTTCAAACTACAATTATCCTTTCATCACTGCTAATTATTGAACTTGTAAAACTACCTACCACTAGGTCCATCTTTGCAAATTGTTTTTCAGTTACAGTTAGCATTTGTACAAGTCCAGCTTTAGGTTTGTTTTTTTTGACATTTTCTTTAATAAGGTTTGCCACGGTAGAATTAAAAGCAAGTTTACAATATACAGATTCTTGCATCATTATGAATCCAGTTCTTAGCAGAAATTTTCTAAATTTTGCATACTCTCGTCTATCAGAGTAAGAAACTGATGGTAAATCAAAAAATACTATAATTCTCATGTATCTGTAGCTCATTTCTCATAAATCTCATAAAATCTTAGAAGATTTGCATCTTCATACTCAATAGCATCAAAAACGCTTTTAACATAAATCTTTATTGCATTATCAACACTATGTGTTTTGCCCATTATTTTTACTTTTTCTGTTAATACCTGTATTAGTTGAAGTTTCGTCTTGTTTTCAAAGGAAGTAAGTTTTAGATTGTACACACAAGAATCAATTAAAGGTCTATATGGCTCCATTAAGTCAGAGCTTAGATTAAATGGATTGAAGATATTATTGTGAAAGATTCCAATTTGAGTAAGATAACCATTTGCTACAATTTCTCTATTAAATGCTGAAAGAATAATTGCATATCCATAGTTAAGAGCAGCATTTATACTATTGTCACCCGATCTGCTGAAATCTAATCCAAAAAGAGCATTAAAGTATACTTTTGCTGCATGACCTTCACGATTTGAAGTATCAAATAATTCTAACTCGTCCAAATATCTATCAAGCAATTCATGTTCAGAATAATTTTTTACCTTTAGTAAATCTCTTTGTTTCTTTATTTTATCTTCTACTATCAATGTCCATACTAGGTCACATACTTCTTTGTCCCATTTAATTTGATTTCTTATTTTTAAGCTACAATCATGGCTTCCATAATAGGGTAGTAATTCAGAAGAAGGATTCCGTTTTTCATCACAGAATATCACTTTTATCTTTCTTTTTACTAATTCAGCTAACAAAGCTGCAGTAAGAGAAACAGCTGTATTTTCTATAATGATAATCCCAATTTCGCCAAGAAAAATTTTAGTTATTTCTTCTTTACGAATCACTAGATAATTCATTTGCAAATCTAATTTTGCACGTGTATTAACTACCACAATTCTCCAACTCATACTGTGTTTAAATCAACCTCCTTTTCAAATATTCCTGTTATGGATTGATTAATAATTAAAACCTTATTTTTTATATTTAATGTTTTTGCATTTCTAATACTACCTGCTGTTCCTTTTGCACCAATTAAAGTAAGATCTGTAGTTCCACTTACACAACGAAAAAGTTGAATGATCTTGCTTAATGCCTCAATCTGATTCATTTTGCTTAGGTTTAAAAATAAATCTCTCCCATCGTGAAAGTTTTTTATTTGAGCTGATAATTTAGTCTTATAGATAGAGTTTGTTAGTTTTTCACTCAAGTAATCATAAATGTTTATATTAATATTATTATCTATTAAAGATTCAACTAAACCGTCTTTACTTATTAAGTCTCTCCTACTAAGAATATTATAAATATTTTTTAGATACCGGTTAAAATCTAAAGGCATATAAAGCTGATGGGCAGAACTAAAAACTAGTCGTTCTCCTGTTCTGCTTTTCAAATGAGCCCTAAAGCCATCAAAGGAAAGTAATGCATTTATCTTAATCTTTTCTAACCTTATATCAGGATTGATAAGATTAAGGTTATTTATACAGTATCTTATTAGGTCCTCACGACCATTTATTGTACTAGCTAGGTGTACTGGAACATATTCAATACTTCTTATTCTTTTTCCCTTTATATCATGTTCAACAAGGAAGAAATAGGCGGTACTTACTTTATTGAATCCACCATATCTATCAATATTTAATAGTCTTGGATCACCACTTTTAATTGGTAGTTGTCCCTTTCCTTTAGGCATAATCTGCTGATCTGAAATACCACCTTTGTGTTCAAAAGAATGTCTGGTGAATAGGATATTGTTTTTTTCTACTGTCTTCTTAACATCCTTAATTGTGCCATTTCTATCACCTTTCCAGGCAAAATAATTGCCGACTAATACATCCTTCTCAAATAGTGTCCTTAAGTTGTATCCTCCATGGGATTCTTTTACAAAATTTCTAGGATTTCTTGTAAACTTTGAATCATAAACATTTCCGACAACAATATTTAAGTATGCGTCTTTTGCATGGTGTAAATCATTAATTTCCCTAACTTTTACAATTTCAAACTTATTCCTGAATTCAGTAACATTGTTTGCTTTTACATATACAATAGGGGAGTCAGGCATAATTTTCTTTAGTATTTCTGCAAAAGCTTTTGTAGATTGCCTTGTTTCTACTAATTGTCTTTCCACAAAATCTGCTAAATCATCATCAGACAAGTATTTTCTTTCTGTTAGTCTTTTGTATTTTTTATTACCTATTAAATTATTTTCATGTAGGTTCTTCCAAAGTGGTTTTTGGGTTGAATATTCAGAGGGTAGAGGATAGTTGTCTCCCTTTTTCATGTTTGCTGTTTTCTTTACTAGAACCCTATTTTCCAAGCTATCATCTTTAATCTTTGACCTAGGATAAATGTGGTCAATGTCATAAATTTTACTATTTTTATCGTTTAGTAAGGTGGAAAGATCAATCGTTTCTCCAGTGTACATACATCTTCCCATTTGAGTGTAGTACAAATAGAGTCTGTCATCTCTTAAGTCCACATCACTTTTACTTTCAAGTCCTTCCATCAAACTCATGCAATCTTCTTTGCAATTTGCATATAAATCAATCAAATTTTGTCTTCTGGAGGTGGTTCTTCTCTTTATACCTTCTTCTCTTGCAAATTCAACAAAGATCTTTTTGGGCTGCTTTTGCATAATTTTCATAAGTTCTTCAACTATTTGCAAAGCTTGCCATATACCTCTTTTAACAGCAGGAGACAATCTTAAATCTTCAACCATCTGATATGATAGCTTATCATCTTGCTCTGTATCAGCTAAATTCATTTTTGATATTTTGTTTGAGTATTCATGTCGACCACTTAGAAGTTCCATAAGGTTATTATTTGTATCTCGCATTGCATTAATAATATTAAGCAATTCTCCTGTTTCCTTGTTAACATCATAAATGTCGCATAGTAATTCTTTGGATAGCCTACCCCAACCACTATATTTTAGACTTAATATCTTGCTAACTTGGTCTTTATCTAACAAATCTCCATAATTATCTACAATCCTTTTTTGCAGCATTGGACCTGAATCTCCAAACAGAGTAATCCATTTAATAATCTCTTCTATCATGTCTGTATTAATATCTACATTACCAATAATATTCTTCATGTCATGATAGGATGTGAGAGAATTCTTTATTTCTATATCAATTCCAGATATTGAATCAGACTTTCCAATATATCCATTAGCCATTAAAAAAGTCTTAAGTTTTTTAGTTGTTACTTTTCTCTCTTTTTTGTATAAATCATTAAATATAAATGATTTGAGTTCTACAGATATTAGCTCTTCGTTAATCTTTAGATTGTTAAGTTCGTTTAAGACCTGAAACTCTGAATGTAACAATGAGTGCTTAGGTAAGACATCTGCCTTATAGAGGTAGGTGCATTTGTTTGTCATTCTTCTAATGAATTTTTCTGCACTTTTTTCCTCGTCAACTACATCTTTAAAATTCCAAGGATAAATTTTTTCATTTGATCTTTTTTCTATCCAAGCAAACTTGGTATCAGCATGGTAATCATTTAGAGGGCCTATGTAATAGGGGATGCGAAACTCCATTATACTGATAACTTTGTCAGAAACAGTCAAACCTTTATCATCTTTATTGTTTAAAAATGTATGATATTTTGAAACATTTCTTAAGATTGTTCTTAGCTCATTTAAATGGACTTGGTAAGGAATAACACTATTTTCTTTAGAAACTTGCTTAGGCATTAAAGACTTGTTTTCTACTTCATTCTTAAGGTATTTTAATTGATCATTATCTTCATCATCTATTTTATCTAATACTTTACCAATGAATGAATTAAAGTCTTCTTGGGAACATTTATCCTTTAAAGCATCAGTCTTTTTACTTTTCTTGCCACTATAGGCACAATAATTATTTGCAATAGTTGGCGAACTGAAAATATTGTAATACTCATGCATGGCATATTGTTTAATAGCTTGTTTTAGGATACTCAGATCCTTTTTGTGTTTTTCATATTTTTCAACTTTGGCAAAAGACAGAAATTCATGACCTTGGAGTGTTTCTGCTAAAAGACTCCAATCATAGATTGCACTTAATAAATCAATTAAATACATTCTATCTTCTAGAAGATCACTATAGTCATCTCTTTTTTCTTGAAAGGTTGCTTCAGAAAAGCTAATGGAATCTAAAGTTGATTCTGCATATGAAGGGTCATCAAAGATATTACTAAGTTTTCTTTTGTAGCCTAGAAGCAGGTCAATAACTGTAATTTGTTGTTTGTCTGATTCGATTAATAATTCTGTAAGTTCCTTCTTCTTGTCTCTTTTTTTCAGGGCTTTATCTTCCAATATTTTTTCTACTTCTTCTAGAGATTTAAATTCAAAGTCAGTATTGAATTCATCTTTGAAATAGGTTTGAAGCTTAATTAATATTGGTTCAAGCTTTGTTGCTGACTGCAATTCTTGACCCTCAAAAAGGAAATGACCTCGGTTTTTTAAAATATGATGGATTGCTAGGTAGACAAGCCTTATATCATATTCCTTTTTATTCTCAATTAAAGCTTTCCTTAGGTGATAAATAGAAGGAAACTCCTTCATATAATCTTTATCAGTATAGGTTTTGTCTGAAAACAAAGAATTCTTTTGATTTATAGTTTTATCATCAGGATAGAACTTGCTCTCTTCTAACCTTAAGTAAAAATTTGCATCTTTCTTTGAAATCTCATCACGAAACAGGTCTTGTAAAAGATCAATGCGTTGTAGCTGTCTCTGCCTTCTTCTTCTAGCGGATCTAAATGTTCTTCTTTCTTCAGCAGTCTTACCAGCTTCAAATAATCGTATACCCCACATAGCCTTACCGTTAAGCTTTTGAATATTGTAATTTAAATCTGTTACAGCCCAGCCTATAGAGTTTGTTCCAATATCTAGTCCTAAAAAATACTCTCCAAATTGTTTTTTCATTGTTGACATTCCTTTCTGTTTTTGATAACATCAAGGCGATCCTATAGGATACCACCATACAGGATTACACCATAAGTTCAAATAAAAATTTATTCAAATCGTCCATTGGACTCCACATGAGTGGGAAACTTGCTTCGGCAAGTTTGTTTTTTAATTTCAAATAGAAAGATAAGAATGAATTTTTGCTCATTTATTTTTCCCTTTTAAGTTTGTTGTTTGCAAGATAATTTTACTTTTTAAAAATGAATTAAGCAAGAATATTTTTGCTTTTTCAAAATTGTGTACGGTTTATGGGACACAGATTTTTAAAGAATAATTTACTCTATTTAAAATATTCTAAAAAAGAAGTTTTTCTTTAGACTATCTTCTACATTTCATTGACTGGCTAATTGCTAGATGATATAATGTTGAAAATATTTTCAATAATTGAAGAAGAGTTTATGAGCGAGAAAAAGGATCTTAAAAAGGAAAGACAAGAGCATATCTTGCAAAAAGCTGTTGAGTTATTTGCCTTAAAAGGATATGAGGGTCTTAAAACAGTAGATTTTGCAAAGGCATCAAATATGAGCCTAGGTTTAATGTACCACTATTTCAAGGATAAAAAAACCTTATACAACCAGGTTATCTTGTATTGTCTTTATGAGTTTAACAATTATTTAGAAGACATATTCAAAGATTCAGATACCTTTTTTACTAACCTAGCTCATTTTGCTGTCAATGATTTTAAAAAAGAACCACTTTATGCCCATATGTATATAGTCTTAGCTGATGCAGATATTAATAGTGCTGAAATCTTAGATGAAACCAGAGAAAAGATTAAAAAAATCAATGAAAAAACCTTGGTAAACACTATTAGGATTATTGAATACAATCAAGAAAAGGGAGTCTTTAGACCAGCTAATCCTTTTGCTTTAGCCAGAATATTTTGGGGTATGATTGAAAGTGTAATGAAGATGATAACAAGAGGCTATGAAAGAGATCTACCTGAGCCTGAATGGTTAATTTGCATCTTAACTGGGAAATAAAGTCTATTAATATATTAATATAATATGGAGGGGAAGTAATGAATACAGCAATGCCCAAAAAGGACGCCACCCGCAAAGAACAAAATCTCTTTGTTTTGTCAGGTGGTGCATTAGCAATGATTAGTTTCATTGTTGGAAGCTATTTTATGCAGTATCTTACTGAAATTCTTTTAATTGATGTGGGAATTGCAGGATTAATTGTTGGATTAATGAGGGCCTTTGATGCTATTAATGATCCAATAATGGGAGTAGTGGTAGATAAGACTAGAACCCGCTATGGTAGAAGTAAACCCTATTTAATATTTTTACCCCTACCTTTAATATTAGCAGCCCTATTTATATTTGCTCCTTTTACTCCTGGTAAAAGTAGCACCTTAGTTTATGTAATAATTGCCTATGTTCTATATACCATAGCATATACCATGTACGACATACCCTATTGGTCCATGACATCTCGTATGATTATAAATCCACAGCTAAGAGTAAAGACCATATCTCGTACCAAGATGTTGAGTAATGCCATAGGGCCACTTGCTATTGTTCTATTTATTAACCTAGTAACCATACTAAAACCCTATGTTGGAAGCACTCAAGCTGGATATTTTTATTCCCTCATTTTGTTTGCAGTATTAGCTCTACCAGTTATGCTTTCAGGGGGATTTACCTTCCGTGAAAGAGTTGGGTCAATAGATGAAAAATCTGCCAGCTTGTCTGATTCACTAAAGGCTGTTTTTTCATCTAGACCTATGGTGGTAAATATTGTAGCTGGGCTCTTGGCCTGTGTTGCTAGTATTGGTGGACTGGTTATGAATACATATTTCATTAAGTGGAATATGTGGAGTTTACTAGCTAAAGGAGATAGTAAATTAGTCAATATGCTAGCAGGTACTGCCATAGATCCGGTTGCTGTACAAGGTATATTTACAGTAGTTATTGGAATCATGCCCACTCTAGCTGCAATTGTTGGATTATGGTTAACTCCAATGCTGTCTAATAAATTTTCTAAAAAGGATGTAATAATTGTAAGTGGAATAGTAGGGGGAGTTATTAATATATTGGCCTACTTTTTAGGATACTCTAACCTAGTTCTCTTTATCATTGTTCGTTTCATAGTCTTTGTTCCTATGGGCATATTTAATGGTATGTTTGCAGCTATTTTTACTGACACCATAGATTATGTTCACTGGAAAAGCGGCATTAGAGCAGATGGAACCTGCTTTTCTGTATTGACCTTTTTATCTAAGTTTGCAGGAAGTATTGCATCTGTATTAGCAGGTCTCATGTTATCCTTATTTAGTTTTAATAAGAATTTGCAAACAGATATTGATACCTTGCTTTCTAGTTTAGCTCCTGGAGAAGCAGCCAGCCAAACCCTTATAGACAGTGTAAGGGCTATTCAACAGCCAGCAAGTGCCTTAAATGGAATATTTATTATGATTACTATTTTAATGGGTGTAGGTCAGATTTTGCTGGTTATTCCATACTTTTTCAGTGATTTAACAAATGAAAAGATGAAAGTGGTTAAAACTGAATTAGAAGCAAGAGCCATACAAGAAGGAGAAGATAAGAATGAATGAATTATATAGATTAAAAGAAGGAGAGACTAGGTCCATAAGTCCAGAAAACCTAACAGGTGCTAAAGGGGCTGGGGGAATGGCTGAAACTGGTATAGCTATAAGGTCTAGTTTAAATGGAGGGTTAGGTAAGGGCTGGAAGGTAAATCCTTGTATTAGGATGACTCCTGGCCAAACTGTTACCATTGCAGACATTAAAGATAGTGGAGTCATAAATCATATTTGGATGACCTTAAACTACAAGTTTAATAGAAGTTTAATTTTACGTATGTATTGGGATGAAAATGAAGACCCTTCAGTACAGGTTCCCATTGGTGATTTCTTTTGCAATGGATATAGGGAGATTAATTTAGTAAATTCAGCAAATATAACTGTAGCACCTGCCAATGGCCTTAATAGTTACTTTCCTATGCCCTTTAGAAAGGGAGCTAAAATCACTGTAGAAAATGTATCAGATAAGACCTTTTTATTCTTTTATCAAATAAGCTATACCCTAAAGGAAGTAGAAGAAGATGCCAGATATTTTCATGCCTCCTTTAAACGTTTTAACCCTACCAAACTTAAAGAGCCAACTCCTTTACTAGATAAGGTAAAAGGAGAAGGACACTTTGTAGGCATGTATTTAGCTTGGAAGACAAATAACAGAAAGTGGTGGGGAGAAGGGGAACTTAAATTTTATATAGATAAAGATGAGTATCCTACTATATGTGGAACTGGTACAGAAGACTACTTTGGTGGGGCTTGGAACTTTGAGTATCCAAAGGGTAGACACTGTGATTATACATCCCCATATTTAGGTTTTTCCCAAGCAAATAGAAGAAGAAAGTTTACCCGCTTAGGACATTTTTGGCATAAGAATATATCAAAAAGAGGGATTTATTGGAAGGGAGCCAGGTTTAATATGTATCGTTGGCATAACCTAGACCCCATTATCTTTAAAGAAGACTTAAAGATTGAAGTAATGGACATGGGAATAGGTTACACCACCAAGGAAGTTCGTAAGAAGAACCAAGAAGCAGGCATCTATGATGATTTAAAAGGCTGGAGAATTATAGCTAAATATTTAGGTTACAGGTCCCAAGAGTCTGATATTGGGGCAACCTGCTACTGGTATCAAACTATGCCAAGTCAAGCCTTACCAGATGTGAAAATAGAAGATATGGTATAAAAATGAGTATAAAAGAAGCAATTAATTTAAAAACCAAGGTTCTTTTAAATGGGCATATGATTAAGCTCCATATTCTAGGTGAAGATAAAAGAAATCCAGTAATCATATTTGTCCATGGAGGCCCTGGCATTCCCAATCGTCAAGCAATAATGGAAAAGCTAATACCTTGGACAGAGGACTTTACCCTTGTAGCCTATGACCAAAGGGGAACCGGAGGAAGTTACAAGGGGACCAAGGTAGAGGATTTAAGTGTAGAGACCATGATTGAAGATTTATCCGCTCTTTGCGATTATGTAATTGAGACACTTAAAGTAGATAAGGTGAACCTTCTTTGTGGAAGCTGGGGAACAAGAATAGGTATACCCTTTATCTTAAAGTATCCAAATAAAGTAGCTTCCTATATTGGTAGTGGTCAAATGGTAAATGGGCCTAAGGGAGAAATGCTCTCCTATGAATTTACATACCAAAAGGCCCTAGAGGCAGATGACCAAGAGTCATTAGAAATTTTAAAATCTGTGGGACCTCCAGAAAAAGGCTGCTACAAGCCTAAAAGAAGAGGCCTATTTTTACAAAGAAAGGTCTTGCAAAAGTATGGAGGTTCTACCCTTAAACCCCCAAAGAAGGCCCTAGTTGCCATGGTAAAGCCTTTATTGTGTGCTAAACAGTTATCTATAGCTGATAAGTATGGGATTATTAAGGGGTATGGCATGAGTATGGATGCCCTGTGGGAAAAGATGATAGACTTTGACTTCGAAAGTCCTCCACCTACTTTTTCTGTACCTATTTACATTATTCAAGGAAGACATGACTTTACTACACCAAGTCCCTTAGTAGGGCCTTGGTTTGATAAGATTTCAGCACCAGTAAAAAAACTCTTCTGGCTAGAAAACTCAGCCCATGGCCCTTTGGGAGAAGAGTATGAAGAATATACCCGAATTGTTAAAGAACTATTATTAAAAGAGGGGTAAAAGTAGAAATTATGTGCTACTTCTGTAGTTACCTATAACTTCACTTGTCATTAACGCCCTATTATATATTCTCAAACCTAAAAGAGCTGCTTTTTCAGAATTTATTATAGTAAGCTCTTTTTTTCCTTTTACATACCTTAAATCACTTGAAAATCTACCCCAGCCAAATTGCATAAAATCATTGCCATCACTAAAAGCACCATTTATGATAAAACTAATTATTTTTGGGCCTCCATCTACCACAATAGCTACATGATTAAGGCTATCTGTTTTTAAAAGATTGGGTTCACAGTACCAAGTATTTTGTGTTCTTCCATCATTTAAGTGGATTCCAATTTGACCATTGGATTTTAAATCAACATATAGGCCTTGATTTGATTCTAATCTGTTATCCATAAGAATTGTGTCTTCATAGTCTTTTGAGACCTTTAGAAGAAACTCTATGGTAAAGCCACTTCTATAGTCGATTTTTCTTAAGTCAGGGGTTGTGTAGTCTTGTTTGTTAAAAATTGGTAGCTCTGGCATAGAAATAGGGGAGGATAAAGCGTTTTTCTTATCAATTAGCTCAAGCAAAAGTCCCTTGTCTTCCACCTTATTTATAGTAAACTGGCTCCATAGCTTGTCTAAAAATTCTTGCTTAATTTGATGGATTCTTCCTTGAGTTTTATTGGTTTCCGAAATAAATAATTTGCCTTGGTCTTCTATAAGGTCGGGATAGCTCATACGAACATAGGTATCATCTTCATAGAGCAAGATTTCTGGTTGTGACCAGGCTATTTCTTTACCATTTTTCCCATCAACTTCTTGTCCTGCAAGGACCCAAACGGGGTTTCTGTCATCATAGTTTTTGCCACCATGGTTGTGGTACCAATATAGGTATTTACCATTGTTACAAGCCCAAGCAAAACAAGCTGCCCTTGGGTGTTTTATAAGTCTGCCATCAGCATACCTTTTGTACTGGGGCTGATCCCAGGTCTTTCCCTGGTCTCTACTGTAAGAAAAGACAGGATGTCCATCAATGGACCTATATACTACATAAATAGAGCCATCGCTTAGTAGAGAATAGCTTTGTTCTTCAGATATGGGACCACCACCTTTAGGAGTTCTAAGACCAATGTCACCTTCAGGCAGGGTCTCCCAAGTTATTTTCTCAGGGTCATTTTCATACAAGATATTGGAGCTTTTTAACAAGACTCCTTCTGAACTGGTAAAAAAGCCTCTGCCAAAACTTCCAACCTTGTGTAAAGAAACAAAGGCATCACCATCAATTACAAAGGGCTTTCCCACATTCCAAAAGTATCTAAGTTTACCCTTATCAGCATTTTTTCTATCAATTTCAAATTCTCTAACAGGAATAGGATATCTTTTTTTTGACCAGCTTTTGCCAAAGTCATCACTATACTTAAATACATAATATCCAATAGAGTCCACCCTATAGCAATAGCCATCTTCATAAGGGGGATTATCAGCTTTTACCCGTCGAATATTATCTGTGTTGTGATTATAGAAGCTATAGATTCTTCCAGAAGGAACCTTTAAAAGGACAGAATAGGAGTTTTCTCTACCATCATCTTCTTCTAAAGAGACAGGTTCTGACCAAGTTTTTCCCATATCACTACTTCTCATGGATATGACTTTCTGACCAGCATCTCCTTCTTTAGATGCATTTGTTGTTACTGTACAAAGCCAGGCCCCATCATCTGTTTTAATAATATATGGTTGGTCTGCATAAGAGTCAGTGGAAATAAAGCCTCTAGCATTTATGGCATGTCTCCAATCAAGATTAGATGAGTCATCATTTTCTTCTACAAGCTTTAAGTCTGCTAAGTATTCTTTATTTTCCTTGGTCATTATATTTCTCCGGTCCTTTAAGTATTGTTAACAAGTTAAATATATTAACTTAATTATATGATACCCCATATGACCAGATATGTTTATAGTATCTTTGTTACTGAGACTTTATTACCTCTTCATAGAGGTTTTCAAATTCTTTATTGTAACGTAAGAAAGTATCTACAACAGTAGGGTCAAAATGACTTCCACTGCTCTCACTAATTATCTTTACGCTTTCTTCATGAGAAAAGGCATCCTTATAGACCCTTTTGCTCCTTAAGGCATCATAAACATCAGCAAGGGCCATTATTCTAGCAGATAAGGGGATTTCTTCTCCTTCAAGTCCACTAAGATAACCAGACCCATTCCATTTTTCGTGATGATACAAGGTAATTTCCATTCCAACCTTTAAGAATTCATTTTTGTCATATTGGCTACTAACCTCTGCAAGGGTATCATATCCAATCTGAACATGAGACTTCATAGTATCAAATTCTTCCTTGGTCAATTTGCCTGGCTTTAAGAGTATATTGTCAGCAATTCCCACCTTACCAATATCATGTAAGGGACTTGCCTTGTAAAGAGCATCAATAAAGGAATCTGTAATGCTTTCACCATAACCAGGTATAGTTTGAAGTTTTTTAGCTAGTAATTGACAGAAATTTGCTGTTCTTTCAATGTGCTCGCCGGTATCGTCATCTCTTGATTCTGCCAGTCTACTCAAAGCAAATATGGTAGCAAACTGAGAGTCTGAGATTTCTTTTACTTTAGCTTCAACTAATTCTTCAAGATGCTGATTATATCTTTCTAATTCATCTTCAATTTTTTTCAATTCATTTATGTCCTGAATTGTCCCATAAAAGGCAGAGGGTAGGCCTTGTTCATCAAATTCAGAGTAAAACTTAAAGTGCACCCACTTTATTTTTCCACTACTTAATACCAACCTAAACCTACTTGCCCAGGGTTTTTTATCTGCTAAAGATGTTTGATACTGGGCTAACACATCATCAACATCATCTGGATGAATTGCAGATATGAAAAGAGCAAAAGATAAAACAGTGCTAGGGTCTAGTTCAAAGATTTTATACAAAGAATCAGAAGATTCTACAATATCTAAAGCAAAATCATAGTCCCAGCGGCCTAAAAGGGCAATTTCTTGAGCTTCTGAAAGAAGTTTACGACTCTTTTCAAGTTTTCTATTGGACGTTTCAAGTTTTTTAGCAACTGTTGAGTGGTCTAGGATTAACTGAGTTAAAAGCTCAGTCTGTTTTTCGTAATCAACCTGCTTAGCAAAGCTTTCAATTGCAAACATCCTTATCTCATCATCTAGGCTTTCTTTATGGTTTAAAATATTGTCCAGTTCTAAGTTTCCATTTGTCATTTAGCATCACCTAAAAGCACATGATCAATGCCAACATTTTTTAGAGTACGTAAATGATGAGTTACTGTTCTAATATCTTCAATATTGTCAATTATGCTACCGTGTTGTGGAGCAATCATATTTATATCTAAGCTTTCAATAATATCTAAGGCATTGGTTAAGGCCCTGTTTGAGGTCATTATACTTTGATGGAATTTTCTTATTCCATGTATTGGACAGATTGGTATTTGAATTGCACAATTTTCATAGTCTTCACAGGTTTTACAAGCTTCATCTAACTCCAGCATTAAGGTCCATTGGTCATCAAAGCTTCCAAATAGGTCACTGGAAAAAAGAGTTTTTGTTTTAGTGTCATATGTAACAAAAGATCCTGGATTGTGACAATAGGGGGTAGGATAAAACTCAAGGCGTCTGCCAGTGGCAAATTCAAACTTATTACCCATAGCCCTAAAATCAATCTTTTTAGTTTTAGGTGAGTAGTAGTGGATAAAGACATTGTTTTCAGCATGAGATATTATTCTTAAATCATCACTATTAATAATTGTTTCAAATTGAGGTAAACTACCACATAAATCAGGGTCATAGTGCTGATAAATGAGTCTAGAAATTTGGGATGGGCTAATTCCTGTTCTTAGGATTTTTAACATTACGATACTAAAATCATCACGATTACCCCCATCAATTAAAACAGCTTCATCTTTTTCAATAATTAAATAGGGGTTACAATGTAGACCTCTGTTTTCATCTGCATAGCCAACCCAGTAAATTCCTTCACCAATACAATAGGGTTCTTTTTCAAGAGCTTCAAAACTAACCTTCATAATGTTTCTCCTTATCATAAAAGCAAAATTATACTCCTCTCCTATTCTATATTGATAGAGGTGTTAATTCAAGAATAGTATCTCTTTTTTGCTCAAAAGGGTTCATTTTTATGCAAAACACTTATATTACTCAACATAATACAATAAGTCTCTCTTAACTATGCTACAATTAATATGTAGACAAAAAAAGAAGATTGGAAAAAGTATCTCTTTGTTGTATGTCTTGTATGACAAACTGTGGTTTTCTAAGTTTGGTAAAAGCAATGAGTAAGAAAATAAAAAGGACTATATCTGTATTTTTACTAATAATTCTGGTATTAGGACTTTTTTCAGCCTGCAATAATTCTAAAAAAGAAGAAATAATAGATGATAAAGAAGAAGAAATAATAGATGAAAAACATGAAGAAGTCTTCTATTTTTTTGATATTCCTACTCATAACTATGAAGAAAAACTATTAGGAGCATCATATAATTGGGTATGGATTAATATAGACTTGTATGACACTCTAGTAGAATTTCTCTTAGAAAAAGGTTGTGAATCAACAAGTGCTCAGGATATTGAAGTATTTCATAACGATTTAAAGTATACATATGTATGGTTTGATACTACTAAAAGTATATTTACAGTAGGATATGTAAATCTGGGTATTTACAAGTCTTCTAGCTATAAATTAATTGAAACTGAGCTGGAAAATGTGGGTTTAATAAGTATTGACGAAGATTTCTTTTTAACAATCCCAGATGATTACTGGATTAGACCAGAAAGCTTTATACAAACTTGGAGCTGGGAAGAAAATATTTTTGATGATATTTGTTCTATTCTAGAGAAGCGATGTTATGACTTAGCTACTAAGTTAAAGATTACTGATGGTAAATTGTATAGTGGTTCTACTGTTTTATTCTATGATGCAGCAAAAGACCAATACAAGCTTATTTCCACAAACCTAGATGGTAGTGGTGACTATCGTAGATATCTACCTAGAGATATGAAAGGTGCCCTTCTTTTTCATCCTCCTGGACCACCTTTTTTTCATTTTGACTTTGATAGTTATGAAGACTACTATCCAGAAATTAGTATAAAAAGATGGTTATGGCATGATAAAAATATGATTGATGAGATTTCAACTTTCTTTGAAAGTGAAGATTATACTCTAGTCTCAGAAACACATATCAATACTTGGCTTAAACAAGATTTAATCTCTACCTATGTCACATTTGAAATGGATGACAAGTCTTATACGATAGAATTTTTTGAATTAGATGGTAATACATCAAAAAAAACCTATATGTTATTAGAGCCTGATGACCCTAGAAGGAATAAGGAGTTTAAGGTTACTTATTGGAAAGTAACAGAAGATGAAAGAGGGATAAATGATGATGGGTTTTTATACTGGGGCTGGAAGAAGGGGTATTCTGTTTCATCTATAAAATTTGAACTTGAAGAAAGATATTATAGGGTGGAAGAAGATATATATGAGAATAATATTGCTGTGAAATGGCAGGGTACAAGAGTCACAGAGGATGGTGACAGAGGATACTATATTGAGTCTAGTGATGGGGTAAGAACTCGACGTTTTCTTCACATGGTTCCCATATATCCAGAAGATTATAATCCTGATGATCATAAAAAGGATTTTTATGGTTTAATGCCTGACGATTATAGGGAAGATGCTAAGGGCCGTCCTCGATGGTCGTGGCAAGAGGTTAATTGTATGTCAGATTTACAAGCTATATTGGAAGAAAGAGGCTATATAGTAAGCGAGCCGTTTGATCATGATTTTACCCTATTGAATTGGCGAGGGACAAGGGTTTTCAGAAATCCTGATAATACCTATAAAATTGAGTTTCACAATGGTGGTGGATTTGTGCTTTTCTTTAAAATGGCATCTGCAGATAATGGACCTAATCAGGTTAATGATTAAGAGGTAATCACATTAAAAAAAGCCCTGTAAGTAGGGTTCTTTTTTAAAGGGCTTTGCTGATAAAGCAATAATATAAACAAATTAGTGGGGTCTTTTGGATATTTCTAATAATAAAGTATAACAAGACCTTGATTAATTATGCTACAATCAGTTTGTATAGATAAAAAAAGAAAGATTGAGAAAGAGCACCTCTTTGTTATATGTAATTATATGACAAACTGGGATTTTATTTAGTTTGGAGAAAGCTATGAGTAAGAAAATTGTAAAGACTATATCAGTATTTCTATTAATAATTATGGTTTTAGGACTTTTTTCAGCCTGCAATAATGCTAATGATTCTAAAGAAGAAATATTGCAATTAGAAGAAAAGAAAGAAGTAAAGGCTGAGCAACAAGTAGATGAAGAAGAAAAAGAAGAAGTAATAGATGAAAAACAAGAACTTGAAGTCTTTTATTTCTTTGGTATTCCTACTCATAACTATGAAGAAACAGAATTTGGGACATCAAATAACTGGACTTGGTATGATATAGATTTGTATGACACACTGGTAGAATTCCTCTTAGAAAAGGGCTGTGAGCCAACAAGTCCTCTGGATATCGGAGTTTTCCATGAAGATATAAAATATACGGAGGTATTGTTTGACACTATAGAAAAAGTATTTTCAGTAGGGTTTGTAAATTTAGGGATCTACAAATCTTCTAGCTATAAAATAACTGAAACTGAATTTGAAAGTGAAGATTTTGCAGCTATTGACGAGGGTTTCTTTTTGGAAATCCCAGATAATTACTGGATTAGACCAGGAAGGCTTGTTCAAACTTGGAGCTGGGAAGAAAATATTTATGATAATATTTGTTCAATTCTAGATCAACAAGGATATGGTGTTACTGTTGAGTTAGAGATGGCTGATGGCGAATTATATAGTGCTTCTACTATTTTATTCTATGATACAATTGATGATCAATATAAAGTTATTTCACAAAACTTTGATGGTAGTGGTGATTATCGCAGATATCAAAATAGAGATAGGGAAGATATAAACTTAATTTACAGTTCTGGACCACCTTTCTTTCATTTTGACTTTGATAGTTATGAAGACTATCGTCCAGAATATAGTATTGAAAGATGGTTTTGGCGTAATAAAAAGATGATTGATGAGATATCAAATTTCTTTGAAGGTGAAGGATATTTTTTAGCCTCACAAAGAAATTTTAATCTTGGTTCAAAACAAAATTTAATCTATACCAATGTAGCGTTTGATGCAGTCATTAGTTCTTATATTATAGAGTTTTTTGAATTAGACGGTAGTGCTATTCAAAAAATCTATACACTATTAGAGCCTGATGATCCTAGAAGTAATGTGGATTTTGAAATCAATTATTGGGGAGTACCAGAAGATGAAATAGGGTTAAATGGTGATGGATTTTTATACTGGACCTGGGAAAAGACTAACCTTCTTCCATATCTAAAAATCGAACTTGAACAAAGAGATTATAGGGTGAAAAAAGAAACGATTGAACATGATAATCCTATGGAATGGTATGGTACTAGAATTATGAAGGGTCCCGATGAAGAATATTATATAGAGCATAGAGATGGGAAAAGAACTCAATATTTCCTTCACATGGTTCCCATATATTTAGATGGTTC
>Ga0265293_10001737_pt1 | contig 46299 bp, 29 predicted proteins | sample Munlanlewell138R_FD_192505 | JGI IMG/M metagenome (GOLD analysis project Ga0265293, IMG submission 192505) | Leachate microbial communities from a municipal landfill in Southern Ontario, Canada - Leachate well 138R | ecosystem: Engineered > Solid waste > Landfill > Unclassified | place: Canada... | reverse complement strand
GCTGTTGCGCACCGTCACCGCTGCTCCAGCGGACCGGATGGCACCGCCTTCCCAGTAGGCCCGGTTGTTCACGAACTCGGCGTCCTCGATGGTCAGCGATCCGTTGTTGGCACCTAGGTAGATCGCCCCGCCTTCGCCGTCGGTGGAGCCGTTGCGCAGCGTGAGTTGGCGCACGGTGAACCGGAGGTTGTCCTGAAACAGGGCATAAAAGGGTCGATGCGCACCCGCGCCGTCGATGATGGTGTTGGCCGGGCCATTGCCGGTGATGGTCAGCGCGCCGCCGGCAGCCAGCAGATCCGGCAAGGGCGATGCCAGCGTGATCACGCCGTTGGCTGAAGGTGCGAACACGATTTCGTCGTCGGCGGGCGTGCTCAGTGCCTGGGTCATCGCCTGGCGCAGGCTGCCGGCCCCGCTGTCATTGGTATTGCTCACCGTGTACGTGACCGCCGACGCCGGCGTGACGGACCAGCCCAACAGCAGACCCAGCCACATCAGCGCCCACAACAGCCGTTGCAGGTTCAATCCAAGGGCGTGCTGACGGTCTTGCTGCATGGTGAATCTCCGGGGAATGACAGACAGGGCGCGGAACGCAGGTGCCTGCGAAGGATGGCCGATTGGCACCGGCCTGCCCATGTCCTGATCGGCCATCGCCGATGCACTGAGCGGACATTTTTTCCGGACAGGCAACGGACAGTGACGTGAAATCAACAGGTTGCGATGCCGGCCTGATCACCGAAGCGGGCCCGGTAGCTGCGGTAGAGATAGGCCGGGTTGTCCAGGCCGCAGCGCGCGCCGGCCTCGACCAGGGTGCGGCATTCGCCGCTGCGGATCAGTTGGCGCACGCGCAACAGGCGCTGTTCGCGCAGCCAGGTCTGCGGCGACTGGCCGGTCAGTTCGTTGACCCGGCGGCGCAACTGGCGCTCGGACAGATGCACGCGGCCGGCCCAGTCGGTGATCGAGAACTCGGCGTCGGCGAGACAGTCCAGGGCACTGGCCAGCAATGGATCGACGGTGGTCGGGACCGGAGCGTCGGCGACGCGCAGGCTGGCGGGCCAGGCGCGGGCGATCTCCACCAGCAGCGTCTCGAAGCTGAACGGCTTGGCCAGATAGGCCAGCGCGCCGGCGTCGAGACCGGCCTGGCGGTCGCTGCTGGCGGCCTTGGCGGAAATCAGGATCACCGGCGCGGCCTGTGTCGTGGTCAGTTGCCGGCACAGCTCCACGCCGCTGAGGCCGGGCAGCATCACGTCGCTGATCACCAGACGGATGTCGGGATCGGCCGCCAGCGCCTCCAGCGCCGCTTCCGCGCTGCCGACGCAGGTGATCGACAGGTGTTCGCCGAGGCGCTCGGCGAGGTAGGCGGCGAGGTCGGGATGATCCTCGACCAGCAGGGCGCGGCCATCGCCCCGGGCGGCGACGCTGGCCGGCGGGGCAGGGGTATCGACGGACGCTTCCAGCGCCAGATCGTCCAGCGCGATGTGGGCGCTGCCCAGCGGCAATTCGACCAGGAAGGTCGCGCCCTGGCCGGGCGCACTGCGCGCGGCGATGCGTCCGCCATGCAGTTCGACCAGTTCGCGCGCCAGCGCCAGGCCGATGCCGAGTCCTTCGCGGCCCTGGCGCGGCGGGCCTTCGCCGCGATAGAAGCGCTCGAACAAATGATTGGCCAACGCCGGATCGAAACCCGGTCCATGGTCGCGCACGGCCACCGTGGCGCGCTCGTCGTCGGCGTCGATGTTCAGGCTGACCACACTGCCCGGCGGGGCGTGCTTGAGCGCGTTGTCGATCAGATTGCCGAACACCGTGGTCAGGTGGCTGCGGTCGGCGTACAGCGGCGGCAACTCGACGCCCGCCTCCAGCACCAGCGTCGCGCCGGCACGGGCGGCCATCGGCTGGTAGCCGGCGATCAACTCGCGCAGCAGGGCGGAGAGGTCGAGGCGCTGCACGCGCAGCGGCATCTGGCCGGACTCCGCCTGCACCAGGCCGACCAGTTGCTCGACCAGCCCCCCCAGCCGGTCCAGTTGCTTCAGCGACAGGTTCAGCTTGCCGCGATCCGCCGCCGGCAGCGCGTCGGCGCGGGCATGCAGTTCGCGCAGCGGCATCGACACCAGCATCACCGGCGTGCGCAATTCGTGGCTGACATCGGCCAGAAGGCGGCTGCGGAAGCGGTCCAGGCCCTCCAGCCGACGCGCCTGTTCGGCCAGCTGGATGTTGCTGGTCTCGATCTGGGCATGGGTCTGCGCCAGTTGCGCGTGCACTTCGGACAGGTTGTCCAGGGCGCTTTCCACGCGCGCCTTCTCGGTGCGCAATTCGTCGGTGCGTTGATGCACCTGGCGATCCAGCTCCGCCGCACGCAGGCGCAATCGCCGGCTGCGTCGGTGCATCGCCCGCAACGCCAGCACGGCCAGGGCGAGCAGCGCCAGCAGGCGGAACCACAGCGTCTCGTACCAGTAGGGCGGCACCTGGAAGTCCAGCGCGCTGGGCGCGTCGGCCCAGACGCCGTCGCTGTTGCCGGCCAGTACCTCGAAACGGTAATCGCCCGGTTGCAGGCCGCTGAAACCGGCGGCGCGGCCGTTGGTGGAGTCGGTCCAGCCCTGTTCCAGCGGCAGCAGGCGATGGCGGAAACGCAGCTCGCTGCCGGCGTGCAGGTCGGCAGCGCCGTAGCGCACGCGCAGGTTGCGCACGCCGACCGGCAGCGCGCCGCCGTCGCCCAGCGCCAGCGCGCGACCTTCGCTGTCGAGGCCGTCGATCACCGTGCGCGGGGCGTGCTGGCGGATCGGGATGGACAGCGGATCCAGCCGCACCACGCCGCGTTGCGAGGGAAACCACAATCGTCCCCGGACATCGGCCAGCGCCGACGGTTGCACGCCGCCGTTGCCTTCCAGTTCGGTCAGGCCGTCGGCCAGGCCCAGCACCAGCGGCGACAGGCGCGGCGCGGTGCCGGCGAGCAGGGCGCGCAGGTTGTCCTGCGCCAGCCGGAAAATGCCCTGGTTGCTGTTCACCCACAGATGGCCGCTGGCGTCTTCGCGTACCGCGTGCGGGCTGTTCGACGGCAATCCCTGCGCGCGGCCCAGGCGCAGGGCGGCGACGCCGGCCGGGTCGTCCGCGGCGACCCGGATCAGGCCGCGTCCTTCGGTGCTGATCCACAGCGCGCCATCGGCGGCCAGATACAGATCGCGCACCTGTGCCTGCGCCAGCAATGCGCCGGCCACCTGCATCCACGCACCGTTCGAGCGCCGCCAGACGCCTTCCGCGCCGCCGACGATGACGCCATCGGCGGCATGTGCCAGCGCATTGACCTGCACCCGGCGCGGCGTGGTCGGCCATTGCCGCTGCCAGTCGTCGCCGACTTGCCGCCAGGCACCGGCCGTGGTGCCCAGCCACAGGCGCTGCCCGGCATCGAAAGTGATCGACAGCACGCGCTCGCCGCGCAGCGCCTCGGGCAGCGAAACCGGCACGAACTGCTGCGCGCCGGCCGGCCGTTGCCACAATCCCGGCGCATAGGTGGCGACGTGCAGGCCACCATCGGGCGCGCTGGCCACCAGCCAGGGATTGTCGCCGGGCAGTCCGGCATCGCGGCCGACATCCAGGCGCTCGCCATCGGCGGTCAAACCCTTCAGCCCATCGCCCAGGGTGCCCAGCCATACCGTTCCCGTGCCATCCTGGGCAACGCCATACACATTGCCGCCGCCCAGCCCGGCGGCCTCGCCAAACAGGGTCACGCGGGCGCGGTTGAGGCGGTACACGCCATCGCGCAGCGTCATCACCCAGGTCGCGCCGTCCTCGCCGAACAACAGGTCGAGAGCCTCGCCCTGCGTTTCCAGCGCCGGCTGGGCAGCCGGATCGAGCGCTGCCGACGGCGAGCGGAAACGCCACAAGCGATGCCCGCCGCGAATCCACAAAGCCCCGTCGGGAGCCAGCCAGCTTATGTGATGGATGCGCGCCGACGGATCGGTATCGACGGCGAACAGCCGCGTCAACTGGTCGCCCTCGACGCGGTACACGCCATGGGTGGTGTCGACCCAGATGCGTCCCTCGGCGTCCTCGCGCAGTTTCAGCGGCGCTCCGTGCAGCGCCGGCTGGCCGATCGGCGCGATGTCTTCGTCGGTGAGGCGGAAAAGTTGTTCGTGGGCGGCGATCCAAAGCGCACCTTGCGTCGACACCAGGGCCGCGCCCGGCACCCTGGCGCTGAGCAGACCGGGCAAGTGACCGCGTCGCCGCCAAGTCGAGTGCGCATGTCGCCACACCTCGCCCTCGGTCGTCACCAGCCAGCCGTCATCGGAACCGGCCGCCAGCGCCAGCATCGGCGTCACCGTATCGGGAAAGCGCAGGCGCAGCGGAAACGCGCCGTCGCCATCCGGGCAATGCAGACCGGTCGCCGTGGTCAGGCACAGCGTGGCGGCATCGACATGGCGCACCGCCTGCGCCGCCCCGGTGCCCAGATCGGCGCGCTCGATGTGCCCGGAACGCACGCTCAGCCAGTCGCCATGCGCCGTGTGCGCGTAGACCCGGCCCTGTGCATCGTTGTGCAGCGACTGCACGCGATTGCCCGACATCGCCGGAAAGCGCATCGAATCGTGTACGTCGAAACGCATCCCGTCGAAGCGCGCCAGCCCGTCGTGCGTGGCGATCCACAAAAAGCCGTCGGAGTCGACCCGCGCCGAACTCGCACTGCTAACCGGCAGCCCGTCACCCGGCCCGTAATGCCGGCGCACCCATTCCGACTCCGCCGCCAGTGCCGGCACCGCCAGCCACAGCAAACCCGCCAGCAGCGCGCCCCCGACGCGCCGAGCATGCCCAACCATGAAACCCGCCACCCGCCGCTTCAGGACACCGGCTGGACGCTGTCGAACACTGTGTGGCTGCTCATGCGGCGAATCCTTTGCCAGACGACGGGGCAGGGCAGAGTACCAGCACCCTTGGCCGGAAGGCAGACGGTTGGGCAAGGTCATCATCGCCTCGACTGCTTCGAGCAGCCGACGGACCAGCCGGACATCCGGCCGATCCAGACACGTGCTCGGCATCCTCTGCAATACTTCTCCTGCGCGCATCGATCTGCCATCGGGGAACTCGGCACTCGCCAGTGACGCGGCACCAATGCGCGCATCCGGGGTGGCGGGAGATAACCTGTTGAACAGACAGGGAAACGTGGAAAAATCTCAGCATCGCGCGAATTTTTGTTGAATCGGCCATCGAGCCGGACTGCTCGCACGCGCGAACGAGACGGAGTGTGGTTTGAATGAGCGATATCCAGCTGTTCCGCCTCGCTGCCGGCACGGCCACCGAACTGCCCGGCCGCGCCGCCGCCATCGAAAAGCAACTGCATCGGCCATGGTGTATCTCGATGGGTGAAAGCTGACAGCAAGCAGTCAGCGGCGGCGTCGCTTCCGGCTCTAAAGCCAATATTTTACATAAGATGCATTATGCGAACTTCCGACCTGCCAGCCGAGCGCCGTCGGCTGGTCAAGGAACTTCGCCAGGGCCGTTACTGATGACTGACGACCTTGATCTGCCGCGGGAAACGCCACAAGTCGCCCCAATCGGCGCCAGAACTCGCCTCGTATTCCACAAGCCGCCAGAATTGCCCCCCGTATTCAACCGCGCAGCCAAAAAGTCGCCCCGTAACCATGGATCAGGAACGCTCGGCGGACGCAAGAAGCGCCCTGAGCGTGCCACCAAGCGCTCACGATTCGAATCGGCCCGCGGCATAAAGCTTATTCCGCTGCCACAAATCACCCCGTAATCGACGATTGCCACCCCTGTCTCGCTTACGGGGCGAACTCTGGAGTTTGGAACCCCTGAACGGGACTCTTACCCAACCTTGCTTCCATGAAGACGAGCCCTAAGCCGCTGGGGCGACTTTTTCACTGTCGATCTCTTGGCCTTGGCTGGCTTCTCCGAGGCGATCTTGGCGCGAAGCGCTACACGCTCAATATCGGCCTCGCGGAGATCCCTCGCTAGCCTGTCGAGGCGCTTGGCCGACTCTGCCGCCTGGCGCTGAATCTGCTTCTCGAGCTCCGCGATCCGCTTCGCGGATCGGGAGGTCTCAAGGCGCGCCCGATCAATCTCCTGATGGGCGCGATCCTCGACCGACCTAATGTGCTCGGCTGCTGACGCGCGTTCGGCCTTGGCGCTACGAAGAAGCTCCTTGATCTGCTCGGAGGCCGCCTTCTGCTCAACAAGTAGCTTCTCAGAGTGTTCCCGGGTCCGCGCGATCTCTTCCTCCAGGGCGTTGATCCGGGCCACATGCTGCTCGCGGAGCTGATCAAGGCCGTCCGCGCGAAGTTGAGCTCGTTCTGAAGCGAGGGCTGCATTGGTGGCATGGGCCTCGGCCTTCTTGACCCGAGCCTCGGCCTGCAAACGCTGTTCCTCGAGATCGAGCCTCTGCCTTTCGAGGGCGGCGCGTTGCGCCTTGAGGTCGGCGGTTGCCCCTTCGGCTGCCTTGGCTAGGGCCAATCTCCAGAGCGTCGAAGCGGCCTCAGACACTTGAGGCGGCGCATCGGGCAGATCGATCTGGCGCCGGTTTTCGATCAACCGCTCTCCCAGGCGCTTCCACCAAGCATCCAAGTGGCGGATCAACGTATTGGGCGACCCGGTGCCCAAGGATGCCCGGACACGCTCAATGGTAGGCCGTTCGCCTGCGAGAAGCAGCTCGTCTGCTGCATGGGCCACTTGCTCTTCAGTAACGCCAGAACGCGCCATCTTTCATCTCCTACTGGACCGCCCTGCCCCACGAGGTCTATAGTCGCGATAAGTGATGATTATCGCCAGTACACGCTCTACTTCATAACGTACATTACATAGTATGAAACGAAATATCACATTACCCGCCAACGCAGCGACGATTACAAGCTTGGCGCTGCCAGAACAACTGGCCCAACAAGCGGCCGACGCGGTTCGCGAACTGCTCGCCGAAGCGGCCGCTGCCAACACAACCCGCAGCTATGCGACTGCCCTACGCTACTGGGCTGGCTGGCACCAAGGTCGTTATGGCATCGAATTGGCGCTGCCAGTCAGCGAGGCCGTGGTGATCCAGTTCCTGGTCGACCATATCCAGCGCAAAGGCAAGACTGGACTGGTCAGCGAACTACCGCCGGCGCTGGATCAGGCCCTGATGGCGGCTGGCCTCAAGGCGAAAGTCGGCCCATTGAAGCTCTCGACCGTGGTTCAACGCGTGGCCGTGCTGTCCACAGCACACAAACTCAAGCGCCTGACGAACCCCTGTGAGCTACCCAGTGTCAGGACGCTTCTAAGCCGTGCTCGGCGCGCTGCGGTCAAACGCGGCGAACGTTCCACCAAAAAGACCGCCATCACCCGGACCGAACTGGAAGCCATGCTGGCCACCTGCGACGACAGCCTCGAAGGCCTGCGTGACCGTGCCCTGCTCTGCTTCGGATTCGCCAGTGGCGGGCGCCGGCGTAGCGAGATCGCCGCGGCCGACATGCGCGACCTGCGCAAGGTGGGTGACGACGGCTACATCTACCGGCTGGAGTACTCGAAGACGCAGCAGGCGGGGGTGAAAGCGGATTCCACGCCTGACAAGCCGATCCTGGGGCGCAGTGCAGAAGCGCTCGCAGCTTGGCTCGATGCGGGGGAGATTCGCGATGGGGCGATCTTCCGACGGATCTGGAAGGATCGCGTCGGCCCTGCCCTTCTCCCCGGCTCAGTAGCGTCGATCGTCAAGCGTCGGGCAAAGTTGGCGGGATTGGAAGGCGATTTTGGCGCTCACAGCCTGAGGTCGGGGTTTGTGACCGAGGCTGGGAAGCAAGGCGTTCCACTGCCGGCGGTGATGGCGATGACAGAACATCGATCCGTGGCGAGCGTGATCGGGTATTTTCAGGCGGGTGCTGCTGAGGACAACCCAGCGGCACGCTTACTCAAGTAGTGCATCCCTCTATTGATGCTAAAGACGCGGATCGACAGCGAAGGATCCATGACGGGGTCGGCTAAGGCCCGTTTTGCCGGATATAGGCTAGGTAACCAGGAATCAGTCCATGCATATCTCCAAAATCAGCCTAGTCAACTATCGCAATTTCGCCAACGCGAAGCTGATTTTCAACAAGGGCATCAACACCATCATCGGCGAGAACGGATCCGGGAAAACCAACCTGTTCCGGGCGATCCGGCTCCTGCTGGATGACAACCTGCTGCGCTCAGCGCACCGCCTCGACGAGAAGGACTTCCACCGGGGCCTCGAGCGCTGGCAAGGCCACTGGATCATCATCAGCATCGAGTTCCAGGAGGTCTCGCAAGACGAGGCCATCCAGTCGCTCTTCCTGCATGGCACCGGCAGCGCCGGCGCCGGCACCGGCACCGTTGCCAGGGCCACGTACAACCTGATCTTCCGGCCGAAGGCCGATATCCGCCGTCGCCTGTCGGAGTTGACAGCCGGAGACCACGGCGGGATGGAGGCCATTCTTTCCGGGATCTCGATCGAGGACTACGAGACCGTCTTCACCGGCAGAAGCGAGGCAGACTTCAACGATCCCGCCGTCTACGCCGAGATCGTCGGCGACTTCAAGGACGCCGAGTTTGGCAAGCAGCTGGACCACCCCGCGGTCGGTGCGCGCGTTCCCGTCATGCTCTCTGTCTCGAAGGAGATTTCCTTCACTTTCGTGCAGGCGCTCAGGGACGTCATCGCCGAGTTCCAAAACAATCGAACCAACCCGCTGCTCAACCTGCTCAAGCGCAAGAGTGGTGAGATCGATCCCGTCACGTTCCAGCCCATCACCGAAAAGGTCAAGGACCTGAACGATGCCATCGAAGCGCTCGACGACGTCCAGACCGTGCGCTCGGACATCGTCGGCACCATCAAGGAAGCCACGGGCGAAGCCTATTCGCCTTCTTCGCTGTCGATCCGGTCCGACCTCTCCGACGAGGCGGATAAGCTCTTCCAGTCGCTCAAGCTGTTCGTGGGCGAAACGGGGAACGGCTACGAGGGGGCAGTCCATGAGCTTAGCCTCGGCGGCGCCAACCTGATCTACCTCACCCTGAAGCTGCTCGAGTTCAAGTATCAGAAGTCCAACCAATCATTCGCCAACTTCCTGCTCATCGAGGAGCCGGAAGCGCACATTCACACCCATATCCAGAAAACGCTGTTCGATCGCTTGAACTTCGCCGATACCCAGATCATCTACTCGACCCACTCCACCCATATCTCCGAGGCCAGCAACGTCGAGAACATGAATATCCTTGGCAAGGTCGGCGACGGTTGCGAGACCTACCAGCCGACCACTGGCCTCGAACCCGTCGACATCGGCAACATCCAGCGGTACCTGGACGCGGTTCGCAGCAACCTGCTGTTCGCCAAAAGCGTCATGCTGGTGGAGGGCGACGCCGAGGAGATCCTGATCCCCACGCTGGTCAAGAAGGTGCTTGGCATCACGCTCGACGAGCTGGGCATTAGCCTGATCAACATCCGCAGCACGGGCTTCCAGAACGTCGCCGTGCTGTTCCATGACGACCGGATCAAGAAGCGCTGCGCGATCGTCACCGACCTGGACGCGACCTTCTTCGATACCACCCCTGCTGCGGCAGACGATGCCGCGCTGTCCAAGTTCAAGGCCAGGTGCGCCAGCGCACAGACCAAGGGAGCCGCGCGGAAAGCGGCGTTGGGCGCGTTCTCCCACGACAATCCATGGGTCGAGTGCTTCTATGCCCCCCACACCTTCGAGGTCGATTTCGTCGATGCCGGCAACGCCGACCAGGTCGTTGCGGCGATCGCCAGCGTCTACAAGGACCCGGCTAAGATCGCGACAGCCAAGGCCGAGCTGGAATCAAAGGACATCGCCGTTTTCGGCAAGCGTGCGTTACTGATGGCGAACTACGCAGGTAAAGGCTGGTTCGCCATCGCGCTCGGCAACCAGATCGACCACCAGGTCATCATCCCCGACTACATCGTGGAGGCGATCCACTTCCTGCGCCCCGCGCTGTCGACGGACGTCTGGTCCCACATCCTGAGCTTCCGCGTGGCGTGCATCGAGAAATCGGGCCTGTCGACGCCGGAGGTCATCCAAGGCGCCCGCGAGGCCCTGGCGTTGTTCCGGGCAGGCGACATGGACCTGGCCGCGATCAAGGCGTTGATGCTGGTGACCTTCACTGCCGATCCGATCAACCGGATCCTCGATAAGACCGGCTGACGTGAGCGTTTTGGCCAACCACGATCTGAACGACCCGCAGAAGGACGCCATCCGCGAGGCCGGCAGCGTCTTCCTGATCGCGTGTCCCGGCAGCGGCAAGACCAGGACGCTGACGTTGAAGATCGCCGAAGAGCTGTCGAAGCTGGAGTCGCCGCGGCAATGTCTCGTCGCCATCACTTATACGCACCGGGCGGCTGACGAAATCAAGGAACGCATCGAGCGGCTGGGCGTCGATGCGTCCCGCCTCTGGATCGGCACGATCCACTCCTTTTGCCTGGAGTGGATACTGCGGCCCTACGGGATCTACCACGACGAGTTGAAGCAAGGGTTCTCGGTGGCCAGCAGCAACGACTCCGAGAAGCTGCTGACCGAGTTGTGCGCGCCTTATCGCTCCCCCAAGGTGACCTATTGGGACTGCGGATTCTATTTCACAAAGGACGGCTACATCCTGACCTGCCAGGATTCGCGCAAGCACGCCGCCCTCAACGGGATCCTCCAGGATTACTTCCGCACGCTCTCGAACGACCGGAAGATCGACTTCGAGCTGATGCTCTACTACGCCTACGAGCTAATCTCGAAGAACCCATCGATCGCGAAGCTCCTGTCCGGCATCTTCCCCCTGATCCTCATCGACGAGTATCAGGACACTAAGGAGATCCAGTACTCGATCGTCTCCGAGATCTTGGCTGCAGGCGCGGGACAAACCCAGGCGTTCGTCGTCGGTGATCCCAATCAGGCCATATTCCAGTCGCTTGGAGGGTTCGCGATCTCCCCCAAGGACTTCGCCGCGCTGTCGGGTGTCACCTTCAAGGAAGCCAAGCTCACCCACAACTACCGATCCTCGGAACGCATCATCGACTACTTCGGCCATTACGACCTCTACGGGTCGTCGATCGAGGCTGCGTCCAAGCACAAGGCATATCCCAGCATTATCACCTACGACGCTACGACCGGTAAGGATGGCCTCGAGGACCAACTGGTGGCTTTGATCCGCTACAACATCGACACGCTGGGGATCGAGCCTTCGGAGATCTGCGTGCTCGCGCCGCAGTGGGTGCATCTTGCGGGCATGACCCGGCGGCTGGTGAGCCGAATGCCCGACTGCGAGTTCGACGGGCCGGGAATGGTGCCTTTTGCTCGCGACATTGACAATTTCTGGTACAAGCTCGCCCGCATCGCACTGACCAACGCATCGCCCGCGCTGTATGTCCGCAGGCTGCGCTGGGCCAAGGAGATCCTCGTCGAGCTGGAGGCTGCCGGGGTGTCGACGTCAGGCATGACGCCCAAGCGACTTCTGCGGGAGGCCAATGGCATTGCCCTGGTCGAAGCCGATGGCTTGAAGTACCTAGAACTGTACTTTGGCGCCCTGTTTTCCGTGCTAGGCGCCGATTTCACTGCCTTTCCAGCACTTCAAGATCAGTACGAGTCCTTCTTCGACAGTTCCACCGCCCGCATCGCGCGGCTCAGAAAAGAGGGCGCCCAGTTCATCGGGGACATCGACGCGTTCCGTCGGGTGTTCCGGGACCGGTCCGGGATCACCCTGTCCACAATCCACGGCATCAAGGGGGATGAATACGACACGGTCATTGCCTATGCGTTGCTGGAAGGCATGGTCCCGCATTTCGCGGACACCGATGGCAGCAACAGCGCAAAGCGCCTGCTGTATGTCGTTGCGTCACGGGCAAGAAAGAACCTGCATCTTATCGCGGAACGTGGCCGGCTGAACGGTTTGGGTGCCGAATACGTTGCAACCAAGGTGCTACGCGATTGTCAGTTCAACTACGACAATCAGGCTAAATGATGTGACGCAGCTGAATTGCCCACTGCGCAACGCGATCCTGGACTTTTGGCCAAGTTGGGTCGCCAACCAGATCCAATCCGGAATCTCCGGGCAATATGCAGTAACTGAGCCAAAAACCGGCTGCACTCCCACCCATCCACTGTTCATCGAGCCACTTCTAGGACGTCAGCCACCAAGCTCGCGTCTCCTACCCCCCGATAAATCTTCCTAATCGGAATGCATTGATCGGCTGAGTTCGGCCAAAAGCAGACGCAAAATTCGTCACACCACCTAGCCGAATCGAGACTACCGCTACCTTGGCCGCTTATGCGGGCCAGATTCTGAGTTGCTCATGCATCTTCTCCGCACACTCCAGCAATGATGGCAACGATGCTTTTTTAGTCGTGTACGTTGATGCAATCGTGACCAAATCCAGTACCTAGCATTGCGACGGACGGCGTGAGCCTGCTCGGCTCGTCAGGTTACAAGTTCTTGCAGAAAGTCCGTGAGCGCTGCCTTGGGATCGTCCTGATCGGACACAATCATCTCAATTCCCCAGTGCCTCAGCACTTCTTCTGCCGCCGGGTTTGGGCGATTTGTGAAGACGTACGACTTGGGGCGCACCGACGCCAGCGGCGACTTGCCCCACATCTCGGTCAGGCGATAGAACAATAGCCGGATGTTGAAGTCCGTCAGGCTGTAGCCAATGAAGAGGACGGAGTTGCTCAGCACGTCATTGCGCAGCTTGATGTCCAGCGGCGTGTCGAAGTTGAGTCGCTGGTAGTAGCTGGTCTCGTCAAGGACGATGGACTCGTCCGCCGCGAAGTCGCCGTGGAACTTGATGATCTGGCGGTGGCCGTCCCTGACCGCTACCATGTCCGCCACGCTGGCAATCTTGTCGTACTTCACGCCAAAAGCATCGTGGGCGAGTTCAAGCCACCGGTCGTAGTTGGTGGTGTAGATCCGATGGAAGTTGCCTTGCGTGATGAACCGGTGGATGTCAGAGGCCTTGATGTCCGTGGACGGCTTGTGCCACTCCCGATCCATCCAACTGCGCAGCTCGCCGAGCCCTCCTCGCTTCTTCTTGTAGAACTCAGCCAATGTCTGGTGGTTCCCGTAGGTGGCGAACACCGCGGGGTCGTAGCCCAGCTCCGCCGCGACATGAGAGATCAGCTGGCTCCAATTCGGCAGGCCGAGGTTTGCGGACACGCCGGCGCCGACGAACAGCATCAGCTTGCCGCTGCGGTGGGCTTCAACAAGTTCTTGCTTCATTTCATGACCTTTGCTGCTTCAAGGTGGGCGGCAAACTTGTCCAGCGCCAGGCGACGCATGGAGATGTTGTCCTTGTCGGCGCCCATCTCGGCAAACGTCTTCGTGTGACCGTCTGGCACGAATACGCAGTCCCACTGGAAGTCCTTCGGGCCAGCAGCTATGCGCGGAACGGTGCCTTCGATGGCGCCTTCGAACAGGTGAATCTTGTGGCCATCGCAGTAGCCCAGCACCGTCTTGGCAGTAACCTTGTCGTCGCCCAGCGCGGCCACGAGGTCTGTGAAGCGCTTGGCTTCCAACCGGTCCCAAAAGATCTGGGTCAAGCCCGCGGGAAGGTCGTTCAATCCCCTGAGGTAGAGACCCGTGTGCTCGACGAACAGCGGGCGACCGATCTCATGAAACGCCTTGATCAGCTTGTCGCGCACGAGGGCGTCGACGTCCTGCGTCTGAAGTTCCTCGATCTTTCTGGATACCGGCACGATCTCCACGCCGACTGGGGCGAGGATGCGGTGCACCTCTTGGATCTTGTTCTGGTTGCCGGACATGAATCGAATCTTCAATTCAGACCTCCATGAATGAAAAGCGTTTGGCGATTTCGTACTGCTGCTGCATGTCGCAGATGGACAGGCCCTCGGCCATGGCTGCGGCCTGGTCGTCGGCCAGGCCACGTTGATGGATTGCCGGGTTGTCAGAGCAGATCACGAACGGCACGCCGTGGCGTCGGAACTCCTGCAGAGGATGGGCATCATTACTGGGAACGGCGCCGGTTAGCCGGTTGCTGATTGGACAGACCTCGACGCAGACCCCCTTGGTAGCCAGCAGATCCATCAAGTCCGGATCCTTGACTGCAGCCGTGCCGTGGCCGATCCGATCAGCTTGGAAGAGCTCCACGGCCGCTCGCACATTCTCCACGCGCCCAGTCTCTCCAGCGTGGATCGTGATGCCGAAGCCATACCGATCCTTGGCCTCACGAATCATCGCGGGCAGCTCAGCCGAATAGGGCGTCTCTTCATCGCCCGCAAGGTCGAGCCCAACGACATCCTTCGGCCATCCGATGTCCTCGTAGGCCTGCAAGAGCGTGGCGAGATTGGAGGCGCCGTAGTCGCCCCGAGTTACGGTAAGGATCAAGCCCCGCCGGATGCCATATTGCTGAGAAGCGCTGCCTGTCGACTCGATGAGACGTTCCAATGCCTGCGCCGGCGTGCAGCTCTGAAGTCCGGTCAAATAGAGGACGCTGCTGCGGAGCTCTACAAAGCGAACCGCGTTCTCTGCGAGGCTCGCAAGAACAGCATGGGCGAGGCGGTCGAGGTTTGCGCGGCTCTTGGGGAACAGCCGCAACACCTGCCACGGCGTGAGGTACTCCGCCAGCGATTTGCAAGGGACAAGGCGAGTCATGTCCCGCTCGAGATCGAACCCTGCCGGAAGCGAAGTTGTTTCGTCGGCCATTATCTCCCGGATGGTCGACACAGGGACCGCGCCGTTCATATGCACGTGGAGTTCCCCCCGATCATGCACGCGGGCTCGTACGCCGCCATCGTCGCTGAGGTCGTCGGCCGCACCCAATAAGCCTGGTAGATCAAATTGACTCTGATTCAAGTGCTGTCCCTAAACCTTGCTTTGGGCCCGAGGCTGTTCCATGTGATGCTAGCGCGACGCCCCCCCAGTCTTGAGTAGCGCGGTTGCTTGGGGTCGTCGCCCTCAGGCGAACGACTGCTATTGGTCGGGAGGCGCCCTTGCCTACCCTCGATAAACATCCAGAATCGACCAACGTTCGGGTCGGGCGACTGCGGCAACGTCAACCATTGGCACGTGCGACCTCCCCCTGTGCACGAAGGGTCTCGTACAGCTGCGCCGGCCCCATCAAGATATCCTTCAATCCATCGCGCACCCGCTCCGAGGCCAGCGCCTGGCTGCTCATGGTGTTGTGCGCTTCCAGCGCATCCATGATCGCGTTCATCAGCGCCTGTTTGAGGTCTGGCGAATTGGCGAACTGCTCCTTGCTGTTGCCCGCCGCCTGTTGGATCAGGGTTTCGTTCTCCAGCAGCTTTCCCTTCAGCACACCATTGACGTAGACCAGCTGGTCGTCATCCGTCAGCTGCCCCTCGAACAATCCGTTGACCCTCTCGATGATCTCGGCGAGATACGCCTGCTGCTTGTCCTGCACCCGGCCGCTGCCGACCGCGTCCATCGGCGGCAGCTTGTAGCTGCCATCGGCATCCAGGTTGAGCGGCTGCTTGCCGCCGCTGCGCAGCGTGTGATGGGTCAGCACCACCTTGGACAGGTCCACGGTGTCGCGCTCGCGGCCGAACTCCAGCAATGGCAACAGGCGCTTGTAGAACAGGAAGCGCTTCTCGATGTCGGTGTTTCCGTAGTCGAACATCTGCGACAGGAAGGCGTACAGGCGGTTGAACGAGGCCATATCGCCCTTGAACAACACCAGCGCGTCGAGCTCGTCCTTGGCTGTCTTCTCGGCTTCGCCGTCATCGGCCTCGATCGCCGCGGTGCGTGCCTGCTGCAGCATCTTGTAGCGCTTCAACAACCGGTCGGCGATTGGATGGATGGCGGCCACCAGCTGCGCCTGCGTGGCACGTGGGTCCATCTCGACCTTCGCCAGGCGCTCCACCTCGAAGTCGTCGTAATGCCCGGCGGCGTCGAGCTTTGCCCGCAAGTCGAAGATCAGGTTGGGGTCGGTGGTCGCCTCCAGCTCGGCGGTCTCGTAGTACGTCTTGAAGGCCTTGAGCACGTCGCCGGCCTCGTTTACGAAGTCCAGCACGTAGGTGGTGTCTTTGCCGGGGTGAGCGCGATTGAGGCGGGACAGCGTCTGCACCGCCTGGATGCCGCCGAGCTTCTTGTCCACGTACATGCCGCACAGCAGCGGCTGGTCGAAACCGGTCTGGAACTTGTTGGCCACCAGCAGCAGGTGGAACTCCGGCTGCGCGAACGCCTCGCGGATGTCGCGGTTCTTCAGACCCGGATTGAGCAGCTTGCTCGTCTCGGTGACCGGGTCCGGGTAGCTCTCCGGGTCATTCACCTCGCCAGAGAACGCCACCAGTACCCCCAGCGGGTAGTCGCGGCTTTCGATGTAGGCGCGGATGGCCTTCTGCCAGCGCACCGCCTCCTGTCGGGACGACACCACCACCATCGCCTTGGCCTTGCCCTCCAGCAGCGGCTGCACGTTCTCGCGGTAGTGCTCCACCACGATCTGCACCTTGGCGGCGATGTTGTACGGGTGCAGGCGGACCCACTGCATGATCCCCTTCATCGCGGTGCTGCGCTCGACCTGGGTGTGGTCGATCTCCTTGCCGTCGTGGGCGAGACGGAACGCCAGGTCGTAGGGCGTGTAGTTCCGCAGCACGTCGAGGATGAACCCCTCCTCGATCGCCTGCCGCATCGAATACACGTGGAACGGCTCCGGCAACCCGTCCGGCCCGGGCTGCCCGAAAAGCTCCAGCGTCTTGCCCTTGGGCGTGGCGGTGAAGGCAATGTACGTCAGCCCGGATTCAGCGCTGCGCGCGCCCATCTGCGCGGCCAGCAGCGCTTCGGTGTCGATCTCGCCACCGTCCTGCAGCTCCGCCCATTCCTGCGGGCTCAGCAGCTGCTTGAGCTTGGCGGCCGCTTGGCCGGTCTGCGAACTGTGGGCCTCGTCGGCAATCACCGCGAAGCGCTTGCCCTCGGTAGCCGCCAGTTCCTGCACCGCCTGCAGCGCGAACGGGAAGGTCTGGATGGTGCAGACGATGATCTTCTTGCCGTCCTTCAGCGCCTGCCCCAGCTGCGCGCTCTTGCTGCCGCTGTCGCTGGTGATGGTGGCCACCACCCCGGTGGTGCGCTCGAAGTCGAAGATCGCCTCCTGCAGCTGGCTGTCCAGCACGTTGCGGTCGGACACCACCAGCACGCTGTCGAACACCTTCTGGTTGTCGCGGTGCAGGTCGGCCAGGAAGTGCGCCGTCCACGCGATCGAATTGGTCTTGCCCGACCCGGCCGAATGCTGGATCAGGTAGCGCTGGCCCGCGCCGTTCTGGTGGACATCGGCGACCAGCTTCCGGGTGGCGTCGAGCTGGTGGTAGCGCGGGAAGATCACTGCCTTCAGCTGCTTCTTCTCGTCGCGCTTGCCGATCAGATAGCGGCCCAGGATCTCGAGCCAGCTGTCGCGGGCCCACACCTCTTCCCACAGATAGCGGGTTGCAAACCCTGCCGGGTCCGGCGCGTTGCCGGCGCCGCCGGCATTGCCGCGATTGAACGGCAGAAACCGCGTGCCCTCCCCCGCCAGCCGCGTGGTCATCATCACCTCCGCCTGGCTGACCGCGAAGTGCACCAGTGCTCCGCCCGGAAACGCCAGCAGCGGCTCACGCAGCCCGCCCTTGGGGTGCGGGTGACGGTCGAACCGGTACTGGTCCACCGCGTCGCCCACGCTCTGGGTGAAGTCGGACTTCAACTCCGCCGTCGCCACCGCGATGCCGTTGACGAACAGCACCAGGTCCAGGCAATCGTTGGGCCGGTTGGGCGAATGCTTGACCTGCTGCACCACGCGCAGCCGGTTGGCCGCGTAGTGCTGCTGGATGACCGGGTTCATCGCAAGCGACGGCCTGAACTGCACCAGCGACAGCGGCTGCTTGAGCCCCAGCATCTCCACGCCCCGGCGCAGCACGTCCAGCGTGCCGCGCTCGTCCAGGTTCTTGCGTACCCGCTCGGCGAGCCGCTCGCCCAGTTGCGGGCCGTGGGTCTTGAGCAACCGCTGCCAGCTGTCGGGCTGGGTCGCTTCGATCCACGCCAGCAGGTCGGGCAGGAACAGCCCGTGCTGGCGGTCGTAGTGGGCGGCATCACCTTCGGCATGGAGCCAGCCGTTGGCCGCAAGGTGCGCGCAAATCTCGCGCTCGAAGTGGTGCTCCTGGTGCAGGTTCATGCGTCCCCCAGCAGTTCCGGACGGTGCTCGCGCAGCCATCGGTCGGTGTGGTCGAGGAGCTTCCCGGCCTCCTCCAGGCAAGCGGCCAGCGTGGACTCCGAGACCGGATCGCCTTCGTAGTCGGTGATGTTGCGCTGCCGGCGCAGCGCGTCCAGCACGATCACATCGTCCTTCGACACGCCCATCGTATGGGTCAGGCACTGGATCGCGGTCTGGTGGTGCCCCGGCTTGCTGGTGGAGGTGCGGTAACCGTTGGCCCACAGGCCGAGCATCGCGCACTGCATCAGGCACTTGTAGGCCGCATCGAAGCGGTTGTCGGCGCTGATCTCGACGACATGCGCATCGGCCAGGTTGCGCCGGGCCGCCTCAAGCAGCCGGCGCACCGCCGCAGGGTCAGCGCTGTGCGCCTGCAGCTGCTTGATCGCCAACAAGTTCTGCAACGTCATCCCTGTCCCCCTTCACAAACAGTTTCGGCTTGTCGAGCAGCTCACGCGCAAATGCATCGCCCGAGGCCATGCGCGCCCGGAACTCGGCCACGGAGTACAGCACCGGATTGATCTCGCGCCGCAACGACTCCTGCAGCGGATTCACCGCCCGCACCAGATCGGCGAATCCCACCTCGCCGAGTACCAACAGGTCGATGTCGCTGCCCTCGCCCTCGGTGCCCTGCGCCACCGAGCCGAACACCCAGGCAACCCGGATCCGGTCATCCAGTGGCGCCAGCGCCTCCTGTAATGCGGGCACTGCCCCATGCGTCTTGCGGAACATCGCCGCCAGATCATCGAACAGCAGGCTGCCCCGATTGGCGCGGTAATGCACCTGGTTGCCCTGCTCGGCGCGCAGCAGCAGCCCCGACTCGGTGAGCTTGTCGAGCTCCCGGCCAAGCGTCCCGGCGTGGCTGCCGGTCAGGCGGGCCAACTCGCGCAGGTGGAAGCTGGCATCCGGGCGCAGCAGCAACACGGCAAGCACCCGCTGGCGGGTCGCGCCGAAAAGGAGGTCCATCAGCTGCAGGGTGTTGCTCATTGGGCGACAAATGTCGCCTGTTAGGCAACAAAAAGCAAGTAGTACAACAGCAACAGGTTGGCGATGAAGCCGACGACGGCGGCGCTTTTGTTCTTCATGCGGCCTCCTCGATCAGTCCACGCACGTCGATCTGGCCAGTGACGGCGGCGGCGATGAGGGCGGAGCGACGTTCTTTGAGCAATGCGATAGCACGCTCTGCTTCGCTGCCCAAGGCGTCGAATTTGTTCACCTCTTCCCAGATAAACGCGGTAATACGTGCTTGCTCATCTTTCGCCGGGAGCGCGACCGTGATCGTCTTGAACTCATCCCAATACAAGCGGAGGCGAAAATCAGTGACACCGCGCGAATACCGCTTCATCTCCGTCACTGCTCCGGCAGTTCGCAGAAGCATCTCGAGATGGGAGGTTAGGAGGTCCCTTGTCGGTCGCGCAACGACATAGGCGGGACTGACCATGCCTGCAACAGTGACTGCACCGAAACCACCCTGCCAGGCGCGCATCATGTTGTACGTCAGATCGCCCGGCAAAACGGCCTTGTACTTGGATCGGTCCTCACTTCGGGAAACTTTCCGATCCATTTCCTTTTCGTCCAACTCCTTGTCGGACACTCCATCGTGAATGGAAACGCTCAGTACTGGCAGGTCATCGTTTCCGGGTTCATCGACTTCGCGAAGCAAAGCGCCCAAGCGAACAATTTCCCAATGCACCGGCACCTCGCCAAGCCACGGGATGCCGGAGTCCTTCATCGGTGCGTTGGGGTCGAGGCCGCGGGTGACGGCGTGGGAGATGGTGGCCTGGCGCTTATCTGCCAGCAGCGCCAGCAGCTTTTCCTGCTCGGCGATCAGCGCGTCGATCTTGGCGGTTTCGCTGTCGAGGAAGGCGGCGATGGCTGACTGCTCGGCAAGGGTCGGCCATGCCCAGACCATCTTCGTTATGTCTTGCGGAGAGACTCGCTGGTGACTTCGCGTTGCCGAATCACATCTCGCAAGCAGATAGTCCTTGCACACCGTTGATTGCCAGACATAGAGGATGTAGCGATCGTGCGCGTTGGTCGGAATTAGCGGAACGAACTCGGTGGAGGCGACCGTCATCAGTCCCGGAGCGTGCGCGGCGAGCAACACTGCCTGCTTGTGCGGATTAAGTTTAGAGACAAGGAGCTGCGGCTCAGTCACGAGGAGCTTGCTGCTGTCGATCGAGGCACCCTCTTCCACAAGGCCAGTTCCAGTGTCTTGAATGGCGGGGATGGAGTAGTGAAAGACAGACTGCCCGTCGAGCTCTATCGGGGAAATGGAGTGTCGATGGGTACGAGTGCGTGCGCTGAAACGTTCAACGGACCATGAAGCGGGCACTTCCCTAAGGCCTTCGTCCCAAGCCGCCTGATACTCCGGATACCTCGGAAGACTCATTCCGCCAACTCCCCCAGCATCCGCATGATGTTCCCCGCCACCTGCTTCAGCTCCGCGTCGATCTCCTCCAGCGGCCGCGGCGGCTCGAACACGTAGAAGTGCCGGTTGAACGGAATCTCGTAGCCGACCTTGGTCTTGCTCTCGTCGATCCACGCATCCGGCGCGTGCGGCAGCACCTCGCGCTCGAAGTAGGCCTGGATGTCCTCGCCCAGCGGCACGTTCTCGGTATCGCGCAGGCTGCTGTCGGGCTGCGGCTGGCCCTTCTGCCTGCCCTTCTCGAAGGTGACGACGTTGCCGGCCTCGTCGCGCAGCGGGCGCTCCACGGTGATGGTGGTGTAGCCGAAGGCCTCGTTGTCGAAGATGCGGGAGATCGGCACGCGCTTGAGCCTGCCGCCCTCGGGCGCCACTGGCGGGTTATCGGTACCGGTGACGATGCGCTGCTCCAGCTCGCGGCCGTCGGCATCCAGCACGGTGACGCGCTCGGCCTCGGTGAAGTCGCCAAACAGCCGGGTGACGACGGCGATGTCGTCCTCGCCCATCTCCTTGCGCTTGCTGCCCAGGCTCTTGCGCATCTTGCGCCAGAAGCCGCTGGCGTCGATCAGCTGCACCTGCCCGCGGCGGTCGTCGGGCTTCTTGTTGCTGACGATCCAGACGTATGTGGCGATGCCGGTGTTGTAGAACATGTCGGTCGGCAGGCCGATGATCGCCTCGACCAGGTCGTTCTCCAGCAGGTAGCGGCGGATCTCGCTCTCGCCGCTGCCGGCGCCGCCGGTGAACAGCGGCGAGCCGTTGAGCACGATGCCGAAGCGGCTGCCGCCCTCGCCATTGACCACCGGCGTCATCTTCGACACCAGGTGCAGCAGGAACAGCATCGAGCCATCGGACACGCGCGGCAGGCCGGGGCCGAAGCGGCCGTCGAAGCCCTTCTGCTCGTGCTCGTCGCGCACGGCCTTCTGCACCTTCTTCCACTCCACGCCGAACGGCGGATTGGACAGCATGTAGTCGAACCTGCGGTGGGTGAAGCCGTCGTCACTCAGCGTGTTGCCCGGCACGATGTTGTCCACGTCCTGCCCGCGGATCAGCATGTCCGCCTTGCAGATGGCGTAGGACTCGTCGTTGAGTTCCTGCCCGTACAGGGTCAGGCGCGCGGCGGGGTTGTGCTCGATCAGGTGCTCGGCGGCAACCGAAAGCATGCCTCCGGTGCCGGCGGTGGGGTCGTAGATGGTGCGCACCACGGCGTTGCCGGGCGTCAGCACGTCGTCGTCCTCGATGAAGATCAGGTTGACCATCAGCCGGATGACTTCGCGCGGGGTGAAGTGCTCACCGGCGGTTTCGTTGGACAGCTCGGCGAACTTGCGGATCAGTTCCTCGAACACATGGCCCATCTGCGCGTTGTCCACGCGGTCCGGGTGCAGATCGATGTTGGCGAACTTCTCGGTGACCAGGTACAGCAGCTTGTCCTTCGCCAGCCGCTCGACCTGGGTGTAGAAGTCGAAGCGCTCGAAGATGTCGCGCGCCTCCGGCGAGAAGCCCTGTACGTAGGCGTAGAGGTTCTGGCGGATGTGGTCCTGATCGCCGAGCAGCTTCGGCAGGTCCATCGGCGAGGTGTTGTAGAAGCGCGCCTCCCCGACGATGCGCCGCAGGAACGGGTCGGGGTTGATGCCGGCGTCGGTCTTCTTCTTGTGCTCGGCCAGCACCTTGTCCTTGGTTGGCGCCAGCACGCAGTCGAGCCGGCGCAGGACGGTGAAGGGCAGGATGAAGCGGCCGTACTCGTGCGGTTTGTAGTTGCCGCGCAGCAGGTCAGCAACCGACCAGATGAAGGACGATAGAGCGGAGTGATTCATGCGACGGGGACCCCCAGCCCGGTTCAAAATCGAATTGTAATCGAGGCGGTCGCTTGGACTGAGATTCGCTTGGCATGGCGCCGCTGGTGGGGCGTCTGTGGGTTCGCTCCAGCCGCAGGTGCCGAAGCCAGAAGCGTTACCTCTTGTAGGCCGGACGCCGGACCGAAGCCAGCTGCTGCCTCTAGAATCGGCCGGTGAAGAGGGAGACCCGATGACCGCACAACCCGAGCGCGATGCCAGCACGACGGGGCTGAAGGTGCCGTTCGGAGAGCGGGACGGTGTCCTTTACCCGCCGGCGGCCGTGGATGGCGGGCTGGCCTGTGCGTGCCACTGCCCCGGTTGCGGCCGGCAACTTCTCGCCAAAAAAGGCCAAAGCCAGCGCTGGCACTTCGCCCACTACCAGGGTGGAGGCGACGAGTACTGCTACGAAACAGCCGTGCACAAGATGGCCAAGCAAGTCCTGCTTGCCGGGCACCAGGTCGAACTCCCCACCTGGAAGCGCATCGCCGGATTGTTCGACCTGGACCAGCAGCTGCAGCAGGAGATCTTGGAGAGGCCGGCCCGCCGGTGGGAATACACCCGGGCCAGGGAGGAGGTATGGATGGTCGGCATGCGCCCGGACGTGATGCTCGAAGACGACCACCCCACCACTGTACCGCTGCTCGTGGAGGTCAAGGTCTCCAACGCCGTCGGCCACGAGAAAGCCGCCTTGGTACGCAAGCGCGGCTGGGCCATGATCGAGATCGACTTGTCCAAGCTGGACGCAGAAGCGGTGCTTGACAATGCGTTCGAACGCGCCGTGCTTCAGGAAGCTCCTCGATTCTGGATCCACTCGCCGACGGCGGAGCGCATGTTTGAGCAGGTCCAGGCGAAGGTTGAGCAACAGGTCGCTGACCGAAACGCCCAGATACTCGCCGAGCGTACGTGGCGCGACGCAGCCCGGCGCAGCAGCGAGGCCAAGCTGGACGCTGACCGCCGGCGCAAGGAACGATTCCGTCAGAAGCTTCGTGCGCCGCATCTCGGCGATCTCAAGGCCCTCGTTGAGCTGTCCTCGCCCTTGGTCGCCCGTGAGCGGCTGCTGCAGCTGTCCGAGCGGGACGCTCCGGCGATCGACCTGGCCCGTGGGCGATACCTGGAGGGCGGTGCCCTGCCCCCTTTCCTCGCGCAGATCCCGACCGGGTGGCAGCTCGTCGACGCCCACCCCCACCTGTGGCAACTGATGCTTTGGGGCCGGCTCGTGTGTGGCCAGCCCATCGGCACCCGGATCCAGACCAGCAAGTGGGTCCCGCACCTGGGCCGGATGTTCGGCTTCAACGCTCCACTGAAGCGGCTGTTCGACGCACAGCAGAACGATTGGCGGGAGGCCCGGTCAAAGGGCTATCAGCGACGATATCCGTATTCGGCGTCCTTCTTCGAGGACTGGGAGAACGAACTGATCCCCTCCCCGTTCGACTTGATCGCGGAGTTCGCGCATCAGCTATGGGCCGCCTCGCTCATAGAGCCGCAGGAGATGGGCGTGTACGAGGTGATCGGAACCGAGCCGGACCTGGCAGCCTTCGAGCCAGAACGCCCCGTTAGATCGGCGAGACCGGGTCCTCCGCAACGCCCGCAACGAGAGGCACCTGATCAGCGCAATGAACGCATGCTCACCGAGCGGTTACTCAGGCTCGAGGGGCTGGGCGAGCCTTATAGCATCTGCGTGATCTGCGAGGTGCCACTCCTTACTGGTGACCGATGTAGCTGCGGCACGAAGCTGCAGCCCAGGATCGTGCGGCCGCCATCGCGCACCCCCCGATAACGGCCCCTAATCCCCTGCCTGATCAACGTCCACTAGCGGCCAGGAGCGGTCGTTCATTAACTGCTATTCCTTCGTATAGACTCAAGCCCGGGATCCGGGGGGCTGCAGAGCATGTCGCAACCAAGAACGTTTGCTGATCGCTACTTGCTGCTGGCCGAACAGGCTGAAGGCGGCACCGCAACGTTACATAAGGCTTTTGACCAGCAGTCGCATGCAGTTGTGGCCCTGAAGGTCTTCACCCAGGACGGCCGCGATCCAGCTATCGTCAATGAGATCTGGTACCGCGAACACACCGCGCTTGGCCAACTGAGCCACGACGGCATCGTGCAGATGCTCGACTTCGGGCGTTGTGCATTGACCGATCAGCGCTACATCGCGCTCGAATGGATCGACGGGCAAACCCTCGAACAGCACCTCACCGCCGCCGGACCCATGGACTGGCCGACGTTCTACCAACGCTACGGCGAACCGCTCCTGGCCGCTCTCACTTATGCCGCCGAACGCAACATCGCCCATCGCGATCTATCGACCAGCAATGTCCTGATCACGCCGACCGGCACCGTCAAGATCATTGACTTCGGCCAAGCCAAGCTGGCCAGCGTCGGCATCGGCCGCACGCTGATGGGGTGGCGCACGGTGCCGTACTGCCTGCCCGAAGAAGACACCGGCACTTACACCCTTACGCGCGACCCGTATTCGTTCTGTGCCATCGCGGTGCGCGCGATGGCTGGTCATCCCTTGGCCGATCATGAAGAACTTTATGCCGCATTGCCCGGACTGGCGCTGTCGCCAAGTGAACGTGCGACCATCGGGAAGGCTCTGAGCCGCACGCCGAGCGAACGCTTAGGCACGCTCATTGAGTTTGCCGAGGCCCTGCGCGGCGGTACCGAACCGGCCTGTGGCGAACCTGACCGACTTCGCATCGCGCTGCGCTTCAGCGACAACGTTAGCGAACAATTGCGTGCCCCTACCGACGCCGAAGCGACGCCGCTGGAGCAGCTACTGGCCGAGCTAGGCGAAGTCGCCGCTGTATCGGCTGTGGGTGCCGCCGCCGATGCCACGATTTCGTTGGAAACGCCGTCGTTCCGCCTCGCCGCCTCACCCGATCGCAGTCATGAGCACTTGGTGGTGACCAGCCTCGTGCGTAAGCGCTTCCGCCTCGAAGCGTTGTTTCGATCAGACCGCTGGTTGCTACAGGCTGACTTCACCGACCAGCTGCCGCGACAGGCGCTCGCGCAACAGGCAGCCCGCCGCGATCTGCAGGCGTTGTACGCTGGCCTCGACGCGCACCTGCACGAGCTCAGCCAGGCCCAGCGCCGGGACCCCAATCGCGCCTTCGCCGAGTGGTCCAACTTGCTCGAGGCACTGCGTCACATCGCACGCCATGGCGTGCCAGCGCTGCGCTACAAGACTGTCGAACGCGACGGCGCGCGGCTGTTGGCGAGGGTTGAGAACCCGGAGGACGCCGTCGAAGAGCAGTTGCGGGTTATCTCGGTGAACGGCACTTGGGTGTTTCGTGGGGAAGTGGAAACGGTGCGTGGGGACCAGTGCGCGCTGTTGTCGACCCGACCCTACATCGATCTGGACCGAATCCCAAGCCGGGGCTCGCTCGATATCGATTGGGCCCAGACCCGAGTGTCGCTGGACCGGCAAGCCCGCGCCCTGGACAAGTTCAAGGCCAGCGAGACCCCAGGTGCGCGCCTGCGCGCCCTGCTCATTGGCGCAGACACGGGGCCCAGCGAGCCCTCGTACGAACTGGTCGCACGCTTCTTCGATCCCGGCCTCGACGATGCCAAGAAGATGGTCGTATCGCGCTTCGCCGCCGGTGCTGACCTGATCGTAACCCATGGTCCGCCTGGCACAGGTAAGACTAAATTGATCGTCGAGTTGATTCGACAGGAACTAGCGCGCAACCCCGATGCAAGGATCCTACTGGCCTCGCAAACCCACGTCGCCCTCGACAACGCGTTAGAACGTTTGCTTGGTGCTGATCGCGACATCTCCTGTGTCCGCATCGGCAGCGGATCCAAGGAAGCAGATCCGCGCGTGGAAGCGTGCTGCCTCGATCGGCGCAGCCTCGCCCTACGCGACCAGGTCACAGTGTCCTCGCAGCGCTTCTTGCAGGAGCGTGCTGCCGAGATGGGCATCGACCGCCATGAGGTCGAGCTCGGCTTAGCCGTGCTCGACCTCATCGGCGCGCGCGAGCAACTCGCACGGATCAAGGCATCGCTGGCCGAGATTGAGGCAGAAGCGCAAGCCTTGGAAGCGCAGATCGCAGGCGAATCGTCCGCGACGACTCGCGAGCGCAGCGAAAAGCTGCTCCGCGCGGGTGTACTCGAAGACGAGTTGGAACGGATCGGCGGCGATGACCTCCTCGCGCGCAGCACCGTCGAGGCCGCCGGGCAGAAGTTGGTAGCACTAGGAAAGGACGGTGCCCAGCTCGCGACCCATTCCGAAGCGGAGTTGCGCGAGTGGTCGCAGTTACTACTCGGCGATCCCCAGCGCGAGGCATTGGGGCAACTGATGGCGTTGTCTGAAGAGTGGCGCATGCGCTTTGGACAATCCGAGGATTTCAAGGCCGCGATCATCGCCTCGTCCTCGGTCGTCGCCGGCACCTGCGTGGGGTTCTGCCGCGAGGAGGCAGCGTTACGCACGGTATTCGACCTGTGCATCGTCGACGAAGCCGGCAAGGCCACGACCACCGAACTGTTGGTGCCGCTAGCGCAGTCGCGCCGCGCCGTCCTGCTAGGCGACCACCACCAGCTGCCCGCCGTGCTCGACCACGCCCTCCGGTCCGAGGAGCTGCAGGATCGGTTTGGACTGAACCAGCAGCAACTCGATGAACAACTGTTCGAACGCCTGACAAAAGACCTCAGCGCCGGGTGCAAAGCCGCCTTGACCGAGCAACACCGCATGCGCGGCGAGATTGGCCGGCTGGTCAGCCGGTGTTTCTATGACGATAACCTCAGCGAAGCCGCCTCCACTGCCGATCGCGATATCGCGGACCTCGCTGTGGCCGGGCTCGACCGCGAAGTGACCTGGCTCGATCCGTACGATGGTGCCGACCAGGCGTATGAGGAACGCGCCCGCGGCACTAGTTACGAAAATGCCCGCGAGGCCCAGGCGATCGTCGCGCTGTTGAAGCGCCTGCAGTTCGCGCTGGAACGCAATGGGCGCAGGCGCGCCGCTTGGCCGACCATCGGCGTCATATCCGGCTATGCCCCGCAGGTCACCCTGATCCGCAACGAAATTCGCAAGGAGCAAGATCTCGACCGCCTGGCCATCGACTGTGCATCGGTGCATGCATTCCAAGGGCGTGAAGTGGACATCTGCATCTATTCAGTCACTCGCAAGAACAGCCGCGGCCAGATCGGTATGCTGTCCGACTGGCGACACCTCAATGTGGCCTTGTCGCGCGCGCGCGACTACTTGGTGATCGTGGGCGATCTCGAATTCTGCCGCACGGTGAAGGGGCCGAACCCATTTTCCCGCCTCATCCGGTTCGTCGAACAGGAGTCAACCGAGTGTGTGATCAAGGGGTGGGACCATGAGTGACCTGGAGAGCATTGCCCAGCGGCTGGATCGGCGCGACGGGCACCGCCTTGTCGCTTACCGCGAGGTCGGCCTTCCGGTATTTCGGGTCAATTGCGCCATCACGTTCCAAGAGGCCAGTCAGCTGGGTGCCATCGAGGAGTTCATGCTCAAGTCGATTGCGCGCGGTGTTGATTCGATCAGCGACCTAGAGCGCTTTCTCGGCCTGCCGTCCAAAGTGGTGATTTCCCAGCTTGGCCAACTGGCATTCGAGAACGCCGTGGCATCGCGTGGCGGCGAGCCCGTTCGCTACATTCTGACCGGGGAAGGGTCGCGTCGGCTTGCGACAGCGGCCTCTTTCGCGTTGGTGCGACAGCGTATTCCCGTTTACGTCGATGGCATCACCCGCCAGCTGGTAGCGTTGGACCATCGCGAGCTATGGACGAGCAAGCAGCTTGACCCAGTGGGCGTTTTGCCCCCGGTGGAGCGGCGTATGCCGCATGCCGCCGACATCGACCTAGCCCAAGTTAACCGCGTGATCGCCCTGATGGCCAAGGTCGGCAACCCCACCCAACGCGCCGTGCGCCTGGATGCGGTGATCGGCAAACCGACCTTGCTGTTTCGTCGCGCCCTGGCCGCTAGCTTCAAGTCGCACGACGGGCGCAGGATTTCGATCACCTTCGCCATAGACGGGCGTCCGTCTATCGAGCATGAGATCGCCTATGAGCGCAGCGGCGTGGCGGCCAAATCACCGCTGTTTGGCACGTTGTTCGATGCGGACAAGCGTCGCCGCGAAGTGCAGGCGGTGGCGCGGGAATTGCGTCGAGACATCCATATCGCCGAGGATGCCCCCCCCGAGTCGCTCCGTCGGCGCCCCCTCCTCACGCTGGCAGGCACAGACGCCATCAGCGTGACCTCGTCCAAAATCCGGGTTTTGGGTGTGTATGATCACCCGCCATTGCTTCGCGATGCGCTGGAGCGCGCCCAGACCCGACTATTGATCGTCTCACCGTGGATTCGCGCCGCAGTGGTCGATAACGCCTTCATCAAGCGCCTGACGGCTTGCCTGAACCGCGGCGTGGAGGTGATCATCGCCTACGGCATCGGTCGCGATGATCCGGGCGAGCGCGACCCGGATCGGCTAGCGCGTGAGTCACTGGAAGCCCTGGCGAAGGCCTTCGACAATTTCCGTTTGGTGCGCAAGGGCAACACCCACGCAAAGGTGCTCTTGGTCGATGACGCGTACTTCGTCACGACCAGCTTCAATTGGCTATCGTTTCGCGGCGACCCCAACCAGCCGATGCGCGAGGAAGAAGGCACCCTGGTCGAGGATGCGTCAGCGGTCAACGCATATCATGCGTCGCTGATGGCACGTCTGCCGCATGATCCGCCGGTGTCTGCATCGCATCGCGCGCCGAGGCAATGATCGACAGCTTGCATTTAGTTTTTTACAGCGGCATTGCGCTCAGCAACGTCCCCTAGAACCCGATGAGGCTCGGGAGGCGCAGTTCCGATAGGCGTTAGCACTTCCAGCTCGGGGGGTAATCCCCCTCAGATCGGAACACTGATACCGGTTGACGAGGGCACTCCCCCATTTTCGTTACAGGCCGAGACAACATCGGCTCGTGGAAGAGGGCTTATCACTCTCCTTCATTGGTCGTGTTGTTATCCGACACGCGCCGAGCGAGCTCACGAATTTCCGGGTCTTCATCCGTGACCAGACGGGCCAAGTCCGGGTCCTGTCCCGCGGGTCGCGCATCGAGGCTCAGGATTCCCAATGCCGCCATGCGCAGGATGCGATTCTCGGCGAACAGCATTCGACGTACCGTTGCCGCCTGGTCGGCAGTAAGTTTCATGCCTGCTTTCAATGCACGTCTGAGCCAGGATGTCTTGTGGGTCCCGTTGGCCACTCCGTGCAAGAACGCATCGACATGCTGACCAGCAGCCAAGTCCTTAAATAGCTCGCCGAGCGCGACTTCCACAACATCGCTGCGCGGGTCACACACCAGATCCAGCAACCGGGCCCGTTGGAACCCATCTCTCTTCACCATCATTTCCAGCAGGTGCTTCCGAGGGCTATCAGGAATCACGCCGCTGCCCTCGGGATACGGATCCTCCGCAGATTTCCAATGCTCGAACGCGTCGTCGAGCAATGAATAGTCAATCGCGTCGTTCACCTCGGATTGATTCAGCAAATTCGACCAGCGCTTGGCTAGTTGAGCGTACTGACTCATCAGAACCTCTTTCGTCGCCGTCAGCAACTCCGATGAAGAGGACAAGTCGACGGGGCTGAGGGCATCGACCAGATAGTACAAATCGGGCGTCACTCCCTGCTGCACCCTCGCTAGCACCATCCCCAATTGCTGGTCCGCGGGTAAAAGCTTCGTCATGGCTGCCACGACGCGAAGGCTCGCCCCTTTCCCGTGCGCTACGGCCCGCTTGACCCACTGCCGGACATCGTCGTCGTCTCGGGCAATGCGTGCGTGCACCAGTCGAGCGGCCGTCAGGGACAACCATGTCATGGGGATGTACACCGCACGTTTGAGCGCGTCGACGTTGCGCGTACCGCCCGCCCAATTCGGGCGAACGTCCACGGCCTCGGTGAAGTTGTAGGCCATGGTGCTCACTCGCTTGTCGTTCCGCTGGGCGGCAAGCTCGATGTCGGCAATCTCCTGACTGAGGTCGGCGACATCGACGCCTGTGGCTTCGAGTAGGCCACGCAGGGTCTCTACCACGCGCTCATCGCTGGTCGACAACCACGACGGCCAGCGCTCCGAAGCAGGCCGGGAGTTGAAATCGACGGCGGACAACACGCCGCTCAATTGCCATGCAGTCGCATCGCGCGGTTTGGCCGACGGCACCTTGGGAAGCCAGGGTTTGAGTGCGGCAAACAAGCTGGCGTAGTGGTCGGGCAAGTCGTCCAAGTCAAACGATAGGTCTCCCCATTGCCGCTTCATGAGCTGTCGCGCGAGTTCCGGATGGCTCGGTCGAAGCAACCCGGCGAGCTCCACTATCCCACCCGATGTCCCCGCGTAATTGTCGCCTGAGATGGAGGCCACCAGCGCCGGCAGGTCGGCAGAATGATCGTCGAGTGCCCTGCGAACCGCATACGTGCTGACCGTATCGACCTGCCGACCCGGGAAGGCAGCAATATCGAGCCCCGAATCACTTACCTGCACCCGCGAGAACACGACCGATCGATGCTCGGTGACTTCAGTCAGGAGGTCGACTGCGGCCGGGAGACCCACCGCCGCAGCGGGCGTGAGCGTGGAAAGCGCCAGCCCTGCCAGCCGCGTCCACGGCTGCCTGGATGAAAGCAGCGATGCCCCGGTGTTTGCCGCTGCTTCGGGGTAGCGCAGGCCGAAGTCGACGAAGGCTTCGGTGGTTATCACCGCTTCGCGCGCGATGGGGCCGGCGATAATGCACCTAACGATTTTGCAGAGTTGGAGCTGTAACGCCGAGCTCAGATCCGCATCGCTGTTGGCTGCCAGGGTGAGCGCGCGGCGCACATCCCGCCCAGGTTGGTTCAACAACTCGCGTACGAGCGTGTCGAGGCAGCCCATCGATGCAGCAAAGCCCAGCACCTCCCGCCAATCGGGGTGGGCGAGATGCGACCGGATGTGCGCCTCAGATTGGTCGAGGGGCAGCGCGGTCAACTGCGAGGCGGCCCCATACTCCGCAAAGGTCTTGTGAATGAAGGTCGGGAACTCGTCGCCTCGGAACGACACGGTCTCCACGACGCCCACGCGTTCCCAATGCTCCCAGCATTGCTCAACAAGCCTGCGGGCGGCCAATGGGCGTTCGCCTAACTCGTGCGCCAGCGCGCTTCCACAGGCGCTCAGCAATCCCTCTTTGGTCGACGATGGCTGGGACGTCAGCTCCCAAGCCGCGAGGCGCAGGAAAGCCAAGAGGGTTGGCTCGTCGACCGCAGGTCCGTCGCCGCTGCGGGAAGTGCTGCGACTCAATCTCTCGACAAGGCTAGCGTAGAGCTTGGTTTTCGACCGTGCCAGCGGCAAGCCTTCAGCGAGCATCGCGGCAACCAAATGCAGGATGAGGGGGCTGCGTGCGGCAATGCGCGCGCCCTCGTTCTCACTGAGCTGCTCGCGGGCGAATGCGCCCACGGTCGTCTGCTGGTCTGGCAGCGACAGCAGCCCGACATGGTGCAGGACCAATCGCTGAATGTCGGTCGAGGGAATGGACAGGAGCTCGTAGTGCCGCCACGCCGCCAGCGGTGCTGGGTCGTAGCCCACGGGCCGGCTGGTGGCAACGATCACGGCACCCGGCAAACCGACCTGCAAGGCAAGAAGACCTTCGGATACCAGGAGCTGGCGCGAACCCGCTTCATCGAGGCCGTCGCACAAGATCAGGCAACGCCCAGTTGCGCGCAAATGCTCCATGGTCAGGGTTCGAGGGAAGCCGCTGGATACCCAGTCCAGCATGGCCTCCACAAAAGGCGTGCCTTTGTAGTGCATGCGATTGGCCACCGCTCTAGCCGGAAAGCGCAGCACTAATGCACCTTCGAGCGCATGGTCGAAAGCGAGCTTGCGGAGCAAGGTGCTCTTGCCCATGCCCGGCCCACCAAGCACGACGCACGGATGCACGAAGCGCGACAATGAGCGAGCGCAAACGGTGTCTCCCTCATCCCGAGACCGCTCAGTGGCAGCGTGGTACTTCGCCAGCGCTTCGGAGGCCTCGGTCGGCAGGTTTGACGGCTCGACCACCAACGCGTCGAGCTCTATCCAAGCCTGGTTCACCTCCAAGGCGTGGGAATGGCCCGGAACACGGATGGTGCGGTCTTTTTCGAGGGTCCATCGGCGGAAGTCGGACAGCACAACGCCAGGCGCCGCGCTAGACGCCAGTGGCGCCACGCCGGCGGCGCGAAGGATGTCCATGAGCCGGTCGGCAGCGCGAGCCCCTTTGCGTTCGATAAGGGCGTGGCCTTCGTTGTAGAGTACCAACCACGCTAGGTCTGCGTCGGAAGAAAGCGTGGAGAGGGTTGCTATCGCTGCCTTGACGGACGCACCGTCGGCGTCCAGGCAGTGCACGGTGAGGACACGCAGCCGCGGCGCAATGAAGGCGACCTCAATGCCGGCTGTCTTCAAGCGTTCCCGGAACTCAAGGGCGATTTCGCTGAGGTCGTCGAACCGCCCATCACTCATTCGTTGAAGGTCGCCGCTTAGGTCGCCACGAATCGTGGCGCTGCTTCTTGGGCAAACGACCAGGACACCGTACAACTGTGCGTCGTCGGCAAGCCCTCGGGCGAGCTTCATCAGGCTGTCCCAAAGGCGGTCATCCCGCCTGAGCCCCTTCTTGGCCTGCACCTCGACCTTTTTGCCGTTGGTTAGAAGCAGGGCGATGTCATCGCCTGCCCCGCCGGTTTCCGACAGCACGATGGCCGGCACGTCTGCGTGAGCGGCATCCAACCATCGCAGCCGCCGTCCAACAATGGCGTCCACCATGGCGATTGCAGTCACCGCCGCCTGGAAATTCATCCCGCCGGCGGCGGCACTGCCGCCCGACGACTTCTTCTCGGAACCCACGCAGGTTGTCTCCCGTAGGTGGTAGCGACAAGCGGCCGGCAGAGAGCGCGGCCAGCACCGATCAATTGTCGCCCAAGCGATGTTCGTGAGCAGAGGACAGCGGGGCACCCGGTGCCGCGCGAGTGGTCGTTCTGCTGACGGCGGGGCCGAGCACATGAGGCTGTCACAGGCACGGCGATGGCGAAGCCCGCGCCAGTACGTCCTGAGAACCGCACGCGTGTGCTGAGCGCGACGTGCTTCGCGGGGTTCGAACAGCCTGGGCCGCACCGCTTGAACTCTTGCGCACCTCCTATCAGGGTATCCAGCTCAATGAGAAGGTGCCATCAATTCGCGTTCGCCAGAGGTCCCCTGGAGAAAACCTCGCCCAGCCAGCGTTGATTGGTCGGTTGCTGGTCAGTCCCAAGATGTCCGCTTTGGGTCGAAAGCAGCCATCCGCCCTACCCCGATAACCAGCCCTAATCCGCAGCAAGGGTCCACTTGCGGCCACCTCCTCACCCAAGCGCAGAGAGATAGCTGCGGATGGCCGAAGGCTCCTGCATCGCACCGACCTGAGCCCGGTGGGCACTTTTGACGGCCCAGATAACGACTAGCGATTCTCGTGACGCGGCCGCTCCAAGCCAATCGACATCACGACTGCCGCCGCTACCAAGCCCGCCGAAACCATCAGACAGGCTGCCAGACCGAATTGCTGGAAGATCCAGCCCGAAAGCACGGTTCCGAGCAGGCGACCCATGGCATTGGCCATGTAATAGAAGCCGACGTCCAGGGACACTCCGTCTTCGGTCGCATAGCTGATGATCAGGTAGCTGTGCAGGGAGGAGTTGACCGCGAACAGCACGCCGAACACGGCCAGCCCCACCATTAGCACCCACTGCGGCGACACGCCCTGGACCAGAAGGATCGCCATGATCGCGGGGACCAGCGCGAGGACGCTGGCCCAGCCCAGGGCGGAGCGGCCATCGGGCACCCTGCCGCTACGGCGCCCCGTGACCCAAGGCGCGAGTGACTGGACCAGGCCGTAGCCGATCACCCAAGCAGCGAGGAACCCGCCAACCTGCCAGAAGTCCCAGCCCAGAGACGCCGCCAGGAACACCGGCAAGGCGACCACGAACCAGACGTCGCGGGCGCCGAACAGGAACATGCGCGCCGCCGACAACTGGTTGATGGCCCGGCTTTTGGAGAAGATGTCGCGGAACTTCGGCTTGGCAGTGGCTTTGCCGAAGTCACGCTTGAGCAGGGCCAGGCTCACCAGCCACACCAGCGCCAGGCCGGCGGCCATGATCCCGATCGCCAGCCTGAAGCCGACCCCGGCGAGCAGTGCGCCACCCAGGAAGAACCCCACCCCCTTCAGCGCGTTCTTGGAGCCGGTCAGCGCCGCCACCCAGCGGTACAGCGCTCCCTGCCGGTCGGCCGGGACGAGCAGCTTGATGCTGCTCTTGGCGCTCATCTTGTTCAGGTCCTTGGCAATGCCCGACAACGCCTGCGCGGCCATCACCCACGGCACCACCAGCCAGGCGGTCGGGACCAGCAGCATCGAGAGCGCCACCACCTGCAGGGCCAGGCCGATGTTCATGGTGCGGTTGAGCCCGATGCGCGCGCCCAGCCACCCACCCACCAGGTTGGTGACGACCCCGAATATCTCGTAGAACAGGAACAGCATCGCGATCTGCAGCGGGCTGTAGCCCAGCTGGTGGAAATGCAGCACCACCAGCATCCGCAGCGCGCCGTCTGTAAGGGTGAACGCCCAGTAGTTGCCTGTGATCAGCAGGTACTGGCGCACGGCCGGGGTGAGGCGCGCGAGCATCTCAGCGATCCGCGCTTCCGACCAGCCGGACAAGCTCCGCGGTCCGGTGCACGTAGCCCCACTCGTTGTCGTACCAGGCGTAAATCTTCACGTGGGTGCCATTGACGACCATGGTCGACAGCGCATCGACGATGCTTGAGCGCGGGTCGGTCTGGTAGTCGATCGAAACCAGCGGGCGGGTTTCAAAGCCCAGGATGCCGGCAAGCTCACCCTCGGCAGCCGCTTTCAGCAGTGCGTTGACCTCCTCCACGGTGGTGGCCCGCTCGACTTCGAACACGCAGTCGGTGAGCGAGGCGTTGGTCAGCGGCACGCGTACGGCGTGTCCGTCGAGCCGGCCCCGCAGTTCCGGAAAGATCTCGGCAATCGCCGTAGCCGAGCCGGTGGAGGTGGGGATCAGGCTGCTGCCACACGAGCGCGCCCGGCGCAGATCCTTGTGGGGCGCGTCGACGATGGTCTGGGTGTTGGTCAGGCTGTGGATCGTGGTCAGGCTGCCGTGGCGGATACCCAGGCCTTCGTGGATCACCTTGACCACCGGCGCCAGACAATTGGTGGTGCACGATGCAGCCGAAACGATGCGGTGCCGGGCCGGGTCAAAGCGGTGATGGTTCACGCCCATTACGATGTCCGGCGCGCCGGCTGTCTTGATCGGCGCGGTCACGACCACGCGTTCCACCCCCTGATCCAGGTACGGCTGCAGCACATCCGGCTTGCGGAACTTGCCGGAGGCCTCGATCACCACATCGCAGCCGGACCAGTCGGTGGCGGCCAGTTCCCTGTTGCGCGTGACCGGGATGCGCGTGCCGTCAATGACCAGCGCGTCGCCGTCCGACTCGATCTCGCGATCCCACCGGCCGTGGACCGAGTCGAACGCCAGCAGATGGGCCAGGATGGCCGGGGCGCCGGCAGGGTCGTTCACCTGCACGAACTGCAGGTCCGGATCGTTCCAGGCTGCGCGCAGGGTGAGGCGGCCCATGCGGCCGAAGCCGTTGATTCCAACGCGGAGGGTCATGTACTCATGCTCCAGGAGCAGTTTGGGGTGCGTTTCAGGTCGCCGAGGGTGTTTCGCCCCCGTCCGGGAGCGCTTCGATCGCCAGGCGATCCCAGGCTTCAGGCTGGAGAGACAGCAGCAGGGAAATCCGCTGCTGCAACATCTGCAGGGCGTCACCGAAAGCTTTGAGCTGGTGCTCCCGCGTGCCGGCCGCCGACGGGTCGGGGATGCTCCAGTGGGCGGTGACCGGATGCCCAGGCCAATGCGGACAGGCCTCGCCAGCCGCGCGGTCGCACACGGTGATGATCAGGTCCATTTCGGGAGCGCCGGGTGCGCTGAACTCGTCCCAGCTCTTGCTGCGCAAACCATCCGTTGGCAGACCGGTCGCCTCAAGCACCTGTATGGCCAGCGGGTGGATCTGGCCTTCCGGGTGGCTACCGGCGCTGTACGCCCGCAACCGTCCGTGACCCAGGCGGTTGGCCAACGTCTCGGCCATCACGCTGCGCGCCGAGTTGCCGGTACACACAAACAGCACGTTGTATTTGTCCTTCACGATGTTCCCCTCAGGTCAGTGCTGCGTCCAGCAGCGGCATTTCAGGTGGTCGCGGAATGACGATTGAAGCTGTCGATCGTGACGGGCTGTTTACCCAAGACTCAGCCGTATCACCAAGGCTGCCAAGGTGACCAACAGGACCGGAAGCGTCAGGACGACGCCCACTCGGAAGTAGTAGCCCCAAGTGATCTTGATGTTCTTGCGCGCCAGCACGTGCAGCCAGAGCAGCGTGGCCAGGCTGCCAATCGGGGTGAATTTGGGACCCAGGTCGCTGCCGATGACGTTGGCGTAGATCATCGCCTCACGCACCGCGCCCTCCGCTTGACTGGCATCGATGGACAGCGCACCCACCAGCACCGTGGGCATGTTGTTCATCACCGAGGACAGCACCGCGGTCAGCAGGCCGGTCCCGAGGGTCGCGCCCCACAGGCCATAACCTGCGAACCCGTCGAGCAAGGTCGCCAGATGGTCGGTCAGCCCCTGGTTGCGCAATCCAAAGACCACCAGGTACATGCCAAGCGAGAACACCACGATCTGCCATGGCGCTTCCCGGACCACCTTGCGGATCGGGATCAGATGGCCATTCGCTGCAACGCCCAGCAGGACCAGGGCCCCGGCTCCGGCTACCGCGCTGATTGGCACGCCGAATCTCTCCAGCCCCAGAAACCCCACCAGCAGGAGTGCCAGCACCGCCCAACCGGCCTTGAAGGTGGTCGGGTCCACAATCGCCGATCGGGGATCCTTCAGCTGGGTCGCGTCGTAGCTGACCGGGATGTCGCGGCGGAAGAACCACATCAGCATGGCCAGCGTCGCAGCTACGGAGACGAAATTGACCGGCACCATGACCGAGGCGTATTCGGCAAAGCCGATGCCGAAATAGTCCGCCGAGACGATGTTGACCAAGTTGGATACCACCAGCGGCAGGCTGGCGGTATCGGCAATGAACCCCGCCGCCATGACGAACGCCAGCGTGGCCGCCGGGCTGAAGCGAAGGGCCAACAGCATTGCGATCACGATCGGCGTGAGGATCAGTGCCGCACCGTCGTTGGCAAACAGGGCCGCTACAGCCGCGCCCAGCAGCACCAGGAAAACGAACAGCCTGCGTCCGCTGCCCCTGCCCCAGCGCGCCACGTGCAGCGCCGCCCACTCGAAGAAGCCAGCTTCATCGAGCACCAGGCTGATGATGATCACCGCCACGAACGTAAAGGTGGCGTTCCAGACAATGCCCCAAACCGTGGGGATGTCCGCGACCGCCACCACGCCGGTTATCAGCGCCAGGACCGCGCCGAGCATCGCGCTCCAGCCTACTCCGAGCCCTTTCGGCTGCCAGATCACCAACACGATGGTGATGATGAAGATCCCAAGCGCGACCAACATGCTTAAGCTCTGGCCGACTTCGGTCGCGAAGCCGGCGCGGGCTGGCACTGGTTGTGATCGCCTCCGCAGCAATTGTGCGTCAGGAATTCGATGAGCCCGTTCATGGTCTCGAAGTCGGCGCGGTAGGTGATGTGCCGACCATGCGCCTCGCCCTGGATCAATCCCGCCGCGGTCAGCTCTTTGAGATGAAACGACAGGGTTGCACCTGGGAGCGACAGCACTTCGGCAATTTCCCCAGGCGTGCGCCCTTGGGGACCGGCCTCCACGAGGAGACGGAAAACAGACAGCCGCGTCGGTTGGCCGAGGGCTGCGAGAGCTGTGGTTGCACTATTCAGTTCCATTTTTCTAGAATACTCGAATTGAATGACAAGAGGCAACAATGGCCCTTTCCGATTTGCCCAATCTGACCCGTTCGGCTGTAGACAGCCCCAGCTTTGAAAGCCTCGGTGTGGATGGTTCCCCGCACTGCCCGCGGATCCTGATCCTCTACGGCTCGCTGCGGCCGGAATCCTACAGCCGTAAGTTGGCGCTGGAAGCTGAGCGCCTGCTACGTCACTTTGGAGCCGAAACCCGGGTCTTCGATCCGCACGGCCTACCCATCCAAGGCAGCGTCGAGCCGGATCATCCAAAGGTGCAGGAGCTGCGTGCGCTCTCCTTATGGTCGGAAGGCCACGTGTGGGTGAGCCCGGAGCGCCATGGCACCCTCACTGCGGTGTTCAAGAACCAGATCGACTGGCTCCCACTGGAGGAAGGCGGCGTGCGCCCGACCCAGGGCCGCACGTTGGCGCTGATGCAGGTCAGCGGCGGCTCGCAGTCGTTCAACGCGGTCAACACGCTGCGCGTGCTGGGTCGCTGGATGCGCATGGTCACCATCCCCAACCAGTCCTCCGTGCCCAAGGCCTGGCAGGAGTTCGACGACGAAGGGCGCATGAAGCCGTCGCCCCTCTACGACCGCGTGGTGGACGTGATGGAAGAACTGGTGAAATTCACTCTGCTGGTGCGTGACCGCAGCGACTACCTGACAAGCCGCTACAGTGAACGCAAGGGTGACCTGGCGGTTGCCGCATTGGCGGAGGCTTCCGGCGCGGAGCTCGTCCGCGTGAATTCGTGAGCTGGCCCTTCCCTACCCCCGAATAACGCGCCCTACTCCGCAGCGACCTGGTCGGACCACCCTTATGGCGGCTTCACCGGCACGCCCCTACTATCGAAGGCATGAGTGCGACACGAGAGTCCGTGTTCGCTCGGTCTCAGAGACCTAATCTCTGCTTTTTCTAGCCCCTCAGGGGCACTTAGTTGACGTAGCAAGCGGAGTCGGGCAGCACTTCACGATTCCGCCGCAAGGGCAGGATCGGTCGTGCATGGAAGTCCCACATGACCGGTCATGTCGCTTTTGAAATCAATGAGTTGGCCTGCAACGGGCCAACCTTTACAGGACACGCACTCGTGTCTTGATCGTCATTGTTCCACCCGCCAGGACGGTGGGTAGCGGAACCCGATGTATGACTTATAGGGAGTCGGACCACCGGCCCAAAAGTGCCCAAAATCGAGCCGTCACAGACCGTGACGGCTCTTTTTTTGGCTTGACGAACGCACATATAGGGAGCATATAATGGACTATTATGACATCGCATCCTAAACTCTCCGGGCAGCAGAAGGCGGACTCGAACGTCTCGGCGTTCGTCTCATGGATCGCGACCAAGACCCGCGCAGAGCGGCACGTCATCCTCATTGGTGATCCCGCTGCCGCCAAGGCGGCGGTCGAAGGCGTGCCACACGCCGCCCGGCGCAAGGTGGGGCTCGGTGGGCTGGTGGTGGAAACCCTTGGGGCCTTCCCATGAGCCACACCGTCGTTCGCATGCGGCTGGTCACCGACAACACCGGCGCCCATGTGGTGTTGCCGGTCATCGTGACGGAAGGTGGGCCACTGCTGCCGCTGGTTCGCTATATGCGCTCACCCCAGGCAAGGGCCGGGCGTAGTTCGCAGGAGAAGCTGGTCCATGTGGTGGGTCTTCTGCTGGACTTCATGGCGGCCAATCACGACTGCTTCGAGAATCCCGCCGACCTGTTCGCCGCCTTCGTGGAGCGCCTTTACACCGGCACGGTTTCCCCTGATGGGGAAGACCCGAGCGGCCTGTACTGGACGGCGAAATCGACGGTTTCGGTCAAGCAGCTGGTGGGCGTGTTGTCGCGCTTCAGCGATTGGCTGGCGGACAACGAGGGCGCGACGCCGCTGAACCCTTGGCGCGAGGCCACGGCGGCTGAACAGCGCTTGGCATGGGCGGCTTGGCACCACCGGAAGAACCGCGCCTTTCTGTCGCACACCATGAGCCGCGACACGGCGCGGCTGGAGATGAGCCGGGCAAGGAACGTCGCGCTAAAGAAAGCCCCGGTGGTTGACCGTGACGCCGCCAAGTACTTCCCCGAGGACCAGATTGAGAACTTGCTGTTCCAAGGCTTCATCGTGCCCGGCGAGCGGAAGAGCCGGCTGATTCAGGAGCGGCTGAACCTGCGCGACATCCTGATCACGATGCTGATGCACTACGGCGGGCTGCGAATGTCCGAGCCGTTTCACCTGTACGTCCAGGACGTGATTGCGGACCCTCTCGACCCGAACGCGGTGTTGGTGCGCGTCTACCATCCCAGCGAGGGGCTGGCCCCGCCGGATTGGAAGGGGGCCGACGGCAAGCCATTGAAGAACCTCATGCGTCGGGACTACCTGCGGGGCAAGTACCAACTGCAGCCACGCAATGAGTATTGGAAGACCGAGGCCCTGTATGCCGGGTGGAAGGGCGGCACGCTGGATAACGAAACGAAGTTCATGCAGGTGTTTTTCTTCCCAACTTGGACGGCCGGTTTTTTCTGGCAGCTTTGGAAGCTCTACCTCGTCCAGCGAGCCCGCTTGAACTGCCAGCACCCCTTTGCCTTCGTGACCGCCAAAGGCGACCCCTACTCGATCGATGCCTTCAAAAAGGCGCACAAGGCCGCTGTGGAGCGCATTGGTCTGGTCGCGGCCAAGCACTTGGGTACGACCCCGCACGGCCACCGGCATGCCTACGGTCAGCGGCTCGTTGACTTCGACCTCGACGCGATCTTCCGCAAGAAGGCGCTCCACCACCGGAGCCTGGAATCGCAGGTGGTCTACACCGAGCCCGACCACAAGCGCCTGCGGCGGGCGATGATGGCTGCCGAGGAGCGCGCCGAGCGTGGCGAAGGCGCGGCGCCGCTACGGCCACCCGATCTTCTGGCGCGTGGCTTTGAAGATGTTGATCCGCTGGGCTTGCTCAGCGGCCCGAAGAAACTGCTGCGGAGGAATCGCTGATGCCGAGAAAGGGACAGCAGAAGCTGATCACGAAGTTCGACACCGAGTTTCGGTTCGTGATCGACACCAACCCAGAGCTGGCACCGTGGGCCGACCTGCTGCGCGACTACTGGGCGGCTGAGTTGCCGGGGAAAACGGCGCGGACGGCCACCTGGCACGCGTCCGCTCTCACCAAGTTCGCGATTGGCTATCTACATGGGCAGGGGTTGGCCGACCTGAGCGTGGAAGCCTTTTTCGAGAAGGGCCGCGTGTTGCCCTCTCTGCAAGTGGTGATGGAGGTCAACCAGAGCCAGTCGTTCCGAATGCAGCACGACCTCGCGGTCGATTTTCTGGACTGGGTGCTGCGCGAACGCTTGAGCGTGGAGGATGCCGACGGGCATCGGATCGTGCCTGAGCATCTGGCCCTGCCGTTCCAGCGGCTTCAGAAGAAGCAACATGGCAAGGAAGGCGATCTGGATTTCATGCACGTGCTCCGCTTGGACCCCAAGTGGGAAGACTGGCGGGCCTTGGCAGCGACCTGGCTGAAGGAGCAGACGGGCGGCGTCTCGAGCAAGCGCAAGGCGCTCGATGGCTTCTTGATCGACTACCTCCACGGCCACGATCTGGATCGGAACTTCGGGCAGTTCCTGCTCCGGTCCAGCCTGAAGCCGGCGTTCATGGACGTTCAACTGGCAGCCAAGTCGAAGGGCTCGGCCGGGGCTTCCGTCACAGACATCAATTACAACAACTACGCCGCCGACTTCTTGGACTGGGTGCTGGAAACCCAACTCGGTGAGGAGGGGGTCTGGGATAGCACGCGCTTCCACAACCCGGTGCCGAGGCTGGCCAGTACGGTTCTGACCACCCTGACCGAAAGCGCCAAGCCGGTGCTGTCGATCAAGTACATCAAACAGGCCCGGAGTCTTCTCGCCGAAGGACCCACGTTCAGCGACTGGACCTGGGCGCAAACGGCCCTCTCGACCCAAAGCGGCGGCGGCGATTGGTTCGTGGTGGACCCTAAGCGGGTGGACCGCCATGACCCGGACTGCGTGTGGCGGCAGCGGAAGACGAGCAAGTACGAGCGCGAAGTGAAGGGCTATCCCGACACGGTGACCGAACTGTGGTCGCCGGTGCGCGCCGTCGCGCTTTACCTGAAGCTGGAGCTGCCCTTGCGGCTCATGCAGGTCCGCATGCTCGACAGCGGCGAGGCCGACACGTACCGCTACGAGCGCGATGCAGCGGGGGATGGCCGCTTCGTTGAGAACACGGGGCGACATGCCACGGGAAGTGCGAAGCGCCCCCACATGCGCGGCGTGTTCCATCGCGCACAGGGCGCGACCGATGCGGGCCTATTCATCAACACGAACAAAACCGCCGACATCAACAAGGCCGAGAACCAGAAGGGCTACGTGATCCCCTGGGCGCACCAGACCGTCCTGTGCTGGTTGGTGAAACTCCGCGACTGGCAGGCCAGGTACAACCCGGTGTCTGCCCCCGTGGCGTGGACGGAGCTTGAGCGCAAGCACTTCGGGGACACCCCTCCGCACCCGAGCGTGCTGGCCCAGCGCGGCACGGCCTGCTTCCTGTTCCGCGATCCGTGTGCGGGTAGGCCGGATCTTCCGGTGATTGGTGATGCTGTTGAACTCTTGTGGATTCGGGTCCTTGAGCGCCTGCAAGCCGTCTGCGCCGCCCGCGGCGAGACCTACGACAACGGCGAGCCCATGGTGTTCGTGGATTCCGCCGCAAACAGCAACGGGGGTAACCCCTGCTACCCGCTGCATGCCCTGCGCGTGTCGCTCATCAGCTACCTGATTCTGGATGCGGGTCTTGATCCGGTGATCGTGTCCAAGCTGATCGCCGGGCACAGCACCATCATCATGACGCTGTACTACACCAAGATCGGCAACCTCCAGATGCGGGAGGTGATGGAGCAGGCCGAACGTGAGTTCTTCGAGGCGGATCAGAAGAACCATCGGCGCTTCCTGCAGGAGGCGACGATCCAGCAGGTGTCGAAGCAGTTTGCGGCGCTCTCCGACGATGCGTATGCCGCCGGTGCGGGTGCGCCGGGTCCCAGTCAGGTCTTCGATGACAAGGGCATCTGCCCCGTGGGCGGCATGCGTTGCGACGAGGGAGGCGCGAAGTTGATTGAGCGGAAGAACGAGACCGTTTTCGGACCCGTTCCCGGCTGGCCGCGCACCCGTAACTGCACCAGCTGCCGCTTCTTCCTGACGGGCCCGGCGTATCTGCCCGGCCTGATGTCGCATGCCAATGCCACCCTGGAGCGTGTTCGCTCAGGCTCGGAACATTACATCGATCTGGAAGCACGGTTGCGCGAGTTGGAGGTCGAGCAGCAAGGCTGTCAGGAGTACGGGCGGCCGTTCCTGAAGGCCATGGAGGTCGAGAAGCTGGAACAGCGCCAGCGGGAGGCAGAAGAGGATGCGAGCCTCCTGATCAACGATCTGAATGCCACGTGGTCGCTGATCCAGCGCAGTCTCAACATTCTGAATGAGCGCCGCCAGCACGAGGGCACCCCATTGGTGGCGGCGGGGACGATGGACGACATCAGCATCGGCTTCATCGAGACCCAATCGGAGTTTCACCAGCTGGAAGTGGTCTGCCAGAACGCCGAGATCCATGTGAACCCCGAGGCTCGCCCGGCGATCTATCGGCGGTCGCAGCTGATCGACATGATGCTGCGCTTCAATCGCATGCCCCCCATCCTTGGGCACTTTGATGAGAAGACGCAGCTACAGATCGGCAACGCTGTGATGAACCTGATCAGGGCGAGAACCGGCTCGATCCAGGGGTCAGTCCCGTTCGCTGAGTGCCGCAAGAGGCTCTCCGAGCTGGGCATCAAGCCCCGCGAGATCGAGGACGAAATGGCCCACGTTGTCGGCGGGCCCAAGGTCCAGCAGCTCATCGCAAGCGCCAGGGTGCTCCGGGCCCTGCACCTGCCCGACACGGACAAGGAGGAGGAGTGATGCACCCCGACGATATGTTCGCGCAACTGCTTGAGTCGGCGGGCAAGCGCCGCCGCGCAAGCCTGGAGATCATTCACGCCGTCTGCCGTGAGCAGCATGAGCGTGGTGCCAAGGACTACAGCATCGCCACCATCGCCCGCCTCTCTGAGGCCAAGGGCGGCCCCACCGACAGCACGATTCGGAACAAGACGGGCGAGGAATACCAGGGGCTGATCAAGTGCTGGGCCAGTCATACGGGCGGCTCGCCGAGGAAGCTGCCGAAGCTGTCCGAAGACCCGATCATGGATTTGGTCGCCTCGGTCGAGAAGCCCGAAGTGCGGGCCATCCTGGGCAGCATCGTGGCCGAGAACCGCAAGCTGAAGCGCGAGGTGAATCTGCTGAAGCATCAGGTCAGCCAAACGGCAGTGCTTGACCTGAGAGAGTTGCCCAATGGCGGCGCCATGCCGTCGCCTTCAGGCGAACTGCCGCCCCCCCCTCCGGGCCTGACCGAGAAAGAGGTTGCCGCCCTGCGGGAAGCCATCAGCCCCGAGAAGTTGGCTGATGAAGGCTGGGCGATCGATGGCCAAGGCTTTGTGGTCAACGAGAACCAGCGCAAGATCTATGGCGTTGGCTACGTGTCCGCGATCAAGAAGCTGATCGAGGCCGAAGAACGCCAAGTGAGGAAGCTGGGATGAGTTGGGATCGCTGCCCGCACTGTGTTGAGAGACTGATTCCACTGCCTGCGTATGGACTTGCAGAGTGTGACACGTGCGGCGGAGCCTTCATCTTTGAAGAGGGCGACAGGCTCGGTCCCGACAGCATCCGCCCCGTCTCCTTGGACCCTCAACTGCTGCGTCAATCAGAATTCCGCCAAGGCGAGCGTAAGCGGGGTCAAGGGACCGTGGAATAAATGGGAGGGGCCCGCGCAGCGGGAGGGCGCCCGTTTATGCCGCGAAAGCCCTTGATGCCGCTGTAGCGACCCAACGCTCCGGGCTGCTGGGGTGGGTTGCTCTTAACCCACCCCGGCTGCCCCCCGGCGAGGGCGGGGTCCGGGGCAATGCTCCCAACTTAAGCAATTCCCCTCGCTTTCGGGTCGCATATGGGGTATCATGACTTCACTATAACTCATTGAGTTCATTGACAATATGAACTCAAATACCTGCTCCCGCCGCCATCGTGTCCAGTCTCCGGACATTCCTTGACACATCGGCCTTGGCCGAGCGCGTCCGATTGCATCCAGCGGCCTTCACTCGCCAGCGAATCCTCACCCTTCTGTGGTTCGGAATGAGCTCATTGCGCTGGCCCAATCCTATGGCTATGCGATCCATGAGATTTTTGACGTCTCTGACGTACCTCGTGTAGCTGCAAGGCGCATTCGGACGCAGAAGCAGGGGAAGGTTTCCGCAAAGTACCGGGATCCAGAGAACAAGAGAAATACTTGGTCTGGCCGCGGCCAGATGCCGCGCTGGCTTGCCGACAGGTACGACGGGGCGCGCGAGTTGCCGATTACCTCATCCCCGGCCTTGCTCGACCCACTGTGAAGGATGTCAGATCGATCGGTCGGCGAACGGTCTACAAGGCAGAAGTGCACTCGGGAAGGTCCTCGTCCGACCCAATCAAGGGCAGGTGAGTGCTGGGATTAGGGGCCGTTATCGGGGGTAGGGAAGCCCCCCTCCGACTCAAAGCGGCCGGCCGCCGTAACTCTCCGTCGCCATATCCAGACCAGAGCCAAGGTCGTGTCCGCGCCGGCCCTCGCTGCTCCAGCTCCAGCAATTGGATGCGTGCCATGGCCCTTGACGGCCCCGCTTCAGGGCGGGCTCCAGTTGCTCAACGGCAAGCATGGCATCACCGCCTCTATCCGCTCGCGGGTGTAGTCGACATCCCGCGTGCGTAGGGTCCATTCGGGCGGCCAAGACGGTAAACTTGGCCAAACCTTGGAAGACTTCGCCGCGAGATACCAAGCGAGCCGCCTGACCATGAACCAACCCGATAGCGAAATTCTCACGCTGGACGAAGTGGCGGTCTACCTCAAGGCAGGGAAGAAGACCGTGTACCGGCTGGCCCAGCAGGGAGAGATACCGGGGTTCAAGCTGGGC
>Ga0265293_10001736_pt1 | contig 46307 bp, 35 predicted proteins | sample Munlanlewell138R_FD_192505 | JGI IMG/M metagenome (GOLD analysis project Ga0265293, IMG submission 192505) | Leachate microbial communities from a municipal landfill in Southern Ontario, Canada - Leachate well 138R | ecosystem: Engineered > Solid waste > Landfill > Unclassified | place: Canada... | reverse complement strand
TTTAATTGCAAGTAGACCCGATTTTTTAGCAAATAAAGTTCTGCACTTTTCAAGAGTGAAGTCGGCCTAAACCCTGATCAATAATGCCTCAATTAAATCCTTAGGAATAATTTCGGGGGGATGCGTGCTCTTTTCATCCCCACTGGTCGATATACCATAAAAGTATCCACTCTGTTTAATCTCTCCGGTATTCAAACGAAAAGGCTCTGGCAGCTGAAGCAAGTAAGCAGAGCGGAGTTATGAAGTTATTTAGTTATGAGGTTTTGAAGTTATAAAAAGCACCTCTTGCCGATCCTCCTCTTGCTTTCTCCCTTGAACTGATCGGGTTGAGAAATTCTTATCGCTACACAACAAATGGCTTTTATACGAATAAGTTTAATACTTTAATGGACACACATATACGATTTTTTTGTATTGCTTTACTTCTTAACAACACAACTCTGAGCACTTATCTTGCCCCACTTCAACATTTTCCTTGACCATATATCTTTAAAACTCTATAAAGGGTCTTGAATAATTGTCTATAGGAGGGTAATTATGAAGAAGTCTATGCTAATGGTAATGGCAATGGTAATGTTACTGACCTGCGTAGCGATTTTATCGGCACAGGAGATGGATTGGCTCTGGGCAAAGAGTGTAGGAGGGTTAGACGATGATTTTGGTCAGGGCATCGCTGTTGACGGTGAAGGTAACAGCTATGTGACTGGCGCGTTTCGCGGCACCGCCACTTTTGGTACCACAACATTAACGAGTAGTGGGGACTCTGATATCTATGTTGCCAAATTGGATGCGGGTGGTAATTGGCTCTGGGTAAAAAAGGTGGGAGGATCGGGTACTGATGCTGGTTCGGGTATCGCAATTGACAGTGAAGGTAACAGCTATGTGACCGGTTGGATTGGAGGCACAGTTTCTTTTGGAAACACATGGCTATCAAGTCGTGGATCTAATGATATCTTTATTGCCAAAGCGGATAAAGATGGCAATTGGCTCTGGGCAAAAAGGGCTGGAGGATCATCAGATGACACTGGTCGAAGTATTGCTGTTGATAGTGAAGGAAATATCTATGTGACAGGTTATTTTTATAGTAGCACCGCCACTTTTGGTAGCATAACGCTAACAAGTAGTGAGGGTGCCGATATCTTTATCGCCAAAGCTGATAAAAATGGTAATTGGCTCTGGGTAAAACAGGCAGGAGGGTCATCTGGTGATTTTGGTGAGGGTATTACTGTTGATAATGAAGGTAACAGCTATATGACCGGTCGTTTTGGGGGCACAGCTACTTTTGGTAGCACAACGCTAACGGGTAGTGGAGGCGAAGAAATCTGTATCGCTAAAATAGACAAAGATGGCAACTGGCTCTGGGTAAAACAGGCAGGTGGAGAATGGCATGATAAAGGTACGAGCATAGCCGTTGACGGTGAAGGGAACAACTATGTGACCGGTCGTTTTATGGGTACAGCTACTTTTGGTAGCATAACGATAAAAAGTAGTGATAGTGCTGACATCTTTATCACCAAAGTTGATAAAGATGGCAATTGGCTCTGGGCAAAAAGTGCAGGAGGGTTATCAGATGACACTGGTCAAAGTATCGCCGTTGACATTGCAGGTAACAGCTATGTGACTGGTTGGTTTGGGGGCACAGTCTCTTTTGGAAGCACAACGCTATCGAGTCGTGGAGGGAAGGATATCTTTATCGCCAAAGCGGATAAAGATGGGAATTGGCTCTGGGCAAAAAAGGCTGGAGGATCACCACAAAATGGTAGTCATAGTCAAGGTATCGCTGTTGACATAGCAGGTAACTGCTATGTAACTGGTTATTTTGACGGCACCGCTACTTTCAGTGGCACAACTATAGAGAGCAATGGAGAAAAGGATATCTTTATCGCCAAGTTTTATGGAGATGGTTTCAATCTTGTCTCGCCAAACGGAGGAGAGGTCTGGAAGTCAGGAGAAACAAAAACTGTATACTGGCATACTGATTATTCTTTTATGGCAAATGTACAACTTTCTTATGATAATGGAGAAAGCTGGACTCTTTTAACTGAGAATCCTATCAATTCATTATTAAAACAATATAGCTTTACCGTTCCTTATGTCGAATCTGACCAATGCCTTATTAGAGTAGATTGGATAGAAAATAGCGCTCACTACATACAATCTCAAGAATGTTTTACGATAAATAGTAGTGCTTCAGCATCACAACTTGCCCTGAATACGACAAGTTTAACGAAAGTAAGAGCAAGCGCCATTTATCCGATTAAATGGACATCGGAAGAGATAGATAAGGTTAATCTTGATTATTCTATTAATTCAGGTGTGACTTGGATAAATATCACTGAATCAATTCCAGCTCAAGATGGCTCTTATGACTGGGTGATTCCACACAATCCCTCAACAAACTGCCATATCAGAATTTCTGACGCGGATAAACCTACCTTATATGATATTACTGAAGAATTATTCACCATCGCTGTATTAGACTTAACTGTTCCGAATGGCTCAGAGGTATGGGAGGCTCAGACAGAGAAAGCAATAGAGTGGAATTCAAGTAATATAGGCAAAGTTAATCTTGAATACTCGCTTAATGATGGGGCAACATGGTCGACTATCCAAAACAATGTGTTAGCAGACTACGAAAAAATTGTATGGTCAATACCAAAAATCAGTTCTGATTACTGTCGAGTAAGGATTACTGACACTGAAGATCAGTCTGTCTTTGATATGAATGACGAGTTGTTTAAGATAAGACCTCAAATTATTATCGAGTCGCCTAAACCAGATGACCTTGTTTTAGCGATGAGCATTGTAAAAATTGAATGGGATGCAATAGATGAGGTTCAAAACGTTATTATTGATTACAGTTACGATGGAGGGGATAATTGGCATCCTGTTCAACACAGCCCTATTACTGCCTCGACAGGCTATTATGACTGGCTTGTTCCGGACACACCATCGAACGATTGCCTTATTAAAATATCAAGAACGGATATGAGTGAAGTTTACACTGTTTCATCAGCCCCTTTCAGTATTGTAACCGAACCGGTTGCACCTACTGCAAATTTTAAGGCTGAGATTACCTCAGATAGTATTCCATTCACAGTTCAATTTATCGATGAGTCTACTCCAGGTATTGGTACAATTGAGTCATGGCTATGGGAATTTGGAGATGGTGTAACATCAGATGAACAGAACCCGGCGCACATCTATGAGGAGACAGGTTTGTACACAGTCAAGTTAACCGTTACCAACACACATAATTTGAGTCATAGTATAACAAAAGATGACATTATAGATGTCCATTTCGTTAACATAGACGAGGAACTTCATTTACCGTTAAAAACTGAGTTACACTGCAACTACCCCAACCCGTTTAACCCTGAAACAAAGCTTAGTTTTAGCTTGGCAGAACCGGGAGTCGTTAAAATCGACGTATATAACCTGCAAGGACAGCTTATAAAAACACTCACTAATACCCATTATCCAGCAGGGCACTATTCCGTAGTATGGAATGGTTCAGACAGTGCTAACAAACAAGTTGGTAGCGGAATCTACTTCTATCGAATGAAAACGAAAGACTATGTTGAAACACGCCGAATGAGTTTAATCAAGTAAGGCTTATTAAAGATAGTCAGTAAGTAAACTGATTCTAAACTGTTGCTTAAAGGGGCTAACAGCCCCTTTTTTGTTGGTAAGTTTCAAACGAACAATTTATTGTGGGCATTGATTGTATAAACTCCAGTGAATTATCAATTTTTCAGGTAAGGGAGCGGGTTCTACCCCTCCCGTTTTACGCCCAAACCCATCTAATCCTTTATTAATGCGGGGCGAGCAAGCCCGCCCCCTGCATTTTTATGTTGACTATTCCTTGTTGGGAGCAATGAATAGCCTTCTAATCTATTATCCGAATCTTTATCTGCGTGCTCTTGGAGATCTGAGAGCGGTTTCTTTTTTTCGATCACTGGATCGAAATCGCTCTCCCAGATGAAGTGCAAGAGGTTGGAGCGTTCTCCCGTTCTGATGTTGACTGCATAAAAATACTCCTCTTCCCTACCGTCAAACTCAAAGTGTATCACCCGTTTAGGACCGTATTTCTTTTCGGCGATAAAGAGATCTGTTTCCGGGTTTAGGTTATTAGGATCTAAGGCACGGTAGATTATTAGTGTGTCGTCTTTTATAGTCTCTTTATCGAAGTAAAAGTTTTTCATTCTTAGTTTAACCGGGTCTGTTTGAGATAGGTTATACGGCATTGTTTTGTATAGCTCTCTAACCTTGTCTTTACGCTCCGCTAAAGGGAATTGAGAAGCTTTTTGCATTATAAGACGGGAACGCTTGCGGAGTGGTGTATTCTCACTATTTTTCCTATAAGTTTTAGGGTCATATTTTTTGATTTGTTGAGTGCCGTGTGACATTTGAAACACAAAGCCACCTTTTTTACCGACCTTAGTCCCAAAAGTTCCACTAATCTCATAAGACAACTTAACCACCATCTGCACGGAAAGTGGCAATTCCAAGTAATTCTGGATAGTTTTAGATGCTAAATGCCTAAGTTCTGGCTTAATTTTGTAGATAGACAGAACGCTACCAGCAGAGCGGTAACTTAAATCGTCAGCGAGCTCTTGAATTTTTGATTTTTTACTCATAATAGACCCCCTTATTTTGTCGGTTAACTCTCCTCTTCTTTAGCCCCAATCCAGCTCAACCTGATAACATGTCAAAGACTATTTCACTACTTCTTTGTATCTCGTTGTCTGCCAATCATATAAAAATCTTCATCCAAGGAGATAGTAAGGAGAATAGTCGTAGGCGGCTATAGGCCGCCTACGACTATTCTCCTATGATTCCTATAGGGTGAGGGGAGGAGTAGAGCAAGAAGGCAATTCTGGGTTGTGAAGTTGTGGAGTTGTGAAGTTGTGGAGTTGTGAGGTTGTGGAGTTGTGAGGTTGTGAAGTGAAAAAGGGTCTCACGCAGATCCCGGAGATCTCACAGATTAAAAAGAAAAAAAATTAAGGATGGGTAGTTTGGCTGAGATAAGTTTACGCCTGACAGTTATGGTTAAATTAGCCAATCAAAGAGAAAACGGGAGGGGCAATTGGAGTTAAGCAAGAAGGCGTTTCAGGGTTGTGGAGTAAAAAAGGGATAATGAACACAACAATTCAGGTTCCTAATAATAGTGTGAAAACCTAACGAAAAAGATCTGGCTGGTAGAGCAAGCCCTACCCCTACAGAACAAATCGAAAAACTATTGGAGTTCTTATGGTTACAGAGTTAACTGAGCAACAATTGGATCTTATTAGATAAGGACTGTTTGATGTCCTCGGGACGACATAAATGTAGCCCCTACAAAATAAATTATCAAATCAATGGGATTCATACATACGTTAGGAATTATCTCTGTTTATAAGGTGGATTTCGTAGGGGAAGGGCTTGCTCTTCCCGAGATCATCAAGAAGTCAATACGACACGTAAGAGAGCGGGCAGGCAATTCAGGGTTGGGGAGAAAAAAAGGGATAATGGACACTACAATTCAGGTTCCTAATAATAGTGTGAAAACCTAATGAAAAAGATCTGGCTGGTAGAGCAAGCCCTACCCCTACGAAAAAAATCGATAAATCATAGGAACACATACAGTTAACGTTAAATTAAACACACCAAAGAAAAGAAAAAAAGAATTAAGGATGGGTAGTTTGGCTGAGATAAGTTTACGCATAGCGAATACCAGTAAATTAGCCAATCAAAGAGAAAACTGGAGGGGCAGAACCCTCTCCCCTACGAAAAATCGAACAATTTGATCAAAACGATTAGTACCTGGAGTTTATGGATAACCTAACAAACAAAGAAAAGGGAGGAGTGTAGCAGGCAGGCAATTCAGGGTTGTGAAGTAAAAAAGGGGTAATGGATACTGAAGTTTAGGGATTGATTAGTCGATTGGGCAAAAAAAGAGTTGCCAAGTCTTTTTATTGATGTATAGTGGTTCTTCATAGGCCTCTTTGCAATGTAAAGAGTTAGCAATTAACCGCTTGACAAAAAAGGTGTAGCAAACATTAGTGGATTGCCTGGAAATTATCTTCGAATGGGGATATAGTAGAGGCCATATAACGATATAAACCACTGGGATCAGTGGTTTAATACTTTGAGAAGGATATGGTATTAGAAAGAATTGAAGAATTAGCACGTAGTATAGCCAAGGGGTTCGGATTAGCTCTATATGAGATAGAGTTTAAGAATTCCGGTATGGGCAAGGTATTGAGAGTTTTCATTACTTCACCTGATGGAGTTCAAGTTGAAGATTGTTCGAATATGAGTAGAGCTTTAGGTGATGAGTTAGACGTGTTAGACTTGATCCCCACCAAATATTATTTAGAAGTTTCTTCACCTGGTTTGGAGCGCTCGCTGAAGAGAGTCGAGCATTATGAACAGGCTATTGGTCAAAAGGTGAAGGTGACATACCGAGAAGAGGAGAAGAATGCGACTCTTCAAGGTGTTTTAGAGAGGGTACACTCAGACAGGATCGAGCTCAGTCTCGCCAAGAAAAAGAAAGAGGAAGAGAGCAGAGTAGTTGAAATACCCTATGAGAATATTAAGAAAGCAAGAACGGTTTATGAATACCAAAGAAGAAAGAAGGAGTAGACTATGGCAGCAAATATTACTTCCGTTATAAACGAATTAGCATCGTCAAAACAGATAGACAAAAAGAAGATTGAACAGGAAATTTCGGATAGTCTTTACACCGCGATTTCGAAGAAACTACTCCCTGAGAACGAGTTAGAGATTATTACCGACTTTGATAACAATAGAATGATAGCTCGGATTAAAAAGTTTGTCGTGGAGGAGGATTTCCATCTTGGTGATATTTCACTTGAAGAGGCCAAGAGAATAGACGAGAGCGTTGAATTGGGCGACTCGGTTTGGGTCGAGATGCCAATAACTGAGTTCGAGCCTAAGATAATCAATATCGCACGTAAAACTATCCAAGAAAGAATTAGAAAGATAGAGGAAGATAGGATCATCTTCGACTATGAAAAACAAAAAGGGCAAATAGTCTCAGGTAAAATTAGAAGCTCTAATTTCGATGGGTATAAAGTTGATATCGGATACACCGATGCCCTACTTCCGGTTGAAGAACAGGTGGAGACTGAATACTATCGAGTAAACGACGTAATCAAAGCGTATGTAGTCGACATTAGAAAGAAAAAGAATGAGGTGAACGTAATCCTCTCCAGGAATAGGTCTGAGTTTGTTCAGAAAATATTCGAGTTAGAGGTGCCTGAAATAAATGACGGAGAAATAGTAATCAGAAAAATAGTCAGAGAGGCTGGAGTAAGGACGAAGGTAGCCGTCTCGACTAAGAACAAAAAACTCGATCCAGTCGGTGCTTGTTTTGGCAAGAACGGGATGAGGATTGAACATATTAAGAAAGAGTTGCACGGTGAAGTGATCGATGTTATATGTTGGGATGATTCACCTGAACAGCTTATTGCTAACGCTCTGGGTAACGATCTTGTAGACAAAGTTTATCTCTCCGATAGAGGAAAGTTTGCCAGAATCGTAGTCTCAACTAAAAATAAGAATCTGGCTATAGGTAAGGCTGGCAAGAACGTACGCCTCGCCTCAAAGCTCACCGAATACAGTCTCGACATCTACACCGAAGAGGAATTTGAAGAGAAAATAGCAGAAGAAAGAAGAGTGACAAGCCATATCACCGAACTGGACGGAGTAACTCCTAAAATAGCTGAAACACTGAAGCAACACGGCTATACCTCAGTGCAGGACATCTATAAAGCAAGCGTTGATGAGCTTTGCAATATGGAAAATATTGGTGAGAAAACAGCCAGTAAAATTAAGGAAGCTGCTGAATACTTCTGATGCCAAATAAGTCGTCTAATAAAGGTCACATACCAGTTAGAACGTGCGTAGTATGCCGCAACAGAAAAGATAAGCAGATGATGATTAGGTTTGAAATCGTCAAAGGAGAATTTGTCATAGACTTTCAAAAGTTGATGACCGGCAGGGGTTTTTACCTCTGTGATGATAATGCCTGTATCGCAAAATTAGATAAATGGATGAATAAGAAGAAATTCAAGAGAGGGAGAGATGACTTTAGATGAAATAAAAGAGCTGTTAGACAACAAAGCAGCGCTCGCTATTGGTACCTTGCTCGGTTTTGCTATGAAAATGGGAAAACTCCCTCACGGAATGAATGCCTGTCTACAGTCAATACGAAGCAAACGGGCAATAATAATAATAATCGCTACTGACTTTAGCACTAACTCTCGACAGAAGATAGAGGAAGCTGCCATAGAGCATAACGTTAGGACTTTTATGATAGGGACTAAGCGTCAGCTGGGCATGCTTTTAGGAATCAGAGATGTAGGAGTCTTAGCTCTCGAAGAGCCTAACCTTGCCAATGGATTACTTAAAATATTGGCATAAGCTATTAAATTGGAGGAAAATTGGGTATAAGAGTACACGAACTGGCAAAAGAATTGAAGATATCTGTAACTGCCTTAAAAACTCATTTAAAACACCTTAACGTTGAAAATGTACACCATATGGGGCAACTTGAAGATGATGTTGCCGATAAAATAAGGGGTATGTTTAGACAAGAGGTGGATAACCTTAAGCGACTTGAGGATGATAGAAAGAAATATCAGGAAATCAAGAAACAGGAGAAAAAGCAAGAGCAACAAGCAGAAAAGAAAAGAGCTGTCGAAGAAGAGGCTCAGAAGAAAGTTGAAGAGGCAAAAAAAGCTCAACCCCAATTTATCGAAAAACCTATCGCTAAAGTAAAAGAGGCCGATATACCTGTAATAGAAGTTGAGAAAAAAACAGCCCCTAAGAAAAAGGTCGAAGCTGCACCTGAAGAAAAAACTAAACCTAAAGAAAAACCAGCTCCAAAAGCTGAACCACAATTAGAAGTGGAAAGACCTGTCAAAAAAGCTGAACCTAAAGCAGAACCTGTTGAAAAGCCAAAGCCACCCAGAAGAAAGGTTAAAGAGGAAAAAGAGGATGAGCTGCCTGAAGCAACTCCGCTCCCCTCGGATAAAGAGCCAAGAAAGAAAGGGATTAAGAAAAAGACTGAAGAGAAAGCTCCGCTCGACGAGAAAACTAAACACCTCCAAGCTAAGCTTAAACATGGTAAAAAAGGTAAGAAAAGCACCAAGTTTGCACCAAGTGAAATGGAAGAAGCTGAAATTAGCCGCGCCATTAAGCAGACTATGACACGTCATAAAAGAAAAAGACATAGAAGAGAAGAGAAAGTTCACTCTGCTGATGAGATGGAACAACAAAAGATTACCATCAGAGAGTTTACCTCGGTCAACGAATTGGCAAAGCTGATGGATATTACACCGGCTGAAATCATTACCGCCTTCTTTAAAATAGGGAAAATCGTTACTATTAACCAACGACTCGATAAAGACTCACTCGAAATGATCTGTGATGAGTTTGAGTTTGACGTCCTTTTCGCTGATGAATACGGTACCGATATTATCTATGAAGCTGTGGAAAAACATAAAGATGCTGAAGACTTACCAAGACCTGCTATCGTTACAATTATGGGTCACGTCGATCATGGTAAAACTTCTATTCTCGACTATATCCGCTCTGCCAATGTTATCGCTGGAGAAGCGGGGGGTATTACCCAGCATATAGGGGCATACCAAGTAGAGTTCAATAAACAAAAAATAACCTTTATCGATACGCCTGGACACGAAGCTTTCGCCGCTATGAGAGCCCGTGGAGCACAAGTTACCGATATTGCCATCATAGTAGTAGCGGCTAACGATAGTGTTAAACCGCAAACTGTTGAAGCTATCGACCACGCAAAAGCATCTGGGGTTGAAATCATTGTAGCTATCAATAAGATGGACCTTGAAACTGCTAACCTTGATAGAACTATAGCCGACTTAGCTAAGCATAACGTCTTTTTAGAAGGGTATGGCGGTAGTGTTTTATGGACACCTTGCTCAGCCCTTACCGGAGAAGGTATTGACACTCTTTTAGAAAACATTCTACTTGCTGCTGAAATGAAAGAGCTTACTGCAAAATACGATATACCTGGCTCAGGATATGTTATTGAATCGCAAAAAGATAGTAGAATGGGAACGTTGATAACCGTCCTTATGAAGGATGGAACCCTGGAAAAAGGGGATGTCGTCGTCTGCGGTGCTACCTTTGGTAGAGTTCGTAGAATTGAGAACGAAAGGGGTAAAGAGATGAAAAAGCTCGGCCCTTCAGATGTCGGCGTTGTCCACGGATTAGGTGACGTACCAAAAGCTGGAGACGTTATAAACAAAGTTGAAAATGAAAGAGTAGCTCGACAAATTAGCTCGGAAAGACAACAGCTTAGACAAGAGCGTGAGAGATATATAGGCCGAACTAACTTAGAAAACTTATTCTCCAAAATTAAACAAAAAGAGATGACCGACCTTAAACTAATCGTCAAAACCGATATGGACGGCTCACTTGAGGCGTTTTGTGACTCCTTAGAAAAGATCTCTAATGAAGAGGTTTACGTAAATATCATCCATAGAGGTGTCGGTAGTATAGTTGAAGCGGATGTAAACTTAGCTATTGCGTCAGACGCTATCATCATCGGTTTCCAAGTTAGAGCTGATAATAGAGCGAAAAAGCTGGCTGAAGAACAAGGGGTTGATATCCGTATTTATAACGTTATCTACGACGGTATAAACGACGTTAAGCTCGCTCTTGAAGGGCTTATCGAGCCAGAATATCAAGAAATATTCTCAGGCTCTGCAGTAGTCAAAGAAGCCTTCAGAATCAGAGGGGTTGGCGTTATCGCCGGTTGTGCTGTTGATAAAGGTGTCATCCACAAAGATAATATCGTTAAACTCTTTAGAGATAAAGGCTTAGTTGTCCAAAGTAGAATCACCTCGCTTAAACATTTCGCTGAAGATATAGCCGAAATTAGAGCTGGTTATGAGTGTGGTATCGGTCTACACAACTTTAATGATATCAAAGAAGGGGATATCATCGAAGCTTACCGATTAGAAGAAATAAAACCTAAACTATAGAGTTCTATAATAAAATAGCGGATGAGCCGGAGGATAATATGAAATATAGACAAGATAGACTGAATAAAGAGTTAATGCGTATCTTGAATAACGCTTTACTATACAAAATAAATGACGAAAGATTGAGCTGGATCACCATATCTGATGTCTCCATCTCCCCCGATCTGCAAATAGCTAAAGTGTTTTTTACTCAGCTTAGCGATGAAGCTGACCCTAAAGAATCAATAGGACTGCTCTCAAAAGCATCTGGGTTTCTTAAAAATGAAATAGCGGAAACTCAAGTTATGAGACGTATCCCCGAACTTGTGTTTGTGTTCGACGATACAGAGAAAAAAGCACGCTCTATTGAAAATATTCTCGATAACCTCAGTAAGGAAAAGAAAGAAGACTGATGACTTTTCTTAAGAGTATAGATGAGTTGAGAGGGGTGTTCTATAACGAAATAAATAAACACCCCTCAATTGCACTACTTACTCACAAAAATCCCGATGGTGACGGCCTTAGCACCTGCTTTGTTCTACAAGAAATACTCCTCTCACTCGGCCATAAAAGTGACGTGGTTACCGATGAACCTTCACCTAATAACCTACTCTTTCTCGAACCCGACTCGAGAGTAACCCCGTTTAACGAAGAGATGACATATTCACTACTGATTGTGCTTGATAGCCACTCTGCTAAAAGACTCGGCAGACCGGCTATGCTAATCGATAAAGCAGATTCTGTTGTCGTCATTGACCACCACCAAATAGATGACCCGCTTGATGGATATATCTACAACGATCCTGACTCAGCAAGCACAGGGCTAATCATCTACCAAGCGTTCGAAAAAGAGATAAAAGCACTACCGGAGCCGAACCGACTCTTTGTAGCTGAAGCTCTTTACACCACCCTGCTCAATGACACTAACCGCTTTCAAAATAATAATACCGATGAAAAGGTGTTCGCCCTCTCTAAAGAGCTGACAAAACTCGGAATTTCACCAGCTGAACTCTCAAAAAAATACCTGCTTAGCTACCCCGCTGAATATTATAGATTCTTGGGACAGGCTTTGGCAACTATCAAATCGTTCCAAGAGGGTAAAATAATCTTCTTCAATAGTAGTGTCAAAATGTTAGAGGAGAACGGCCTTACCCAAAACGATACCTCCAAACTAACTAATTGGTTAGAGAACGCAAAGGGTTGTGAAATCATCGTTTACTTTAGAGAGCTGGAGGAGAATGCATACAGGCTTAGCCTCCGCTCAAAATCGGTGAATATCAATGAAGTAGCTAAGTCTTTTGGAGGTGGAGGTCACATACTTGCATCAGGTTGCGTGATTGAAGAGTCTCTTAATAAGGCTGAAGAACTCATACTACAAAAGCTTTTACCACTGTTAGATACGTGACTTCTGGATTTATCATCCTCGACAAGCCAAGAGATTGGACTACATTTGACCTCGTTAGAGACCTGAGGAAAAAGAGTGGGGTTAAGAAAATCGGACATACAGGCACTTTAGACCCCTTTGCAACAGGTCTGGTTATTTTGTGTATCGGCAACGCTACAAGACTCAGCTCACTACTCCTTTCCGAAGATAAGGGGTATGTGGCTACCATAAAGCTCGGAACAAAAACTGATACTGGAGACATTACAGGACAAATAATCGAAGAGAAGAGCGTTAAACCGCTCAACCACCAGCTTATAGAACAGAGCGTAGAGCAAATGTTAAACTTAGAAAGTCAAAAGCCGCCTCAGTATTCAGCTGTAAAAATAGACGGTCGACCTGCCTATAAATATGCCAGAAAGGGAGAAACAGTCGATCTTGCCGAACGTAAGATAAAGGTTTTCGACTTCAAAGTGAACTCCTTTAACGACGACTCAATTGTATACAAAACTACCGTTAGTAAAGGCACTTATATCCGAGTTCTCTCCGAAACTTTTGCCGAAACACTCGGGACTGTTGCTCATACTACAGAGCTACGCCGTATATCGGTGGGTAATATTAAAGTCAACCAAGCAGTATCACCTACCTCTATTACTTCTGACAACTGGACTGAACACCTATCCCCCGTTGAAGAAATACTTTCTGACTACCCGAAACTCCACCTAAAACAGCCAGAAGTAACCCCCTTCCTACACGGTCAACAACTTCAGATACAAACTGACCTCACCCCTACCGATGAAATACTGATCTTTGATAGTAATCAGCCTGCTCCACGCTTTCTCGGCACAGGCTCCCTGTCAGAGAACAAATTACAACCTACTCGAGTTTTAATATGATATCATCACAAAGCGAATTTAGCACTTATAAATACCCGGTAATAACTATGGGCACTTTTGACGGCGTTCATCTTGGACATCAGGCGCTATTAAAGAAAGTAAAGGAAAGAGCGGTATTGAATGGCGGTGAAGCGATTGCCATCACCTATTATCAACACCCGAAGGGGATCTTATCGAATATCAACACCCCCTATCTTTTGACAGAACGGGAGCGCAAAACCTCTATTCTCAACAGTATGGGGATAGACAACGTAGTTTATCTTTCATTTAATGAAGAGATGTCAAAAAGATCTGCTGATTTCTTTCTACAAGAGGTACTCATCAACAGACTGGGCGCTAAAGAAATAGTGTTTGGTTATGACTGCCACTTTGGACATAATCGGGGTGGGAATTGTCAATTCCTCAAAGAAAATGAGACTAAATATGGATACAGCTCTTTCATAGTTGAACCTGTAGTGATAAACGACCAAATAGTCAGCAGTAGCCTCATCCGGAAACTGATCATTGAGGGTAACGTCGAAGAGGCTAAAGCATATTTAGGTCGAAGCTATGACTTATACGGAAAGGTGGTTCACGGCTTACGCATAGGACGAGAGATCGGCTTTCCAACAATGAACATTAAACCTGCAGATGAGGCAAAACTTCTCCCCTCTAACGGAGTATATTTCGGAAGCGCTATTATCGATGGGAAACGTTACCATTGCCTTACCAACATCGGCTACGCCCCTACTGTGAAAGATACCAACGAACGTTCAGTCGAAAGCTTTTTATTAGACTTTCAAGGGGAAGTATACGGGCAAACTGTAACTATCGACTTTATCAAAAGAATTAGGGACGAAGTTAAGTTTCCTAATCGAGAGACTCTCATAGCTGCTATTAAATCTGATGTGCAAATCGCACTAAACCTAATCAATAGCCAAAATCATACGGGGTGACATAGAGTGACTACTTTAGCCAACTTCTTTAATGGAATTAAATTTGCAACTGTTAGTACATACTACTACCTAAACACGTTGAGGTTAAAGCTATGGCCACTCCTATTCGGCGCTTTTGTCTTCATAGGCTGGAATGGTCTTCAGATAGTATTCTCCCTCAACCTAATAGTCTCCTTTATCAACAGCTTCACTATGAAAAACCTGCTCTCTACCACTATCCGCTACAATATTAGAACTATCCCCATCTATATCTTTATTATCCTAACCTTTGTCATTATATTCTGGCTGATCCGCACGTTTGTGGAGACCTCCTTTACCTTACATATTAGACGAAAGAAACTCACCTTCAAAGAGATTAAGGCTATCTCGTTAAACTTCTTTGCCGTGAATGTAATGATCGTATTGGCTCTACTATTCATCACTACTTCAGCCGCTATAATTCATATCTTTGTCAAAATAGTTGCAAATGGGTTCATCTCAATCCATACCGCTGGCATAACTATAATTGCTCTACGATACAGTTTAGTTTTCTTTTTCATCTCTATATTATCAACCACCTTTATGATCGACTTTATACTCCCGGTAATGTGTACCGGCTTGAACTATAAAGAGGCGCTCAATTTAGTCCGAAGATACACGTCTGAACACATATATAGCATAGTTTTATTCTACGCTCTAAAGATAGGGCTAATTATCCTATCGATCTCTGTCTTCCAGTTTGTTTTACGCCACCTGATGCTACCTTTCTTTTTAATGTTTGAGTTCAACTACTCATTCGGCATCTTCCTCACCTTTAGTGAGATGCTCTCGATAATGAATATCATGGTCAATGTGACTATATTCGGCATAATGTTTGTCTCATCGTTAATAATCTTTTCGCCGATTCAAGCACCACTCTTCCTGTTTCAAAAATATCTCTTAGAAAGAATGTATAGTCAGGGGGTAATGAACCTTGAGCTCTAATATAACAACTTATTTCTGTAAAGAATGTGGCTATGAAACACCTAAATGGGCTGGTAAATGCCCCGTTTGCGATGCGTGGGATAGCTTTAAAGAAAGCACCTCGGTCACCGGTAAGAAAAAGAGCGGTGGTAAACTAAACGTGCCTCTATTACACCAATTAGCCAGTGAACCGATTAAAACTATAGAACCACAGTCAAATGAACGGCTACTGACTGGTAACAAGGAGTTCGACCGTGTTATAGGTGGCGGTATTATCAATGGAATGGTCTGCCTGATAGGTGGTGAGCCGGGAATAGGTAAGTCAACGCTAATGCTTCAGATTGCTGACGAAATAGCTCAAAAAGGGTGGAAAGTATTATACATCTCTGGCGAAGAGAGCCGTGACCAGATTAAACAGCGTAGTGACCGTGTTAAGACTGAATCTGACTCTTTATTCCTCTTCTGCTCTAACTCCGTTGAACATATTATCGATGTCATTTCTAAAGATGAACCTGACCTTGTTGTTGTCGATTCAATACAGTCTATCGGGATAGATGAACAGTCGAGTAGCCCCGGTAGCGTATCACAGGTACGGGAATCGACCATCCTTCTAACTCAATTAGCTAAAAGACAAAACATACCTATGTTTATCATCGGTCACGTTACCAAAGAGGGGTTAGTTGCAGGACCTAAAATTATCGAACATCTCGTCGACACAGTACTATACTTTGAAGGTGATAACTATAATCAGCTCAAGATATTAAAGACGACTAAAAACCGTTTCGGCTCCACTAACGAGATTGGCGTTTTTGAGATGGGGGCTGATGGATTAACTGAAGTTCTTAATCCTTCACGTCTTTTCATCCGTGATGAAGATCTATCCGCCGGCTCTGCAATCGGCTGTGTTATAGAGGGTACACGTAGTTTTCTAATCGAAGTGCAAGCTTTAGTCACACCTGCAGTTTACGGAAATGCTCAACGTATAGCTCTTGGTATCGACCACAAAAAGCTCTCTTTAATGTTAGCTATCATCGAAAAGAAGCTGAGTCTAAAGATTAGGGAAAATGACGTGTTTGTTAACTTAGTCGGTGGACTTAAAGTGAGCGATCCAGCGCTCGATTTAGCCTTCATTGCAGCTATAATTTCAAGCTATGAGAATCAACCTCTACCCCCTAAAACTATCTTTTTGGGTGAGATTGGACTCAACGGCGAAATTAGACCTGTGTCAAATATCGACAAACGGATAAAAGAGGCGACTAAGCTCGGATATGAGCGAATAGTAGTACCTGAAAAGAGTAAGGTCACCGTCGCTAAAAACAAAATAAAAAGGATCGACTACCTCAATAAGATATACCCGATCCTTTTCAGCTAAAACTTATCTCTTAAATAGAGTTTCTATTCTTCCTCGTCAAAATCCGAGAAGTCTATATCATAGTTCTGCTCTATATACTCTCTAAACTTTGCGGTGAGCCTTGCGTCAATCTCGTCCCAAATAGTCTCAGAGTCTTCACCAAGCTCTTCTGCTTTTTCGAAAAACTCATCAACGGTAAACTTATGCCTGCCGACTACCTCTTCTAAGATCTCGGCCCCTCTGTTATCAACATCGATGTTTTCGTCTTCACTATCATAGCTGAAAATAAAGTCGATAATCTCTTCAATATACTCATTTTTAATCGTATCATATGCCTTATCCGACATCCCTTTGGCAACGCAACCTAACATAACTAATAGCGACAAAGCCATCACTATAAGTAACTTTACGTTTAAATCTCTCTTCATCATACCCCTCTTGATTTATTTTATTTTCTTTAATACATCATAAATCCAGAACGTCTCTGCGATTTAGCAGCAGGCTCTGCTAAGGAGACCCTTTCCCCCTCACTAACCCCTTCGATAATCTCAACGCTTTGGAAGTCGTTGATACCAGTCTTAACCAACGATCTGGCTGCTATAGTATCGTTTTCCACTTTAAACACAATGTCTTGCCCCTGTTCATCACTAAATATTGCCATCACTGGCACGATTAGGATATCTTTTTTCATCTCACCGAAAATGGTGACGTTTGCGGTCATCCCAGGTTTAAGAGGTGTATTAGTGTCTTTGATAACTATTTCCAAAGGGAATACTTTCACGTTGTTACGGTTAATTGCCATCGCCCCTATTTTAGAGATTTCACCATTAAATCGCTCGTAAGGAAAGGCGTCTGCATTAATCCTTGCCCTTTGCCCTATATAAACTTTTGCTATATCAACCTCATTTATAAACGAGTTGACCACCATCTGATTCAGATCAGCAAGCTTGACTATTACAGTTCCATCAGAAAATGAACTTGCACTCGAAACAACCATCTCACCCTCTTCTACCATTTTCTGTATCACGGTGCCAGAAGCAGTCGATACTATTCTCGAAACGTTACCCTCAGTATCGATCTCTTTGATCAGCTCAAACTGCTGTAAAGCACTTTGGTAGTTTAGATTAGCGGTTTCTAAGTCATCAAGCGCATTGTCAACTTCATCTTTAGCTATAAAGTTTTTCTCAAACAGTGTCTGCTTACGTTCATAATCTTTCTGAGCGTTTTCATAACGTAGCTTAGAGAGGTAAAGGCTATTTCTGATATTTGCAATTTGGTTGGCTTGATTAAAGTCCGGCTCTATCTCAGCTATCAGGTCACCTTGATTGATGAAATCACCCTCTTCTATGAAAAACTTTAGAACTTTGCCACTGATCCTCGATTTCACTTCAAGCTCTCTAATAGGCTGTATTTCACCCGTCTCTTCCATTATAACGCTAATCTCGCCCCGTCTTACCTCAGCCGAGCGAATAGGGGCAACTCCATTGTTATTATTCGACTTACTTTTTGTGGCTAAAACTACTCCGATAATGATAGCGATGATCACACCGCTTATAATTAAGAATTTTTTCATCTATTCCTCTGCTTTTTTACTTTCACGTTATTAAACTCTTACTACTCCCATCTACCCAACATTTTACGGGATAAAAAGAGGTTTAGCTCTTCCTGTTTAACAAGAAGTTGGTAATATCTACTGGTAAGGTCTATTTCAGACTCCATAAAATTTTGCCTTGCCTGGTCAAGCTCCAAGAGGCTCAAAAGTCCCAAGCCAAACTGCTCTTCCGCCATTTCTAAGCTCTCTTCTGCCAGCTCAAACTTCTTTTGTGCTAACTCATAGATCTGTTTCTCTGTCTCCCAATCTCTCTTCTTCTGAGAAAACTGCAGCTCATTAGACTCTTTTAGCTTATCGTGCTGCATACTCTGTATCCGATGTGACCTTTTACTTCTTAAATAAGTTTCTCTATGCTCAAGCGGATTAAGGAGAGAATAACTCAGGCTAAGCCCGATTGTATAAGAGTCCTCATATTTATCGAAATCAAAGAGATCAAAGGAGGGGCTTCTGCTACTGTAACTATAATTATAGCTGTAAGAAGCGGATAGTCTCGGTAAAAAGTCTAACTTTGTTTGAAAGAGGCTCAATGAGCTCTTTTTCAAGTTAAGCTCATCTTTAAGCACATCGCTTGAATACTCAAACTCATAATCATCGTCATTTACCATAACTTCAGGGTCTTTAAGTCGATACCCTTCATCAACTATATTCAGATAATGAAACAGTTTCTCCCTCATTTGTCTAACACTATTATCAGCACTCTCTTTTGCTATCTGAGCATTGATAAGAGCGATTTGACTCTGCTTGACATCTATCGCTGACTTTTTTTGCAACTCAAACAGAGTTTCCACCTGCTTAGAGATCTTAACCTGTATCTCCAAGTTCTTTCCTTGAATCTCTTTACGCTTTTCCGCCTCTAACACCTCAATATAGTAACTAAAGACTTCAAAGACTGTCTTCTTGCGGAAATTACTGAAGTTTAACTCAGCTATTTGCTGATCGTATTTAGCACTCCGCCAATTGAAATAAGTCGGCTCGTTTAATGAGACCCCTTTGTATAACGAAAACCCTGCAGACCTTGTGTCTACACTTGAATAGTTTTGTCCAGCACTCACCATCATACTCGGTAAAAAACTGTAATAGGTGGAAATCAGATTAGAGTGAACATTTTTCTTCTGCAACAGCTCTATCTGGTATGAAGTGGCCTGTTCCAATCCAATCTCTATTAAATCGTCTAAATTATACTCTCTATCCTCAGCATACAAGCCGCTTGCAAATAGGGTTAACATTAGCCCGATAAACAGCCAAGTATGTATTAATCCTTTACGTCTAACCACGTTAAAACTCCTCTTCTTATCTGATCAAAAGATAAATAACACTGTTGTAAAACCCAATGAAGATGAAAATGAATAGCGAAAAATAACATAGAAACCGGTGAACATAGCGGTCATAATATTTCTCAACTATACCGACATCTAATTTGATTTCAAGAAGGTCTATATATCGCTCTATTCTATATTCTTCAATAAGATAAGGGATAAAGGTGCGGATAAAATAGCTCACAAATTCATACACTATTTGCGCTATTATGGCCTGAACATACCGAGCTATAAATTTTGGCAAATAACGAGCTCGATTCACTACATCCATCTTCTCCCAGATCTTCTTGTACACACGCTCTTCAAGCCGCTTTACTCGACTATCAAGCTCCTTGTCCTCACAATCCCTAAGAAATTCATATAACATCTTTCTAAGCTTATCAATTAGCCAACCCTTCCACCTATACAGTAAAGCAGGGGTCAAAGGCACTCTCCGATTGAAGTAATATAAACGCTCCTTTGGTACAAAAAGAAGCGTCCGGATAGCAAATACTAAAGGGAATGTAAGGGCAACATTCAAAAGAAAGATTAGAAAAGCTTTTAGCACTACCATAACAGAGAAACTCAAGCTAAATAAAAAGCCTACACATCAAGGTAAAGACTTTAAAAGCCACGTGATGCCCCTCCACCACCACTCGAGCCACCTCCGAAACCACCAAATCCACCAAAACCGCCCCTCGAGCCGCCGCCAAAGGAACCACCACCAAATCCTCCGCCACCACCACGGCGACCGAAGAAAAATAGCCAATATAATATACGGCCACGAGTGATGATAACCAGGAAGATGAATATGCCAATTACAAAGCCGAAAGAGAGACCACCACTATGACTATCCTCTAAATAGTTCTGAAATTGTGCCGTTCCTGTAAGCTCTACATTCTTCTCTTTTGCCACTATGGAGGCGACCTTGACTACTCCAGCTATGACAGCCTTATCGTAATCTCCGGTCTGCAAAGGTGGTACAACATAGAGATCTAATATTTCGCCGGCAAGACCATCAGGTATATACCCTTCAGCACCATATCCAACTTCGATTTTGACTTTTCTGTCGTCAACCGAGATAATCAGTAGCACACCCTCATCCTGTTTGGAGCCAACTTTCCAATCAGCATAGAGCTCATTTGCGTATGTGTCGACATCTAAGCCTTGCAAATCTTTAACGATTGCCACTGCTATTTCAAAGTCAGTCTTCTCCTTAACCTCAGTTATTATGTTGAGCAGGCTATTTTTAGCTTGTGGCGTTAGTTTTGCGGCGTAGTCGTTAACCCAGCCGCTCGGTTTAGGGTAGGTAACCGCATTAAGACTATTGGTGATAGAGAGAAAAGACAATAGCAGAACTATCGCCAACAGTGCTATATTACGCCCTAAATTCTTTCTAAGCATTATTTTGTCCTATCTTTTTTAGACCTTATCAAGAAGGTGTCCCATCTTATTTTTTTTCGTTTCGAGGTATTTACGATTATCTTTTTGTGACTCTATTTCGATCGGCACCCGCTCTATTATCTCCAAGTTATACCCTTGCAAGCCGATGATCTTTTTAGGGTTATTGGTCAACAATCTGATCCTTGTAACACCTAACTCTTTAAGTATTTGTGCTCCGATCCCATAGTCTCGCAGATCCGCTTTATGTCCCAAAGCTATATTTGCTTCGACTGTATCTTTACCATTATCTTGCAGATGGTAGGCTTTGATCTTTTCCATCAGACCGATACCCCTACCCTCTTGCTTCATATATAGTATAACCCCTTTTCCCTCTTTATGTATCATTTCAAAAGAACGCTCTAACTGTGCGCCACAATCACATCTATGAGAGAACAGAGCATCACCTGTTAAACATTCAGAGTGCACTCTAACAAGTGTCGGTTCATCCGGTTTAATCTCACCTTTGACCAATGCGATATGAAACTCTTCAGATATTTTGCTACGGAAGGTCATTATTTTAAACTCACCAAAATCGGTAGGGAGATTAGCCTCCGATACTTTTTCAACAAGCGTCTCGTTCTTACGTCGATAGCTGATCAAGTCTTCAATAGTGATAATCTTGAGGTTATGCTCTTCAGCGAAAACAAAGAGATCGTCCAACCTCGCCATCTCTCCATCTTCTTTAATAATCTCACATATCGCCCCAACTGGCTTGAGCCCAGCGAGTCTTGTAAGATCAACTGCTGCTTCGGTGTGGCCTGCTCTTTTTAGAACTCCACCCTCAACCGCCATTAATGGGAATATATGACCCGGTCTAACAAAATCGTTAGGAACACTTTCATCATCGGCCAAGAGGTTGATTGTAAAAGCTCGCTCAGGTGCTGAGATTCCAGTAGTGGTATTCTGACGTGCGTCGACAGTAACGGTAAATTTAGTTTCGTGTTTATCCCCCTGTTTTGCCGTCATCAAAGGTATCTCAAGTCTATTCAGCCGATCTTTAGTCATCGGTACACAGACAAGACCTTTCGCCTTACTAATCATAAAGTTAACCTTTTGAGTGTCCATAAGCTCGGCAGCACCCACTAAATCACCCTCATTCTCTCTCATCTCATCATCAACAACTATGATCAAATTACCCTTTTTGATCTCCGCAATACCCTCTTCAATCGAGGCTATCTTTCTACTCATTCTATCTATTTCCTCACTTAAGTCTATTTTGTCTACTATCCTGTAGATGAGTTATATTTGTCAAATCTTTATTGCTGAAGTAGCCATAACTACTTGAACATTACCGAAAACAGGATTGGCTCTTATCTGATAAACTGTTTGAATCACCTCTTATGCAGTTGTATTGCTACCCTGTGCTTTACCGTTTAGTCTTTAATAGAGCCTCACCAACTGCATTTACATAACTTAATGGAAGAGCTCGGGCTCATCGTTATCTTGACAACAAAGGGGCAGATGAATAATAGTGATCTTAATAATATATAAGGTCAAATAGAGGGTGCATAATGAAGAATAAGAGACGTTTTATCATCCCAGCAATGAACAAAATCATTGATTCAGAAGAGTTTGCTGAGCTTAAGGAGAAGTTCAATCCGATACACTTAAAGAGGGTAATCAATCGTTTACTTGAAGAGTATCGGCTGAATGCAGAAGAGGGCGGTTCTACTTTAGATGAGAATGAGCTGATTAAAAGCTTAGCTAAAAAAGTTGAAGACCTGTTCAAACCTTCTTTAAAGCCTGTAATAAACGGTGTAGGGGTCATATTACACACTAATCTCGGTAGAGCCCCGTTTGGCGAATACGTTTTCAACACTATGAAACCACTTCTTGAAGGGTATTGTAACCTTGAGTTTGACTTAGAAAAGGGTATGAGGGGTAGTCGAAACACACACCTATCTGAACTGTTAAGATTTGTCTTAAACTGCGAAGAGAGCCTCTTGGTAAACAATAATGCAGCGGCTCTATTCTTGATTCTAAAAGGGTTGGCGGAAGGCTCTGAAGTCATCGTATCACGTGGCGAATTAGTTGAGATTGGTGGTAGCTTCAGGATCCCAGATATAATCCAAACGAGTGGCGCAAAAATAGTAGAAGTTGGTACTACCAACAAAACAAAGCTCTCTGACTATGAAAAAGCGATAACTGAAAATACAGCTATGATCCTGAAAGTTCATAAGTCAAACTACTATATCCACGGTTTTACAGAAGAGGTCGAACTAAAAGAGCTCTCAACCTTAGCTAAAAAGCATAACCTCCACCTTGTTTTCGACTTAGGCACCGGCCTGTTAGACAACACCCTATACCAAGGTTTGGAGAGTGAGCCTGACGTTAAAACCGGATTAAGTGACGGTGCTGACTTAGTCTGCTTCAGCTGTGACAAAATACTCGGCGGTCCTCAAGGTGGGATAGTAGTTGGTAAAAAGAGGCTCGTCGACGCTTTAGCTAAACATCCATTAATGCGTGTTTTACGAGTAGACAAACTAACTATCAGCGCCCTTCACTCCGTTCTCTCGAGTATGATTTACAAGCCTGAGCTTCTTTCCGAACAGAACCTTTTCCTTAAATATGCCAACCGCTCAATAGATGAATTAGAATCATTGGCAAAGCTCTTAAAAGAAAGACTTTCAAGCCCGCATCTAAAGCTGTCTATTATCGACAACAAGGCGTTATACGGTGGCGGCACTCTACCCCAGCATACACTCGACAGCAAAGCAGTTTTAATCGAACCTTTAAAGTGTTCAGCGAGCGTAAAGAAGACTTTTGCGGAAACGCTTCACCAGCGTCTTTTAGATGAAGACCTACCCATCTTAGCCATCCTTAAAGAGGGGTGCATTTCCATAGATGTTTTGGTCTTGAACGAAAAAGAGATTGACCAAATAGCCCAAACTATCCACAGAATAATCCCGTTTTGGGAGTAACAGATTCACAGAGTTTTGATTATTCACTGTTACTGACAATATTGGAGGCTTAATGAAACACTTAATAATGGGAACCGCCGGACATATTGACCACGGCAAGACAACCCTGATAAGAATGCTGACAGGTCGCGATTGCGACACTCATAAAGAAGAAAAACAACGGGGTATAACTATTTACCTCGGATTTAGTCACTATACTTTGCAAAATGGAAATACGATCGGTATTGTAGACGTACCTGGTCACGGTGACTTTATCAACACTATGATAGCTGGTGCAGCAGGCATAGATTTCGTATTATTCGTCATTGCAGCAGATGCGGGTATAATGCCGCAAACTCTCGAACACTTGCAAATTATGTCGATACTCGGCATCAGTAAAGGGGTGGTAGTACTGACTAAAACTGACCTCGTAGAGCCTGATTATATTGAGCTCATCGAAGAGGAGATTGCTGAGATTACAGAGGGCACTTTTCTCGAGAACGCTCCAATAATAAAGTTTTCTGCCATTGATAAAAGCGGCTTGGATGAGCTCAAAGAAGCGTTAGAACAGATAGAGATCGATCTGCCGCCACGACGCGAAAAGGAGATTTTTAGACTCTACATCGACCGTGTTTTTAGTCTCACCGGTTTTGGAACTGTTGTAACCGGTACAGTACAAAACGGTAGAATCAACAAAGAGTCACGCTTACAACTTCTACCTTCTGAGAAAAAAGTTCGTATCCGTAAAATGGAGCGCTACGGTGTTACTGTGAATGAGCTAATTGCCGGTGATAGAGGCTCTTTAAACCTCACCGGTGTTGACCAAGATGAAATAGAAAGAGGGATGCTTCTATCCGACAAATACATCCAAGAAACCTCTATGATAGACTGTAACCTAACCCTATTCCCTGGCAGTAAACCGCTAAAAGTGTGGTCACAAGGGCTTTTTCTTCACGGCACTAAACAGTATGAAACAAGAATACACCTCTTAGACCGTGACGTTCTAAAGCCGGGTGAAACAGGTATCGTTCAGCTCCACTTCAAAACACCGATCTTTGCCTGCTATGACGACCGCTATGTTCTTAGAAACAGCTCTGCAGACTTTACGCTCGGTGGCGGCAACATATTTGACATAACACCGCTTCATCATAGAAGAAGAACCGCTAAACTGCTCGAAAGACTTAAAAAGATAGCAACTGGAGACCTTACAGAGCTGATCAGTTACGAGGTAAGAAAGCGAGAGCTTCCGGTTAACCTTGAAGACTTAGTGCAAATCTATAATATCTCATTACAAGAGCTACTCGAAACGGCTGAAAAGGAGCTCCCGGACGACATAGTGGTCAACAAAACTGAGAACGCTATTTACTTACAAGAGGAGCTACAATACACCCGATCTGGGAACAGAATCTTCAACAACATTAGAACTTATCACAAAAACAACCCACTCGTCGCTACAGGGCGCACTTTTGACGAGCTTTCCGGACTCTTTGGCAACTGGAACAAAGATCTGATCAACAATTACCTCAGGTTTATCATTGAAGAGCTGGTGAAAAACAAAAGACTCACTAAGGTCAAGAATACTTGGACTTTAAGTGAGCATAAAGTAGTTCTATCTCCACAAATGCAGGCAAGAGCCGATTTTATTGAACTCTTCCTGAAAAGCTATGGGTTAAGAATCCCCCTTAAATCAGAATTAATCCCTTCCGCTAAAGCACAGGGTATCGACGAAAAGACACTCAATCAAATCTTACAATACCTTGTTGAAAGTGGGAAGATCTACCGTATAGAAGAGGATTACGTTCATTCTGAGATAGTTGACGACGTCCGTAAAAAACTACTAACTGCCCTGCTTGACAACAAAGAGGGGTTAACTGTTGCTGAGTTTAGAGATTTGATAGATGGTAACAGAAAGATTTGTCTCTTACTGCTGGCACAATTCGATGGTGAGGGGACTACTATCCGTAAGGGTGATTATCGAATTATTTCCAGTAAAGGGAAGGCTTGGTTAGAAAAGAATTAGAGTTTATTCTTTATACCCATAAGGCTCGATATGGATGGAGATATGCGTCTCTTCTCCGAATCTCACTTTTAGGGTATCTTCTACCTCAGTAGCAATATCGTGTGCCTTGGTAATCTTCAACCTCTTATCCACTTCGATATGAATCTCTATGGCAACACTATTGCCAATCTTTCTCGTCTTGAGGTTATGCGGATTATAAGCGCCTTCAACGGAATTTACAAGGCTTAAAATCTCCTCTTCTTTCTCCTCCCCGATAGAGGTCTCCATCAGCTCCATAATACCCTTCCCCAACATTCTTATTCCAACTATGAGAATGAGAATACTCACTACAAACGCAGCAATTGGGTCTAATATAGCCCATCTTTCCCCTAACAGTATAGCACCTCCGATACCGATTAGGGTTGCTACAGAAGAGAGGGCATCGCTTCTATGGTGCCATGCATTGGCAATCAGGGCATCACTTTTGATTTTAATCCCAACTTTTCTTGTAGCACGATAAAGAAGTTCCTTAGCCACTATAGAAATGAGAGCGGCGATTAGGGCAATCTTTCCGGGTGTTTCCAACACATTCCCTTGCTGAATATGCAGATAGACTTGATAAAGAGCATTGCTCAGAATCAATAGCCCCGCTAAGAGTATCATCAAGGCTACTACGATAGTGATAAGTGTTTCAAACTTACCATGTCCATAGTGATGAGATTTATCCGGCGGTTTATTAGCAATCCTAAAGCCAAGTAACACAAAGAGATCGGAGGCAAAATCGGTTACTGAGTGGAGTGCATCGGCAATCATAGCGCTACTTTTACCAAAAATGCCTGCCAATAGTTTGGCCACTACAAGCAGAAGGTTAACAACAGTCCCTTTCAAAGTTATATTAGCTGCTAATTTACCTCGCTCGAGTGCTTCTCTATCAATGTATTCGCTACTCACTTGCTCAATCCTTTATCTCAATTACAAAATAAATCTAATTCTGACCTATCGTGCTTACCTGAGGATAATAACCTTACCTGTTTTCTCGACACTCTTTTTAGAGCCGAGTTGAACCGCTCGTATCTTATAGAGATAAGTATTATTGGCTATTTTTGATCCATCTTGGTCTCTGCCGTCCCAAAAGACTTGGTTATAGCCTGATATTCCGTTATGTCTAATCGTTCTAATTTTCTTCCCTGTGACTGTATAGATGGTGATCTGAATCTCTGCATCTTCACTTAACGAGAATGTAAAATAACCCTTATCTTTTATCGGGTTTGGATACGGCAGCATTCTATCGATAACGAGCCCTTTTTTACGTGAGACAAAGAAGTGTATTTTCTCTATTCCTGGGTTATTGTAGTTATCGAACGCTATTAGTTGCAGGGAATGTTCCCCTTCAGCGAGGTCTTTCATCTCGAAGTTTAGAGAGCCGGTGGTATAGGAGTCGACATCATAGACAAAATGGTCTGTAATATCAACTGGTGTAGTCAGTTCATCAAATATAAGAAGTATTTTATGCCCTAACTCACCGAGTATATTTATTCCGCTGTCATCACTTATTCTGGCATATAGCTTCGTTGGATTAGTCGAAATAGTATCTCCGTTTCTGAAGTTTTCTGAGTCAAGCCAAACATTTATTGTCGGCGGGATGGTATCCGGCTCTGCCTCTGCATAGGCGATATTAGAGAGCTTTAATGGATAGACATAATTAACATAATCTTTCTTAGTCTCTTCATCGTAAATATAGGAGATGAACTTACCTTTGTCTCCACTTTTCACGTCACCTGGCACTATAAAAGACGTCGCATAATCACCTAAAGTGACCTCACTCTGTCCTCTATGGAACGGAATACCGTGCTTACTATATTTTATCGCATATTGATTACTCTGGACGGTATAGGTGTGATTAGACTCAGAAGCGTAAGGGCTAAACTCAGCTATACCATTCATCTCGACGGGTGAAAAAGTTCCCTCAATATCGACCTTTTGATACGCAAAAAGACTGTCAGGATCACCCTTTATGCTAACAACTCCAGAGCTCTGAGGAACGTTTATAGGTAACACCGGATCACCTAAATAGGAGTATCGTCTATTGTTATGCGACTGGCTGGCAAACATTTGTTTAGCTTGCATTAAGGCAATCCCGGGCCGTTTATGTTCGTTAATAATTCTTTTTAGAAACTGCTCCATCAAGCTACCGTTAGGTCCTGGAGAGGAGAGCCTTGTTGCCGCCAAAGAGGCAATTGAACCACCGTTCGGAAGCCACAGTAATCTTTCACTTAAGCTACTATAGCTAAAGTAGTCGTATTTCGCAACATCACAGGATGCTGCTATAAAGAGGGGTAGTTTATCTCCGTTTAGCAGTAACTGCAGATCGGGTGGTCTAAAGTAACTCTCGTGACCCAATAGATCATATGCCCCGTGCCCGACATAGTACCAGACTAATCTTCCGTCATTAACTGCATCTACCATTGCGTTTCTCGCTTGCGGCTTATTGCCGAGCGAGTCGAACGGATATTCAAAGCAATACAGTTTATCAACGATTACAGCTGGAGACATCAACTGAGAAGTGTCTTCTACCTGTACGGAATGGATTGACTCATTATCGGAACTACTGGTGTGCTCATCGTCGGCGACAAAGAGTAGTTTATTTCGCCACGTTCCGGGTGTTGGATCGTTCCAATATTTTTCTAACTTTTTCATAAAGATGTCGGAATGACTATGGTTTTGGACTGCTATCCTCCCCACTCCGAGGTCCGGCAAATTATTACCGGTAAGGTCAACAAAGAAGTCTTCACTTGTGTTAGTACCCCGTTGAAAGACTATTATTTTATTCTTCTCTGCAGCTTGGCCTGAGAAATTACGCCAATCCAAAGAGCCTGAGCCAAAAAGTGTTACATCCTTTAATCTTCTCCCTGAAGGGCTGGGGTAGTTATAAAACACATGCCTAACGAATAGTCGAATAGCATTAGGGTCAGGCATTCCGCCGTTAAACTGATTAAAAATATCCTGTTGATCGGCTACCAGCACTTCATACCCGGCATTCTGTTTGTATAGCCAAGCTAACTTGTTAGCCTCTTCAAGAAAAGCTTGAGGGGCAATAATAAGGGCATCTACCGCTTTTTGGTCAACGATAAAATCGACAGGTCTCATCTCTTTCAAATTGCTCGGCTTGAAGTATTCGCCCTCTTTGATTATCGCATAAACCCCTTTTGGACCACTGTTGCCGATAACTCTAAACTTACCCATTTGAGGTGACTCTAAGCTCTTAATTGGTAGAGTGCTAACTGTGTATAGATCGGTCACTTCATAGGCACGTAATCTTTCATTTTGACCCTCTATACGGTACTCCACGTTCTTACCATTGTCCTCTTTATTAATATTAAAGTAGAGAGGAGCGCCCCCTTTAACCAATCGCCTATAGTATTCGATCCCATAATAATCTAAATAAAGGTTACTGCTTGTAGTTCTGTGTAAAGTGAGGATCAGGTTATTGGTACCACTTTGAAGGAAATTACCTGTTTCTGTAAAAGATCGATAAGTAACGCCTGACCAAGCAGTTTGGTTCATCACCATCTGCCCATTAATCTGCATAGAGAGTCGATGGGTGACACTACCGGAGGTCAAAACATCTGCCTGGAGGGCAACTTTAAGTCTTTGTTGTTTTGTTGTGTCGACGTCTAACAGCTTAAAGCTATAGTTATGATTAGAGGTAGAAAAGCCAGTCATTAACGAAGTGAACCAAGTAAATCCTTCGTGGTCACGTCTTACGTTTTCGCTTTCAAAATGATAGTAATCGGGAGTGGAGCTACTAATAACATCTCCCCCGCTCAAGTTTTTCTCTTTCATTCTTTTAGGGGAATCTTCGAACCTTCCTGCAAAGGTTAGCCAGTAAACACCATTTCCCGAATAGGGATTATAATACTGAGCTATAGAGCCTGAGATTGCGCTATTTTGGTCAAAGCCATCTCGATTCCTGGCGTAGAAGATAATTTTGTCACCCGAATCAAACCTACCATCCTCTTCCCCCTCCACTAAAATTGGTATTTCTTTAAAAGGGAAGCCGTTGTCATTTATCGATTCAGAGAGTAGTGCCCCGCCGGTAGTAAAGATCCTGATAGTTTTGGGATCGAGGTCGGCTAAAGGCAAGTCTTTAAGCTGTTGACTGGTAAGCTCATACATACCATTTTCAGTCACTTCAAACTGATACCAGAAGTCAGCTTTATCGAAAGGGGCGTATTCCACTTCAACTGTTTCCCGCTCCTGCCAAAATCTCGCTTCTGAATAGTTTAAGATGACTGAGCTTAGGTCTAAATCGTCGATTTGTGCCTGCCTAACAGAAGTGTCCCCTATGATATCGATCTCGATTCTCAATCTTTCAGTGATATTAATCTTAGATCTTTGATAATCATAGCTCACTGGTATTATAAGGAGGGGTATTACCCTATTATATCTAAAATAAGTGGGTTCTAAAAGCTGAACAGTGTTGAGAGATCTTTCGTTATAAAACGCTTCGTTAATCTGGTATTTAAGCTCACTCCCCTTTTCCGTTTGGATCACCTCAGGTGCTGGCATCAAAGGTTTTGATAAATACTGTTCGGTAATTTTACTTTCAACGACCCTAACTGATGCTATTCCGTTTGCAGGCACGCCAATATAATAGTTAATCTGGGGTAGCATAGGTCTACCTACTTCAGCTTCAAAGCCGAGTCCGGGAGACTTAAAATAAGAATAGCCGGCCTCATCCACCAAAGTGTAGTCATCCACTAAAAAATCTATTGTTATCCTGTTTGGAGTAAGACTAACTACCTCTATCTCTCCACCGAGTAGAGTTAGACTGTATAGTGCTATCAATAATATTATATACTTTTTCAAGCGATTTACCTCACCTTTTCCATCTATTAGCAACAGAATGCCGACACAAATTTATGCAGTCTCCATTCAATGAGCGAGTTTTCAAGTGACTAAAATATATGTCAACCTGTATCTCTTCGCCATCTTTTTGTTTCGGCAAACCGCCGACTATTTTTTTAACTTTGCAACTATCGAGTCATCCTCTTTAATTTCAGAAATCAACTTCATTTTATGAGTCCAGCGGCACGTTAAATTATTCACTCTCAATTCCTCTATCTGGGGTAGGAATTTAAAACTAAAAAAATAATCAATAGTTGTAAGCTCTCTCAAGCTAATCATATCGGGAGAGTCGTTACTTTTTACAGGTCAGTTTTATGTTTGAATCAAACAAAATGGTTGACAATAATGCAAAAGATATGGTTCGCTCAGCCAACTTAACAAAAATAAACGATAAGGAGTTTTTTATGCCAAGAATGACTGTGGATCCTTATTACTGCAAAGGTTGTGGACTTTGCATACCAGTTTGCCCTCAGAAGATCATCCGTCTTTCAGACCAAATCAACGAAAAAGGGTATCACTATGCAGAGTGTTTTGATCAAGAGGCTTGTATAGCCTGTAAAATGTGCTACATCGCGTGTCCTGATGTTGCAATCACTATCGAAAAGTAAGAGGGAGGAGTAAAAATGTCTCAGAAAATTTTAATGAAAGGTAATGAAGCTGTAGCAGAGGCAGCTATTAGAGCCGGATGTCGACTCTATTTCGCCTACCCAATCACCCCCCAAAGTGAACTAATCGAGTATATGGCTAAGATGATGCCAAAGGTTAACGGAACTTTCCTCCAAGCGGAGAGTGAAGTATCCGCTATTAATATGGTATACGGTGCTGCCGGTTGTGGAAAGAGAGTAATGACCTCTTCGTCTTCACCTGGTATCTCACTGAAAATGGAAGGTATCTCCTATCTTGCTGGTGCCGAGCTACCCTCAGTTATTATCAACGTACAGCGTGGTGGTCCAGGCCTTGGTGACATTCAGCCAGCTCAAGGTGACTACTTTCAAGCTACTAAGGGTGGTGGACACGGCGACTATCGTCTGATCGTGCTCGCTCCTAACAGTGTCCAAGAGTTTGCCGATATGGCTTCTGAAGCTTTTGATTTAGCTGACAAGTATCGCAACCCAGTAATGATACTTTCCGACGGTCTTTTAGGTCAAATGATGGAGCCTGTATCTTTTAAAGAGAGCAAAACTGACGAAGAGATTGAAGAGCTTGGAAAACAACACTACGAATGGTGTATGCATCCTAACACAGGTTATACAGAGAGACACCATAACGAAATCAACTCACTCGAAATAGACCCAAACGTTCTTGAGCAACACGTTCTCGAACTCGAAAAGAAATATAAACTCATCGAACAAAATGAAATCAAATATGAGGAATATAAGGTTAGTGATGACAATGAAATCCTCTGTGTTGCTTTCGGTATCTCATCGAGAGTTGTTAAGTCTGCTATCAACGAGCTTGAAAAAGAGGGACATAGCATCGGTCTCGTCAGACCTATCACCGTTTGGCCATACCCATACGAAGCGATTGCAAAAGCAATCGGTCCAAAAGTTAAAAAAGTTATCGTGTTCGAGCTTAACCTTGGACAGATGGTTGAAGACGTACGTCTCGCCGTAAACGGTAAAGTACCGGTTGACTTTATGGGTAAAGTGGGTGGAATCGTATTCACTCCGGCTGAAGTTAAAGAGAAAATCGAAGAGAGTTTATAGGAGGAGAAATGGAAATTGTAGCCCAAAGACCAAAATCATTACGTGATGTTCAATTTACATACTGTCCTGGATGTCTACACGGCGTAGCTCATAGACTTATCGCTGAAACTATGGATGAGTACGGAATCAGGGATAACACAATGGGTATCGCACCCGTTGGCTGCTCTGTTTTCGCTTACAAATTCTTCGATTGCGATATGGCACAAGCTGCACACGGAAGAGCTCCAGCAGTAGCTACTGGTATGAAGAGAGCAAGACCAGATATGGTAGTATTTGCTTATCAAGGTGACGGTGACCTCGCTGCAATAGGTACGGCTGAGATTGTACACGCTGCTAACCGTGGCGAAAACATTACAGTATTCTTCGTTAACAACGCAATTTACGGTATGACTGGTGGCCAGATGGCACCGACTACACTACCTAATATGAAAACGACTACCTCCCCTTACGGAAGAGACGTTAACGATATAGGATACCCAATCAGAGTATCTGAACTGTTGAACACACTTGAAGCCCCTTACTACATTGAGCGAGTTTCATTGCTCTCAGTTCCAGACACAATCAAAGCTAAACAGGCTGTAAAAAAAGCTCTGAAATACAACATAGAAGGCAAAGGATTCACCTTTGTTGAATTCATTTCTACTTGCCCAACTAACTGGGGTATAGATCCAAACAAATCAAAAGATTGGGCAAAAGAGAATATGCTTCCATACTTTAAGCTCGGTTGCTTCCGAGATAAAGAAAAAGATAACGGGGGTAAATAAACATGACTTATGAAATGATCTGCTCCGGATTCGGTGGACAAGGTGTTCTTACCATTGGACGTTTCCTCGCTCAGTCAGGAATGAAAGAGGGTAAAAATGTTTCATGGCTCCCTTCTTATGGACCAGAAATGAGAGGGGGTACTGCTAACGTATCAGTTGTAATCTCCGATGAAGAGATAGCCTCTCCAGTCGTTTCCAACCCTAACGTTGTAGTAGCATTGAACCAGCCTTCACTCGATAAATTTGGACCGCCAACTCGTAAAGGTGGAGTTATCTTCGTCAATACAGATATGTGTCCTAAAAAGATCGTAGTCGAAGGTGTGGATATAGTCTACGCCCCGATGTCACAAATGGCAAATGATATCGGCTCGCCAATGGTTCTTAACATGCTTGCTATCGGTATGATTATCGGTAAAACAGGTATGGTTAAATATGAAACACTCGAAGAGGATCTTACCTCTTATATGGCAGGGCGTAACCCTGACCTACTTAAAATGAACCTGGCCGCTATTAAAAAGGGAATGGAAGTAGCCAATCAATAAGATTAGCTAAATTAGTCATATACTAATGTTGGAGGAACGCTGAAATGAAAGCCAAAATGTTTACTTTAATAGCTTTACTGATAATGGCACTGCTCTTAGGCTGCTCAAGTGCACCAAAAGTAAAAAGAGTGTCCACTGATACAGCTATCGACCTAAGTGGAAGATGGAATGATACCGACTCAAGACTCGTTGCTGAACAGATGATTAACGATGTGATCTCCAGAAACTGGCTCACAAGTTTCACCTCTAAAAAGAGTGAACAGCCAGTCGTAATAGTTGGATCTGTCAGAAATCTCAGTTCCGAACATATCGATACCGGTACGTTTATCAAAAATATGGAACGAGAGCTGATTAATAGTGGAAAAATACGCTTCGTAGCGGCTAAAGACTCTCGATCAGAAATCAGAGAAGAAAGATTAGACCAACAGTCGAGCGCTACTGAAGAGACAGCAAAAAGATTGGCAGCAGAAACTGGTGCCGACTTTATGTTGCAAGGTGCTATTAGAACTATCGTTGATGCCATTGACGGGAAACAGGTCAAGCTATACCAAGTCGACTTAGAGCTGATAGATATTGAGAGTAATGAAAAAGTATGGATCGGAAATAAAGAGATTAAGAAATACGTAACAAAGCCACGAGCTAAGTGGTAAAGGGCGCTACCTTAATAGAGGTGTCTTATGAAATTGCAGAGATACTGCTATTTTGGAAGCCTTGCTCTATTTCTTATCATACTAACAAGCTGCTCTTCAATAGCTACTAATGTTGAAGCGTTTAAAAAGATTGAGAGAAGCACAGAACAGGGATATTTTGCGGAGGCAGTTAGCCAAATAGAGGCTAATAAAGGTAAGCTTTATTCCAAGAAAGACCGTGTTCTCTACTATCTTGACTTAGGTCTCCTTTATCATTACAATGGAGACTTTGAAAAAAGTAACGAACTTTTAACCGAGGCAGATCTCGCTATAGAGGATCTCTTTACAAAAAGTGTCTCCAAAGCGGCTGCCTCTTTACTTCTTAATGACAACGCTTTAGAGTATCCGGGTGAAGATTATGAAGATATTTATGTCAGTATCTTCAAAGCGTTGAATTACCTGCAGTTAAATAAGTTTGATGAAGCTTTCGTTGAAATTAGAAGAGTAAACGAAAAACTAAACATTCTTGAAGATAAATACAAAGACCTATCTAAAGCGTTACAGAAGTCGGAAGACGCCAAGGCTACAATACAAAGTCAACATAGCAGATTCCATAACTCGATTTTTGCCAGGTATATTAGTATGCTCTTATACCTCGCTGAAGGTATGACCGATGAGGCTATGATTGATAAAAAACATATCAAAAGTGGATGGTTACAGCAAGCTAACATCTATGACTTTCCCCAGCCAAATTTCGATAAATACTTCGAGCAGTCGCAAAAACCAAAGGTAAGATTTGTTTCCTTTACAGGGAAAGCCCCTTATAAAAAACCTGCTGAACGACGTATCGCTACCACCCCCTATTCCGTCATTATCACCGGTAATGAACCTTACCGCTTTTACGATGAATTCTATTGGCCTGGTATCGAAGGGAGTTATTACTTCAAGTTTTCGCTACCCTATATGCATCGAAAAGATTCTAACGTGAAAAAGATTAAAGTGTATACAAACGATGAGTATCGAGGGGAGTTGGAAAAGATAGAAGACATCGGTAATTTAGCCGTAGAGACTTTTGCGGTTAAAGCTCCAATCATTTACTTTAAAGCATTCACCCGAAGTATAATCAAAGGTGTAGTGGCTGAAAAAGCAAAAGAGGAGATGAAGAAGAAAAATGAAGGGTTTGCCGGAATGTTACTCGGCTTAGCTGCTGATATAGCGGTCGATATCTCTGAGAATGCCGATTTAAGAACTTCTCGCTTCCTCCCTAATGAGGTTTATGTGGGTGAAGTTGAGTTAGATAGTGGTGTATACAACATACGTATTGACTATCTTGACAGCTATGGAAGGCTGATTCATAGTCACCGCAAAGAGGGTTATGAAGTGAAAAATAACCCTATGAATATGATTAACAGCTATTACCCCAACTAATTGTTTAGGAGGTGTTATGAAAAAGAGTCTGCTCTTTCTAATTGTACTATGCTTTGCCCTATCCGTGCAGACTAATCTGTCGGCCAAAAGAATTAAAGCTTCTAAAGACCCTGAATGGGTCACTAACCCCTACTCGAAATACTCCGAAGATAGATTTCTGGTAGCTATCGGAGAGGGCGATAATAGAGGGGCTGCAGAGGCTAAAGCAGCAGCTAATCTGGCTAAAATATTTGAAACTGAAGTGACCTCCGAAGAGGTATACGTCGAACGGTATCAAGAAATAGTCAAAGGGAGCTCTACCACCCATTCAGAATTTTCTGATCTAAGTCAGGATGTCTCTATTACTACCAATCAGACTCTATACAACGTCCAATATGCCGAAAACTATACCAATAAGTTAGGACGCACCTTTGTGCTTGCATACATCGATAGACTTAAGACAGGAAACATCTACACGCAAAAAATAGAGCAGAATGCTGAAAGAATAAACGCCTTTATCAAAAGCTCTGAGAATACAGACAACTACCTAAAAAAATATGCCTACCTTAATGCTGCTCTACTTATCGCTTCCGTCAACAAGCCCATTATCGAGCAAGTGCAGATCATATCAATCGCCCACCACAATAGCTTAGTCTTAAATTACAACTACAACGATCTTTTTATGCTCACTAAAGAAGTGGCCCAAAAAGTACATTTCAGCCTCTCAATAAGCAACGATGACGAAAACAGGCTTTGCTCAATTATCAGTGATATTATCACAGGCTATGGATTCGTTGTTAGCGATAAAGGTGATTTAAAAATAGTCGGCGATGTTGATATTGAATCTGTTGATCTAAAAAGACGTGAAAAATTTGTCCGCTGGAATCTTAACCTTAACTTAGAAAGTAACGACGGAGTTACCCTTATCACCCACTCCCAACGTGGTAGAGAGGGTCATCTTAATTACCCAGAAGCTGTATCCAGAGCGTATAGAGCCATAGAAAGTGAGATCCGCCTGGAGTTCAATAAGAAGCTAATGAAGTATTTTGATAACCTTACCAAATAAAAGGGATCGTCAGATGAAATCATACAGAAAAGAATTGTGGTTTGAAACTACAGCCCGCAGAGAATTAATTAACATCACCCCTGACATCAATAGAGTACTACAAGAAAGTGGGATAAAAGAGGGGCTCTTGCTCTGCAACGCAATGCATATCACCTCCAGTGTATTTATCAATGACGATGAGTCGGGCTTACATAAAGATTTTGAGATCTGGTTGGAAAAACTCGCACCTGAAAAGCCACACTCTCAGTATTTCCATAACGGTTATGAAGATAATGCTGATGCACATTTAAAACGCTCCATTATGGGTAGAGAAGTCGTAGTGGCTATAACGAATGGACAGTTAGACTTCGGTCAGTGGGAACAGATATTTTATGGAGAGTTCGACGGTAAACGGCGCAAACGTGTTTTAGTTAAGATCATCGGTGAATAGTAAACAGTCTAAAATCAACTGAGATTAGCAGCAGTTAATGAGAGCGAAATTGCAAAGCAAAAAGTAACATCATTTCCTTTTCATCTACCGAACATGTAAGGAGTAATACCGTAGCCGGCCCATACCCGCCTACGGTATTCTTCCTTACTTACTCCTTAGTTCTGCTATACTGTGCAATACTTTACGTAATTTAATAGATTGTTGAAAGAAAAAGCTACTCCGCTCTCATTCCAAATCTAAAAGACTATGCAAAAAGGGATGGCTAAATACCCTACAACCAAATTCACCATTTTTTTGCGACAAAGCCATTAAGAACGTCATTGTGATCAAATAGGCTGGATTATTTTATGATGTATCGTCCAACAAGATCGAAATATAAACTTGACAAGTTTCGTTTTTCGCTTATATAATGGTTGAGGTGATGTGATTTATTGGTACCTCAGTTAACATAACTACATATGCGGAGGATCATATGAAAACAAAATACTTTGTTGTACTGTTACTTATACTCATAGTTTCCGCTACTTTGCTGGCGGATACTGACTATGTTAAAGCACGGTCTATGCAGATCGAACGAATCAAAGAGAGAGCACATAAAGCTCAATCGTTGTTTTTAAATTCAAAAGTGTTACCAACACGCGATCTTAAAGTCACAGAGATGACCAGAGAATGGTGGTGGTACGCTGATAACGAGTGGATAACAGCCGACACTAAAATTTATGATTACGACTATAAAGGGCGTGTGTCTGGTATAACTGAACAATTTTGGAATTATGATGAGAGCGAGTGGACTGATTACAGCTTCAAAACTGTTATAACTTATCTTGATAATGGGGAGCTTGGTGTGATAACCACCAGGTTTATCTCCAGTCTGTTTGAAATCGATATGAGCCGTGTTTCTCATCAATATAACGACAAAAACCAACTTACAGAATTAGAATTTGTAATGAACGTAGAAGAGAATGAAGATTTTGAGTGGGCTCCAATGCTGACCATAACTGTATATTATGGAGATGATGATCGAATCGATTATCTTGATTTTATGGAATATTATAACGATGAAGAGTATCGTAATGGCTATGGTATTGCACGTAATTTCATTTATTACGATGAACGTGGACGTTACAATGAGGTACTGGTTGAATATGCAGACAACGGTGAGGATTTCGAAAAGGACTCTAAGGTTGAATATGTATACCACCCTTCTGATACTTGGACCTATCCCGACGTTCAAAAATGGCTCAATAATATAGGGTACAGCCTCATTCTCGAATTTGCTAACTCAATAGAGAACGATGCAAAGTTTCTTACCGAAACTTTTTATGGTTGGTATGATGACGAGTATTATCCTGAAGATCGTACCTCTTATGAATACGAAGATGATAAGTTAACGCTCGCTTATTATGAATGGTGGGATTGGGATAACGAAGATTGGGAATGTGAAAATAGAGGTTCCTACTTGTATAATGCAAATGGACTTCTGGAAATGTACCTTGAACAATTCTACTCTAATCATGAAGAAGATTGGGTCAACTTTGAAAGATACGTTTTGACTTATGACGATATTAGCTCTGCTGATGAGCATACTATTGCATCACCAATAACTAAAGCTGTGAACTATCCGAACCCGTTTAACCCTGAAACTACTATCAGCTTTAACTTACCAAAAGATCAATTTGTCGAAGTTGCCGTTTACAACTCCAAAGGGCAGCTCATCGACAAAATAATTAGTGAAGATAGAAGCTCAGGACATAACAGCGTAGTCTGGAACGGAACAGACTCCGCTAACAAACCGATGCCTTCCGGACTCTATTTCTATCGTATTACAGGTGAAAACCTTTCAATGAAAGGTAAAATGCTAATGCTTAAATAGATTAGATTTACAAAGAGGGGGGCAATTCCTCCCCTCTTTTTCTTTATGTCACCCCTCGTAATTTATCGGCGTAACGTCGATCCCCCCTACTTACCAATGACTAAACTTAAAATGCATATAAAACTGGAGGTTTTATGAAAATTAAACACATTCTTGTGTTGTCACTCATACTTATTGTCTCAGTCACTTTGCTGGCTGATGTTCACAAATCAGAAGCTAAGTCTGCCCTATCAAGACATCTGAAAGAACGTATGCTAACAAATAGCCTAAACTTTAGCCCCTCTTCGCGGCTAACAGTAGATTATAGAATTACAGAACTATTGGATCAGCTTGCTGAGCAATTTGAGACTGATACTTGGATTAACAATAAATTCAGAGGTTATGTTTTTGATGAGAACAACTTCGTTGTTGAAATCATAGAGAAAAGATATAATGTCGAAGAAAATGATTGGGATGATAACTCTGCTGCTATAAGTATCAGCCGTAATGAGATAGGGTTGGTAACCAATGTTATGTTTGCCGAAGTGGCTAAGGATGGTACCGAAACGCTATTAGGAAGACTGAACCAAGAGTATAACGAAAATGACCAAGTTATTCTTATTTTCGTTGAAATATTTGACGACGAAATAGATGATTGGTCACCCTTAATGGAAGTTGAATTTGGTTATGGTGAGGATAATCGTTGCGAATACTTGCAGATAACTCAATGTTCTGAAGAAGGTATCGATTATGTCTTGAAAAATAGCCTCTTTTATGATGAACAGGGACGCTTAGATGAGGCAGTTGCAGAGTTTGGACTGGATGCTGACACTTTACTCCTTAATAGCAAGAGTGTTAATGAATACGACGACTCTGATACATCCACTTATGAAAAGATGCAAAATATCTTAAATAACTTTGGGTTAGACAATGTGTTTGAACTTGGTAGCAGATTTGACGATAGGACGGCTTATCTCTCTGAAAAAGCGTACAACTGGGACGGAGAGGAGTATATACTCAATAGAGTTACCAGGTACGAATATGAAAATCAACGCCTCATTTACGTTTACCATGACGAATTTGAGTATCAAGCAAGAGATTTTGTTACCAACAATAGAGAATTTTACGTCCATGATGATAAAGGGCTAATGACTGAAGAACACCAGCAGTTTTATGATTACAATCTTGAGAAATGGCGTACTTATTCCAGAAAAGTGGCAACTTACGAAGAGTATGTTTCAGCTGATGAAGTTACAGTTATACCTGTAAAAGCCTCGGTAAAGAACTATCCAAACCCATTCAACCCTGAGACCACTATCAGCTTCAACCTACCACAAGATCAATTCGTTGAAGTTGCCGTTTACAACACTAAAGGACAGCTTGTTACTAAACTCATTAGTGAAAATAGAAGCTCAGGGCTTAACAGTGTAATCTGGTACGGAACAGACTCCGCTAACAAACCGATGCCCTCCGGGCTCTACTTCTATCGTATTACAGGTAAAAACCTTTCAATGAAAGGCAAAATGCTAATGCTTAAATAAAAGAGCTTAACAAGGGGGCATTTAACACGCCCCCTTTTCTTATTAATTACTCCGTTTTATTAGCAACTATAATTTTTATTGACATTTTTTTAACAACTATTAGAAATTGTCTCAAGGAAACAGAGGACACAAGAAAACAAAATACTATGGAGGGTGGTATGAAAACAAAGCAAATCATTTTGCTCGCGTTAATACTTGTAGTGTCAACAGTTATGTTGGCCGATGTTAACTTTTTTGAGGGTGGATTTTCAATATTAAAACAACTTAATGAGAATATGAGGGCTGGTAATCAGAGCTACGCTTCTGCGTCCCGCTCAACAGACTCAATGAAAATTACTGAAATCCTGACTCAAAAAGCTGATCTCGAAAAAGACGATGAACTAAAAGCTAACAACTTAACCACTTATGACTACGATGATAATGGGCTACTCATTAGAGCAACTCGTAAATGGTTTGACGGTAAAACAGATGAATGGAGCAATGAGTATTGGATTGTAGACATTACCCGTAATGAAGAGGGCTTGATAACAAACACTTACAGCTATACTGTAGACAGCGATGGTAGAGAAAACCCTGGAATAAGTGCTTCACAAGAATACAATGATGAAGGACATGCTGTTTTCTTTATCATCAAGTACTACGATAATAACTACTGGCGAAACTTCATAGAGGGTAGTCTAAAGTATAATTCAAAAAATCAATGTACAAGATTTGACCTTATAGAGTTTAAAGATAGCTTTGAGCAAGGTATAGTGTCTTACCTCTATTCGTATACTGAAGAGGGAAAAGTTGATCATACACTTATGGCGACAGGATATGATTACGAAATCCTGTATGAAACAGGATATACAACAAAGACTGTATACACGTATATAAACGAAGATACCTCTTCATACGAATGTGTACAGAACTACTTTGACAGCTATATGCTAAACATTACCATTCCCTACCATGGTTTCGCTAACTGGTATAAACCTGCTCCACTATACAAATATAATGCAGTTTACAACATTTATGGAGATCAAAACCAATACATAAGCTCTGAAAGCTTTGATTACACAGATCAAAAACTGACCTATATCAATTACGACTCTGCTGGAGCTTCTGTAGTAAAACGTGACTTCTACGTGTACAACAATGAAGGGATGATTACCGAAATACAAAAACAAGTCTATGATAATGACTTACAAGAGTGGCGCACATATTTAAGAAATGTAGCAACTTATGATGAATATTCATCGGCTGACGAATTTACAGCTATGCCTGCAAAAGCCTCAGCAAAGAACTATCCCAACCCGTTCAACCCAGAGACTATTATCAGCTTCAATCTACCACAAGATCAGTTCGTTGAAGTTGCCGTTTACAACTCGAAGGGGCAGCTCGTTGACACAATCATAAATGAAAATAGAAGCTCAGGACTTAACAGCGTAGTTTGGAACGGAACCGATTCTAATAACAGATCAATGCCCTCGGGGTTATACTTCTATCGTATTTCAGGTAAGACTCTTACTTTGAAAGGTAAGATGCTAATGCTTAAATAAGAGAGTAAAATATAAAATAAACTAAAGGGCGTCTTGTAGACGCCCTTTTTTATTTCCTTGCCCTCTCTCAAGAAGAGGAGCATAATTAAAGTACGAAGTAGCTTGTAATGCCGGACATAAAATGGTTAAATGACTGTATTGGGGTGCAAGCCTTACTCAGCCTGCACCCCACTCTTTAATACTTATCTCAAGATCAGCGGATAGTTCTAACCAAGCGGAGACCTAACGAATAATTTGTTTTGTCTTTTTTAGAACTCGCCCTTTTTGTAATTCCACAAGTTGGAGCAGCGTTATGATAAGCACCGCCACGAAGGACAGCCTCGTCACCTGTCTCTGCCCCTTTCGGGTTTTTAGAAGGGCTATATTTGTAGTATTCTTTGTCGTAAATATCCCAGCACCATTCCCAAACGTTACCAGACATATCATAAATACCGAGAGCATTTGGCTTCTTTTCGGCAATCTCATGCAAAACTGGAAGTTGTGATCCTGAATTATCTTTATACCAGCCAACTTCATCAAGAACGTCACTACCCGAATATCTATACCCACTCTGGTTTATTCCGCCACCGGCCGCGTATTCCCACTCAGCTTCTGTTGGGAGACGATAACCATTAACCAACCAATTACATTCGACAATACCATCCTCCCAGTCATCTGGATTTGTATCACCGTTAATACTGTAAGCAGGTGTTAAGTTTTCCTTTATACTTCTCTTGTTACAATAGTCTATTGCTTCATACCAGGTCAGTCCAAATATGGGTAAGTTCATATTTCTTTCATTCGAAGGCCACCAAGGTACATACTCCATAAGATCTTTCCATTGATTAATTGTTACCGTTGCTTTAGCCATATAAAAGTTGCTCACTTCGACATTATGCATAGGCATCTCTACCTCACTCCCGGTATTGCTTCCCATTCTAAAGGTCCCCCCTTTCACAAAGACAAACTCGTCAATAAGATAGACTTCGGAAACAACATAGCTACTTTTCCATCCAGGTATCATTCCCTTAACCTTTATCCTTGTATCTGATTCGATAAGGAATGGTCCTGTATATACTGTAGAGCTTTCAGTTGGTTCACTCTGATCAGTTGTATAGAGGTAAGAAGCACTCTCATTCTCACCTGTAATACTCAATAAAATTGGCGTATCGTAGGCTCCCGTTTTTGCGCTAAGTACAGGGTCGGTAACTTGCAGAGTATAAGTTCCTTTTGTCACGTCACTACTCTTTATCCCCTCTTTAACAGCAATAGCTTTGAGAACTATTTTCTCGTCAATAAGTACTGGTTTGGTATAAACAGGTGACTTTTCACTCGGTGACTCACCGTTTGTTGTATAATGTATCGTCGCGCCTGGGGTACTGCTTGAAATAGTTACTGTTTGCGAGTCGAAATACAGCCCCCCAATTGGGTCAAAGCGTGGTCTATGCACTCTTTCATATTTCACTTTATATTTACCCGAAGCGACCTCACTATTTTTCCATCCACTTTTATAAGCAACTGCTTTCAAATTCAGTGATGGATGTGCTGGAATAGGTTCTAAGTAGTGTTTTGACGTATCATCCGGCATAGTACCATCAGTTGTATAGTAAATTTTTACATCTATAGTCTCGCATAGGATACTCACTGCGTCCAAGTATTCATAATCCCCTTGAGGCGGATCGAAAATTGGGGTACTTACGTAAAAAGTGTATTCTGCACTGGCAGTAACACTCTCTTTCCAGCCAGCCTTAAACGCTTTTGCTTTAATCACCGTATTGGAGTCTACTTCGATAGGCTCAAAATATCTCAATGATTCTTCTGTTGGCTCTGTTCCGTCAACGGTGTAGTGAATACTTACCCCTTCCGTTGAACAAGTTATTTCTACTTGTTGCACCTCAGAATACTCTCCCTCTCCCGGACTAAACTGAGGAGCAGCCAATCTATCAAAAGATATTTCATAGTTTGCTACACCTGTTTTGCTTGATGGCCATTCTTTGTGAAACGCTTTGGCCTTAACAACCGTATCTTCGTTAATCTCGATCGGTTTAGTATACTGTTCACTCTCTTCATTCGGTTCACTACCATCAAGTGTATAATAAATAGTGGATAACTCAGTTATACACTCGATACTAACCACTTGTACTTTGTTGTAAATACCCGCCGCAGGGGTAAAAGTTGGTTCAGCAACTACAAAATTATATTCTCCCTCTGCTGTTTCACTATCAAGCCAACTCTTCTTAAAAGCCTTAGCTTTCAAAAGAATATCATTAGTAATCGGTACCGGATATGTATAATAATTAGAAGCCTTTGTTGGCTCACTACCATCAACTGTGTAATAGATCTCCGCCCCGTCAGTATTACAAGAAATTGAGACATTTAGAATATTGTAGTGCTCACCCGGCTCCGGATTAAAAATAGGGGCTCCAACCTGAAGTAATTCAATTTCATAATTTGCTGATATAGAGGCACTATCCTTCCAACCCTTTTTGTAAGCTTTCGACTTTAAAGTAGTTGTAGTACTAATTTCAATAGGTTCTGAATATCTAATAGCGCTTTTTGAAGGCTCACTGCCATCTGTAGTGTAATAAATACTCGCCCCGTCAGTATTACACTCAATAACAACGTATTGATGACCCGAATACGTGCCCCCCTCTGGGTTAAACGATAGTTTTAATTGCTTTTTAACAGGTTTACTTATTATGCGATCAATACAACCAGTTAGTAAAATCGACAGCACAAGCAGAACTAAAATCATCCTAATCCTCATTGTTCCCTCCTAAATAATTCTTACCTTAATTCATATGATTTACACATAAGCATAGTTCATAGCTGCAAACAACTCAACCTGATTGATAACTATGCAATTATCGTTCCAAACTGTTTTTTTAAAGGGATATCACAAATGATACCCCTACAAATAACCGTAACTATGTGAACTCCAATAATTTATTGGTTTATTTTGTAGGGGGCCGGGCTTGCTCGCCCCGCAATCAACAAAAAGTCGATTAAAAAAACCATAAGGGGCGATTTAACCCGCCCCTTACACACAATTACATCTACCCTTATTTTATCACTGTACATCTGCCAGCGTCGACTATGACATCGTCTACCGACAACTGATACATATATAGCCCACTACCAACCAAACGCTCCTGCTCATCCTTGCCGTTCCAAAAGATACTATACTCACCTTTGGATAGTTCGGCGTTGATCAGTCGCTTTACAAACTGCCCTTTGACGTTATAAATGTCGATTATAGCCTGACTACTCTTCGGTAGTTGAAAGCTTATCGTCGTACCTGGCATTGACCGCTCTGCACTATTTGTGTTTTCATTCAGAGAGATTGGATTTGGATAGTTGTAGAGCTTATAGTCGAAAGCATCTATCTTAGGCAATGTCTCTCCGCCAACACCTGTTACCCCTTGATACTCATAAGCACCAATATCAATCATACCATTAACAATGCGAGGATTACCCGCTAAGTCAAACTCAGGAAACTCAAAATCAGGTATATCAAGTGTCCCCTTATTTATAGCTGGCGAATCAGGCTTTAATGAGTAAGGATAATTAGGGTTGAAGCTCAAAAACCATTCAGGATTTTGATCAATATTTGTATCGTCCCAATCAACTTCAACAGAATTTAATGGAAATTGAATTCCTTCTTTACCCCCCTCAATCAAACAATTTCTGAAAGAAACCTTTGCCGCGTTAACGTCATCGTAATTCCAAACAGCAACATTGTTGGGCCTATTACCATATACAATCGAATTAATCACCTCTACTTCAACTTGAGGTGAAACAACAAGGGATAAATCACCCCCTTTCTCGCTCTCAGAAAAATTATTACCAATCGTTGAATTAATCATCCTTATTTTACCATTTTTAGTTAGAATTCCAACCATAGCCCAGCGTTCTTTAATCCACATAGGATCAATGTTCCCTAAATGACAATCTGTTACCTCCAAGTTAATAATGGTTGCATCTAAAAACTTATCCTTTAGGTGTTCTATCGATAACAAACCAAATCCCCCTCCGTATCCTCCCCAATAATCAGGAATAAAGGGCCCTGGCCTTTGGTTTCTTATACTGACGTTCTCAGCATAAAGACTTGGAGCAAATCTACCTATTGATCCGCCAATAGAAATTCCACTATCGCCTCTATTGTTTTCCATCTTG
>Ga0265293_10001734_pt1 | contig 46338 bp, 66 predicted proteins | sample Munlanlewell138R_FD_192505 | JGI IMG/M metagenome (GOLD analysis project Ga0265293, IMG submission 192505) | Leachate microbial communities from a municipal landfill in Southern Ontario, Canada - Leachate well 138R | ecosystem: Engineered > Solid waste > Landfill > Unclassified | place: Canada... | reverse complement strand
CACCGGCCCGTGACAGAGGACCATATGGACACCCAGATAATACTTGTAACCAACAGTGACCTTTTTACTTGATCCGCCCACGGGCCACCTCCACTACGGCTTGCGCCATTGCGTCCCCCGTCGCCAGTAGAGTCTCCGCGGGGATACCCTCCTGAAGGAACTTACCATAGTCCAAATCGTGGAGGCGGAACCACTCCCGAACCCCCCGCGAACAGTAATGGAGGGCGCGCATATCCTTCTGGATCACGATCAGTTGCTTGTTGTCCGTCATTTCTTGCCGCCCTTCTTCTTGATGGCGACGGTCCGCAGGTCGCCGTACCACACCACGTTGGAACTCTTGATGTCCCGGGTTCCGAACACCACGGGTATTTCCCGGCCCTCCTCCGCCGTAGGCAGCTGAAGGTCCTCGAAAGCCGCGGGCTTCTGATTCTGGGGCTTGGGCGTCAGGGCGTAGGAAACAACCAACGCCGCCACGAACACCGCTACATACCACCAAACCATGTCTAGCCCTCCTCAGACAATGGAACTTCCGCCAAATGGATTCTTGCCGGGAATCCAGGGGAAGCCGCCATAGTTGTCCAGGTTGTTAAACCTGTTGATACAATGATCCCGCGTCCGGGCGCAGCCCGGGTACAGGCCGACCTGAGTCACCCCGGGCTCGCCGTCCTCCTCCAACCGCTCCAGGCGGCGGGATAGCGTCAGGGTGTCCCCGGCGTGGCTTAGGACGTAGCGCGCCGCGCCGTCAGGAGCCCGGACCATTCCGCCGGTGAAGTAGCCCGCCGCGTAGTTCGCCGCGTCCGGCACCACGATAGTCCGATCCACCAACGAAGTATAGACCGCATCCACCCGGAACGATTCTTTGTCCAGGCCGCAACCGGAGCCGTACAGAGTATGACGGCAATTGCGCTGGTAGCGGGCGCGAAGGCCCGGGCGGCGCAGCGAGGTGAACACTGATTCGCACTCCAGGCTCATCTCATCGCCGTCCATCTTGTCGGAGGAGACGCGCCCGCGCCAGAACACGGCGACTCCCCCGGGTTCGATCTGGAACACGGTGACGGTCGTGATCGCATCGCCCACGTATTTCAGGAACTCCTGGGCCAGGTCGCAGTCCCGACCGAACTGGATGGACAAGTCCGCGCGCATGCTATCGTCGCTGGATTCCGGGGAACTCCGACCAATCGGGATAGCCTTGTACGTCTCCCCGTTGTAGGTCAAGTCCCGGTCCGCGCTGGTGAAGGCCCAGACGGATTGACGGAAGGGTACGATCATTCGGGTCACGGCGTTCATGAGCCCGGAGGCGTCGCCGTCCGTGACCACGGGCACGCCGTCGCCCGGCGTGTTGTCGATTCGAGCGGTCTGGGAGGTATCGCCCAGGGCGATGTTGATGCCGTAGATGCTGACCGCGGTGCCCTGCTGGTGATTCCGGGGGCCGGTCGAAGCGTTGATCATCGAACCGCAGGACACCAGCGCGTTGTCCACGGAGTTCGCGGGCTCCGGCAAACCGTCCGTGATGAAGAACAGGAGATTCTGGGCGGGCTTGTCCACCGGGAAGAAGGCCAAGCCCGGGGTCAACCCTGCCTCGAAGTTCGTGCCGCCGCTCGCCGTCCGCGCGTCCACCCAGTCCTTCAGGTCCAGGATGTCCTGGGCGTCGATGGAGTTGCGGGTGATCACGCTGGTGCCGTTCGCCCAAGCATTCAAGCGAAGGTTGATGGGGTAGTCCACGCCCTCCGCGAGGGCTCCGATGTAGTCCAGGGTCCCTTTCAGCGCGATCTTGGCGATGTCCAGCCGGGTCGTGGTCTCCTCCGGGTCCACGAACTCGTTCATGGACCCGGACGTGTCGAAGGACAGCATGATGTTGGCCTCCGACAGGATGCCCTGCGTGAATCGGAACAGTTCCGGGACTTCTTCGATCATGTTCTCAACTCCAGTATATTCATTTCACAAGTACATACAGCGCCTCCGCGGTGTTCCAGGTCCACCCGGTCCGTGTCCAGTCGCTTCAACCCCAAAAAGGATACCCGCAAAACACCCCCGGAGTCAACAGAAGGCAGCGGCGTGTCCAGCTCCGCAGTGACGATAGACCCCGTGAGGATCGGTTCGACCAGCTTGCGGGCGTACCAGGTCCCGTCCGCGGCCTGTATGGCGATATGTTCCGGGCGGGCGGCCATCGCCATGAAGCCGTCATCGCGGAACATCACGTGGGTCGTGATTGGTCCGATCATATCCAGCCACAGGTCCGGCTCGCCGGAGGGAATCCAGAACGGACGAAGGCGACCGGCGCGGCGGTGGAGCCAGCGGCGGAAGGCCCAAAGCTCCGCCGCGCCGCGGAGGATGACGCGCAGGGGTCGAACCGACTTGGGCCGAAGCCATCGGTGGAATTGCCCAACAAGGCCCGCGTCATAGTCCAGCAGCTCGATGTGGCTGTTGGTCTTTTCGTTGACCGACATTCCGCCCATCAAGTTGTCCCAGGTCACCAGGTCATAGCCCTCGAACGTCTGGATGCCGGTCGGATCGGGGAGGCGCACGTTGTCCACCACGTCAAAGGCCAGCTCCAGGTCGGAGCGGTAGCCGTTCAGGCTTCGTTCCGGCGTCGCGCCCAGGCGAGCGATCCGCAGCGGGGCCACCCACGCATAGCGCATCGTCAGGCCGACCTGCTCCGTGATCTCAATCTGGGTCGGCGTAAGGCTCAGAATCTGGCGCACCCGCCATTTCTCCGGGTCCTCCCATAGGATGACCCAGCCCCCGACCCGAAAGTCACGGGAAGTGGTGTCTGCGGCAATCGTAGTGGCTCCGAAGGAAACCGCGCCGACCCGCTGAAGCTCCGCCCACACGGGAACGCCCCAGTGATCGGCGTTTCGGGCACCGTATATGAGGTGTTGGGCGAGGGGCTGGAACTCCGGCTGGACCGGGCACGCCAGCTCGAAGGACTGGCGCGGAGCGTGTCGAATCTCCTGCCGGAACTCACTGCCGTCCCAGGAGGTGATCAGGTCCGTTTTCCAGGCCAGCGTTTCCTTCATCGGGGCCTCCGGTTGGAACGGGAGGACCGCCACGGGGCCGATGCCTTCGAGGTCAATCATCATGTCGTCACCGTAGTCCAATGGAGTTGCGGTTGCGGCGGATCACGTTCACCAGCACGCGCTCGCCCTCCGGGGTGGTCAGGTAGTCCTGGAGCAGGGCCGGGTCCAGCACGTTGATCACGTTTGTACCGCCGCCCTCGCCCCCGCCCTCGCCGCGGCGGGCGGCTTCGCGCTCGCGGTCGCGCTCCTGCTGAGGCGTGCTGATCGACACCTTCTCACCCGGGGTCGCGCGGAAGGCAACCAGCTGGGAGTCGGTCCCGCCGGTCCCGCCGACCTCGAAGTTGCCGCCGAAGGCGTAGCCGTTCGTGTTCGCCGCGAGAATCTGTGCGACGTTGGCCGCAGCGGCCACGCCTACTGCTGCCGCGAGGGCGTAGTTGGCCGGAGGCGGAGCGGAGGCCAGGGCCTTCTGTACCGCCAGCACGCCGTCAATCGTCGCCTGGGTCACCGCCGCGGCCTTGCCGATGGCGGCCAATTCGCGGTTCTCCGACCGGGCGAGCACGGACAAGTTGCCGAAGAACGCCTGAGCCGTCGCCAACCGTTGAGCGTTCGTCTCCGCCTGAGCGCGGGCCTTCAGTTGTTGGGCGGTCTGCTCGCTGATCAGATCGGCTTGTCGCAGTTCGTCAATCCGCGCGTACATCTGCTCAGTCGCGGTGATCTGGGCTTGTTGAGCCTCAATCGTCCCCGCCAACAGGTCGCTGTTCTGCTGTACCAGGAAGGCGTTGGCTTGCTCCCGGGTGATCGCCCCGGAAGCGGTGAGCTCATTGATCGCCTGTAGCTGGGAGGTGAAGTCACGCTGCTGGCCGATGATCGCGTCATAGACCGACTGGCGAGCCTGAGCCGCCCTGGTCTCCTCCTGGATCAGGCGGAGGCGTTCGCGCAGCTGCTCCAGCTCCTCCGCCCCCAGGATGACGCCTTGATTCATGAGGTCCAGCTCAATAGCCTTCAGCTGGGTCTCAATCTCCCGGGCGTCCGACAGCATGCCCAACAAGCGGCGTTCTTCGTCCAACTCGCGGTTCACGGCTCCCATCGGGTCCAAGGCGTCCTTCAGCTTCTGGGCCTCCTTCGCCGCGTTCGGGTCCACTACGTTCCGCGGCGAACCGGAGCCGGTCAAGTCCACCTCGCCGGTCTGCTGATTGCGCATGCGCTCCGCGCCGATCTCCTGGGCGCGCTTGATCCGATCCTCCAGGAAGTCCTGGGCGAAGGTCGTGGACTCGAAGCCGTCCATGAAGGCTTTGCCCACGTTCTTGCCCAGCTCCGCCGCGGCCCCCGCGTTCTCGTTGGTCAACTTGAAGTCAACCGCCGCAATCTGGCCCAGGCCAACGAACTCCGTGACGGTGCTGAGCAAGCGCCCGGCCCCGTTCACAAAGTCGCCAATCTTGCCCAGGAGGACGTTCAGCGCCCGGGTCATCAGGTCGCCCAGGACCGCCGGGAGGGACTTGAACAGCTCAATCACGGCCATGATCGCTCCGCGCCAGGCCCCGTAGTAACTGTCAACGGCCTTGGCCACGAAGCGAAGGATGCCGACCAGGCTGATATCGACCTCACCCACCCAGTCCTTGATCAAGTCCACCAGCGGACCGAAGGTGTCCTTGGCCCACTGCCAGATCGCGCCGAACACGGCCCCGACCGTCTCCCCGAAGGCGCGCATGAGGTCGCCCAGGGTCGTCACTTCGTCCGACCCCAGCTTGATCTGATCGCGGAACAAGGTCAAGGCGGTAATGACGGACGTGAGGACCACCAACAGGAAGCCGATGGGGTTGGCTGCGATAACCGCGTTCAAAGCCACCACAGCCTTCGTGGCCATGTTGATCGCGGAGGACGTGCCGCCGATCAGGGCGAGGCCCGCGGCGGCGGACACGGCCAGCTTCGCAATCGTGTCCAGGTTGTTCGCCATGAACATCAGCGCCTTGGACAGGGCTGCGCTCACGCCGGTGGCTTGGTCGAAGCCGCCGACAAGGTCGATCAGGTTGTTGCGGAGAATCTGGAAGGACTGGCTCACGGTCGGGACCGACTTGCCGAACCGCTCCTCAAGTTCCTCGCGGGCGTTCTTGAAGGCGTTCAGCACGATGTCGGCGGTGATCTTGCCGTCCGCGCCCAAGGCCCGGAGTTGTCCCCGGGTCACGCCAAGCTCCTTGGCGATCACGTCCGCCACGATGGGCGTTTGCTCCAGAACGCTGTTCAGCTCCTCGCCCCGGAGCGCGCCCGCGGCGAGGCCCTGGGACAGCTGGATCATCGCCGCCTGGGCTTCCGTAGCGGAGGCCCCGGACAAGGCCACCGCCTGGTTGAGGGACCGGGTGAAGTCGATCAGTTCCTGCGAGGACACGCCCAGGTCCTTGGCCGCTCCGGCGGTTCGGGCGTACAGCTCAATGGTCCCCTCGAACGATTGGCGGGTGCTGTTCGCAACGCCCAGCAGCTCGCGGTAAACCGCCGTGAGGTTCTGGGCCTCCAGGCCCGTCGCTCGCAGTCGGTTCGTCAGGTTCGTGTAGGTGTCCATCAAGCCCAGAAGCTCCCGGGTGGACACGTAGGCGGCGAGCCCCTTCAGGGCGTTCTTGAGGAAGTCCACCCCGCCCGCAGACTTGCGCGCGCTGCCGCCGATGTCCTCCAGATTGCGCTTAACAACCCGGGAACCTCGCTCAGTGATGACTATGTCAATGCGTTCTTCAGCCACCTTCAACCTCCCGGATCGCCGTCAACTATGCGACCAAAATACACAACCTGAAGCGCCTCCATGACCGCCTGCTCCACGAAGTTCGCGGGGGCTTGGTCCGACCAACCGTCATTGAGGCGCTGGATGTAGGGCAGGTTGTTGGTTATGTGAATCTCCTGACCGCCCTTGTAGTTCTTGATCACGGCTTCGGCCTGATCCAGGGCGGCTTGAGTGTTGGCGGCCTCCGTATCGCCCAAGGACCCGGGCACGTAGGCGTCAATGACCGTATCCGGCGCGGAGCCAATCTGGGCGATCCAGTTGGATCGGGCTCGCCCGGTATCGACCGGGGTGCCCGTGACCACGGCTTGGTCCGCGGCCAGGGCGACTCGACGGGTGAGCGCGTCCGCACCCTCCGCGACCTTCTGGCCGCGGAGGGCGATGCGTCTGCTGAACTCACTTAGACTTGGCACGATTCCGGCTCCACTCAAGGTATTTCTGATCAAGCCGCTGGACGAACCAAACGAAGTCATCCAACTGCTCGCCTTCGATACCGTGGATCATTCCGTACTCCAGAATGCTCAGCATCGGTATCGGCCCGAGGGTCATGCCGGTTTGCCTACATGACGTCAGGTCCAGGAAGCCGGTGTAAAACAGTTCAAGACCAAGGTTCAATTCCGGGGCGTTTTGTATAGAGTTCGGCAAGGGCATGCCGAACTTCATACATTGCTCTATAATCTTCCGTTCTACTGGTCCTTGCTCGAACCCGTAGCGGAGGACTTCCCAGAGTTTCCCAAGTCTTGCTCCGCCACCTCCTCGCGGAACAACGCCACGCTGCTGGCCTGCTCGCGGAGGTCCGCAAACAAGTCCGGCAGGTCCTCGAACAACTTCAGGACGTTGTCACGATTGAAGGGCAGGTCCTTGCCGTCCGCCCCCTTCACGTTCTCCCATCCCAGCACCACGGTATCCGCGAACACGTCCTTGTACAGACGGTCGGCGGTCGCGTTGTCCAGCATGCCGGACTGGATGGCCTTGCGATAGGGCCGCGTGGCCTTTTCCAGCTGCTTGCTGAATGCTTTGTTACTGCCTCCGGCGCGGGCGATCTTGATGCGAATAGGCTTGCCGTCATCGTCGGTGCCGTATTCGATGAAGATGCCGTCCGTTTCCAGGTTCTGGTCGGTTTTGAACAGTTTGTACAGGCTCATTCTCGTTTTCTCCGTTAGGGGTTGAGCGGGGAGGGCCGAAACCCTCCCCGGGTGTCTTGATTATACGTCCGCCGCGTTCGGAAGGTAGGGGAATTCATTGAATAGCAAGGTATGACCCGTGCCGCCCTCCGCCGCGTCCATGGACAAGGGCAGCGTGATCGGCTGATCTTGTTCCACGTTCAGGCGTCCCTCGCCCAAGGCGATCAGGGGAACGTCCCAGACCATACCCGCGTTGTTCTTCACCAGGGCGAAGTCCAGCGTCACGTCCGCGTTGTTGCGCACGGCCTGGACCGCGGCGATGTCTGCGAAGTAAGCCGTGACGTTGCCGCCTACCTGGAACGTGCCCGCGCTCACGTCGAACGCGCCCAGCACCGCGATGGCCTTGTTGGGCTGGACGTTGTTGTTGATCGTCAGCGTCAGCTCCGTCAGGAAGGCGAACAGCGGGTTGGGGTTCGGATTCCCGGCGCTGATGACGTGCATCTTGATCCGGGAGAAGTCCGAACTGGTGTTGAACGCGGGGGACTCGATCAGGTCCGGGCGGGCTCCGGCCTTCGGACCCTCAACGCCCGGGCGCTGTTCGTTGTCCGTGGCGATGAAGCTCAGGTCCACCGTGACCTTGTCGGCCTGACGGACCTGGAGGCTCAGTTCACTGGCCACTGCGCCCACCAGGTACTCCGACATGGTGCCGTCCGCATCCTCGCCCAGGGTGCGCTCCAGCTGGTAGCTGCGGCGCTTGATCAGGTTCGCCTGGCGTTCGTTCTTCAGGACGTTGCCGAAGAACAAGCGGATGGTCTTGGCAGCGCCGGTCTCAGTGGCCATCGTCGCGCCGGTCTTGTCGAACTCGATGAAGTCCGCGCCGACCTGACGGACCCGGGCGAAACCGTTGTTGCCCGCCGTGGTGAAGCGGGTCGCCGCGGCGTCGCCGCCGATGAACACCCACTCGCCGGGGACCAGGCCGAAGGTCGTGAAGTCCAATGTGCCGCTCGCGCGGACCAGGCGGGGGTAGGACCCGGAGACGTTGATGTTGACCACGCCGGAGGCGAACTGATAGCCCACGGTCTGGAGTTTGGCCGCCGCGGTCGGGGTTTCGTCCACCAGGGTTTCGTTCACGGTCACGGCGGTCGCCGTCGAACCCGTCACCTGCTTCAGGCCGTTGTTCGCGGCCTGGTCGAAGCCGGAGGCGAAGATCAGGGAGCCCGTGCCGAAGATCGCCAGACCCGCGGCGGCTTCATATTCGCTGTCCGCCGCCACCACTCCGGTGAGGGGAACCGCCGCGCCGTTGGTCGGGGCCGTGGTCGCCTTCTCGCGGATGTCCGCGAAGAAGAAGCCCTGGAGCAGGCGGGTCAGGCCGTTCTGCGTCAGGTCCTGACCGAAGCCGCCGGAGGCGTCCAGGTCGGTGATCACGCCCTTTTTGCGCTGGCGCGAGGGGTTGATGGGGTTCCGGGCGATGGTGGTCACCTGACCGCCAAAGTCGTTGTAGCCGTTGGGCTCCAACGGATGCCAGACGGGCGCCAGCGGCAGCTCCTTCAGGCACTCCTCCTCCGCGTAGCGAAGGCCGGTGACGTTGGAATCAATCTTTTGGGAAGTACAAGCCATTTTGGGGCCTCCTGTAATTCAATCGGGTCACGGGTGGGCGTCAGCGTCGCTCGTCATATTGGAACTCCACCAGCACGTTCATCTGGTACCATCCCGCCGGGTCCAGGCCTATCTCCTGAATCCGGGCGTTTCGGAACCAAATGCCACTAGCCGTGCCGCGGCCCTCGTATGCATTACGCGCGATTGTAGCTAACTTTTCAGCAAGAGACAAGCCACCGCCGTCGATTGTGGGGGTGAAAACCTGAACCGTAACCAAGCCCGTGCGCGTGAATCGGCGGCTTCCCGCAGGGGCGAGGGTATGGACAGGGGTGTTCGAGTGGCGGACCGTAACCCGCGCCCAAGGGGCTCCGACCGGCGGAGGGGTCTGGGCGTCAACGCCTTGCCATTCGACCCGCGGCACCGCGCCGCCGTTGACGGCGGGCGTCTCCGCGTCCCAGCTTGCCTTGAACAGGCCCAGGATTTCATCGCGCGCGGTGTCGAAGGTCGGAAGGCTCATTGGCGCACCTGTATCTCATACATAATCTGTTGACCGTTCGGGGCCAGGGGCTTGACGTTGACAATCTTCCACGTCTCCGCTCCCCGGAGAATCACCCCCTCAACTTCCGGGGCGACCGTGAGGCCGTCCGCGGGCATAAACACGCGCTGATCGCCCATACGGACCAGCTCGCCGTCGATGTACTTCTGCTCATAGTCCAGGAACACGGCCTCAATCGGCTGATCCAGAGGTACGTTGGGGCCGGGTTTCCAAGGCTTGTCCGGGTCCGGGGCCGGAGTCCCGGAGAAGCCGCGGAGCGTGACCACCTGACCGTTCTTCTTGATCAGGCGCTTGGCGAGGGCGATGGCGTTGTCAAAGCGAGCCATATCACGCCCTCACCACGTTACCGCCGGATATGACCAGGCAGGCGCGCACCAGCTTCGAGTCCGCCGCCGGGTACTTGGGCATGACGAACACGGCCCCGCTCACGTAGGTGACGGACTCGCTGATGGGTCCGACCGTCTCCGACTTCGACTGGACCGGAGCCCCGGACGGGTCGCGGATCGGGTCCGGGAGCAGGTCCGCGGCGAGGGCGCGCAGGGCGTACTCCGCCGTGGCGTCCTTCACCTCGCGGGGAATCCCCGTCACGTACCGGCGCGAGCAATCCCGGGCGTCCGACCGGGGCCAGGCCGTGGTCTGGTTGCGTCCGTACAGGGGCTTGCCCACGAAGCGGAAGCGCCCATCCAGGTAATCGGTGGCCCGGACGATGCCTGTTTCAATCTGCTGGTCCGTCTGTCCGGCGTAGCTGTTGCCCCGGGCGTCGTGGTAGTCCTTGAACTCCTGGACGCTGATGTAGGCGTTGGCTCCGGGGACGGTTCCTTGGTCATTCTGAACGATCAGGGCCATGTTGCCTCCCAGAAGGGTTCATATTTGGACCGGCGGAGGTTGATCACGTTGCTCACGTGGCTGCGGTTGATGTCGAACCAGGACCGCCCGCCGTACCCGGGTTGAGGGGTCCGGGACTTCAGGCTGGTGTTCTCGACATGACCGAACCAGCGGGCCGGATCGCATCCGCGGGTATTGGAGCAAAGGCGGCGGTCCTGGAGGACGGAGCCCAAGCCCCCGTTGTAGCTCGACAGGACGAAGGCCCATTGGTCCTTGACCGTCGCGCCCGGGGCCGCGGCGACCCGCCGCCACAGGTCCAGATTCATTTCCACCACCGCGGTGAGTTGGTAGCCCGGGTCATAGCGGTTCGCCCAAGTCCAGGCGCGGAGCGAGTCGTGGGCGGCTCGCAGCTCCTCGAACTTGTTGAACCGGACCGTGCCGTTGGCGTTGTAGGCGACCGTGACCTGCCCGAAGCCGAAGCCGTACTCACGCGAGGTCCGAAGCTCCGCGCGCGGGTTCCAGCACCGCGAGTGGGTGAGGCTGATACACGATTCCTGTTCCACCAGACCCGCGAGGGTCCAGGGCTCCGGCGCGGCGGGCCAAACGGCGCGCTGCTTTTCGACCAGCACAGGCGCGTACACCTCCGCCCCGGACGGGACGAAGGTGCGAACGTCCTGGGCGAGGGCCGGACTCAGGGAGCCCAGGGCCCAGGCGCAGAGGGCGAGGAGGAGGTGGATCAGGCTTTTGCCCATAGCACCAACCCCAGGAAGATCGCGCAGACCACCAGGGCGACCGCGAGCACGACCAGCGCCGCCGCCGTCCGACCCTCGCGGGGGCCTTCCCGCGCCTCGCGTAGCCACGCGGACAGGTCCACCTGGGGGAATACCACACGGGTGATGATAACGGTGATTCCTGCCAGCGCGAAGCCAAAGGCTGTCCATTGAATGAGAGTCACGACCATGGCCACGTCGATGAAGAGCAGCGGAACCAGGCTCACCAGGACCAGAACCCAGGCCGTGAGGTCCAGGAACGGGGCGAGGCGCTTGGCCAGGCGGCTGCGGAAACTGTTGATGAGGTCTTTCACTGTTGATTCTCCGTGGTGTTACAAGTCTGTACTGCGGACCGCGCCCAAGCCTGAAGGGCCGTCAGTCTCCTGATGGCCCGGTCGCCGTCTCCGGCGATTCCCCAGAGAGCCGCAGCAGTCTCTGGCGCAAGTTCGGCACTTCCGGCTCCATCAGCTCCGCCGGGGGCGGGCTCAGGCGAACCGGCTGAGGCAGCACGACAAGAGGTGACTTGGAGGCGCAGCCGCTGATTGCCAGAGCGAAGATCAGCAATAGTGCGCTGGTCCCGCGCGGCGGCGTCCGCTTGCTGCTGGGCGAACTCCGCCCGGAGGTCGGCGACGCGCTGTTCATGGGCCTTCTCCTGTTCACGGTTCCTGTCGTTGGCTTCCGCCAGGAGGCGTTCCTGCTCGCGCTCGCGCTCGCGGACCTCCTCCTTGTAGGCGTCCATCGCCTCCGCGGCCTTCTCCGTCGCCTTGGTGCCGCCGTAGCCGTAGCCCAGGCCGAAGCCCGCGGACACCAGAAGGATCGCCGCGACGCCCAGGGCGGCGGCGACCTTCAGCTTGGAGGGGACCGCGAAGCCGATCACCTCACACCCCGCCCTTGTCCGCGCCCTTGATCGGGGCGGTCGGGCCGGAGGGCCGCGGCTCGCGGGTCGCTCCGTGGGCGATGTTCTTGTTGCCGGGACCGTTGCGGACGCCGGAGCGAGTGGATGCGACCATCTTGTTGGCGCACTTGATCAGGGTTCCAGACTTGGCCATGATGTTTCTCCTGTTTCAGAGGTTCGGGGCGACAATCACTTGCCGCCCTTCGCCTGCTCGCGGTTGAAACCCGGCGCGACCGCTTCCACGTCCGCACGGGTGATGTCCGTGGCACCATACAGCTTCTCCACGGCGCTCATTGCGGGCTTCCCGTCCTTGGTCCAGGCGGAATCATCCGCCGGGTCCAGGCTCAGGACCGCCCGCTGTAGCTTCGCGTTGACCTCAGCCACAGGTTCCTTCACGCCTTCCGGCTGTCCGTCCCCGCTGGGAACCGACCCGGAACCCCCGGACGGGTTTTCAGCTGCTCCGGTCCCTTGGTCCGGGCCTTGCTGACCGGCTTCAGCCCCTTCCCCGTTGGGCTGTACTCCGCCTGATAGCGGCGGTTCGCCGTTGGGCTGGGGATGCTGCGAAAGATCACGCTGGCCATTGGAAACCTCCTTCAGGGCCGGGTGTCCTTCCGGGTAAGCCCAGCCGTTGCGCTCCAAGAAGCGCGCGTGAAGGGCCTGATCCTCGACCGGCGCAACGATGCTCAGGCGACCTTCCCGGAACGGGTAGGGGAGGGTGCCCAGGTTGATCGTTTTGCCGGCCAGGGGACCGGCGAGGACGTAGTTGACTTGAATGGTGCTCATGTACAATTCTCCGCGTTCTGGGTTATTCCGGCGTGAACTCAGCAGTCACCGCGTTCGCGGCCACCGTGAGGGTGACGGTCCCGCCGGTGACGGCGAGGGTTTGGCCATCGGTCACGACAGCGACGGTCGGCGCGGTTTCCAGGCCCGTGATCGCGTTGCCCGCGACGGTCGGGGTCAGGGTCCGTTCGACGCCGTTCAAGGGCGTGGTGATCGCCTGGCCGTCCGCGACGATGGCCGAAGTGGCCGGCAGATCGCCGCCGCCTTCGTCCGGGTCGCCTTCCAGGGTCGCGGGCGTCTCCGGGTTGACGTTCAGCCACAGAACGCCGTCCAGGATGTCCAGGGAGTCATTGGACATGAAGCCGCCCAGGGCTCCGGCCCAGGCGGGCGCGTTGGTCGGGTCGGCTGCGGCGGCAAGGTCGCGGGCGACGCCCAGGGCGTCCTCCGGCGCGGTGTTGTCGGGCAGCTTCAGCACCACGGCGCGGCGGTCGTTGACCACCTGGACGCCACCGGCGCTTTGTGAAAGTGCGAGCATGTAAAGCATAGCTGTTCTCCAGATAAGCAAAAGGGGCGGGACGGTGAGGACCATCCCGCCCCTTTGCGTGGGCTTCGGGGCGGAATGACCCCAGCGATCAGTTGGTGATGCCGGGAGCCGCCGCCAGGCCCTTCTCGCTGAACAGCGCCAGGCCGCAGTACCACTTCACGCGCCAGATGTGTTCGTCGGCGTCCTCCGACTCACCCACGTCCACCACCTGGATACCCGCGGCGGTCGTGGCGGTCAGGCCCGCGATACCGTGGGTGCGGGAGCCGTCATCCAACGTACCCGCGAAGATCGTGGTGGCGTTGGAGGTGCTGCCCTGGGTCTGGTTGGTGGGGATGTAGTCGTTGCGGAAGATCGGCACACCGCTGTAGGCCGGGACTTCAGCGCCGCTGGGCAGCTCGACCACTTCGTTGATGGACGCACCACCCAGGGCGCGCAGCAGGGCCTTGTAGGACCGCAGCGTGCGAGCGTGCATGGTGATGTAGTCCACCTGGCCGTCCTTGTCCACCACGCGGTCCATCAGTTCGTCCAGAATCTCGAAGCTGAGGGCCTGGCCGTTGGTCTGCGGGGTCAGGGTCTGGCCCGCGGCGACCAGCTGGAGCAAGCCAGCGAACTCGTTGTTGGTGCCCGTACCGTTGATCAGCTGATTCTGGTACTGGCGACCGGCGGACTTGGCCTTGGACGCGATCTGGACAGCGGTCTGGTCGTTGCCGTCGCCGGAGCGAGTGGCTTGGATCAGGCCGTTGACTTCGGCGTCACCCATGATGGTGGTCAGGTTGCTGTTCACCCGGGTGAAGGTCGCCGGGTTCTTACCCGCGCCTGCGCCGCTGAAGGTCGTGCCCACGCCAGCGTTGATCACGTCGCCCAGGACGTTCTCGCGGTTGTACGCCAGGCTGTTACCTTCGATGCCGTCAAACGGCAGCACGTCGAAGAAGCGGTTGACGGTGATGATGTTTTCGATGACGCCGGCAACCAGTTCGTCCTGGGCCAGCTTTGCGCTTTCGGCAAGAGTAACGGAAGACATGTTTGTCCCTCCTGATGGGGTAGTTGATAACGGTTGAAGCCGTGCCGGATCACCCGGAGCCGTCGCGGGCCTCCGCCGGAATCACTCCTGCCGGGCCAATCGCGTGTTTGGCTTTCACCAAAACGTGTTCGGAGTATAAACCCAAACTCCGTAAAACGGAAGCCCCGGACTTGCCGGGGCTTCTTGTACATCAACGGCGGTGGGCTTTCGCCAGGCCTGCCGCGATCTTCTCGGTGGATGTCAGAGTCTTGCCCTGTGGGCGAGGCGTCTGACGCCCGCCACCGGGAGGCATACCGCCGCCCGCCGGGGCTTCGGACTCGAACAGGCGGCCATACTTCTCGTTGGCCTTCATTTCCGCGACCAGCTCCTTGATGGTCATCGGCTGTCCGGTCACGCCGGAGTAGCGTTGGTCACCCTGGGCGTCCACGACGAACACCTTGAACTCACCATCCTGCTCGACCACCTTCACCTGATTCTTGATGAAGGGCAGCAGGAGTTCGGGCACGCCCTTGAGTTCGGCGACCGCCGCGGTGGCCGCGTTCTCGACCAGGAGGCCATACAGCTGATTCTGGAGGGCTTCGGCGCGGGCTCCGGCCTTCTTCAGGTCCTTGGCGTGGGCGTCGGCCAGCTCCTGGCGAACCTTGTCCAGGTTCAGCTTCGCTTCGCCGCCCTTGGCCAGTTCGTCCTGGAGTTCCTTCAGCTTGTTGCTGATGTTGGTCTTGATTTCCTCCGGCGTCGCGCCGAAGTCCGCCAGGGGAGTCAGGTCAACGGAGGTCTTGGCCTTCGCTTCGGCACGCGCGGCCTTCAGCGACTTGTTCAGGCCGGTGACGGCCTCCACGATGCCCTTGTGGGTTTCGTCAACGATGAACTTGCCATCGTCGCCCTGCTTGTAGATGCCCCGGAATTGTTCCGGCACCTTGTCGATGGAATCGACCGGAGTGAATTCAAAATCCATAGATATGTCCTCATGTATGGTGGATCACCCACCGAAGTGCGTCACGCAAGACGAAGAATAATGTCAGAATGCTTCCGGGTCAAGTCCCGCCTTGACGAAGGCTTCCGGCTTCGTCGCCGCGAGTTGGTCCAGAGTGAGCTCATTGCCCGCCCGATCAACGAACTGATCGACCGTCAGGCCCCCGTCCCGAAACAGCTTGCCCTTGGTCCGGCCCAAGACATCGTCCTGGAAGGATGCGGGCTGGCGCTTCAAGAAGTCCTGATAAGTGGTCGCGGCGGGAACCCGGCCCACGTTCCGGTCCGACCACTCCCGGCGAATGTCCTGGATGGACTTCCCGGTGCGCTTCGCCTCCGCCCTGAAGTCAATCTCACGGCGGCGACGGTTCCGGGTGTCCACGACGAAGGGGCGATTGCCCAGGAGGCCCACGCCGTCGATGTACCCGACCATCACCGACCGACAATTGATGTGCGCCGGGGGCTTCGCCTCCGCCGGGACCAGCGCCGGGATACCTTCGGGCAGGGGGTGGTCGCCGACCGGCGCGGCGTGGCCGTCCCGCGCTCGACAGACCGCGCTGGTGCGACCGTCCAGGGTCGAAACCCAGATGCGCGCCGTGATCACGTCGCTGTTGGCCTCCCAGACATAGTTCCGGGCCGTGTTCGAGACGTGATTCACCGCAGTGCGAACGATTGCTTGGGCGTCCCGCCGGGTCACGGCCAGGATTCCGTCCGCGTAGGCGTTCGCCCGGGTCCCGACCACGCGCCGCACGATGGTCTCCGTGGGCTCGCCCTGGGCCATACCCAACTGAAGGGCCTGCGTCAATCGCGCCCGGTCGGTCTGCTCCAGGGTCTGGAACCACTGCCCAAGCAGACGGCCCTGGAACGGGCGGGAGGACACGATGGCGCGCAGCTGATCGGCGGCGACCGCCGCGAAGCTGATCTCAATTGGCACGGAAGCCTGGAGGATCGCCTGCTCACGCGCCCCTTCGAGCACGGCGAAGCGGCCCAGCTCCCCGCGGGTCAGGTCCTTGTACTGCTGAAGGGCCACCGCCCGGGCTCCGCGCACGTCATCCAGCAGCGCCTTCCACCGCTCGCCGGTGAAGTCCAGGTCCCGGCCCTCGAACCGGACCAGGCGCGCACGCAGCTTCTCCGTCAGGTCGCGGTCCGCCTCCTCCAGGAGCCGGGCGACCCGCCGGGCGAGGCCCGCGCTGTACCGGCGAATGCCGATCTGGTGGCGCAGGACCGCATCGCGGTATTCTTCATTCCAGGTCGGCATCAGCTTCGCCCATCCCGAAGTAGATCAGCTTGCCCACGAAGATCGCCGCGGGGATGCTGACCATCAGCCAAAGGCCCAACAGAACCCATACGCTCATTGAGCACCTCCATCAGAAGGACCGCCGGACGGCGGATTGTCGCCCGGGGGCTGATTAGACGGGTTGTTGCCCGGGGTCTGATCGTCCCGTTGGGCCGGGTCCAGGTCCAGACCGGCGCGCGCCATGGCGTCGCTGATCTCCTCCTGGAGCACTTCCCAGTCCTCATCCATGTCGAAGTCCTCCGGGAGGATACCGCGGAGGATGAGGGCGTTCAGGTACGCCTTGCGGCTGATGTCGCGCTTGTCGCGGGCGACCTGGAGAGCCTGGAGGCCGGAGGCGTCCTGCTCGTCAATGTCGTACTCCTTGACCAGCTCCACGGTCCCGCCGCCTTCGGCAAGGCGCATCCACTCCGCGGTGATGTCCAGGGCCTGGGCCACGGCGTCCTCGAACGCGACGGCCATGGCCTGAAGGTCGCTGGTCGCCTCCGCGCTGTCCAGGGCGCGGGCCGTGGCGGTCTGGTCCCCGGGCTTCTTCTTCAGGAACTCCGCCCCGTAGCCCGCCATTTGATGTTCCAGGTCCTGGAGGTCCTGGCGACCGGCGCTGATGGCCGCGCCGCCGTGTTCCACGTAGTAGAACCGGCCTTGCGGGTCGGAGTTGTACAGAATCTTGTTGGGGCCGATCACCACCGGGTCGCTGTCCTCGCCCGTCGCGCCCGAACACGCCAGGAGCGGGAAGCGGGTGACGGTGAGGATGTGGCGTTGGTCGGAGGTCGATTGCCAATGGGAGACGTTGAGCCACGCGAGGTCCAACAGCGGGGGCTTGGCGAGCATCAGGCCCTGCTTCTTGGCGGCGTAGAACGTCACCAAGGGGACATAGTCCAGGCCGGTCCCCCACTCATCGACCAGCGCCCATTCCTCCTTGGACTTGCCCGACCGCTTCCGGGGCTCCCAGAGCTGGACCCGGCCCGGCTCCAGGACGCGGATGCGAACCTTGGTCACCTCCGCGAAGCCGTCCTGCTCCGTGTAGTGTTCCAGGATGCGGACGTGCTGAAGGACCTCCGCCCCGTTGATGACCTCCGCGCGGGCGAACAGCAGGCACTCCGGCTTGATCAGGACCCAGTACGGGCGCAGGCCCTCCGCCCGATCATCCGCCAGGGTCCGGGGTTGTCCGTCCTCCCGCGGGGCCGGGCGGGGGAAGTCGATCAGGACGTGGGCGAACGCCTTGGCCATGCCCTCCCGGAACCAAGCCCGGGCGAACACGTCCAGGTTGTTGCCCTGAAGGTCCACGTCCGGCAGGACGTTCTCCTGGATCGCCGCCGGGACATCGTCATTCAGCTTGACGGGCTCCTTGAAGGGCTTGCCCGACAGCGTGTCCAGGGTCTGCTCGACCATGTTGAGGAGGACCGCGGCCTGGAGCCGGGCGTCATAGCCGTCCTGCGTCTCCGCTTCGTGCTTGGGCAGGTACAGCTCGCCCGCCTCGCGCATGGCCTCCGTTCCGCCCAGCAGCGTCTCGATGACGTTCCAGCGGGGAGCCATCGTGTCATACGCCCCGCTGGTCGTGGCGGGGTTCTGGGAGTCTTTTTCATCACTCATAGTCGGGTCCTCAATCTGCGCCTATTCTCCGCCGCCCGGCGGAGTTCGGCAAGTTGTATTACATGTCTGACTGCTTCACGCCCCGCAGCTTCTTGCGGACGCGGTAGCGCACGGCGTCGCCGATGTGGTCCTCAGCTTCCGTGTTCACGTCATCCAGGTCCTTGTCGTCCCGCGGGAGCACGGGCAACGTCTCGATTGCCTGGGCGCAGCAATCCATGATGAATATGCCGGGTTCCTCCCGCGGTCCGCCGTGGGCCGGAGGGAGCGCGCCCTTGATCAACTTGCGTATCTGCTCCCAGCCCTGCTTGCGCGAGCCCGGCCCCTTGTCGGCGGGTTGCCAGCGGACGCCGACCGCCTCCATGTCGCGGGCGATGTTGTTGCCGTTCTCCTCATCGAAGATGGAGGAGTCAGCGGGGCCGGGCTTGACCCGTCCGGTCAGGCTCCAGTCCTCCTCGCGGTCGCGGATGCCTTGGGCCACGTCGCGGGCGAGCATGCGCACGCCTTCGTTGCGGGTTCCGTTCCAGCCGTACCATTCCTGGATCATGTACAGATCGCCGCGCACGCGACCGTACACGCGGCCATTGTACTCGAACGGCTCCCCATTGGACTCCGCCCACCAGCAGACGCTGAAGGGCTTGCTGCTGCCCCAGTCGAAGCTGCGGTCAACCTTCCACCGCTTCGGGATCAAGTGAAGCGGGACGGACGGAACCACGTGGACATCGCCCCGCCAGAGGTCATCGAACATGCCCCCGGCGATGATGTCCCAGGAGCCCTCCAGCCACGCCTTCAGCTCCGAAGGGTTCCGGGCCGCGGCCCTGATCTTCGTGATGTACTCCGGGTCAGCGTGGAGCAGGATTTTGTTCTCATAGATGGACCCGTGGATGGCGACCCGGGGCGGCTCGCGCTCGCCGTCGCGCATCGCGTCCGTGATCACGCGGCCCCGCATGTGGGGGAGGCGGAAGCGGGACTTGACCCAGTTGTGGCCGGGGCCGTAGGGGTTGGTGGTCGCCCGGTAGCAACGGGGCATGCCGGCCTTCGTGGAGCGGCAGCAGGACATCATGACGGTGTAGCACTTGTCGTCCGCCCAGTTACAAAGTTCTTCCCAGCCAATCCAAGGATAGGCGTGGCCGTGGTAGTTCCAATAATCCTCCGGGGACTTCATGTGGCGCAGCAGGAGCTGTTCGCCGTCCGGGAAGGTCCAGGTGTGCTCCACCTTGTTGTACTTCGCCGCGGGGAACAGGCGCTTGAACCACTTCTGGGTCTTGTTGATAACGTCCGACAGCTGCGGGTAGGTCTGGCGGAACAAGATGCCGCGCCACTCCGCCCCGTAGCCCTTGCCGACATGCTGGAGGAAGTCCATCAACAGGCAATCGGTCTTGCCCGGGCCGCGCGTCCCCTCATACAGCACCTCGAAGATCGGCTGTGCCATGAGGAACGCCAACTGCGACCCGTACTGCGGTGCCCAGGACGCCTCGATCAAGCGCCCGCTGTCCTGGTCGGTGTAATATGGGCGCAGCTCCGTCTGTCCCGCCCCGTCATCGACCTCCCGCCACTCAATCGGGTAGCCGGGCCGGGCCGGGTACTTGATCACGCCTGAGACGGCGGAGGCAATCGCGGTCTGTTCCATCAGTCGCGGCCCTCCGTCCCCTTGGCCAGGTCCCCGAAGGACACCTGCCAGTGCTCCATGTTCTGCGGCGCTGCCGGAACGATCATGACGCCCGCCGCGCCGCCCGTGATCAAGGCGGTGGTGTCGGCCTTCTCCTTGAACTCAGGCTTGTAGGCGCGCATGTAGGCGAGCAGCAGCGAATCGCTGTACACCCGCTCATACGCCACGATCTCATCCTTGAACTTCCCGCCGATCAGCGGACGGTCCACGCCCTCGATACCGCGCTTGAGCAGCGCGGCCATCGCATACTCCTCGATCCAGGCCTGCCGGGCCTCCTCGAACCGCTCCTTGAATTCCGGGTCCCGCTTACAATGGTCATAAACCGTGCTGGTGGAGACGCCGACCGCCTCCGCACACAAGTAAACCCGACCCCCGATGCGGGGATCATTGCGCAGCAAGTCCAAATAGCGTTCTTTCCGTTCCGCCGTGAAGGGCACCATCGGCTTCGGCGGCAACTTCTCAATCGGGTGCATCACGCTCCCTCCGTGTACTCATTTGCGCGGCGTCGCGCCGCGATGTTTGACGGTCCCGGACCTCACGCCCAAGGACCATGATGAAGCGAGTATAGCTGGAGGTTGTTGAATCAGCAAGAGCCGCGCCCGCGCGCGGGAGCATCCGGGGTGGGTGGCGGCGCGGAGTGCTCAGCCCAGGGCGAGTTGCCCAAGGGGAGGGGTCGCGCAGCGGGTCACGTCTCCGCGCTTAACTTCGCGGGCTCGCGCTTAGGTTTCATTGCTGAAGAAGTTCGACCCCAAGCCGGCAAATTCTCCATATAAATCCTATATTTATAGATAGATAGATAGATAGATACTTAACTTACTTAACTTACTTACCTGGAACCCCCTGGGAACCGATCAGAACCCCGGATCACCGCACGGAGGATTCTTGTTGGGCCCTTCAGCAGGGTCCTCAGACCTCCTCCGGGCTCAATTTGTCTAGCGAATTAAAAACCAGGTAAGAAAGGTAAGTAAGGTAAGTAATTGACACTTAAACCCTTGATCTTAAACAGAAAACGCGCTACTTAGGATCAGCCGCGAGCGGCCCCGAACCTAAGTAACGCGCTTAACCTAAGTAACAACCCCAGACCATCTTCCCGGCGTCAGGAAGATGATTCAGGTCACTTGGCCCAGTCAGTCCCCGTCGCCTCGCCCAGGACCGCGGCGACGTTCGGCGGGGTGTAGTTCGGCCCCTTCAGCACCTTCCCGTCCTCGCGGTAGATCGGCCTGCCGTCCTCGCCCAGCTTGCACATATTGGCGCGGTGGATCTCCGTGATCACGGCCTCCGCCGGGAAGCCGAACACCAGGTTGGCGCCGCTGACCACATAGTCCAGGTCACCCAGGGCGTCCGCCGCTTCGACCAGGTCAACGTCCTCATCGTCCGCGGTCGCCTCGACCTTGATGCGCCAGCCGCCGTCCTTCGCGGAGCGGATGACCTCCAGTTCCACGCCCAGGGCGTCGCACAGCTCCGTCAGCTCCTCCGCGATCAGCCTCACGCGCAGCTCCCGCAGGGCCTTCGTCGCCGGGTCCGGGCCGTCCGCAATCGGGTGTCCGAAGGCGGCGTGGAACTCCTGGACCTTCACGATGGTCGGCAGGGCCTTGTCGAGCAGTTCCTGAGCCCGGGGGAGGGCTTGGCGGGGTGTAACGTCAGTCATGATTGTTTCTCCAGTAGTGGGTAGATGCGGTGCGGTTGGTAGGGCGGCAGCTTGGAGGCGCGGAGCACCACGCCGTCCTCCACGTAGTAGCGTTCACCGTAGGTTTCGGCGAGCCGGTCCGCGATCTGTTGCCGACTCATCCGAAGGATCGCCCAGGCCACGGCCTTCGCTCGCGCCCGGGTCAATTCGCAGTGTAGGCAGTTCATAGGATGTCCCCCGGTTCGATCCGCAGGACCTTCCGCCCGAACCAGCCCACGAACTCATCGCACCAGTCCGCCCGGGAGCGGCTGAACTCGCTGTGGATGCGGTCGAAGTCGGACGGGTGGACTGGGCGGATCAGGTAGTATTCGTGCTGCGGCGCGAGCCAGCCCAGGGTCACTTCGAGGTATTCCCCGGCGTCGAAGTCGTGGACCAGGTAGTGGAGGATTGGGCATTCACCGTCCACATAGATCGTCTCCACGATGCCCAGGGCTTCGCCGGGGCGGTCGCGCACGTACTGAACACAGTTCTCGTGGCAACGGAAGTTGAACAGGCCTTGCGTCGGGGTCGGCTTCACCATTTGGTGCCGGGTCCGAAGCCGCCGGACCAGGGCGCGTTTGGCCCGGTCGATCAATCGTTGTCTCATTCGCGGTTCTCCATATAGTCGAATACAAGTTGGTCAATCCGCTCGCGCTCCGCCTCCGTCAGCTTCCGCTCCAACCAGGGCGCGGGGCGTCCGCGGCGGTCGCGGACTTCCCAATCACCGCACCCGCCTTCCGCCGGGTAGCAGTGCTCAGGAGGTCCGCTGATCTGGGCGGGCACGTAGGGCTCCCAGTAGGTGACCACGATCAGGCAGGGAATGCCGGCCACGCGGTCCTCGAACTCTGCCAGCTCGCGGCTCATCCTTCACCTCCCGGGGCGTTGCTCAGGGCTTCGTCCAGCTCGCGGCGGTCGATGGTCACCCCGACCTCCTCCAGCATGTCCGCGGCGAGTTCGAGGAGGGACGCCCGGGCGCGGGCTTCCGATCCGCCCAGGGGGTCGTTCAAGTGTTCCGCGCAGTCGCGGAGGTCGTTGAGGGTGTTCTCCCAACGGCAGTAGCTCATATTGGCCATGATGGGCTCCTTTTCTACAAGGTTACAGGATGATCTGCTTGACCATCGTCAGCAGGCGGTCGAAGTCGCGCGTGAAGTGGGCGATCTTCAGGCCGGACTTGTTCGGGCGGTAGCAAAGGCCCTCCGGGGTCGCCATTTCAGCGTAGTGTATGGAGTGGACCTGATTCCAGCTCAGGGTCGCCGGGTTCCAGACTTCCGCCCGGGCGAAGGACTGGAACTGGTAGCTGTCGGACTTTATCGTGAGGCGCACCTTGAAGTCGCCCAGGGACAGTACGCGGCGGGCGGTAACGTCCTGGCGACCTTCGTTGATGGTCTCCTCCAGGAGGTTGGTTTTGGTGGCGGTCTTGGTCATGATGTTGCTCCTTTTCTGGGAAGTTCGGGGCGGATCGGTTCCGCCCCGAAGGGTCGGTCAGTCGATGGCGGCGATGATTTCCTCAGCCTCCGGGTGGTCGAAGGCGAAGTCACGCAGCTTGTAGAACAGGTCCACGTAGTCCTCGCGCTGAGGGTACTTCCAGCACAGGGCGTTGAACACGAACAGGCAGGTGATCAGGCCCGCGGCGTCTCCGCTGACCTCGCCTGAGTAGCCGTTGGTGTCCACGGTCAGGCGCAGCTTCCGGTCGGTGATCGCGGGGGCGAGGTACATGCCGCCGTTGGACAGCTGGTACATGTACCAGTACCCGCCAACGTAGTCCTCCGGGGACATCATCTGGAGGTGGCTATACAGGGCCATTTCGACCCGGAGGAAGTCCGCCCCGAAGTGGGCCGGGAGGACTTGGAGGCGCTGTTCATCGTTGTCGATGCGGGTGGCGGTGATCTTGCTCATGTTGGTGTTCTCCATTTCTGATTTTGGGTTCATTCTTCAACAACAATCATTTCATCGCCCAGGAAGTCCTTGGGCATGCCGTACTCCTCGATCAAGCGCGGCGCGATGGTGAATTTGTAGCCGGGATCGTTCGGGCTCACCAGCTTGACCAGGAACCAACCCTTGGGCTGGGCGGGCTTCTTCCGCGGGGCCATCGCCTTGTGCGGGTAGTCGCCCAGCTCGCGGGCGAGGTCGGTCAGGGCGTCGTGGAGTTCAGTGCCCGGCTCCGCGTAGGTCGCCGTCAGCTTGCCCTTCAGGCCGACCGCGCGGGCGGTCTTGGCGAACGGACCGGCGTGCTTACACTCCAGGCCCACGGCGGCGTGGATCATTTCATGAAGAAGCGTGGCCAGGACCTCCACCGGGTTCTCCAGGACGGGGCTGATGAACATTTCGTACACGGAGGCGGTGCTGACCTCCTTGCTCCAGCACTCCCCAATGGCGGCGACCTTCGCGTGGGCGCGCTTCGGGAAGCCCACGGAGACGGCCCAGGCCTCCGGCATCTTCTGTCCGGCCTCCTCCAGGCGGGCTTCCAGCTTCTGAACGGCGGCGCGCAGCCAACCTTCGCGGGTCTTGTCGTGGGCGGCGATCTTGCTCATTTCAGTTCTCCATTTCTTGGTTACGTGAGAAGAAGTATAGCGGGGGCTCCCGAAAAAGTAAAGCCCCTCATACAACTTTTTTCGACCTGCGAGGAGGGCGGTCAGTCCTCGAAGGCCCCACGGGCGGTTTGGCGTTTAATCTCAGCGAAGTAGCGAAGGATGCGAGCCCGGCGGAACTCCACCTGATGGGCGACCGGGGTGCCGCTCAGGACTTCATCCGCAGTGTGCCGCCCATACACGCTGTCCAGGTAGTTGCGGACCTCCTCCGGCTTCGCGGTCGGGATCGCGGCGGCGAGGTCACGGAAGGCGACGGCCCAGGCGGCGTCCGCCCCCTCCGCGCCCTTCTCCAGGGCCACCGTCCCATAAAAGCCGTAGGATGGGTTGTTGGTCGGGATCGTTGTGGTGCGGGTCATGATGATTCTCCTTTTCTGAATTGGTTGCCGTTCTTGTTGAACTTGAAAGAAGTATAGTGACCCCGCCCTAAGAAGTAAACCCCCTCAGACAAACTTTTTTGCTGAGGGGGCGATTTCACGGCAACTTGTGGCGGTCCCGACAGGGCGCACAGACTCCTCCCACCAGTCTCCCGCTCCATTCGCCACACAGGTCGCAATCGCCCGGCTCCCCGGGCGGTATCCTCGCCGCGGCCTCCGCGATCCGGGCCACTTCGCGGTCCGTGTCGTGGAGTATGCGGTCATTGCTCAAGTCGATTTCGTCAGCCAATTTTGGATTCTCCTTCAGGGTTGCCCCGGAGGACGTTCAGGGCGCTCATCAAACAGGTCAACTGACGGTGGCAATCCTCCAAGCCCCGGTGGACCGGCTCCATGCCTTCGGGCTTGTCCCAACCGCGCTCCCGGGCGAGGTCATAGACCGTCCGGGTGTCCCGCGCCGCGTTGTAGGCCCAAGGAACCGGCTTGCGCAGGCGCTCATAGTAGCCCTCCAGAATGGCGATGTCGAAGGACGGCCCCTGGGCCCAGACCCGTTGAACCTTCGGGAAGCGGCCCAGCCACTCCGCGAACGTCTCCAGGGCCTCCCCGATCAGCACCGGCTCCATCGACAGGAGCTGGACCCCGCCCTGCTCCGCCCACCACCCGATGGTCGAAGCCGTCACGCGACCCCCGGCCTGGATCGCGCTGTCCAGGTCCACGTCAATCTCGAACATGTCCAGATCAACAATCCCCTCCCGCGAATCGAAGGCCATGGCCCCGATCTGTATCAGCGCCGCGTTGGGGCCGGTCCCCATCGTTTCCAAGTCCAGCATGACGCTGTCCATCTGTTCTTTGCTCATTTTCTTCTCCGCTTCTTGGTTATTTCATGAAAGTGTACAAACTCTTGATACACGGGGCATTCCTCGACAACTTCCTGCCCAACCACCACCTCGCAGTAGGGCACAGCCTCCGTTCGATTACAACAGAGGCAGTGCCGGCAATCGCCGGAGCCCCAGGACTTCTCCCACTGCTCCTCCGCGATCCAGAGCCCCGTACAGCGACCGCCCCCGAACCTATGCGGGAAGTGGTAGGCCCCGCATCGGCAGGTGTACTGGGGGCGGCGCGAACGCCGCCGGGCCATTACCGGCTCAGGCCGTAGCCGTTCAGGTTGTAGGGCTCGCCCAGGTCCAGCTTCGGGCCGCGCGGCTCCGGTCCGTGGATATAGCTCACGCCCACGGAACCGCCGACCCGCTCATGGACTTCTTTGCGCACTCCCGGCAACGGCGGCTCGCCCTCCGTCACGCGGTCGATGTAGCCTTGGGCGCGGGCCAGGTTCCGTTCGGTCTGGGCGAGGCGTTCCCGGAGGGCTTCCAGCTCCTTGGACATCTGGCCCTGGACCCGGCGCGCTTCCAACAGTTCGGTTTCGGTCTTGACCAGGCGCTTCTCCGCGGCCTCCAGCTCCGTCCGGGCTTCGTCTTGCTTCTCCAAGAACAAGTGACGAACATCTTGTATCAGTAGGTCCGCGCCGCTGCGGTCCAGCTGGATGAAGCCGTCCCCGTTCAGGGCCGTGATCTGGAGGCAGACGCCCCGGGCGTCGCCGCCGTAAAAGCTGGTCAGCTTGTAGCCCGCGTCGCGGCGCTCGATGAGGTCATTAGACATAGTTGGTGCTCCTTTTCATAGGGGGAGGCCCGCGAGGAGCCCCCGGATTGGTTGAAGAATCTCCCAGACAACGTAGGCGACGAAGCCGCCGACCAGGAGGGGAGTGACCAGGTAGATCAGTGCGCGTTTCATGTTCGGCTCCTTCGTGGTATTAGCGAAGCGCCCGGAGGCGGTCCACCTGATCCTTGCCCAGGACGGCTTCCAACCCCTCCCAGGACGCGGGGGCGTTCGGGGGACCTTCCTGGATTCCCGCCGCCCGCTCCATGTCACGGACGCGCTCGCGCACGAAAGCGTCACGGAAGATGGCGAAGGCGAGGAGGGGAAGGCCCGCGGCAATCGCCCGGGCCAGTAGCTCCTCCGCGACCGGCTCCAGCGAGGAGCGGCAGTTGACGTGCTGCGGCGGACGGTCCTGCCGGGGCAGGTAAGTTCCATTGGGGCGCTTGCGCGGGTCCTGGTTCATGATCAGCCCTCCTTCACCACGAAGTCCATGATCAAGGCGTCAAACTTCTCCGGGTCCGTCTCCGTGCGGATCGGGTCCAATTGGCCGTCCTTGACCCGGCACAGCTCCAGGCGATAGTCCTGCGGGTCGCCCGCGAACGCCAGAATGTACTCCTGGCCCGTCCAGCTGGCGCGGTAGGGGTAGGACTGGACGCTGTCGGGGTCCCGGACGATATTGCCGCCCATGCCGCGCCCGCGGATGTCGGCCAGGGCGTTCTCCACGTAGGGGATTATTTGGTGAAAGGGGGTGCTCATGCTTCGGTCCTCATAGTTGTGATTGATGGAGTTCGCCGATGCGGCGGTTGAGCCATTCGACCTCCAGCGGGGTCAGGCGCTCGCCGTGGTCCAGCGACCAGCGGAACTTGCTCAGCAGCTCGCGCTCCTCCGCCTTGAGCCGAACGGCTTGGGCTTCGAGGCGCTTCACCTTCTCCGGGGCGTCCTTCGACATCGCGGCGAGCAGGTGGCACTCCTCACCGAAGGCGCGGATGGCGTCCCGGGAAGCGGTCACGGGGTCGATGTTGTCCCCGTGCTTCTCGCCCAGGTACTCCGCGCAGGCCGCGCCCGCCGCGCCGATGAGCTGAAGCAGGTGCTGCTGGCCGTTGCTCGCGCCGGGGTCGATGTCGTTGGACGCCTTCAGGCCGGGCTTGACCCTGGAGTACACTTGAACGGTGATGCGGTAGCGGCGGAAGTCCTCCGGGTCGCGGGCCAGGCGCGCGGTCACGCCGTTGATCGTTGTGGTCATTCGGTTTCTCCTTCAATCTCGATGCGGTTGGCGGTCCAGAAGTCGTACAGGTCCCGGGCGTAGAACACGTTGGCGCCGGACAACTCCGGCCAGCCCTCTTGCGGACCCGCGAAGGTCGGCACGATCACGTCCCGGTCGGCCCCGGCCTCGATCCCCTCCGGCCCGCGTGCCCAGTTCAGCGCGGCCTCCGCGGAGTCGAAGCCCTGGGAGGTGTAGAAGCTGCCGGAATCGGTCAGGACGTAGAACTTGTTGATATCCATATCCAACCCGGTCCCGACCTCTTTGAAGGTGGTGACGTGTCGAATCGTCCCGCTCGCCGGATCGCGCGCCCAGCGGCGCTCGCGGTTCACGGCCATCTTCGCCGTGGCGATGGTCGGGAGGTCGGTGCCCAGCTTCTGGGCGATCTGGGACAGCATGATGTAAATGTCTCCGCACTCCTCGCCCAGGGCGGCGCGGGCCTCCTCCGGGATGTCGGCGGGTTGGAGGTCGCCCAGGGCCTCGAAGCCGTCCAGAAGCTCCTGGACCTCGTGGAGCATCCGGCGCGCAATCGCCGCCGGAGGGGTCGGCCCGAAGGTCTCATCACCCCAGGCCGTCATCGTTTCTTGAGTCTCGTTCATTTCTGCTTCTCACAAATGATTTGTTGGTGTAGGGGCTTCGCCGGGTCCACCCGGCAGACCAAGCGATCATACCGGGAGGGCCGCGCCGTCCGGGCCGGAGCCGGAGCGACCCGAACCGGCGGCGCGAGCCGTGGCGAATGCGTGCCGATCTGCGCCCGCCGGATCGTCTCCTGGGCGGAGTATGGGCGGGCCTCCTCCGCGTGCGCCTGCGTGGCGAGGAGGGGCAGAACGGCCAGGATCAGGATCAGTGCGCGCATTGTCGGTTCCCCCTCAGTGCTTCAGGCCTGTACCGCCGCTCAGGGCGCGCAGGAAGTCGGCCAAGCCGCCCTCCTCCCCTTCGTGGCAGCACTTGCTCAGGAAGGCCACGCCGTGATCGTCCAGATAGCTGGCATCCAGCTTCCACTCCCCGACCTCCCCGACCGGGACCCCGGCGGCGAGGTGGAGTTGCGGCCAAAGGGCCTTCAGCTCCCGGTTCGTTTCTTCCTGAATCTTCTCCGCCTGGCGCTCGAAGTCGCGCTGGAGGGCTTCCACCTTCTCGCGGGCCGCGGCGCAGGTGGCGGTGATGTCCTGGGCCAGGGCGAGGGCCGGGCCTTCGAGGCGGACGTTGATGTGCTTGTGGTCGGTCATAGCGGTTCTCCAGTGATTTGTTCGCCCAAGGACACGATAGTGTCCATCAGGAAGTTTTGCATGGTGCGGGTTTCGTCGTACAGCGAGTGGCGGAGGTGAATGAACTCCTCAATCAGGGTCCCCGCCAGCATCTTCGTCCCCATCATCAGGGTTCGCTTGCTGATGTAGATTTTCCCCTCATGAGCGCGGCCCAGGACCTCCTCGCCCAGGAACTCGCTGATGATGATCGGATATTCCCGGACCGCGAAGCCCAGCCGCTCGCAGAACGTCGCGGCCCGCTCCAGGCGCGTGCGCTCCAGCTCGCTCAGGCGCATCGGGGTCGCTTCCTCGTGAAGCTGGTCCATGATCCAGACCTGCGAAGCCTTCAGCGCGGAGCGGGACAGCGAGGAGTCGAAGTTGCGGGCGAGTTCGGAGACGGTCGCCAGGAAGGGCTTGGACGGCTCCACCCCCTCGAAGTCCAGCTGGTGCTCGAACGTCCCCTTGGGCGCGGTCACGGCCTTCTTGATCAACGGGGCTTCCTGGGACTCGCAAAGCCCGCGCCGAACGGCGGCGGTGATGTCCCAGGACCACTTGATGGTGCGGTCCTCCGTCAGGTCCACCTTCTTCTGGATGTTGTACGTGAACTGGGTCGGTTGGTCCAGGCGATAGGCCCGCACGCCCCGATAGAACACGAAGTGCGACGGCCCGGGGTGGATGTGGACGGCTTCGTTGCGCTCCAGCGGCTCGGTGGACAGGATGATGTCGGAGCGGGAGGCCCAAACGTCCAGGAACTTCTCGCCGCGGACCACGATCACGGTTTCATCCGCACCGACCTCCGGGACTTCCTGGGCCTCGAACACCTCGCCCAGCTCATCGACCGTGTTACAATACAGCTCGCGGAAGGCCTGCCAAACTTCCCAGGTCTTGCCGACCTCCGTGGTGAAGCCCAGGGCGCGCTTGTTCATCGTCACCACGTTGAAGTCGTCCACGCGGACCTTCTGGCGCTTCACGCCGAACTCCAGCTTGCGCTTGCCGGCGTGAATGGTGATCTCGCAGCCCTCGCGCAGGAGGATGGCGATGGCGTACTTCAGGCCCGTGCCGAAGAAGCCAATGGCCCCGGGGTTCTCCTTCGAGGACACGCCGAAGGTGGTGATTGACTTGGGGTCGATGACGCCCTTGTTGCGGAAGATAATCATTAAATGATGCTCCTTTTCTGAGGTAAACCCGGGTCACTCGACCCAGACGTGATGAAACTTGGAGGGGAGGGCGTCGCAGCTCATCGGGGAGCCGTCCGCCGCCTCGACCCGGACGCACTCGCGGGAGGACCAGGACTCATAGACCGTAGGCATGTCCAGGTAGTCGATCAGGACCTTGCCCAAGGCGACGATCATGAACAGGACGAAGCCCGCGGCGATCAGCTGCGGCATCCATTCAGCCAACTTCCTCAGCGTCCCAAGCGAAGCCGCGAACGCGATTGACTTCAAACTCGAATCGCAGCGGGCTTGTCGCAATAAAGTGTTGGACCGTTCGGCGGGCGTCCGCTCCGCGCGGGAGTTCGCGGCCCGTGATCCGTTTGTATGCTTCGCGTAGTTCATGGTGTGTCAGCTCCTGGCCGTTGTTAAAGGGTTTGTTCATTATCAAGTCGGACATTTCCGGCTCCGTGAGAAGAAGTATAGTGCGGCCTTCCGAAGAAGTAAAGTGGTTTCAATCCGAAAGTGCCTTGCGTATCTCGCGCCTCACCTGAAGGCGAGCGTTCAGTGCGGCTCGATGGTCGGAGGAGGTCCGGGAGCAGGTGACCAAACAACCTCGCCCCCGAACCGTGAACCTCACCTTGTAGTGGCGCTTGCCGGATTCGACCGTGTACTTGATTCCGGCCTCCTCCAGCTCGCGCTTTGTCGCCTCCAATGTGTCGCTCACGGGGCCTCCTCAGAACGGCGGCTTGTCGTCGGACTTCGGAGCGTCCGGGAGGGGTTCCTGGGACGGCTCGACCTTCGGCCAATCGAACGGCCCGCCCAGGTTCTGATCCCAGTACGCCCGGGCTTGGGCGAGGGTCGGCAGGTAGTACATGTACACCCGCTTCCTGATCGTCACCTCAAAGCCGTGCTCATTGGTCCAAGGCACGTCCGCGGTTTCCTGCCGACCTTCGAGGCCGGGGAGGACCCGGTGGAGGAACTTGCCCAAGCCGGTCCGGCTCATGCGGAAGTTCCGGCCCTGGTCCCGGAGGTCGTTCACATAGTCGTCATACAGCGCGTCCTTCATTACCTTCGGGGCCCAGTCCTGATGCGTCTTGAGCACCCGGCCCTCCCACAGCTTCTCGAACATCCACTGCGTCTCCGGGCTCATGCTCATAATCTTCTGCTCCTGGAGCGCCTGGGTCTGGGGAACCTGGCGGACCTCGAACCCTTCGAGGTTGTACGTGAGCAGGAAGTGGAGCAGCGATTCAAGGCCCCCGTTGTCCAGGTCCTCCTTGATCTGCTTGAAGTAACGGTGATCTTGCTTGTTGCCCTCGCCGACCTCCATCACGAAGAACCGGCGTTCATCCAGACCCGCGGGCACCACCCAGTCCTCGTTCGAGGCGAGGCACAAGTGGACGTAGTTGGGCGCGGCTTCGGCGTCCACGCCCTTGCCCTCGACAATCAGGTGCTCCTCCGTGACCAAGGTCTTGAGGACTGACTCGTGCTTCTTGTCCCCGGCGAAGAACGCCTCATCACCGAACAGCAGGACCGTATCGCGGAGGTGGGCGTTGAAGGAGCCCACCAGGTGCTTCGAGTCCGACACCTGGAGGAAGTGACGCCCGAACAACCGCCCCAGCTGCTTCACGAAGAAGGACTTGCCGGTGCCGCGGCGACCGCGGAGGACCACGGCCACTTCGCCCGGGCCGTCCGGGTGCTGTACCAACCGCGCCATCCAGCCCAACAGGTAGCTGTAGTGCTCCGGGTTGCCGGAGCAGACGTTGTCGCGGATATGGCGCAGGAAGGACTCGTGGCGGTCGCCCGGGAGCGAGTCGCAAGCGAACCCCCGCCACAGGTTGTAGGCGTCATCGACCTCCCGGCCCGGGGCGAACACGATTGTCTCATATTGGCGGCGCTGCGGGTGGTCGATCCAGAACGCCCCCGCGGCCTTCGTTATCGGTTGGCCATTGTCGTTGTGGCCCACGACAACCTTCTGGTGACGGTAGCGGTTGCGGAAGTCCTCGAAGGACTGCTTGCTGATCCGGGTCCGGTTCATCGACGGGTCCATGACCTCGCTGATGATTCGACACTTCCCGCCGATGTCGGCGATCACGGCGTGCTTCTCGTTCAGGAGGCGCAGCCAAGGGTCAATCGCCTCCTCGTGCGCCCGCTCGATCTGGCGCAGCGCGTAGCTTTCCCAGTTCGGCTTGTCGCGGACGCTGGCGGCAATCTCGTTGCTGCCCGTGATGACGGCATAGATCATCTCATCCGGTACTTCGGCCCGGACCAGATCGCAGCAGACCTTGAACAGGGCTTCGGAGCGGGATTGGTACTTGGTCGGGTCCAGCGGGTCCTGCCCAGTAGCGATCAGCGCGAGGCAGTGGTCACTGATCGCCTTGCCGTGCTCCTGGGCCCACTCGCGCAGCTCCTCCGTTCCGATGTCGGGGACGTTGCCGGTGATCGTGACCTTGGGCCGTCCGCCCGCCAGGCCCTGCTCGCCGGTCTGGACTCGAACCGCGGGGGTGAACTGCTCGATGTTGTAAAGGCGGGATTCATCCCAGTCCACCAAGGTCGCCAACGCGGGCTTGCGGCCCTTCTTCACCTTCTTCGCGTTGGGCACGTTGATAGTGCCCGGGAGGCGCATGATGCGGTCCACGTTGTGGCAGTGGTCGGCCTGAAATATCTTCTCCAGCTGGATGTTGTACGCCTCCAGCTCCTGCGCCTTGGCGATGGAGCCGTTGATGTCCAGCTTGTCGGACGGGGCCAACCTCCAGAAGCCCTGATAACCGCCCCCGGAGTCAACGATCACGGTGGGTGGTAGGTCATACCCGCGCAGCAGCTTCAGCGCCCGGGCGCGCTCCTCCTCGAAGTCCTCCCCGGCGCGCGGGTCGATGTCCACGTGGAGCCAGGCCAGTCGGGCGATGTCCTCCTTGGACGCCTTCACGTCCATCGCCCGGCGGACCGGGTTCACGTGGAAGTACAGGTTGCGCTTGCCCTGATGCCCTTCGATCCACTCCGCGGCCTTCTGCCAGGCCGTGGGCAGAAACGTCACTGTCTCGGTCCTTCCGTCCGGGATGATCGCGGTGAGGACCCAAGGACCTTCCGGGCACCACTTGCGCAGGAAGTCGATGGCGTCCTTGGTCCGGTGTTGCGGCATTTCGTGTTTAGCAGGCATGGTTCCCTCCCCAACGCTTTTCGTTCATCTTCGCGGTGCGCTGGCGCATCCCCGCCGCGATCTTCTCCCGGGCCGCCGGGGAGTGTACCGTTCGTGCCCGATAGCCCGGGTTCTTGAACCGCTCACGGCAGAGTTCCGCGTGGGCTTTCTTCCGCTCCGGGTCCTCCCACGCCCGCTTCGCGGAGTTCGACATTATCCGCCGGACTTCCGGCGACACTTCGTCAGGGACTCGACCGCCAGCGGTCAGATTAAGCCCCGCGGGGTACATAGTCCCCAGGCGTTCGATCCAAAACACCTCCCGTTCGTTCAGGACTTCGGGCGCGACTTCTTCCAGAATATCGAAGGCGAGGGCGTCCGGCCCCTCCTCACTCAGGATATTCCGCAAGTAGCGGTTCGTGTCCCCCTTCCGGTGACGTTCCCAGCGTTCTTCGATGTTCCTGGCCTGCCCCACGTAACTACGCCCGGAGGCGAGGTGGGTGATGCGATAGACCCCGCATGTCATTTGTTCAACCCCCAATATTCTTGGAGCCGATCCGGCGAGGCTTCCCCGTTTTCAATTTTGGTCACCCAGAGCCGCGTGAGCCCGATAGCCGCGGCGACCTGACGCTGGGTCTGACCGGCGCGGCGGCGAGCGAGCACGCAAAGCTCGTGCGGCTTCAGCTCGCCCAGGTGTTGGCGCGGTTGATCCTCCGTCCGGCGGTCCGCTTCCCATTCGCGGTAGCGGTCAGGATGAACATTGTATTCTGACGCGGCCTGGACCTGATTCAGGCCCTTGCGGCGGCGCCACAGCAAGAGGCTTTCCCCCTTGGTCGGCGTCATGATAGCAGCCATGGACATATCTCCTCAGTCTTTGGTAGCCGGGTCCACCGGCACACACATACTTCATACAAGCGGTCCCTCAGCGCCTTGCCCAACAGGACCGCGGCGACCGCTCCATCAAACAACAGCCACTCCCCCGCCCCCACCTTCAGCAGGACGAAGGACCGGCCCCCGGCCTTCCGGCGGCGCACGTGCCAAGCCCGCTGCGCCGCCGTAAAATGATCCACCCGAAGCGGCCCGCCCCGGGGCGGCCAGCGGTCCATGTACTTCAGCTCAATCCAACCCTGGCTGTAGTTCACGTCCGGGACTCCGCCGGTCATGTGCGATTCGATCCGCACCGGGTCCAGTTTCTTCAGGACCGGGCGGATGGATTCCCACATCGCCGCTTCACTCATCCAGCACCTCCACCTCGATTCCGTACCGCAGCGCGACCTCCTGGGCCTTCTCCAACCGCTCGCGCCACTCCGCTGCCCAGGAGGCATCGCGGCCCGACACGTCCAGGCGAGGGTACACAATACGGCCCACGCCAGCCTTCCCGGCCCGTTCTACGCAATCGGGACAGCAGGGGAAAGAAGTATAGAGCGTAAACCCAGGAGTGGGCGACCCGTAAAAGTTGAGCGCATTCACTTCGGCGTGTATGACGTGCTCATACTTGTAGGCGCGATCCGCGTACAAGGCCGGGTGATCGTCGTGGCCCGGAGGGAAGCCGTTGTAGCCCGTGGAGGCCACGGAGTTGTTCGGACGCACCAGAACCGCGCCCACCTTCGTGGACGGGTCCTTGCTCCAACTGGCGACCTCGCGGGCCAGGCCCACATAGCGGCGGTCCCACTTCCGTTGACGGGGCGGAAGCTCGCGGCAATAGGGCGAATTGAGCGTGGGGCGAACCGCCTTGAACGGCGTCCCCGCGTCATCCTTCTTGTCGAACGGGTCCCGCGACCCGGCGGGCCTGAATCCAACGTACTCCGCGCCCAGGGACAGCTTCAGCCCCATCTTCCGGGCGAAGGGCGGGAGTTCATCGAACACCAGGGTGATTGTCTCGACCTGGCTCATATCAAGCCCTTCTCGTTGGCGATCCATTCCGTGACGGTGAGGGTCACGGTGCGCCCGGACCCCTTCTGAACGTCGCGGACCTGCGACTTGGGCATCCAGACCTTGTCGGCCAATCCGAAGTCCACCAAATAGGCTTTCTCCGTCTCGCGCTCCAGGACGCCTTCCAATTCCACGGTGTTTTCGTTACTCTTGCGCATTTCATTCTCCAGAGGTTCGCCCCGGACTTCCTCCGGGGTCAAGCGGGTACAGCGGCCACAGCGCCCGTCCCCAAACAGATACGTGACCTGGGCGTCACATTGATAGCAATACTTCATTCCGGCAGCTCCCCGTTCCAGCCCATCGAATGACCCCACGTCGGCCCAACCTCCACGTCCACCTTCGATGGAAGTTCCAATGGAACGCAAGTGCGCATGATCTCCGCCGCGGCCTCGCCCTCCTTCGGGTCCCGGATGCTGAACGCGATCTCATCGTGAACTTGAATGATCATATCGAAGCCCGCCGCGTCCAGGGCGACCATCGCCGCCTTCGTCTGGTCGGCGGAGGAGCCCTGAATCAGGCGGTTCAGGCCCTTGTGGGTCCAATCGAAGTTGCCGTCACGGTCCTTCGGAAACCGGCAGCGACGGCCCGACAACGTGGTGATGTAGCCCACGGCCTTCGCCCGGGCCTCGCACGCCTTCGCCAGCTTCTTGACGAACGGCACCTTGCTGTCGAACGTGTCCAGGAGGCGCTGGCCTTCCGGTCCCGCGGCCTCGAACCGGCGTGCGCCCTCCTCGACCAGGCGCTTGCCCTCCGGGCTGTTCACGTCGAACAGCTGGAAGCGCGGGCCGCGAACCGCCATCATCGTCGGCAGGCCCAGCTTCCGGCACATCTTCGCGCCGCCCATGCCGTAGGACAGGCCCAGGTAAATCTCCTTGGCGTCCTTGCGCTTGATCCCGGCCATATCCGCCATCATCTGGTGGTTGTCCGTGTTCGGGTCGTTCCGGTAGGCGTCGCGCGCGGCGATAGCCGATTGCCAAGCGTGCTGCCCAATCAGGTCGCGGGCCAGGCAGGCGTAGTGAACCGCCATCCGCGGCTCCTGCTGCGAATAGTCGTTGGAGGCCCACAGCTCCCCCTCCTCCGGCAGATAGATCGCCCGCCACATCGGCGCGAAGTCATCCCGCGCCGGTTGCTGCTGTAGGTTCGGGTTCTGGCAGGACAACCGACCGTAGGCCGCGCCCGCCGTCCCCTCCTCATCGTCCTTCTGCTTGCGGAGCTGGTTGAACGTACAGTGAATGCGACCATTGACCATATGATCGCGGACCGATCCGGCGAAGGTCGTGCGCAACTTGTTCACCTTCCGCGCCCGCTCCAGCGCGTCGGCCACGGGGTGGTCGATACTCCCCAACAGCTCCTTGTCGATGGAGGGCTTGCCGGTGGAGGTCTTGTTGAGGCGGATGCCGATGTACTCCAACGCCGGGGCGAGGGCTTCCGGCTTCCAAACGTCCCCCACCGCGATCTTCACCCCGGTCGCCGCCCGGACCCGGGCCAGGGCTTCGGCCTCCTTCGCGTAGGCCCAACGCTCGATCTGCTCCAGGCGGTCGGTGTCGATCCGAACGCCACGGCGGCGCAGCTTCGTGAGGACCGGGAGCAGGCGCGATTCCAGATCATAGACCTTCCACAGGTCCTGGTCGTCAATCTCGCGCTCCTGGCGACGGAGGATGTTCAGCGGTAGCCGCGTGTCCTCCTCCGCGTAGGCCCCCACGAAGCGGGCCGGCAGCTTCCACATGTCCTTCTTCGGGTCGATCTTGTAGTCACCCGCCGCTGCGCGCAGCATCGCTTCGTTCTTACCCTCGAAACCCCACCGCTGGGCGATGGCTTGCATGGAGTAGCTGTCGTGGAGTTCGCAGATGAGCGGGTCCGCAATCTGGATGTCCCGGAAGAACCGGGCGCGGTTGAATTCGATCCCGTCCCCGGCCAGGAAGTCCAGATCATAGGGCAGGTTCGCCCCCACGATGTCGCCGGTGAACACCTTGGCCTGGTCCCGGAAGTAGCGCAGGACGGCCTCCACGGGGAGGTTGTCGCCGCCTTCGTGTCGGATCGGCAAATAGCCGCCGGGGCCGTCCTCGATTGCGAAGCTGATGCCGGTGATGTAGCTGTTCGGGCGACGGCCCGCCCCCGGGCCCAGCTTCTTGAGGTCCGGGTCCCGCGTCTCGCAGTCGATGGCGACCCGTTTGGCCCCCTCCCAGGAGGGGAGGGCGTTCAGGTCGGGCGGAGTCCAAGTGCTTTGGACGGTCGTGAACAGAGGGAATTGCATCAGCTTCTCGCCTCCTCGATCATCCGATTCAGCAGCGCAATCGTCGCCGTCAGCTCCGGGTCGGCTTCCCAGAAGGTCAGCGCCCGGACCACTTCGGCTTCGTTCGGCGTCAGGCCATTCGCCCGGGCGAAGTCCTCCGGGCTCAACGGGGTCGGGGCCGTGCGGGGCTCGATGACGCCGTTGCGGTGAAGGTCCTGTAGCTTCTCCACGTAGTGAACAGCCTTCTGAAGGTCCTGGGTCGGGTCCTCGTGCTTCTTGCGGTTGCGGGTGGCGTACTTCGTCGCGCAGCCCTCCAGGTAGCGCAGCCCGTTGTATTCCACGTAATCCCAGTGTTGGATCGGCGCGCGGTAGTGATCACCGCCGATCTGTTTGTTGTTTACTTCGGACATTGTCCAACTCCTTCCTCAATTCTTGTAGCCGGAGCGTCTGCTGCCGGTACAAATATCCAAAACAACCGTGCTCGCCTCGCATCATACTGGCGTGGACCTTGCGCAAGTGATCCGCAAGGTCCTCCACGCGGTCGAAGGCGTAGAACTTGAGCTGAGGGTCCTCAGCCCAGTCCCGCTTCAGCTTCTCCAAGTCCATCGCGCTGGACCTCCTCGAAGAAGTCCGAAAGCCGCTGGTGCTCCCGCTGCGTTTCCGCCACGTAGAACGCACGCACCGGCTCCGGCAGGGTTCCGTCCTGGGCCCGCTTCTCCGTCACGCCTACGCATGCGCGGAGCATGGGGGTGACGGTCGCATTGCCCAGCGCGGCTTCCTCCCGGCACCACAGGAGCAGTTCCAGGGTATCGACCGCCTTCAGCCAGTTGACTTCCTCCTCCGTGAGGTCCGGGAGCAGGCCCAGGGTCTTCAGCACGCGCTCCTCCGCCGCCTCATAGACCGCCCCCAGCTCCGGGTTGGACCACTTCGCCGGGGCGGGCATATCACCCAGCCAGCGTTCCCCGACATCGTGCCACTGGACGGCCTTGATCAGGTTCAGCGACGGCTCCGGGTGGAGCAACAGCAGGAGGCTCACCGCGCCGTAGCTGTGCTGGGCGATGTTGTACTGGCCGTGGTGCGGGACGATGTGGCAGCGCCGAACCGTCCCGGCCTCGCGGGTCGCCCGGACTTGGGTGATCAGGCGCTTATTCATACGCCACCCCATCGTCCTGGGCGCGGGCCTTGCGTTCGTTGTACGCGGCTTCGCGGCGGTTGATCCATTGCCGGGCGGCCATCTTCCAATCGGACGCGGCGACGTTCTCCAGCTCCTCCCGGGCGCGCTCGAAGCGGGCCGGATCGGTGCGCTGGCGGAAGCGGGCGTGCGCCCGGGCCATCGGGATGGCGACCCGGCGGAAGAACGGATCACGGAAGCCCACGGCGTCCGGCTCGCTCATGAACATGTTCAGCTCCGCCAGCCACTCCTCCCACGGCGTGCTCATCAGCGGGTAGGGCTCGACCTCGCCGGAGGCGTAGGGGTCCTTGCCCAGCCAGCGAAGGTCCGCGGGCAGGAGCGGGTCCACCGCGTCCGCGAGGTCCTGGACCTTCTCCAGCACGGAGACGTAGGCGTGGAAGTTGGCCGACACTTGGCGGTACACGCCCTGCTCGACCCCGACCGCGCGCGCCACGAACTCGTGGAGGTAGCTGAAGTGAACGGCGTTCGCGCCGTAGGCCCCCCAGATGATGTCGTTGGAGCGGTTCGTCACGGTCATGTCCAGCCGCCCGTCGCAGGCGATCTGGAAAACGGCCTGAAGGTTACAAGGCAGGTCTTTGCCCTGGCGGCCCAGGTCGGCTTCGGCGTCCCACATCGACAGGACCTGGCGGCGGTCATCCGGGTTCGCCTGAAGCGCGCGGATGATCTTGGGCAACTGGTCCTCGAAGAAGTGACGCCGCCAGCGGAACCCGTAGGCCCCGTGGAACGTCACCCCGTCATCGGAATAGTTGCGCATGTTCTCCACGTACCGGGCGACCGATTCCACGTCATTGCGACCGTCCAGCATCCAGAGGCTTTCGATCAGGTGGAAGAACGGGTTGGCGTCGCGCTCCGCCCAGTACAGGACGCGCTCCGCGGGGCGGGCGTACACGGTCGTGACCGGCTCCGGGAACATGATCACGGGTCCGTTGCGGGACTCGCGGCGAACGCCGGAGCCCCGGAGGGCGTCCAGCGCGGTCGGGAGCGCCTGCTGGACGTTGCGTGCTTTGATAACGATCATGGTTGCTTCTCCTTCAAACCGCCGCCGCGACCTTGGGCGGAAGGCCCAGGGACTTGTTCAGGTCCTTGATCGGAAGGGCGATAGCCCGCGAGGGGGATTCAACCGCAAAGGGGCGGGCGAACTGCTCGACCTCCGGCCAGACCTCGATCAGCTTCTTGACCGTGGTGACGGAGTTCAGGACGGCCTCCGCGGAGGACTTCGCCTTGGACTTCTCCGCGTCCAGCTCATCCTTGGCCTTCTTCCAGGCGTCATAGCGGACGGTCAGGGGGTGCTGGGGGCCATAGACCCGGGCGGCGTTGTATTCGTGGGACTTGGCGATGCGGCGGCGCTCCCCGAAGTACACGTGCGTGAAGCGTTGGCCCTCGAACTGGACCTTGACGTCAGTGTCGGTCGGCAAGAAGCCGTCCGGCAACTCAGCCATCTGCTTGCGGAGCCGTTCCGGGTAGATGTCGTTGTACACGGCATCCCCCAGGGCGAACTTCTCCGCGTCCAGGGCCTTCTCGCGGGCTTCAAAGGCGTGTTTCAGAACCGCGGCCAGTATTTGCTCGCGGATGAAGTTGGTCAGACGTACTGCCATGATGATTCTCCTTTTCGGGGTTGGGCTCAGGCGAGGGCGGTGGCGTTGCGCCAATCGTACTTCGAGCGCATCTTGCCCTCGCCCAGACGGACGCGCTCATATTTGTCAAACTCGCACAGCGTGTGCTCGATGTCGCGGGCCTCGAAGCGCGGCCCCACGTGCGGGCTCCCGATCTGCGGCGGGCCGAAGGTCTCATTGAACCAGCGTTCGTCCAGGGCGTTCAGCTCCGTCATCAGCTGGATCATCTCATCGTTGGTCTGCTGAGGCTTGGGCTTTGCTCCCAGGTCCCGACCGTACAGGCGGTTGAGGCCGCGGATAGCTCCGGGACCGGCGTTGGCCCACGTGTAGATGTCCGGGGCGTCGCGCAGGTAGCGGGTGTGGCGGAGGTCGGTGACCACCTCATAAGCCATGAACGGCCCCCAGCCCACATAGCGCGGGTCCTGGAACAGGCTCCAGACCTTCTCCAGCGACGGCTGCGGCCCGGCCTCCAGAACCTCAACGAACTTCGCCCGATCTTCCCAAAGACGGCCCAGGACAATCTCCGCGATATACTTGTGCTTGCTCCAGCTGTACCAGTGCTTGGTCGGGTCGGACTCCGCGCGGATCATGTACGCGCCGGTGTAAACCTTCTCACCCGACTTCGCCAGGTTGGTCAAGGCCCAGGTCAGGGTCGAAGCGTCGAACCCCGCGCCTTGCTCCGCCACGAAGGCTTCCCCGCACCCGAAGTTCGGATGCGACGGCCAGGCCGGCACGTTGTCCTTCTCCGCCAGCTCGATCAGGGCGGCGAGGGTCGGGTGCCAGTTGATGTAGCGGGCGATGGCGAGCATGAACCAGAGGTGTTCGTGGTCGGCGAACGGCTTGCGGATGTTCTCCTCAATCCAGATCGTGACCGTGTCCAGCTCACGGAAGATGTTACAAAAGCGACCCCCGCCCAGGATCGGGTCCTGGGTCCAGGGTCCGGGCTTCCCGGCCTTGCGGTCCAGGTAGATGTCGTGGCGGGCCTTCATGAAGGCCGCAATGTCGTTGATACGCGGGGTCATCACTTCGCCTCCTCCAGGATCGCCTTCAGGTCCTTCCAGGCGGTTTGCCAATGGAGGTCGCGCACCTGCTCGCCGTCCGCCAGGGCCTTCTCGCGGACCCGGGCGATGGTCTTGTGCTTCGCCGCCACCTGATCCTCCTTGATGGGCTTGCCGCCGTTGCGCTCCTGAATACGCTTCAGGCAGACCTCCAGGGGCGTGTCCAGGAAGGCCCAGATCATGCCGCCGTTCGCCTTCGACCACTCCTGCCACGGACCGTAGATGGTGCTGACCACTATGCCCTCGAACAGGACCGCGCGGACGGCGGTGTTGGAGGCGGCGAACTCGATGATGGCCTTGGCTGCGGCCTGGGTCTTGATACGATCCAGCCCCGCGGTAGTCGCCCCCGCGGCGGCGGGCGTGTAGTCCCCGATGATGGCGAACCCTTCGGGCGTGTAGGTGATCGGGATGGGCTTGTGGTCGGGCACGGAGCCCTCGACAACCGTGACTCCCTCCCCGCGCCCAAGGCAGCGGAGGAGGGTTGTTTTGCCGGAGCCGTTACAGCCCCGGACGTTGATGAGTTTGGTCACTTGTATTCTCCTTTTCGTTGGTTCTTCAGTCGATGATCTTGACGGGGATTCCCTTGAACTTCGGGCCGTCGCCTTCGTCCTTCGCGTCCGGCCCCACGGCGTTCTTGAAGTGGGCGGTGCGCAGGGCCTTCGCCGCGCCGAACAGCTCCGATCCGCAACGGGGCTTGCCATCGTTGTCGTCGGCGCAGTGGAGACAGCCCGTGGGGGCGCACTCCTGGACTTCGCGGAACTGGTCATTGAGGTCGGTGCGGGTGAACATCGGAACGCGCTGCCCGTGGCACTGATCGGCGGTCGTGTACTCCCGACCAACCGACAGCCAGGACGGCTCGCCCGGGGCCGTTCCGCGGCGGTACTCATAGCACGTCGCGTAGGTCATGCCCAGCTCCGTCGCCCAAGCCCGGTACAGCTCATGGGCCTCCCGGCGGTACTCCCAGGCGATGGTCCGCTGGGCTCCGGCCTGATTCTCCGTGAACAGCTCGATGAACTTGTTGGCGCGCTCCGGCCCGAACCGCTTGAGCAGGCGCTCATTCATCGCCGGAGCCCAGCTGTACCCGGCTTCCACGAACTTGACGATCACGTGGTTGTTCCCGGCTTCGGCCAGGCGCTCGAACAGCAGGCGGATGTCGTCGTGCGAGACGATACCGGGCACCACGGGGTTGACCTGGATGGACGTGTAGATGCCTTGGCGGCGCAATTCGCGGACTTCCTCGATATGGTCCGTGAGGCTGATCGCTCCGGGGGACAGGCGCTTGAAGTCCTCATCCACGCCCGTGTTGAGCGACTTCTGGGCGTAGCTGTAGCGGTTCTGTTTCAGCACGTCGAAGGCCCAGCCGGGGTAGGCCAGGCGGCTCAGGAAGAACACCGGGAGGCCCAGATCAGTGAACGCCCGCGCGCCGTCTTGCGTGTTGTGGTAAATGTCCTCAATCGGCAAGAAGGGGTCCGTGAAGCTGGAGAAGTAGCCCGCGGTGGACGTGCGGACCTTCGACAGCTGCTTGCGGACCTGCTCGCCGTAGTTCATCGGCACGCTGATCAGGCCGGTTCCGCGATAGCCGCGGAAGCCGCTGTTGATGTAGCAGAACGCGCAGCCCACCGTACAATATCCGCCGTAGGGCTCCGTGAGGATCGCTTCGCTGAAGCAAGGCCGGGGCCGGGAGCCCTTCTTGTCGTTGTGCTTGTCCTGATACCAGCCCTGGAGGGGCTTGGCGTTCGGGATGCGAAGGTGGGGGACGTAGGTGACGCCGTCAAAGCCCAGGTACACCTTGACCTCGCGCATCTGGTCCTCCGGGGCGTTGCGGATCATTCCGACCTTCGCCATGCGGAAGCGGGCGACCTTGCCGGTGAGCTCATCGAACTCCTCCTCAATCGGTCCCAGGAACTCGCGCTGCGACGGATCGGGGCGCATGAAATAGCGGTAGGCTTCTTGGGCGGCTTCGCCGGTGTCGCCTTCCAGCCACTGTTTGTGATCGAATTCAGATTGCATCGGGGTTTCCTCCAGTTATGTGAAAAAGTCTAGCCGGGAATGCCGAAGAAGTAAAGCAGAAGAACTTGCCTCACTCTCCGATATTCCAAAATACAATGGGACGCGGATGGACCGCCGCGAGGTTCTGGGGGTCGCTCAACCACTTCCACGCCTTCAGGTCATAGAACGGATTGCACGGGAACGGAGCCGCCACGCCCCGGGCCGCGTCCGCGTAGCCGTAGCCCTCGTCAATGAACTTGATCCGGTCGCCCAGGGACAGCCCGCTCACCTTCTCGATGTACTCCCGGGTGGCGTCCTGGCTCCGGGAGTAACCCATATGGAGGATGACGTTGTAGTTGTCCAGGAGCCCGGCTTGGGCGAAGCCCAGGAGGACCCCGGCGGCGACCGTCCCGGAACTGATGCTGATGACCAGCGTCCCGGACGGCGGGAGGTGCGGCGCGGTGCGCACGGCCTCCGCGGCGTTCTCCGTGACGGACTCCGGCAGCTTCAGCGCGTTGGGCATGAGGTAGGACCCCACCGGGTGGACGGAGGCCAACTGCTTGCGGGCGGTGTGGTACAGGATCGCGGAGCGACCGGCCTGAAGGTCCACAAGGGTCGCGCCCAGCTCCGCGGCTTGCTGCTGCTGGAAGCGGGGAGCCGGTCCGCCGGTGTAGTTGTCCGCCTTGAACCGGGGCCAGAAGTCCACGCACTGCTTTCCCAGCTCCCGGCAGACGTAGGCGACCGCCCAACCGGCCTTCGAGTGGTAGGTGTCCAGAACTCCGATGACGGACTCAGGACGGTTCTTGATATGGGCGACCACCCCGCGAATCTTGCTGAAGGACGGCCCGGGGAACGGGCAGCACAGGTCCTCGCGCTTGACCAGGATCGGGACCCCGTTCAGCTCATGAACTTCGAGGGGAGTGTTGTTGACGATCATTGCTTGTTCTCCTTCGGGAGACGGCCCAAGAGCCGGTAGATTTGGCGGAAGCGCATGCGCTCCGGGTACATGACGCGCCCGCACTTCGAGCAGGTGAGCGCGCCGGTCAGGAAGCGATTGCGGCCCGCTTCCCAGCGGTGGAGGCAGAAGCCCTGATTGGCCCCGCGGAGCCAATACAGGAACCCCGCGACCGCGGCCAAGACGTTGATCCAGGCCCACCAGCTCATGATTGCGGCTCCTTCGGCATGTGGCGGTAGAACTTCGCCGCCGCCGGGGAGAAGCTGACCCAGGGCTTGAGACCTTCGTTGATCTCACGGATGTCGTTGAACAACGGATAGTGGCCGTTCATGTGGGACTTCCACTTACACAGGACCGTCTCGACCTCCTGGATGTTGATGGGGCGGTCGCCCAGGGGAGGGGCGGGGAGGTCCGCGAATTGCTTGATCAGGTACTCCGTGACCCCGCTCAGGATCGCCTCGCGCTTGGGCTTCGCGCCCTCCGGGTACTTGTGGGCCTCGCGCTGCTCCCAAAGCATCATCGCCGCCTTCTCCGGGTCCTTGAACATGAACACGGCGGCTTGGTCGAAGTCCACGGGGACCTCCATGACCCGGTCAATCATATCGGCGCACTTGAACCCGATCCAAGGCCCAAAGCCGCGGTGCTCCTGGGCGCGCGCCGACACCACCTTGAACGGGAGGCGGTCGCCTTCATCCCAGCGCGCACCGATGTACAGCACCATGTTCTCCGGGTTGTCACGGTAACGGTCGCAAAGGGCCGCAACGGACTCGGTGGCGATCTTCGCCCGGAAGTGACGGCGCTCATGACCGCGAGCCCAGCGACCGCCCACGGGGGTTTCCTGCTCGTTGATCGCCGCGACCATCATCCAGTGCCAGAAGTCCGGGCCGGTCTTTTCGCTCATAAAGGACGCGACCCCGGCGTTGTAGTAACACCAATAGGCGACCATCCAGCGGCAAAGCTGCGGCACGTCGAAGTCGCCGGACCGCTCCGCCGCGACCAGGGCCGTGTAGATCGGGTCCAGATCACCGGACTGGATGAGTTGACGGCCAAAGTCCTCAATGGCCAAGCGTGGGTAGTTTCTCATGATACAAGTCTCCCGCCGGAACCCGAAGGCCCCGGCGCAATTGAGTTTCAGACATCCAGACGCTGCTGGCGGGCGTCAACCTTCGGGGCGGACTTCAGGGGGCGGTGCGGCAGGATGCTGAAGCCCTCCGGGACCACGATGAAGAACCGCTCAGTGCCGTCCGCGTCGAACTGGCTGCGCACGCCGTAGCCCTTCTGCTTCATGTCCCAGCCGAAGCCGGAGCGCACGGTGGCTTCGGTCCAGGGCTTGTTACCGCCGCTCAGGGCCTCGATCAGCTCCGCCATCGTCGCGCCGTTCGGACGGGACAGCATGTCCAGGAGGATGGCCTGCTTGGTGCCTTCGCGGCAGGGCACGGTCCGACCGCCCGGGGGCAGGAGGTTGGTTCCCTTGCGAGCGCGCGGGGCCTTCTCCGCCTTGGGCTTGGCCGGGGCAGCGGCCTTCGCCTTCGGGGCTTCGGCCTTGCGGCCCGCGTCGATCAGATCGAACACCACGTTGACGCCCTTCTCCGTGAGCCAGACGGTGTTGAACTTGTTGCCGTTCACGCCTTCGTTGTCGCTGTACGCCAGGCCCTTGCTTTCCAGGGAGCCGATCAGGGCGGCGACGGCTTGGTCATTCCAGCCCAGGGCCTTCTTGAAGGCGTCATGGCCGCCGTTGCTGTAGTTGTCGGACAGCTGGGACTCGCGGTTGTCGTAGTTCAGGCAGGTCTGGAGGGCGATGAATTCCGCGTCCGTGACGTTGACGGGTTCTTCCTTCTGGACCACGCCCAGGTCGGTGAGGATTCGATTGACCTCAGCTTCTCCGGCGACCTTGGCAGCGCCGAGGGTCTGGCCTTCGCCCTTCTCACGGGAAGCGAACTTGGTGGTGGTCTTGCCGGTCAGGGCGTTGTAGAGGGCCAGGAGGGTCTTGGTGTCCAGGGACTTGATGGTGTTGATCATGATCGTGCTCCTTTTCTGCGGTTGGGGATCGGGTCTTTTGTTCGACCGTGAGAAGAAGTATAGAACCAACCGCCGAAGAAGTAAAGTGGGTTGGGCAAATTATTTTACAAGCCGGACCGCTCCGCCAGGTCGGCCAGGACCTGGGCCCAGAACGCCCGGGCCTTCTCCTCATGTCCCGGCTTCCGATACCAGTGATTGCGACCGGACGTGTGCGGGACCACGGCGACCTCGAAGCCCCAGGACCCGTCGCTGAACCACTGATGGAAGTCCAGGTGCTGGGCGGGATACCCGAAGGCGTCCGCGACGTTCCGCCCAACCAGAATCACCGACCGTCCGCCCAACAGGGGCTTCATCGCCGCGGCGGCAATCTCCGCGTCCCGGCGCGGCCACTTGTCGTCCCGCTTCCAGCGACCCGGGAAGGAGTGGAGCAGGTTGGTGCGGTCGAACAACCGGAGGTAGTCCTGGGCCGATAGCCCGGCCAGCTCCGCCAACCGACCTCCCGCGCCGGAACGCGGGAGGGGCGGCAGGGGCTCCCGCGGGTCCGTGTTTGGACCCGGGGCCTGGCCGATCAGCAAGGGCCTGTTAATTGAAGGCGTCATCCCAGGACCCCTCCACCGCTCCCTTGCTGTAGTCGGTCGCGCGGTTCTCGAAGAAGTTGGTGTGCTCCTTCCCGAACACGATCACGTCCACCCAGGGCAGGGGGTTGATGTGAGCCCCGTACAGGGCCGGTTCCCCCAGCTGGCTCAGGCGAACGTCCGCGATGTAGCGGATGTACTGCTTCACCTCCTGGGCGTCCAGGCCCTCGACTCCGCCGCCGGAGTAAGCGAGGTCAATGAAACGGTCCTCCAGCTCGACCATTTGTTGGG
>Ga0265293_10001733_pt1 | contig 46371 bp, 37 predicted proteins | sample Munlanlewell138R_FD_192505 | JGI IMG/M metagenome (GOLD analysis project Ga0265293, IMG submission 192505) | Leachate microbial communities from a municipal landfill in Southern Ontario, Canada - Leachate well 138R | ecosystem: Engineered > Solid waste > Landfill > Unclassified | place: Canada... | reverse complement strand
TTGTTTTCTGCATAGGCTTCTATCAAGTTTTGAATTCCTTGTTTCACGAAGCCTTGGATTTCATTTACTGTAAACATATGCAAAGGTACTCTTTTTTCAACATTTTTGTACCTTTGTTGACTTACCTTAAAAACAATGGAACAGCAAACTTTTGAGAATGCTATTGTAGTAAAACAGACAGGAGTCCTTTACCGGCTCACCTTTCTACCGGAATGGAAACCCTTTACCGCTATCTTGAGCGGAAGGCTCAGACTGGCAGGAAGCAAGCTGACCAATCCTATAACGGTAGGGGATAAAGTGAGCGGCCATTGGCAACCGGATGACAAAGGGAGACACAAGAAAGCCGTCATCACAAACATCAGTCCCAGAACAAATTATTTGATACGCAAAGCCACCAATTTATCAAGGCAAGCACACGTTATTGCCGCCAATTTGGATAGAGCGTACATCATATTGAGTGCCACAGAACCGCAAACCCCAACCCAGTTTATAGATCGTTTTTTAGTTACTTGTCAAGCATACAGCGTACCGGCTACCATCGTGTTGAATAAAACAGATGAGCTGGAATGGGCAGAAGGATACGACCTTCTGACAGAACAATTAAAAGACATATATACAAAAGCCGGTTATGAAATCTTGGAAGTATCTGCAAAAACGGGTGACGGCATGGACGTACTTGCCAAAAAGTTGAAAGACAGCGTATCGTTGTTGTCGGGCATTTCCGGCGTAGGCAAATCTACACTGGTAAACACCCTGGACCCGTCGCTCCGGCTGAAAACAGCCCCTATTTCCAGCGCCCACTTGACAGGAAAACACACCACCACATTCTATGAAATGCATCCACTGCAAACGGGAGGCTTCGTAATAGACAGCCCGGGCATTAAGGGTTTTGGATTGATAGAAATGACAAGAGAAGAAATATCACATTATTTTCCGGAAATTTTTGAACACTCCAAGCACTGTTACTACAACAGTTGCCTGCACGCAGAAGAACCGGATTGCGCCGTAAAAGAAGCCGTAGAGAAGGGCATCATTGCCGCTGAGCGTTACCACAATTACCTAAAATTGCTGGAAGATCCGGATGGAGGAAAATACCGTACCTAGAACCATGAAAAGCATCAATCGACAAATTTTGGAGCTGGCTATTCCCAGTATGCTGGCCGGCATTACTATTCCCCTTGTAGGTATGGCAGACACAGCCATAGCCGGACGGCTGGGATCGGCTACGGCTATAGGCGGTATTGCCATAGGATCTACCCTTTTTGATTTGCTGTATTGGAATTTTGGGTTTCTAAGAATAGGAACTGCCGGTATTACAGCGCAAGCCTTTGGCAGAAAAGACCGATACGACATGGTAAAAACAGGACTCCAGGGACTGTTGGTAGCCTTGGGTTTTTCTCTGTTGCTCATCCTTATCCAATGGCCTTTTGCCAATTTGGTTTTGTGGCTGTCGCCTTCCTCTCCGGAAGTAGAAGCCATGGCTCGGCAATATTTCTTTATCAGAATTTGGGCTGCACCGGCTGTGCTGGCGTTGTTTGTCTTCAGGGGGTGGTTTATAGGTATGCAAAATACCGTGGCTTCCATGATTATGGACATTGTCATAAACGTATCCAATGTGGGGTTAAGCATTTTTCTGGCCTTCCCACAAGGGATGGGAATCCGTGGCATTGCATTGGGAACCGTATTGGCTCAATACATTGGCATCTTGTGCGCTTTGGTGTTGCTCCTGGTATACTACCGTCCTATGTACCGTTTTGTGAAAGATTCTGCCGTGTTCCATAAAGAAGGTTGGAGCCGGTTCTTCAATCTGAGCGGAAACTTGTTCATCCGTTCCGTATGCATGTTGCTGGTCTATACAGGGTTCACCTTCCTGTCCGCCAAGTACGGAGATGTGATGTTGGCTGTAGCCACCATTATGATGAAGCTTCTGCTGTTGTTTGCATACTTTGTAGATGGTTTTGCTTACGCCGGAGAAGCCCTTGTAGGCAAATTTATTGGAGCAGGAGACAGGCCGTCCCTTATGCGTTCCATCAAACTCCTCTTTATTTGGAGTGCCGGCGTAGGCGTTGTTTCTACCTTGTTCTATATAGTGGGAGACGAATGGTTGCTCCGGCTCATGACCACAGCGCCCGATGTCATTCAGGCCGCCGGTCCCTTTTTGCCGTGGCTATACAGCATGCCGCTGCTCTCCTGTATTGCGTTTATGTGGGATGGCATTTTCATTGGCGCCACGGCAGGAAAAGCCATGAGAAACGCCATGATTCTTTCTGTAATTGCTTTTTATGTGTCGTACTTTGTTTTTGAAAAATACTTGGGTATTCAAGCATTATGGATAGCGTATGCAGCCCATCTGATTGCCCGGTCGGCAGCCCAGACGATTATGGCACGCAAACACGTATTTACTCTTTAAGATCTATGACCCTTCCTTTTTTTCCTCTGCTGCCTTAACTGAAACAGGTGTGTAAGGTGTGGTCCCGGGAGTATCTGTTACCTTACCTCCTTTTTTTGACAATTCCGGAGATACAAGCTTACCGCTAATGCGTACAGTAGGTTCAATAGAAATTTGATCGGAGTGGATTTCACCTGTAAAAACAGATTTTTCTCTTAAAGAAGCCAATTCTGAAGATTTTAGAATGCCGTCAAAACTGCCGCTGATGTCTACACTTTTACACTCTACTTCTCCTTTGCATTTGCCGGTTTCTCCTATAACCAATTTGCCTTCTGTTTTGATTTTGCCTTCCAAGTATCCATCAATACGAATGTCGTGTTGCGTAATGATGGTTCCCGTAATTTTTGTGTCGTTGCAAATACGGGTGACTTGATTGGATTGAACCGTTCCGGTGTCTTTACTGTCTCTATCTAAAGCCATAACTGAAAATATTAGTTAACAAACAAATATACTACTTTATTTTTCTACCTTCAAGACTTCCAACGCCTTTTTCAATTGTATGTCATCACGTATCATGCTTCTAAATCTGCCTTCTTGGTAGTAATACCTGCAACTGATTTCTTCTTCCAACAACGGCTTGATTTCATCTTTATAATGGAACAAGTCCGTTTCTTTATCCGTAACCAGTAACGTTTCCAGTGCCTCAATCTCTTTTTCCAACAATTTGTCGTACCCTTCTGCCTGTGCCGTACGACGGAACGTTTGTAACAAAATTTCCGTAGCACTTCTGTCATCAAACTCTTTAGCAGCTGTACTACGAACAAAATCTTCGTATTCTGTATCAGTCAAAGAAAAATGTTCCGGAGTATCAATCGTTTTGTTGCGGATATAATAATCTAGTGAATACTCGTGCAAATAGTCGCGAGCTGCCAATTCCATGGAAATACGGCTGTACGTAGGTGCTTTTGCCACCACATCCGGGGCAATTCCTCCTTCTTGATTGCGTTCCGGCGTTCCGCTCTCGTTTCTTTGTGTGTAATTCAAAGATTGCACAGATCGTCCGCTGGGAATGTAATACTTGGCCGTGGTGATTTTTAAGTTTGTATTGTAACTCAAAGGGCGAATTGTTTGTACCAACCCTTTCCCAAACGTTCTTTCGCCAACAATCAAGCCTCTTTTCAAATCTTGTATGGCACCGGCAACTATTTCAGAAGAAGAAGCAGACGAATGGTTGACCAATACCACAAGCGGCGTTTCCGTATCCAGCGGCTCTTCTTTCGTACGGTATTCTATATCATAAGGCTGGTAGCGTCCGCGGGCAGATACTACCATGGTATTGCGTGGCAGAAATACGGCCAACAATTTAACGGCCTCGTCCATCAAACCTCCGCCGTTGCCCCTTAAGTCTATCACAATGCCTTGTACCGAGTGTTCTTTTTTCAATTTTTTCAACGTCTTGCGCACATCTGAAGCTCCGCCTTGTGTAAAACCGGTCAATCTTATGTACGCAATGCTGTCTTGTACCATTGTGGCCAAGCCAATATCGGGGATATGTACTTTTTCTCTGGTAACGTGTACGGTAACGGTGTCTCCGCCCAACAATTTTTTTACCAAAAACGTGACCCGTGTTCCGGGAATACCCTTCATACGTGAACTGCACTGGTCGGCTTCCAAATCAAAAACCGGCTGTCCGTCAATTTCCAATATGGTATCGCCGGCTATCAATCCGGCTTTCACAGCCGGTGAATGGTCGTACGGTTCAGATATCAAGACGCCTTCTCCCGGGCGTTTTTTAATCAGGGCACCTATTCCCCCGTAACTGCCCGTTGTCATCATTTCAATAGACTCAGTATCTTCTTCAGCAATAAATTCAGTATACGGGTCCATAGAGGAAAGCATAGCCTCTATGCCTGTGTATACCAGACGGTCCAAGGCTATGGAGTCTACATAATACAAAGACACTTCCTTCAATACAGTATGGAAAATATCCAGGCTTTTAGAAGTATTGAAATCTGCACTTTGTGCCTGAAGCAGCAAAGGCAGGAGGATGGCAAGAACGAGTGTTTTAAGTTTCATTATACAACGGGCTAAGAAAGACAAATTTACTACAATTCTTCATATCTTTGTGTATGGAATTGCTGTTTGCTACTGCCAATGTACACAAATACAAAGAAGCGCAAACCCTATTAGGTCCGTCTGTTTCAATAATTATGCCGTCTTCATTGGGTTTTACCGGTGACATTCCGGAAACGGGCCTTACGCTGCAAGACAACGCCTTACAAAAAGCACTCTTTCTTTGGAAGACATTTCATATCCCTTGTTTTGCAGACGATACGGGACTGGAGGTAGATGCTTTAAACGGAGCCCCGGGTATTTACTCTGCTCGCTATGCCGGAGAAGAGGGAAACGATACCAAAAATATAGAAAAACTTCTATGCGCCTTAAAAGATTTCCCGGTAAGAACGGCCCGATTCCGCTGTGTCATAGCTTTGGTACAACAAGGAATACACACCTTTTTTGATGGAGTGGTGGAAGGCAGCATAGCTAAAGAGCCTAAGGGAAATCAAGGCTTTGGATACGATCCCGTTTTTATTCCCAAAGGGTATGATACTACGTTTGCCCAGATGTCGGAAGAAGAGAAAAACGCCATTTCTCACAGAAAAAGGGCCTTGGAAAAATTGTCTTTGATATTGCCATGATTACGCCTTTACAACTGATTGTCCTCAGCACAAAACCTTATAGAGAAACGAGCCTGTTGGTGAGCGGCTATACAGACATCAAAGGCCGTATGGATTTTGTGGTCAACGGCGTACGAACGGCACGCAACAGGGCTGCAGCAGCCGTGTTTCATCCCCTGAGTATATTGGATGCACAAGCTTATATCTCTCAAAAGAAAACACTGCACCGCTTAAAAGAATACAAAAAGACACTCCCGCTCCACAGCTTGTGTTCCGATATACGCAAAAGCAGCATGGCCCTTTTTATGGCTGAATTGGTCTACAGAACGGTAAGGGAAGCAGAAAAGAATAGAGAATTGTACGAATTTCTGAAAGAAAGCATTATGGCCTTGGACAAAGCAAAAGATCCTTTTACGGACAGACACCTGTATTTTGCTGTGGGATTGTGTACATACTTGGGATATGCCTTGACTGCAGAGCAAACCGTTGGGTCGGGACTGGAGGTGTTTAGCAGAGAAGAAGAACGGCTTGTAGAGAAAATCGTATCTTGTTCAGCAGATGCGTATGTGCCGCTACCTTGTACAGGAGAGCAACGCTATGCTTTTTTAAAAAGTATGATGAAATATTACGAGTTCCACATGGGAAAGCTCCCGCAAATCAAGTCTCTTGATATTTTGAACCAAGTATTTCTTTAAACCCTCTGATTGCATGTCACTCATCAACGCTGCCTACCGCTTTTACAACAGAACCCTCCTCAAAGAGCTGGACCGCTCTTTCCGGGATCCCTTTTTTTTCCAAGAGGACATTTTCAAGCATTTGATAACAAGGGGAAAATACACTGCTTTTGGAAAAGAACACCGTTTGGAAGAAATACATACCATCCGTGATTTTCAGCAAAGCGTGCCCATGCGGGATTACAACGCTATGGAACCGTACATCAAACAAATGCTCCGCGGTACAAAAAACGTTTTGTGGGACAAACCAACCACATGGTTTGCCCTGTCAAGCGGTACTTCGTCCGCCCGTTCCAAATTCATTCCCATGAATAAGGAAAACCTGAAGGAATGCCATTACAAAAGCATGTTGACCATGCTTTCGCATTACGTGAGAACGTATCCTCAATCGCGGATTTTCCAAGGAAAATCACTCGTGCTAGGTGGCAGCAGGCAATTTGACAAAGATGTAGAAACACAATGTTCCTATGGAGATTTGTCTGCGTTTCTTACCCTCAACACACCGGCTCCGGCTCGTTTGTTTACCACGCCTCCTCGGAAAATAGGACTCATCCCCCATTTTGAAACAAAAACAGATATTGTCAGCCGCATGGCCGTTCGTCAAAATGTGGTCAGTTTTTCCGGTGTTCCTTCCTGGAACTTGCTCTTAATGCGAAAAATCTTAGAGATATCCGGTAAAGACAACTTGTCTGACCTGTGGCCCAACATGGAATTGTTCATGCACGGGGGCGTCAGTTTTGAGCCGTATCGGGTGCATTTCCAAAAACTGTTTCCATCGCCCAATATGCGTTATATGGAAACATACAACGCATCTGAAGGCTTTTTTGCATTTCAGACAGATTTGTCAGACCCGGGTATGTTCTTGCTACCGAACGTCCGTGTTTTTTACGAATTCGTTCCTCTTGAAAAATGGGAAGAAGCAGAAAACGGTACGTATACTGATTTTTTAACGCTCGATCAAGTTGTCACAGACAAGCCCTATGCACTTGTTATATCTACCAATTCCGGATTGTGGAGGTATTCTATAGGAGACACCGTCAGGTTTACGCAACTCCATCCCCACAAACTGGTCATAACAGGGCGCACCCAGCTCTTTATCAATACGTTTGGAGAAGAGTTGATGATAGAAAACGCGGAAAAAGCCCTGGCACAAACGTGCCAAGAAACCGGGGCCACTGTTTTTGAATATACGGTAGCTCCCGTGTTTATGGGTGACAAGCAGAAAGGAGCGCACCAGTGGCTTATAGAGTTTGAGAGCCTTCCCTCAGACTTGGAACATTTTGTAAGTGTGTTGGACAAACAACTGATGAAAACCAATTCCGACTACCAAGCCAAACGGCTGGATACAGGAGCTATGGGTCCACCACAATTGGTGGTCATGAAGAAAAACAGTTTTTACAAATGGATGGCACAAAACAACCGTTTGGGAGGACAAAACAAAGTGCCGCGGCTGTGGAGCGACAGGAAATACGCAGAAGGATTGTTGAAAATAAATGAAAGCATCTGATATTATAACCTTATTCCGCTATCAGGCAGTACACACAGCAGTCTATGCCCGTTACCTGGAGCTGTTGGAAACAGACCCGTTGCAAATTGCCCTTCCTGAGCAGATCCCTTTTTTACCCATCCGGTTCTTCAAGTCCCACACTGTGTACAACGCACCCACACCGCCGGAGAGCGTCTTTACCAGCTCGGCAACCACAGGCATGATACCATCACGCCATCCCGTTGACAGTTTGGAGCGTTACAAAGAAAATACCATCTGTATTTTCCGTCGGTTTTACGGAGATCCGGAACAGTACACCATCTTGGCGTTGCTGCCCTCGTACCTGGAACGCCCGGGATCATCGCTTGTGACCATGATGCATGCGCTGATGGAAGAAAGTGGCGGTCGGGCAGAAGGTTTCTATTTGCACAATCACAAAGAGTTGTACCTGCGTTTGCAAGACCTGGCCCGTGCGGGACGTCGCGTTTGGTTGCTGGGAGCCGCCTTTGCCTTGCTTGATTTTGCAGAAACCCATAACATAACGCATCCGGAGCTGATTGTTGTAGAAACAGGCGGCATGAAAGGCCGGGGAGAAGAGCTGTCCCGGGAAGAACTGCACCGGCGATTGAAAAAAGGGTTTCCCCTCAGCCCAATACATAGTGAGTACGGCATGGCCGAACTATTTTCACAGGCTTATGCATGCCAAGAAGACGGGTTTTTCCAATGTTCGCCTACTATGCAAGTATATATCAGAGATTTGCAGGATCCTTTTGCGTATTTGGAAGACGGCCTGCGCGGAGGTGTCAACATCATAGATTTGGCCAACAGCCATTCTTGCGCCTTCATAGAAACAGAAGATTTGGGATTCCGTCTGCCGGACGGACGTTTTCAAATCTTAGGACGCATCCCGGCTGCGGAACGCAGAGGTTGCAATATGCTTATTGATACCGACTAAAGACTTCCTCCAGTTTTTCTTCGTATTGCCGTCCCAGTTCCTCATCATCATTGTTAAAGAGGATGTCGTTCACGTGTACGTATGTACTGATGGCAGATTCTGCATCTTGTGCAGAAAGAAAACCGCCCCTATACGGTTGCAAAAAGTACTCAATGGCAAGAAACGTTTCGTCCAAAAACTCCACAACGATAGCCCTGGCTTTTTCAGGCTTTTCCAAGAAGTAATACAATTCAATGGCCTCCATGACTCCTACTTCGTTATAAGAAGGCTGCACCACGTAATTTAAAGGATAACGCTTCATGACTTCCATTCCTTTATCCAGTATCTGCAGCGCCTTCTCTTCTTCCCCTTTTACAATAAGGCCGCCGGCTACTTGGGTGTACATATGCCGTATGGCCTGCTGCACCAAATACAAATATGTCACGTGGTGGTCCAACAACACATCCGGTTGGTCCATACGCCCCCAGCGGTACACATTCATAAGCAAGTCATACATCCTGTCCGCATCCATATAAGGCGAGGACCCGGCACTTAAGTTGGTTGTCTTGAATGGCATAAGCGTGTAGGCCATCCCGTCAAAACGCAAATAATCCTTAATACCTATGTTCACATCGCCGCCTTGCGATACAAAATAGATAGGTCTGTCCCACTCGTAATTGGCCAACAAATCCAAAAACATCATTTCCACTTTCATCAATGTGTTTTTGTTCTCCGGAATATCCAGATCCATATAGTCAGGAATCCTATGGGCTTCTTTTTCCGACACAATACCTGCTGCCAATACGTTTTCTTTGTTTACAGGTATCCGCAGCTTTCGGGCGGGCAGGTAATTGATTGCAGTACCGTCTGCCAGCTGTAATTTGGCTCGCGGATTCCCCATAATTCCTACGGCTTGTATGGCAGAAACCCGTTCTGAAACCCGCTCGTATATGGGGAGGATTTCATTCGTCCCGTAGGTGTATGATTCCCTTGGAATAGAAAATTTCACAGGTGCCGACTCGTATGTCCTCCATTGCATCTGATCTATGTACCAATCCGTCCCCATCAAAGACGTGTTCATAACGCGCACATCTGTTCTTTCACCTTCCACCTCTTGCAAATACCATAAGGGAAACGTATCGTTATCTCCGTGAGTGACTATAATGGCGTTGCTGTTGGGCAAACACGTATGTAAGAAATTGTAGGCAAAATCGCGTGCTGCATACCGGCCGCTCCTATTATGGTCGTCCCAATTTTGTGATAACATTTGAAAAGGCACAAACAAACACAACACAGAAGCCAACACGCCGGCTGCCACCGGTTTTAAGAATTTTCTGAACACCTGAGCCAAAGCCAATACACCCAATCCTACCCAAATGGAAAATGCATAAAAAGAACCGGCATACGCATAATCGCGTTCTCTAGGTTGGTAAGGAGGTTGGTTCAGATAGATAACAATGGCAAGACCCGTTAAGAAAAACAACAAGAACACAATCCAAGCATTGCGTTTGTCTTTTGTTGTCTGATAGATCAGTCCTATAATACCCAACAACAAAGGCAGCATATAGTAATGGTTTTTGGCTTTGTTGTTCTTTAACATATCGGGAGCATCCGACTGGTCTCCTAAGCGTATTTTGTCAAGAAAACCTATACCCGACTCCCAGTTGCCGCGAATGGGGTCTCCGGGATTGGATCCTTGGATGTCGTTCTGTCGTCCGGCAAAATTCCACATAAAATAACGCCAGTACATATGGTGCACTTGGTAATCGAAAAAGAAAGTCAAGTTGTCCAGGAACGTCGGCATGCGTTTGCCTTCAGAATTGATCTTTCCTTTCCCGGAATTGTACGAATCGTAAAAATGAGCATGCGTTTCTCTTTTGCTCCACATCCTTGGAAACAACATTTTGTCGGCATCTTTGTACAAAGGCATCTCCGGTCCTTTGGTGCGCTCATACTTGTCGCCCATTTTCACATACTGCGTAGTGTTTTTCCACGTATCGTACGGAGAACTGTAAATGCCGTCGTAAAGCAACGGCGAAGTCCCGTATTGCTCCCTGGCCAGGTACGATGCCAATGCAAACGGATTGTCCGGTTGGTTTTCATTCGTAGGCGTTTTGGCAGAAGAACGAATGACTACCATGGCAAAAGACGAATAACCAATCATAATTACCGTCACACACAGCAAAATAGTATTCCATAATACTTGTCCTTTCCGATGAGACACAAAGACACCCCAAAACAGAAGAGCCAGCAAAGCCACTACAAAAAACAACATCCCGCTGTTAAACGGCAACCGCAGCACGTTCACAAACAACAAATCAAACCATCCCGATATTTTAGGAACCCAAGGAATGATTCCGTACAACACAACCGCTATGATTACACCCGACAACAGGAACGTAGCTATAGCTCCTTTCCAAGAAAACGGATACTTCTTGTAATAATAAATAAATACAAGAGCCGGAATAGCTAACAAATTCAACAAATGAACCCCTATAGACAAGCCCATCAAATAGGCAATCAGCACAATCCATCGGTTGGCATACGGTTGGTCCGCCTCTTCTTCCCATTTGAGCATAGCCCAAAAGACCGCTGCCGTAAAGAAAGAAGACATGCCGTATACCTCGGCTTCGACAGCAGAAAACCAAGCCGTATCTGAAAAGGAATAGACCAATGCCCCCACTGCAGCTGCTCCCCACACGGCAATAGCATGCCCCCAATCCAAAGGAATGCGTTGCACTTCCATCAAACGTCTTCCCATATGAGAAATGGACCAAAAGAGCAACAGCACACAAAATGCCGAGGCCAAAGCGCTCATGGCGTTGATGAGCAGTGCTGCCTGCAACCCTCCTCCGAATAAGGAAAACAGCCTTCCAAAAAGCTGGTACGTAGGATTCCCCGGAGGGTGCCCCACTTCCAACTTGTAGGAAGAGGCTATAAATTCACCGCAATCCCAAAAACTTGCCGTAGGTTCAATACTGGCCAGGTACACAGCAGCCGACACAGCAAAAACAACCCACCCGATTACAAGATCTATCCTTTTGAATGTCTTTGTTTCCATACTACAAATGTAGCCTATTTTTTTTACCTTTACCGTTCCATTTGCTCTCATATTATGGATTACATTGTCTTGGGTCTTGTAGTTGCTTTTTGCATAGGGTATCTTTTTACACGCGACACGTTCACTGCGTTGTTGTTGAGCAATTTTAGGTACAACATTTCTTTAGACAGCGACGAACAGGAGGACATTCGATTTTCGCGCACCTTTTTGCTTGCATACACCATGGCAATATTTGCTTATTTCATCACCTCCTCCACTACACTCTTGTCTCCTTTGCCTCCTTTCCTTCTGGGCCTATCCAAACCTATCGTTTTTGTTGGAGTTTTGGGCGTTCTGCTTGCCTGGAGCACTGTACGATTTTTTGCCCTAAGATTTATAGGATGGGTTATTGAACACCCCTCTTTTACAAGCCTTTTAGAACGTACAGGGCGTGATTATGCCATCATGGCGGGGTTTGCTTTTATCCCTTTTTTATTACTCTTTGCGCTTTTGAAAATAAGTACGGGAAACGTTCTTTTAATCATAGGGTTAACACTCGTTTTTTTAAGCTGTCTGTTCCATGCCATACGTAGTCTGCGGATTTTTCTTTCTGCCGGATTCTCTGTTTTTTTCTGGATTTTGTATCTTTGCATTTTGGAAATAATACCCTTAGGAGTATTAATACATATATTTGCGGGGATACGACTATGAAGATCAAGAACATACTTATTTCACAACCAACATCTAGCGGATGTTCTCCTTATGAGGAAATCAAAGAAAAACATGGTCTGAACATAGACTTCATTCCGTTTATTCGTGTGGAAGGATTGTCTGCAAAAGATTTCAGGGCACAGCGCATCAACTTGGCTGAACATACAGCTGTTGTATTTACATCGCGTTCCGCTATTGATACCTTCTTTACTCTTAGTGAAGAATTGCGTGTTACCGTACCGGATTCTATGAAGTATTTCTGTTCTACAGAGGCTGTGGCACTATACCTTCAGAAATACATAGTGTATAGAAAAAGAAAAATCTTTTTTGGAAAAGGAAACATCCCGTCACTCATAGAAGCTGTAGGTACAAAACACAAAAGCGAAACCTTCTTGCTTACGTTGGCCGATTGTTACAACCCGGATCTTCCCAAGGCCTTTGAAGACGCAGGTCTTACATTTACAAAAGCCATTCTCACACGTACCTTAAACGAAGATTTGTCAAAGGTCAATTTGAAAAATTACCAAATGCTTATTTTCTATACGCCGGCAGATGTTCGTTCCCTAACGGAAAACTTCCCCAATTTTAAGCAAAATTCCACCTTGTTTGGTACGTTTGGCAAAGCTACAGCAGCCGCACTCAAAGAAGCCGGCCTGGAGCCTTGTTTTGAAGCGCCCACACCGGAAGCGCCTTCTATTGCTCAAGCCCTTACCCTCTATCTAGAGAAGGAAAAACTATCATGAAACATACACTCCGGTTGTGTATTGTTTGTCTGATGGTGTTGTGCATGTCATCGTGTCAAGAAAATTACAACCATTACAGAGAGCTGATCTACGGCACATGGGACCTTACGGCTGTGGACAAAGCCATTCCCAATATACCCAACACCTTGTATTTTAAAACAAGTACATCTGTCCTCCTGACAGAAGAAGAAAAAGCCTACGAAGGACAATACCAATTTTATTGCAACGTATTGACCTTGCATTTTGCAGAAAAACAAGACTTGTATCAAGATTGGCGTGTCATTTCTTTAAAAGACTCTCTTATGACAGCTGTTGTGGAATATTACTTCACTACAGAAGGCGAACAAGAACCGGGAACGGTACTGGAATACAAGAAAAGACCATGATTAGGTATACCTTTCCAAAAGACATGCGTTTGTCTTCCAAAAAAGAAATCGATGCGCTTTTTATGGAAGGAAACACGTTTGTATCGGGCCCCTTCCGCGTCTTTTACCGTTTGTACAAACCGGACCACCCCGTTCCCTCTTCCTCTCAACTCGTCTCTCCTTCCAGCCACCCCGTCCCTTCTTCTCGCCAACCCATACCTTCTTCCTGCCAACCCATACCTTCTTCCTGCCAAATAGCCTTTTCTGTATCTAAAAAGCGTTTGAAATCTGCCGTACAAAGAAATAAAGTGAAAAGACGGCTCCGCGAAGCGTTCCGTTTGCAATACCCGCATGTGCTAAAACAGGTGCTGGAGCAATCCAATCACATTCTTCTGTTATTATGCATATATTTACCTCATGAAGTCAAACCGTGGGACTATACAGAAAAGAAAATGGGCATCCTTCTTTCGTATTTTTCTGACATCTGTCAAAAAAATATTGAGTCTGCCCTTGATTCTGATCGTTAAGTGCTACCAACTTTGTATTTCCCCCTTCACCCCTTCTTCTTGTCGTTTTACGCCTACGTGTTCTGCATACACCATGGAAGCCCTCAAAAAACACGGTCCGTTTAAAGGTTTGTATCTGTCTGTCAGACGCATCCTGCGTTGCAATCCATGGGGCGGCGGCGGCTACGACCCCGTACCATAAATTAGCTGAAACTCCTGCACAGCAAACCGCCCCTTTTGCCGAATCTCCGGCTAACAGCCTCTTTTGCCAAAGTTCCTGCACAACAAACAGCCCCTCTTGCCGAAGGGAACACCCCCTTTTGCCCGAGGGTAGTAAGTAACTGGAAATGATGCGGCGCCACAATTCACTGGTAATCTGCACGTTAACTGCCCAACACGAAAACAGCGACTTACTACCCTCCCCAGAAAACACGAAAAACAGCGATTTTGCCCGAGGGTAGTAAGTGACAGGAAACGATGCGACGCCACAACTCACTGGCAACCTGCACGTTAACCACTCAGCACAAAAACAGCGACTTACTACCCTCCCCAGAAAACACGAAAAACAGCGCTTTTGCCCGAGGGTAGTAAGTAACTGGAAACGATGCGGCGCCACAACTCACTGGCAACCTGCACGTTAACCACTCAGCACAAAAACAGCGACTTACTACCCTCCCCAGAAAACACGAAAAACAGCGATTTTGCCCGAGGGTAGTAAGTGACAGGAAACGATGCGACGCCACAACTCACTGGCAACCTGCACGTTAACCATTCAGCACAAAAACAGCGACTTACTACCCTCCCCAGAAAACACGAAAAACAGCGCTTTTGCCCGAGGGTAGTAAGTAACTGGAAACGATGCGGCACCACAATTCACTGGCAACCTGCACGTTAACCACTCAGCATGAAAACAGCGACTTACTACCCTCCCCGGAAAACACGAAAAACAGCACTTTTGCCCGAGGGTAGTAAGTGGCAGGAAACGACGCGGCACAACAACTCACTGGCAACCTGCACGTTAACCACTCAGCATGAAAACAGCGACTTACTACCCTCCCCGGAAAACACGAAAAACAGCACTTTTGCCCGAGGGTAGTAAGTGACAGGAAACGACGCAACACCACAACTCACTGGTAACCTGCACGTTAACCATTCAGCACAAAAACAGCGACTTACTACCCTCCCCAGAAAACACGAAAAACAGCGCTTTTGCCCGAGGGTAGTAAGTGACAGGAAACGACGCAACACCACAACTCGCTGGCAACCTGCACGTTAACCACCCAACACGAAAACAGCGACTTACTACCCTCCCCGGAAAACACGAAAAACAGCACTTTTGCCCGAGGGTAGTAAGTGGCAGGAAACGACGCTTTTTGCCGAGGATAGTGAGTGTCACGGAAGGTTTAGCAAATTGCCGGCTATTGTTGTTGTTGTCGTTGTCGTTATTGTTGTCGTTGTCGCTTTTCTTGCTAGGGCACGATGTCCGGAGCATTTTTGGCATTGGCATTGGCATCGGCATTAAAAAAAGCGATTATGGTCTTGGCAAGACGCGGAGAAACCACGCGTTCCAGTTCTGGCACCTCGGCTTTTTTTATGTTGGGCACGCTACCAAAGTGGGTCAAGAGTTTCTCCATCGTACGCGGGCCTACACCGGGAATATCCAGCAATACTGATTTTACCATACTTTTTTCTCGTTTCTTTCTGTGGAAGGTTTGGCTAAAGCGGTGCGCTTCGTTTCGCAATTGCATAAGCAATCGTAGAGAAGACGAGTTTTTATCTAGAAAAAGCGGCGTCTTATCTGTAGCCAAATACATTTCTTCCATTTTTTCTGCCAAACCTACTACCGTTATCTGTCCTGTCAAATTCAGTTGTTCAAGAACTCCGTATGCGGCAGAGAGTTGTCCTTTTCCTCCATCCACAACCACCAGCTGCGGCAACGGTTTGTTTTCTTTTAGCAGGCGGCTATACCTGCGTGTAATGACTTCTTTCATGGCCGCATAATCATCCGGTCTCGATACATTTTTTATGATAAAGTGACGGTACTCTTTTTTACTGGGAAGAGCGTCTTTGAATACTACACAAGCGCTAACGGGATGGCTGCCTTGCAAATGCGAATTGTCAAAACATTCTATGTGAACAGGCAATTCCTTCATACGCAAATCATCGCGCAAACGGGCCAAAACCTTTGCCGTTCTTTTTTCACGCGCCGCGCTTCTGTCTCGGATTTCCATCAAGCGCAATTGTTCCATTTTGTAATTGCGTGCATTGCGCAGGCTTAAGGCCACCAAAGTTTGCTTATCGCCTCTTTTGGGAACTTGAATTTTGTAATTACCGGGTATGGCTTCCGGTAGAAAAGGAACCAACAGTACATCTGACAGCCCGTTGAGCTTTTCATTCATGTCTGCCATGAATAAGCTCAACAAAGCCGCCGGGTCCTCCTCTATCTGCAGTTTGTATTTGCTGTTTAAAGATTGGATAACAGCCCCTCCGGCTACGCGCATAAAATTACCAAAAGCCATAGAAGCCTCTGCATCCGTAACCAAACTGAACACGTCCAAATTGGACAGCTTAGGATTGACTATCACAGATTTGGCTTGGTACCGCGTAAGCGCCTCCCACTGTTCCTTGTATTTTTGAGCTTGTTCAAAATCCAAAGCACCGGATGCTTCTTCCATTTGTTTTTCCAGCAAAGAGCGCACAGAAGACACATCGCCTTTCAAAATACTGATAACAGATGCAATATAGCCGCTGTAAGCTTCTTCCGTTTCTTCGCCCACACAAGGCGCCAAGCATCTGCCTATATGTGCCTGTAAACACTTTCTGTACTTTCCGGAAGCAATGGCTTTGGGTGTCAAAACCAAAGAACACGTGCGCAACGGATACAGAGTGTGTATAAGTTGTAACAGTTGTTTACAATAATACGCACTCGTATACGGACCAAAGTACAAAGAACCATCTTTTACCACCTTTCTTGTTTGAAAGACTCGGGGGAACGGTTCTTGTTTTATACAAATCCAAGGAAACGTTTTGTCGTCTTTGAGCAGGATGTTGTATCGCGGTTGCCATTTTTTGATCAAATTGTTTTCCAGCAACAACGCATCTGTCTCCGTTTCTACCACCACATAATCCAAAGCATGTATGCGACTGACCATCCGCTTTGTTTTCACTGATAGGTTCTTCCCGGCTGAAAAGTACTGAGACACTCGTTTCTTCAAGTCTTTTGCTTTGCCCACATAGATGACTTTTCCGTCTTTGTCAAGAAAGCGGTACACGCCGCACTCGTGCGGTAAAAGGGGCAATTGGTCTATCACTTTACTCATTACGTTGTAAAATTACATATATTTGCCAAACCATTTATGAAAACATTAATCAATACAAAAGACTTGCGACAGGTTTTTGGTAAAAAATCTATTGCAGGGTTTTTATTAGCCCCGGTGCTGATGAAGGCTTTGAAGCTTGATAAAATAAACAAGCTTTACGGCAAGGTTGCTGATTTCCGGGGACGTGAATGTGTAGAGGCATTGCTGTCGGAAATGCGTATCAGCTACGAAGTGCCTTCTACAGATCTTGCCAATATCCCTAAAGAAGGGCCTTTTATAACTGTGTCAAACCATGCATACGGAGGATTGGACGGCATATTGCTCATGCATATAGTATCTGAAGACAGACCGGACTTCAAAGCTTTGGCCAATTTTCTTCTTTCCAAAATAGAATCCTTAGAGGACTTCTTCCTACCCGTAAATCCTTTTGACAAAGGAACTTCCAATGCATCAAGCATCAAGGGGCTGCGTATGGCTAAAGATTTTTTGGCACAAGGCAACCCGCTGGGTATTTTCCCGGCAGGAGAAGTATCACACATAGGTCCTTCGGGCATGGTAGAAGATTTGCCTTGGCATCAACCCATCATGAAGTTCATCAAAAACGCAGGCGTTCCCATTGTGCCTATTTATTTTGATGGACACAATTCCAAAAGGTTTTTACGTAAAGCCAAAATCCACCCCCTTTTGCAAACAGCCAGTTTACCGGCTGAGCTGCTGAACAAAAAGGGCAGCAGGATTTCCGTACGTATAGGTTTTCCCATCACATTGGCAGAACAAGAGCGCTATACAGATTACAAAGAATTGGGTGATTATTTGCGTTCCCGTACGTATGCTTTAGCATCCAATATAGAATCTGCAGACAAATACAAAGAGCCGGAAGATGCCGCCACCATTGCACCTTCCAGAAATTACGATCTGGCAGTACGGGAAATAGAGCAGTTGCCGTCAAAAAGTTGCTTGTTTAAATTGAACAATTTTGCAGCCTATTTTGTTCCATTCAACGCCGTTCCCCATTTGATGTTCGAAATAGGACGTCAAAGAGAAGAAGCGTTCCGGACCGTTGGTGAAGGAACATTCCAGTCTATAGACCTGGATGCGTTTGACAGAAATTACCACCATTTGATTCTTTGGGACACAGAGAAAAAACAAGTGGTGGGTTCATACCGCATAGGGATGGGAGAAGAACTCATCAAACGCTTTGGCATATCGGGCTTCTACAACAGCACGCTGTTTGATTTCAGCCAAGACTTTGCTCCCGTTCTCTCTCAAAGTATGGAACTGGGACGTGCATTCATAAGTTTGGATTACCGTTACGAAACCATTCCCATGTTGCTGCTGTTCAAAGGATTATTTCATATCATGTTACGCCATGAAACATACAGATACTTTATTGGACCCGTTAGCATTTCTTCATGGGTGCCTAAATTGTATCAATCTTTGATTCATAAGTACATAATGGAAAACCATTCGGCACCGGAATACAAAGACATGGTAAAGCCAACGACTCCTTTTGTTCCCCGTTTTGACCTTGTAGACCCGGACGTTTTGCTACGCGACATACGTACTCCTGAACAGCTGGACCGTCTGCTTATGCGTATGAGCAACCGTCAATACAGGCTGCCTTCTTTGGTAAAGAGGTATTTGAAACTGAATTCCAAAGTAGTGGTATTCAACATTGACAAAGAATTTAACGATTCCCTTGACGGTTTTATTGTTTGCGATATCTATGATATTTCCCGCGAGGAACTGAAAACAATAACGAAAGACGTTACAGATCCTTCCGTAATAGAAAAACGTTTTGGAAAACCGGGTACGTGATAAACAAGATACATTTTTCATGAAAAAAGCCCTTGAGCAAGCAGAAATTGCTTTGCAAAAGGGAGAAGTGCCTGTTGGAGCCCTCATCACCTGCCAAGGACACGTGGTAGCCCGTGCCCACAATCTTACAGAACGATTAAACGATCCCACTGCTCATGCAGAAATGCAGGCCATTACGGCAGCATGCAATACCATTGGTGGCAAATACTTAAATCAATGCACACTCTACGTTACATTGGAACCGTGTGCCATGTGTGCAGGCGCCATAGCCTGGGCCCAACTGGGACGCCTTGTGTACGGTGCACAAGACCCAAAAAAAGGTTTTTCCATCATCTCCACCAACATTCTTCACCCTAAAACAACTGTTTCTGCAGGGATTATGGCAGAGGAAGCAGGAAAATTGATGAAAGATTTTTTTGCAGGGAAACGCTAATATCTTATCTTTGCAGCCCAACTGAGCTATGGTGTAATGGTAGCACTACAGATTTTGGTTCTGTCTGTCTAGGTTCGAGTCCTAGTAGCTCAACAAAAAACAACCTATAAAATGAGCTATGACACAATGGTAGCTCAACGCAAAACATTCTTTCTCTTACTGACAGTCTGCATCTTAGCGTCTGTACAGCCAGCAAAAGCCCAATATTTTCAAACAGGAGAAGACCCGGCACGTATCCGTTGGTCACAAATCCGTACAGGACCTTTTCAAATCATTTACCCGCAGGGAATAGATTCTCTTGCTTTCCGCTACGCATGGCTTCTGGAACATACCGCACCTGAAGTCTTGTCTTCCCTGGGTGTTTCTTCTCCGTCCATTCCCGTAGTCCTTCATCCATACAATACAAACAGCAACGGAGTAGTCAGCTGGGCTCCCAAGCGCATAGAACTGATTACCACACCTGCTTCAGAGAGGCTTATACAAAACTGGGAAAAGCAATTGGTCCTGCATGAAATGCGGCACGTAGGACAAATGCGCCTGATTGAAGGAAATTTCTTTCGGATCTTGGGATGGTTTTTGGGAGAACAGTCGGCAGGCATTTCCGCAGGACTCTATTTCCCCAAATGGGTTTTGGAAGGAGACGCCGTCCTTGCGGAAACCCTCTATTCGTATGCGGGACGTGGTAGAGAAGCTGCTTTTTTGATGCCCTATAAAGCGTATTTTTTATCCGACATATCGTACTCATACGACAAATGGCGTTACGGATCTTACCGCCACCACATCCCCAACCATTACGCCTTGGGATACATGAAATTATCGGTAGCCCAATACTACTCCGGAGATCAAGCACTTGCTCGTGTCTTTTCAGATATTACAAAATACCCGTACTGGCCGTTTGTTTATGAAAAAACATACCGAAAAAACTTTGGCAACAGAGCCATAGACCTGTGGGAGCCGGCCGTAAGATACTATACAGATGTATGGAAAACACAAGATGCCCGGAAACAAACATTTGATCCCGGCATCTTGATAAACAGTCCCGTAAAAGATTACGTAAGTTATACATCTGTTGCCGTTACAGACAACCCCGACGGAACAAACGGAGTGTACGCCATAAAATCCTCCTTAGCAGAAACGGAAAGATTGGTGTATTTTCCACAAGAGGAGCAAGGAGAAGAAGAAACCATGTTGTTGCTGGGCAATATCAATTCTTCAGTAAATGCAGGAGATGAATATTTATACTGGAGCGAAACGGTAAGCAGCTACCGTTGGGCGCATGAAAATTTCTCTGTCATCATCCGATACAACACCTTAACGGGCAAAAAAACCGTGTTTCACAACAAAGACCGGTATTTCAATCCCAATCCTTCACATTGTGGGCAGTTGTTAGGAGCCGTACAATACCAACCAACAGGAATCAGCCGCGTACACGTTCTGGACGCTCAAACAGGTGCCGTACTAGAAGCATACGACACCCCGAACGGAGAGTATCCAAATGAAATGACGTGGTCAGAAGACGACCGGTTGCTATACGTACTCCTTACAGGAGAAGACGGGACAGGTCTTTATGTATTGGATAGAGAAACAGGCGTATGGGACACCTTGTTCCCGCCTGATTTCCAGTCGCTGGCAGACATCATGGAATTTGAGAATATGCTGTACTTTAAAACAGACAAATTCCTGGATACAGACAATATTTATGCATTAGACTTGAAAGAAGGGCATGTGTGTCGTTTGACAGATGCTCGTTTTGGAGCGTTTGACCCCTTGGCTGTAAAAAAAGACAGCACTTTATACATCTACTACTCTTATTATACGCCACAAGGATATCAGCTGTACAAAATCCCCACACAAGATCTCCTATGCCTACCGGCAGATATGCAAAAAGAACGGGAAGATGTGCCGCTCTTGGCCTCCGGCATAGATACACGGTTTTCTATAGATGCGCTATCCGTTCCACAAGAACCGGAGTACCAAGTAGAAAAATACAGCAAATGGAAACATGCGTTTAAGGTACATTCCTGGATGCCTTTCTACTTCAATTACGACAGATTGGAGCAATTTTCCTTCCAAGAATACCACAAAGCAGTAGCGGCCGGAGCTACCATCATGTCTCAAAACACGTTGGGAACTCTCACATCCATGCTGGGATACTCTTACCACAAAGGCTTTCATGCCGGCCACCTGAAAGTAGAATCTTCCGGATTGCTTCCCGTTATTTCACTGACAGTAGACATCAACGACCGTCCGCACACACGCACATACCCGGTACTTGAAGGACGGGAAAACAACCAATTGGTCAAGACCGACACGTTGCCGTCCGTCCATGTTACCGGCAGTCTTCAGACTTATATTCCTTTTACTTTTCACAGGCACGGTTGGTACAGAGGTTTGGTACCCATGGTACAATATACATATTCCAACAACGTGTATGCACCACCCAGGCCGGAAGAGCGACCGGTAACGGAGCAATCCCTTAGAGCCGGTATCCGATACTACCAAGTGATTAAACAGGCTCCCCGCGATATCTTTCCTCGCTTGGGATTTGGCTTGAATATACAAGGAATGTGGAATCCGGCAGACTACAAATTGTTCAGCAAACTGTTTTTTGTACAAGCCTACGGCTACCTGCCCGGAATACTACGCAACCAAGCCCTCAAATGGACGGCAAGCGTGCAGCAATATACGGGAATTGATACCTTTTTTTATCCGGGAACGTTCCAGCAACCACCCCGAGGCATCGAAACCGGAACGTATGCCCCTACATCCATTTTTGTTTCCGGAGATTACGCCATCCCCATTGGCATAGGAGACCCGTCCATCCCGGATATTTTGTACATCAAACGACTGCAGTTGATTCCTTTTGCAGATTACCGCCAAAACAGATATACAAACAAAGAAAAGACAGCCTTATGGTCCGTAGGAACAGATTTGCTTTTTGATTTTCATCTCTTTCGTATAGGACTTCCCTTGACAGCCGGAGTCCGGTATGCCTATACGTGTGAAAAACAACATTTTTTTGAATTTCTCTTCTCCTTCCCCACATTTTATTGATTGCTCATGAAAGGATTGCGTTTTTTTAGCCCGTACGAATGGTTTCTGCTCATAACCATTACCAGTTTGAATATCATCATATTTGTAGTGACGGGAGAGTGGGAAATACTTTCTACCGTAGCCACTTTGTCGGGCGTACTGTGTGTGGTTTTGGTAGCCAAAGGACATATTTCCAATTATCTCTTTGGACTTATTCAAGTAAGCCTGTATACGTACCTGTCCTGGGGCGTTGGCTATTGGGGAGAAGTGGCCTTAAACGGACTGTATTACGTACCCATGCAATTTATCGGCTTTTTTATGTGGCAAAAACGGATGCGAAAAGGAAGCAAAACAACGGTACAGTCCAGAGTGCTTACTCGGCCGCAACGCATTCTTCTTTTCATTTCGTGTGCAGTGCTCATTGCTGCCGGAGGGTTGGTTCTGGATTATTTTAATGACCCTATGCCGTATCTGGATTCCACCACAACTGTTCTTTCTGTCATTGCCATGTTTCTGATGGTCAAAACGTATGCAGAACAGTGGTACTTATGGATTACCGTTAACATAGCCACCATCATCATGTGGAGCATGGCCTACTTCCGAGAACACGAAACAGGACATTTGATTATTGCCTCTATGTGGTCTGTGTACTTGCTCAACTCTTTGCACGGTTTGTACGTTTGGAAAAAAGCTGCCAAAGAGATCGCTGCAACTACATAAAAACCATCGCTGACAATTTGACAGGTACCGTGCCGTGGCATTAATTTTGTTTAATGTGCATTCGTTGACAGATAAACAAAAACAAAACATAAAAACAATCTAAATTTTTACAACAATGAAAATCAAACCTTTAGCAGATCGAGTAGTCGTTCAGCCACAGGAAGCGGAAACGAAAACAGCTTCCGGTCTCTACATCCCGGACACCGCAAAAGAAAAACCACAACGTGGTAAAATCATTGCCGTTGGAAGCGGTAAAAAAGATGAGCCTATGGAATTGAAAGAAGGTGACATAGTGTTATACGGAAAATACGCCGGGACGGAAATCAACATAGACGATCAGGAATACCTGATTATGCGCCAATCAGATGTACTGGCCATTATTTAATATTAACCCGCTAAAACGAACTTATTATGGCAAAAGAAATTAAATATAACATAGAAGCCCGTTCCCTTATGAAAGAAGGGGTAGATGCCCTGGCTGATGCAGTAAAGGTAACCCTGGGTCCCAAAGGACGCAACGTGGTTATTGATAAAAAATACGGATCCCCTCAAATTACAAAAGACGGTGTTACCGTGGCAAAAGAAATTGAATTGGAAGATTCCTTTGCCAATATGGGTGCACAAATTGTAAAAGAAGTAGCTTCTAAAACAAACGACCAAGCCGGTGACGGAACCACCACAGCCACCGTTCTGGCTCAATCCATCATCAATGTGGGTTTAAAAAACGTGACAGCAGGTGCCAATCCTATGGACCTCAAACGTGGAATTGACAAAGCCGTTGAAAGCGTAGTGGCCAGCCTCAAAAAGCAAAGCCAACAAGTAGGTGACGACCTCTCCAAAATTGAGCAAGTAGCCTCTGTATCAGCAAACAACGACCCGGCAACCGGCAAACTCATTGCAGAAGCCATGTCCAAAGTAAAGAAAGAAGGCGTGGTGACCGTAGAAGAAGGCAAAGGCACAGAAACAGAAGTGAAAGTAGTGGAAGGAATGCAATTTGACCGCGGTTACATCTCGGCTTATTTTATTACCAATTCGGAAAAAATGGAAGCCGTCCTGGACGATCCGCTGATCCTCATCACGGACAAGAAAATCTCTACCATGAAGGACCTCATGCCTTTATTGGAACCGGTTGCACAAAACGGACGTTCCTTGCTGATCATTGCCGAGGACGTTGACGGAGAAGCACTGGCAACCCTAGTGGTCAACCGCTTACGTGGTGCCTTGAAGATTGCGGCAGTCAAAGCTCCGGGCTTTGGAGACCGTCGTAAAGAAATGCTGGAAGACATCGCCATTCTCACAGGCGGTACCGTCATCACAGAAGACAAAGGCATTAAATTGGAATCAGCCACCATGGACATGTTGGGATCGGCAGAAAAAGTAGTCATTGACAAAGAAAATACAACGATTGTCAACGGCGGCGGTGAAAAAGAAAACATAGACAACCGCGTTGCTCAAATTCGTAAACAAATGGACATCACCACCAGCGATTACGATAAAGAGAAACTGCAAGAGCGCTTAGCCAAATTGTCAGGCGGAGTAGCCGTTCTGTACGTAGGAGCTGCTTCAGAAGTAGAAATGAAATCCAAGAAAGACTTGGTAGAAGACGCATTGAACGCAACCCGCGCTGCTATTGAAGAAGGCTTTATCCCCGGTGGAGGAGTAGCTTATATCCGCGCCATTGATGATTTGAAAAACATCAAAACAACCAACCAAGACGAGGCAACCGGTATAGCCATCATAGCCCGCGCCATTGAAGAGCCGTTGCGCATGATTGTAGAAAATGCAGGACAAGAAGGAAGCGTGGTAGTACAAAAAGTACGTGAAGGCAAAGCCGATTTCGGTTACAACGCTTGGACAGACGCTTACGAGAACTTGTTTGCAGCAGGTGTAATCGATCCTACCAAAGTAGCTCGCGTAGCATTAGAAAACGCCGGATCTGTTGCCGGTATGTTCTTGACTACGGAATGCGTTTTGGCAGACATACCTGAAGAAACACCGGCCATGCCTGCCGGCGCTCCCGGAATGGGCGGTATGATGTAATGATGCGCCAGATTGGATCTAGTGCGCCATTTTTACAAGACAAAACCTCAGCCACCTAGCTATCTGGGCGTTACGTTTTCGGACAATGTAAGTGGCGCGCTTGATTGGATCTGGCTCGCTGATTTGTCAGAAGGTGGAAAAAACACGGAGTGCAGCCGCATTCCGTGTTCTTTTTTTTTCGTTATCTTCGCTATATGAAGTCATTCCGCCTGTTATGCGGCTTGTTGATTCTTGCGTGTGCAGGATGTAAGGCCGGACAAAATGAACAGGTGCAACACCTGGCCCTGGTTTTTGAACAACCGGCAACCCTTTGGGAAGAACGGGTGCCCTTGGGTAATGGCCGATTGGGAGCCATGCCGGACGGAGGCGTTGCCACGGAACGTATTCTTCTGAACGAATCGTCGCTGTGGTCGGGTTCTCCGGCAGAAGATAACAGAGTGGGGGCGCACAAAATACTGCCTCTTTTACGCGAACTTCTATATACAGAACAAATAGAAAAAGCACAGGAACTGATGTACGGGTCTTTTACGGCACGCACTATGGGTTCCGAAGGCAGCACAGGAGCAAAAACAACATTTGGCAGTTACCAGTTGTTGGGATCTGCCGTATTCCATTTCACATATCCCACACCTTCCAAGCAAATAACAGACTACAACAGGATGTTGGACCTTTCCACGGCTACGTCTTTTACATCTTTTACTATAAACGGCATTACGTATACTCGGGAACTCTTTACTTCTTTCAGCGACGACGTCGTCGTTTTTTATCTTACCTGCTCACACCCGCATGCATTGCATTTCAAAGCCTCTCTCAACAGACCGGAAAAAGCCGTTGTCTATACTGAAAACAACACGTTGTTTATGGAAGGAACATTGTCTTCCGGGCAAGAAGGAGTAGACGGCATGAGCCACTACACACGTATGGATATTCTTCCGCTGGAAGGGGGAAGCGTGACTTCAGACGGTACGTCTTTATACCTTAAAGGAGCCACGCGTGCCCTCGTAGTACTGTCTGCCGCTACCAATTACCATCCGGAAACTTTAGCTATTTGTTCCGACTCGGCTTTTATAGAAAGGGCTGATTCTCTTGCGGCAAAAGCAATACAGACCTCCTTTGCCGAGTTGAAGAAAAACCACGTAGACACGTACCAGTCGCTGTTCCACAAAGTGCAGTTGCACCTTCCGGACAAAACGGCGCTGTATTTCCAAATGGGCAGATACTTGCTCATTTCCTCAACAAGACCCGGTTCTCTTCCTCCAAACCTGCAAGGACTTTGGACGCCGGTGCTCCAAACGCCATGGAACGGTGCATACGATTTGAACATGCATTTGCAAATGAGTTTTTGGCCGGCTTTGAAAACAAATCTTGCCCAACTGCATGTGCCCCTTCTGGACTTCACGGGGCGGCTTGCCCAAAAAGGAGAATTGACGGCACAAGAATACTACGACGCACCCGGATGGGCAGCCCACGCTATGACCAATCCCTGGGGCTTTACCGCTCCGGGACACAATACGGCTTGGGGAGGCCACCACGCAGCCGGTGCGTGGCTCTGTGCCCACATATGGAACCATTACCTGTTTACAAAAGACCTGGAACGCTTGCGTACAGACTACCCTGTTCTGAAAAAAGCGGCTCTCTTTTACTTGTCACTACTTATGGAAGACCCGCATTACGGTTGGAAGGTGCCTGCACCGTCTATGTCTTACGGAAATACGTATTACTTACCGACAGATGGTACAGGAACCTCGTTGTTTTTGTGTATGGGGTCCACAAGCGATATACAGATGATAAAAGAATTGTTTACAAATGTCATAACAGCCAATAAAATCCTGCTCAATACGGACGATTTTCCCCTTATGTACTTGCTGGAAGAAGCACTAAACCGTTTGCCAAAATACAAAACAAACACCATGGGGTGTTTGATGCGTTGGTTGTATGAATACCCGGAAGAAGACGTACGTCAACGCAACATTCCGCATCTGTACGCTTTGTATCCGGGAACGGAATTTACGACAGATACTCCGGACATGCTGAAAGGCTGCCGCCATACGTTGGAAAGACAAGAAGCAGGGGCTACTGCCTGGCAAATGGCCTGGAACGTCAATTTATACGCCCGCCTGGCAGATGGCGAATCGGCTTATAAAGAACTGTTGGCACTGCAGTCCCCGGCTTTGGAAAAAAGTACCTCTCCGTATCCGGCACGAGATACGGCTTCCGTCACCTTGTTGACACCCGGCGTGTACCCCAACGGATTTTCTTCAAACCCGCACTTCCAACTAACAGGAAATTTGGGCGGATGTGCAGGCGTGGCAGAAATGTTGTTGCAATGCCACCAAGGATACATCCACGTACTCCCGGCCCTGCCCGTTGCTTGGCATGAAAAAGGATCTTTTTCCGGATTGTGTGTGCGTGGCGGCGGAGAAGTGTCGTGTAGTTGGGAACAAGGTTTGGTAAAAGAAATTGTGATTAAAGCACAAAAAGACCATACATTTACCATCAAAATCCCCTCACATTTTAAGAGTATTAAAAAAGAATACATAACCGTTTCCTTGAAAAAAGGAGAACAAGTCAAAATACACGAAAGAACCATACTTTAACATATTTGCTATATGAACCCTTTATCAACCCCTCAAAATTTTAAAATAGGTAGCCACTTGTCTTCATCCGGCGGATATTTGGCTATGGCCAAAACAGCAGTTGAAATTGGAGCCAATGTTTTTCAATTTTTTACACGAAACCCCCGCGGCGGAGCAGCCAAAGCCATAAACCCCGACGATATTGCCGCTTTTCTTGCCTTTTCCAAGGAAAACAACATAGGACCCATCTTAGCCCATGCTCCCTATACAATGAACCTGTGTGCGGCAGAAGAACGCATTCGGAATTTTGCACTTGATATTTTTATGGATGATCTGCACCGCATGGAATATACTCCGGGCCAACTGTATAATTTGCATCCGGGAAGCCACGTGGGACAAGGCGTGGAAAAAGGCATAGAATGGATTGTGAAAGCGCTGGACACGGCTATGACAAAAGAACAAACCACTTTTGTACTTTTGGAAACAATGGCCGGCAAAGGCACGGAAATAGGCCGCTCTTTTGAAGAATTGAACACCATCATACAGGCTGCAGCTTGCAAAGAGCGTTTGGGCGTATGTTTGGATACATGCCATATTCACGATGCCGGTTACGACATTGTAAACGACCTGGAAGGCGTCTTGGAAGAGTTTGACAAAGTGGTGGGTATAGACCGGCTAAAAGCCATCCATATCAACGACTCCAAAAACCCGTTGGGAAGCCACAAAGACAGACACGAAACAATTGGTGACGGACACCTGGGATTGGATACGTTGCGAAAAGTCATCAACCACCCGTGGCTCAAAGATTTGCCGTTCTATTTGGAAACACCTAACGAACTGCCGGGATATGCAAAAGAAATAGCGTTGTTAAAAACGGAACGTACCGGCACATAGGCAGCAACAAAGCCTATGCCCAATACCAAACCGGTAATCACCAACATGTCTGTGAACTGAACGGCCACCGGGTAGTTTGTAACCACAAAGCTTCCCGGCAGGGATATCAATCCGTATCGTATCTGTGCATAACATACAACCAAGCCGGCCGCCATACCCGACAACCAACCGGCTATGGAAATCAACCATCCTTCCAAAACAAATACGGTACGAATCAGAGACTGTCGTGCTCCCATTCCGGCCAAGACGGCTGTATCTTCTTTCTTTTCCAAAATCAACATACTTAAAGATCCCAACACGTTCCCGGATATGATGATCAAAATAAAACCTAAGAGAAGAAAAATGATGATTTTTTCTGTTTTCATCATTTTATACAACATATCATTCAGTTGGTAGCGTGTAAGGACTTTGTAATCAGGGCCCAAGGTGCCGGTCAATTCTTTAGCCAGGCTTTTCAACGCTTTTTCCGTACTTGTTCTGATTTCTATCTGCGTTGCTTCTTGGGTATATCCCAAAAGATCGGCAGCCGCTTTTATAGGCACCATCACATGTTGGGCATCGTACTGTTGCTCCACGGCAAACACACCGGCCGGAAAGATTTTTTCTCTTTGCAAAGACGCCATAGGATTGAGAGGAGAAAAGGGCATATCCTTTTTGGGATAATACATCCACAAAGGATCTACAAAAGCCGTATTGACACCCAGTTCACGAGCCAAACCCCTGCCCAGTACGGCTTCCTTCACTTCTCCAAAATAGACACGAAATTCCCCACCCGTAAGGTAATTTTGCAACGGAGACGTAGCCATAAACGTACTGTCTACACCTTTCATAACGGCAACAGCCTGTTGGCTCCTGTATTGCAAAAACACTTTTTCTTCAATGACCGGATAAACGGCTGTTACGCGTTTGTCCTCTTTCAGATAATCGAAAGCGTATGCATTGGGCAACGTTTTTCCTACAGCGGGTTCAATCATTATGTCGGGGTCAAATGCGTGGTACATGCTTTTGGCCAAATTGTCAAACCCGTTGTACACAGACATGACAATTACCAAAGCCATAGTACCCAATGCAATACCCACAGCACTTATACCCGATATCACGTTGATGATTTGTCTGGTTTTTTTAGCCAGCAAATACCTCCATGCAATAAAAAAAGCAAGCCTCAATGCTATCTATAATTAATTGTTCAGCAACTCATCTATGCGCTCTGCATAATCCAATGAATCGTCCAAGAAGAAAATGAGGTCCGGAACAATGCGCAATTGTTTGGCTACGCGACGTCCCAATTCTCCTCTGATGGCTTTTGTCTGTCCTTGTACAATTTTCAACACATCCGCTGCTTTTCCCGAAGGGAACACACTAATCCAAACGTGAGCAATGGACAAGTCAGAGGTAATACGTACGTGTACCACAGAAATCATGGATCCGCCGTATGCAGCCATTCCTTTTTCCCTAAATATCTCTGACAAATCTTTCTGAATCTGGCGGGCCACTTTCAGTTGTCTTGTATTTGTATCTGCCATAGGTATTTTCATGATCTCTGTAGTTTAATGATGAAATAATGTTTCCTTCCTCTTTGTACGAGCAAGTATTTTTTGTCCAAGAAGTAATCAACACCTATCGTTTGGTTGATATCTTCCAGCCGCTCTTTATTCAAAGACAAGCCGCGGTTTTGTATCAATTTGCGACACTCTCCCTTAGACGGCATGACAGAAGTATGGACTGCCAACAGATCTATGACGGGTAGCGGCAAGAGCCGCTCCGGCACTTCAAATTGCGGAACGCCTTCAAAAACAGACAGAAATGTCTTTTCGTCCAAGTCTTTCAACTCTTCTTTTGTGCCGCTTCCAAACAAAATGGCCGTTGCTGTAACAACCTTGTTATATTCCTCTTCTCCATGTACCATTTTTGTTACATACTCTGCCAATTCTTTCTGAAGCAAACGCTTGTGCGGCTCTTGTTTGTGTTTTTCTACAAAACCCTCTATCGTTTCTTTTGAGAAAAGAGTAAAAATCTTTATATACTTGGCTGCGTCATCGTCACTTACGTTCATCCAAAACTGATAAAACGCATACGGAGACGTTTTGGCCGGATCCAACCATACGTTGCCCGACTCTGTTTTACCAAACTTTCCTCCATCCGACTTTGTAATAAGCGGACACGTCAACGCAAACGCCTCTCCTCCCTCCATTTTACGAATCAGTTCGGTACCGGTTGTAATATTGCCCCATTGATCAGACCCTCCCATCTGCAATTTGCATCCGTGATGTTTGTACAAATGCCAATAATCGTACGCTTGCAACAGTTGGTATGTAAACTCTGTAAAAGACATCCCTTCCGCTCCTTCTCCGGAAAGCCTTTTCTTTACTGAATCTTTGGCCATCATATAATTGACCGTTATGTGTTTGCCTATGTCGCGCGCAAAATTTAAAAAGGAGTAATCTTTTGTCCAGTCGTAATTGTTCAACATAAGGGCTCCGTTAGACCTATCGGGGTTGAAATCCAAAAACCGGCGCAATTGTTTTTCAATGCATTTTTGATTGTAACGCAACGTTTCCTCATCCATCAATACGCGTTCGGCAGATTTCATGGACGGATCTCCAATCATACCGGTGGAACCTCCCACTAAAGCAATGGGCCTGTGTCCTGCTTCTTGGAAAAGCCTAAGCATCATAACACTTACCAAATGGCCTATGTGAAGCGAATCTGCCGTGGGATCAATCCCCACATAAGCCGTTGTCATTTCTTTTTCCAACAATTCTTTAGTTCCCGGCATGATATCGTGAATCATGCCTCTCCATGTCAATTCTTCTACAAAGTGGTCCTTGTTCATTCTCTGTCTTCTTCTGTTTTTGCAAAGGTAAAGAATAAAAATTTGTACTTTAGCGTAAAATTTGGACATTATGAAGAACAAGTTCTATCTCATTCCGGCATTTTTGTTGTTTCTGACGTCGTGCTCTTGCAATCCTGTTGATCCGCCTAAGGATGAAGCCCCTTTGCTTACGCAGAAAGTCAACAAATACATGCTGGATCTTATGGAAGAAGTGTACCTCTGGGAAAAACACATTCCGGACACATTAGATATACGCTACGAATTTGACGAATTTGATTTTTACGAAAAGCTCTGCTATCGCTACGAAGACCGTTGGTCATTCATCACAGACGACGTAGAGGCCTTGCTGGAAGGAGGAGAAGGAGTGGAAACTACATTTGGCTACTCTTTGGCCTTAGGTGCTTTTTCCAATTCAGACAATTATTTTGCCATAGTACAGTACGTATACCCTGAAACTCCGGCCTGGGAAGCCGGACTTACGCGCGGCAGCATCCTTCTCCAAATTGATGGAAAATCCATCACAGAAGACAATTACACAGACTTGTTTTATGCCCCTTCTCTTTCCCTGACGTTAGGAGAGTTAAGGGACAACACCATATACGAAGCCGGGAAAGTATCCCTGAAAGCCAGAAAACAAAGCTTAAACCCCGTCATAGAAGCCACCATCTTTGATAACGGAACACAGAAGATAGGATACCTTTGTTATACAGACTTTTTTGGAGGATCAGAAAAAATTTTCAATCCCATTTTCCAAGAATTTCAGGCAAGAGGTGTAACAGACGTTGTGCTGGACTTACGGTACAACTTGGGAGGGTACCTGTCTACAGCCAAAGCTTTTGTAGGAGCCATATGTCCGGCAAGTTGCCTGGATGGAAAAACCACTCTAATCACCAAAACGTGGAACGATTTGTACAACAAATACTGGAAAGACAACAAACGCGACGATATGCTTTATGAGTATTTCCCAAAGCAATCTGAAGTACCTGCCAATCTGGACTTGGACAGAGTTGTTGTTTTGACCGGCAGGAATACAGCCAGTGCTTCCGAGCTGACCATTTGCGGACTGGAACCGTACATGCAAGTAATGAAAGTAGGAGGAGTTACGCGTGGCAAATACACAGCTGCCATGGTGTTCTCTCCGGACAAAGATCCTCAAATCAAAAACTGGGGCACTCAAGCCATCGTGTACAAATACGCCAATGCCAACAACATAACGGAATTTAAAGACGGCTTCAATCCCGACTATGCGGTAGAAGACGTGCTTTTGGGAAATGTGAAACTTTTGGGGGACCCCACAGAACTGCTTTTGGCAAAAGCCTTGTCTCTGCTAGGATATCAATCCCCTGCACCCGTACCCGCCAAAGAAGCAACCTTTGTTCCGGATGTATTCTTTAACCACACCCTTCTCTCCAGACCTATGGGCCTGCATAACCACCTGATTGATTCTCTATGAAACGCAACATTTTTACCTTTCCCATTCTTTTCCTAACCCTCTGCCTCTTTCCCGTTCGCGGTCTTTCGCAAACGTTTGCACCCGGCCGCACCACACTAGGAGCGCAATTGTCTGCTCTTCCGAACGTAACGGAAGTGTTCCGTCTGGAAAGCACAGAATTTGAAGAAAAATACAGAATCCGTATTCGTCAAATGGTACATCCGAACGACATCGTTTACGGATTTTTTGAGCAACGCGTTTTTGTTATGCACAAAGGCTACGACCGTCCTACTGTCTTAGTAACAGAAGGATATGCAGCCAATTACGCAGCCAATCCGCGTTATGCAGACGAACTGTCCCGGTTGTTCAACGCCAACGTGGTAGTGGTGGAACACCGCTATTTTGGAGAATCGGTACCATCACCCAGGCGGTGGGAGCATTTGAACGGCCCCAACGCCATGAACGATTTGCACTTGATCAGAACGGCCTTGGGAACACTTTACAAGGGAAAATGGATAGCCACCGGCATCAGCAAAGGCGGCCAAACGGCCATGATGTACAGGACTCTGTATCCCAATGACGTGGACATTACAGTATGTTACGTGGCACCTCTTTGCGTGAGCGCCAAAGACGATCGCCACGCCCGCTTCATCACCACAAAAGCAGGTACTCCGGAAAGCCGAAAGAAAGTCTTAGACTTTCAAAAAGAAGTCTTGCAACGCCGAGACAGCCTGATGCCGCTTTTTACCGCTTTTTGTGATTCGGCAGAACTTTCCTTTACTCGACCGGTAGAAGATATCTTTGATTACTGCGTATTGGAATACTCCTTTGCTTTTTGGCAATGGGGAACAAACCCTGAAACCATACCAACGGCAAATGCAGATGATAAAGAGGTTTTTGCTCATTTTATTCAAATTGCCACCCCGGATTACTTTGTCAGAGAAACGCCCATTATGCCCTTTTTTATACAAGCAGCCAAAGAATTGGGTTATTACACATACCCTATGGATTCCTTCAAATATAAGGTAGAGCGCACACGGTATGTTCAGCCCAAAGAAAAAAAGAAATGGTTCAAGAAAAAGAAAGAAGAAGATAAAGACACCGTAGTCGTTACAGGAGAATGGGTTACTAAAAAGTACCCGGCTATGGAATTGAAAAATTCAAAAAACTATTTAAAAGAACTCTTCCTTCCGGATTTTTACAAACCGCGCTTTAAAAAGTCTTTATCAAATATGCAGAGCCAATTCATAAAGCAAACAGATGCCAAAATGGTATTCATTTATGGCGAATGGGACCCATGGACTGCCGCTGCCGTTCCCAATCCAAACAAGCCCAACATTTTGTATTACGTAGAACCCGGTGGAAGCCATAGAGCACGCGTTGCCACATTGCCGGAGCCTATGCGCCAAGACTTTATTGAACAAATGACCCTATGGCTGAATGAGTAAAAGATTATGATCCAATTTGTTCCCATCACCCTGAGTGACCGTACATTATTTGAACCGTATCTAAAAAACGCAGAAAAAGAAGGAGCCGAGTACAGCTTTACCACATTGTATATGTGGGCCGGCATATTTCATTCTTTTTACAAAACCATACAAATCAACGGCCAATCGCTTTTAATAGTAAAAAGTCAAAGAACGGCCCAAGCTCCGCTTCATTTCTTATATCCCATGAGTATGGAAGGACCCGTCTCTCCACAAACGGCTTGCGCGGTACTGAAAGAGGCAAGTGGGGGCATTCCTTTTGTCATAGGCTCTTTATCTGCTATAGAAGCCAAACAACTGGGCGACCAAAAAGAGTGTCTTGTAGACATCAAAGAAGACAGAGACAGTTTTGATTACGTATACGAAGCTTCTGCGCTAGCTACTTTAAAAGGTAAAAGATTGCAGTCTAAGAGAAACCACCTAAATGCTTTTATCAAAGATTACCCCAATTACGAAGTACTTCCCATAACACCGGAAGCCATTCCGGACTGTTTGGTAATGAACGACCGGTGGTGTCAATTGATGGGGTGTAGGTTTGATTTGGAATTGGGACAAGAAGCATGTGCCGTACACAGAGCGTTCCGTGGCTTTCGCGAACTGGGTCTGGAAGGCATGATGGTACTGGCTGACAATCAGATTATCGCCTATACACTAGGGGAAATACATAACGGCAACACCTTGTTGGTTCATGTAGAAAAAGCTTTTCCTCAATACAGAGGCGCATACCAGTTGATTAACAGGGAGTTTGCACGCCACATTTTAAATAAATATCCCGACGTAAAACACATCAACAGGGAAGACGATGCCGGCGACGAAGGCTTGCGCAAAGCCAAGTTGAGTTACCGTCCGGCCTTTTTTATAGAAAAGCAAAAGGCTTTTATTCCGGCGCTACCCAAACCATAATGTGGTCTTCCAATTCTTTGTGACAAAGACGCAACGGCATACTTCTTTTGCCGTCTTCAAGATACGTTACGTAAAGAGGGTTCAGCCCGTGGGGCACAAAGGGAGCTACCGCCATTTGCAAAGAAAAATCCACTTCTTGGATAGACATGTATTTGAAAACGGCCTCTTTGGCACACCAAATGAACGCCAATTGGCGCGAACGCTCCTGCTTGTGAGAGGAAAGAAAGGCTTTTTCTGTACTGTGCAAAGCCTTTTTCTCAACTGCCTCAAAATTGCGTGCCAAGCATTCTATATCTATACCGGCTTTTTTTCCGGGTCCTGTCAACAAACAAGCAAAACGCTTTGTGTGTGCTATACTAACGACCGGCAGAGACACCTGCTCCACGCAGCCTTCTAAAAAAGGCAATACCGTACTTAAAAACGGTCTCCCGTTCTCTGTATGACACAATTGGATATGCGGTCCCTGCATCACATCCAGCAACAACCGTACAGCCATACGTTCCATCCGCCTTTGTTTGTTGGTTATTTGCATATAGGAACGTATGTCGTGACCGACATCTGCACAAGCCTGTTGCAGTTCTTCTTCAGACTCGGTAATTTCCCAGACAGCTATTTCTTGTCCGTTGCTCAGTTCTTCTCTGTAATACAGTCCCATTATTTAAAAAGACCAAAGACAGCAGATCCACTACCGGTCATGGATGCATACACGGCGCCTTCTCTGTACAAGTCTTCTTTGTATTGTCGTATTTGTGGGTATTTTTTAAAAACCACACGCTCAAAGTCGTTTGTCAACACTTCTCTCCACGTTTCCACCGGCTGCTTTAACACGTGTTGCAGCGGCTCTCTCTTTATATTGGGCACAACTTCTTTGTAAGCCCAAGTTGTGGACACAAAAACAGGAGGAAAGCGTAGCTCCACCTTGTACCCGTCCAAAACCATATCAAACGGCTTCAACACATTGCCTTTTCCTTCGGCCAAAAAAGCTCTCGGCGGAGTATCTTGCATAAAAAAGGGGACGTCGCTGCCCAGCTGCGCAGCGAACGCCATCAACTCCTCGGCTTGTAAGCCCAAAGCAAAGTGTTTGTCCAGCAATTGCAAGCAAAAAGCCGCATTGGAAGATCCACCTCCCAGGCCGCTGCCGGGAGGAATTTTTTTGTACAGATGGATTTCTACCGGGCCCATAGGGTATTTTTCAGCCAGCATGTCGTATGCCTGTATACACAAATTCGTTTGCGGGTCCCCCATAACAGGCAAACCGTACAAAAAAAGCCTTGCGCCTTTGCTGCCTTTAGCCGTTGCGTCTGTAATTTCCAAGATATCAGATAAAGCATGGGGATAAAAAAGCGTTTGGATGTTATGAAACCCATCCGAACGTTTTTCGAGTACGTGCAAACCCAAATTGAGTTTGGCGTAAGGATAGACAACTGTTGTAGCCATGACTACCGGATTAACCGCACTTGGAATAACCGCAGCTCATACACAGCAAACATCCTTCTTGATAAATCATGTTTATGGCACCGCAATTTTCACATTCGGCACCCGATGTGTCTTTTGTTCCGTTAGGAATGTAGCGTTTCAGAGCTCTTTCCACACCTGTCCTCCAGTTGTTGATGGTAGCGCTGTCCAATTCCAATGAAGAGACAAGATGAACCACCTCTTCTACCGGCAAGCCGTTACGCAATACACCGGAAATGAGCTTGGCGTAATTCCAGTACGCTTGGTTAAACATATGAGAAATGCCCCCAACTGTATTGGGGTATCCAAACTTGTCTATAAAACGAAAATCGTAACGCGATCTCTTACGTCCCGCCACTTTGACTACCTCTCCCATAGAAACCGTACGTGGTATTGTGCGCGTATCTTCATCCAATTTACCGGTAAAAATCTCATACGGTATTCCTTCGTACAATCCTACAAAAGCAATCCATTGTTCGTTGGCATTCTTAAAGCGGATGACCTCTGCCGGCAGCGCTTCCGGTCTTTCTTTGGGTAGGGATTTCATGCGCTTGCCGGGTTGCTCTTGTGATTCTGTGGAAACCAATACGCCGCTGCGGCTTCCTTCTCTATATACGGTAATGCCTTTACATCCGCTCTCCCACGCTGTCTGGTAAACTTTGGCTACCATCTCTTCCGTAATGTTTTCCGGCAAGTTTACTGTAACACTTATGGAGTGGTCCACCCACTTCTGCATTTCTCCCTGCATTTTGACCTTAGCCACCCAATCCACATCTTTTGCCGTAGCTTTGTAATACGGAGATTTCTCTACCAAAGCTTCCAGTTCTTGTGAACTCATGGCCATAACTGCCTCTTTATCATGACCGTTGATTTCTGCCCAGTCTAAAAACTTGTGATGGAACACGTTGTACTCCTCAAAAGAATCTCCCATTTTGTCTACAAAAGACACCTTTACGTTTTTATCGTTTGGGTTAACCTTCTTACGTCTTTGATATACAGGCATAAACACCTGTTCAATTCCACTAGTGGTTTGAGTCATGAGACTCGTCGTTCCCGTAGGCGCTATCGTTAACATAGAAATGTTCCTTCTGCCCGTTTGTACCATTTGGTTGTACAAATCTTCGTCGGCTTCACGAATGCGTGCAATCATAGGGTTGTCCGTTTCTCTTTCCCAGTCATATACCGGAAAAGCACCTCTTTCTCTGGCCATAACCACAGAAGAGCGGTAAGCGGCCAAAGCCAATTCCTTCTGAATTTCCGCGCCCACTTGAATGGCTTCATCAGACCCATACCTCAATCCCAAAGCAGCCAACATGTCTCCCTCTGCCGTAATACCCAATCCCGTACGCCTTCCTCCCAATGTTTTGGCCTTGATCTTCAGCCACAACTCCCGTTCCGTACGTTTGATAACCTCTTCTTCCGGGTCTCTGTCCAATTTGGCCAAAATGCCGTCTATTTTTTCCATTTCCAGGTCTACCAAATCGTCGTTCATGCGCATGGCCTTCATAACGTGCTTCCTAAAAAGCACTATATCAAATTTGGCCCGGTCTGTAAACGGATTTTCTACGTAAGAATACAAATTGATGGCAATCAATCGGCACGAATCGTACGGACAAAGCGGTATTTCTCCACACGGATTGGTGCTCACCGTTTCATAACCCAAATCTGCGTAGCAATCGGCTACAGACTCATTGGTGATGGTGTCCCAAAACAATACGCCCGGTTCTGCTGAACGCCATGCGTTGTGGATGATCTTTTTCCACAAAGCCGCTGCGTCTGTCTCTTTTTCAACAATCGGTTTCTTCCCTTTAATAGGATATTGTTGTTTATAAGATTTTTGTGCCAAAGCCGCTTTCATAAATTCGTCATCAATTTTCACAGAGACATTGGCCCCGGTAACTTTGTTTTGTTCCAGTTTGGCGTCTATAAAATTCTCTGCATCCGGATGCTTGATGGAAATGGTCAACATCAACGCTCCACGCCTTCCGTCTTGAGCCACTTCTCTTGTTGAGTTGGAATACCGCTCCATGAACGGAACCACACCTGTAGAGGTTAGGGCCGAGTTTAAGACCGGCGAACCGCCCGGCCTTATGTGAGACAAGTCATGACCTACTCCGCCGCGACGTTTCATCAACTGCACCTGTTCTTCATCAATTTTCATGATTCCGCCATAAGAATCGGCAGGTTTTTCATGTCCAATTACAAAACAATTGGACAAAGAAGCTATTTGGTGATCGTTCCCAATACCGGACATAGGCCCTCCTTGGGGGATGACATATTTGAATCCGTCCAAAAGTTCAAAAATTTCTTCTGTACTCATGGGGTTCGGATACTTTTTCTCTATGCGCGCGAACTCTGCAGCCAACCTTCTATGCATGTCCTCCGGAGTACATTCGTACAAATTGCCAAAAGAATCTTTCATGGCATATTTGTTAATCCAAACAGAGGCTGCCAGTTCGTCTCCTTTAAAATACTCTTTTGTTTTGGCTAAGGCTTCTTCGTAGGGAAAAACAGCCTTTGCATTCTTTTTTACAGAATCCATAACACTACATTAAGAAGGTTCAAAAAATAATCTCCTGATGAAAATGGAGTCGCAAGATACCTCAAACACCGCTTGATTAACAGAGCAGAATTGAAAAGATATGCACAAAATTTTTAACAACAATGCATAGTACAATGTGCGCACTTTGAAAACTCTCCACGCAGCCTGCTTTCCACCATTTTCTCTAATCTTACACGAATGGCATGGTTGCGAACATGCTCCAGCACATCGTGCACAAAAGCCATCTGTTGCAACAGATGTGCCTGCTCCAAGGGAACCCCTCTGGACCGTATATAAAACAAGCCCATTTCATCCAACCTACCTATGGTGGCTCCGTGAGAACACTTGACATCGTCTGCATAAATTTCCAACTGCGGCATGGTGGTGATTTTGGCATCACGAGTAAGAAGCAAATTGTGATTTGCTTGAAATGCCTCTGTACTTTGCGCCCCGGGAGCTACGTATATGAGTCCTTCAAACCACGCTTTTGCACTGTTATCCAAAATGCCTTTAAACAATTGGCTGGATTGACACTCTTTGCTGTTGTGCCTCACTTCTATGTTGTATTTTATCTCTTGTTCGCCGTCTGCCAAATACAACCCATCCAAGTTGCATACGGCGCCGGGTTCTTGCAAATGCGCCTTCACTTTGTTCTCTATAGTACCGCCGTACAAACTCAAAATGTGGCTGTCCAGTCGGGCGTCCTTGTACAAACGGGCATCCAAATCCAACCAATACCGGGAGCGTCCGTGTTCGTTCTGCATAAACAACAAATCCAAATGTGCACCCTCTCTTAACGTTATGTGAGAATACCTGGACGTTTGGTACAAATGTTCCTTTAACGTATGGTCGCAAACGACAATCTGCGCTTTCGCTCCCGGAGCCAACTCCCACGTATTTGTAAACTCTAGGGGTTCCGGTAAATTCTCGCTGCGAACGCTGATAATTTGCAAAGGGTTTTCTGAATGATCGCCCGTTATGTGCATCTTCAAACCCCTTCCCTCCGGACCCGTTGACAACGTAATGCCGTTTTGCGTACCCGGCGACTCTTGCAACACACCGTCCACCAAAAACACCTGCCTGATGTTTTCTCCGGGTACGGTACATTGGAATACCCGCTTTACTTCCGGCATATATCTATATTCCTTCATGTTGCATTGATAATGTGGTCGTAACCTTTGTTTTCTACCTCCAAAGCCAATTCCTTGCTTCCGGATTTTATAATCCTGCCTTTGTTCAGCACGTGTACGATATCGGGGACTATGTAGTCTAACAAACGTTGATAATGCGTAATGACTACAAACGCATTGTCTTTTGTTTTCAATTTGTTGACTCCGTTAGCCACTACACGCAGTGCGTCTACGTCCAAGCCGCTATCCGTTTCATCCAAAAAAGCCAAGGTGGGTTCCAACATGGCCATTTGGAAAATTTCATTGCGCTTTTTCTCTCCCCCTGAAAACCCTACGTTGACACCTCTGCCAACAAAAGACGGATCCATTTCCACTACGGCCATTTTTTGCCGCATCAATTTCAAAAATTCTCCCGAAGATAACGGCGGCAGATTTTTGTATTTCCGTTGCTCATTGACGGCGGCTTTCATAAAGTTTACGCTCGTAAGACCGGGAATTTCTACCGGATATTGAAATCCCAAAAAGAGCCCCAGGCGAGCCCTTTCTTCCGGCGGCAACGCTAACAAGTCTACGCCTTTGTACACAACCGTTCCTTTTGTTACCGTAAAAATATCGCGTCCCGCCAAAACGGCTGCCAATGTAGATTTACCGGAACCGTTGGGTCCCATAATAGCATGCACCTCTCCGGCGCGTACTTGCAAGTTTACTCCGCTCAAGATTTCCCTGTCTTGAATACTTACGTGCAGATTATTGATTTCTAACATATTTCCTTGTGTTTTTCCCATTCTTTTTTCCAATGTATCAGGCCTATAACATTAAATATTAAGAAACAAATGGCAACGATGGGCATGAATACAAGGCCTGACGAAATATACATGACCACATTTCCAATATTTAACAACATCCAGAAAATCCAGCATTCCCATTTCTTTTGGGCTGCCAAAATTTGTGCCGTTAACAGCAGTCCCGCAACAGCGGCATCTAAGAAAGGCGCTCTAGCCGGCGGAAACACATCCCAGATTTCATGCAAATTGTATAGGAATAATCCCCAAAGCGGCACAAAAACCAGAAGCGACAAAACATACAGAAACCGTTGCTTGTTTGTGAGAAACGTAGTCAACAATTGGTTTCTTTCATTCTTTTGCCTGTCTCCCGGCCGCGTCCACCTATACAATCCGTATGCATTGATGACTATCGATACAGGTTGTAACAACATATTTGTATACAGTCTTTTCTGTAAAAACATCAAAAAGAGCAGCCCCACGTATACAAACCCTACCCAATAATTTACGGAACGTGCCAAACCGGCTAAAAAGACAGAGGCCAGGCCTAATAAAACACCAAAAAACTCCAAATAGGATATGCCTTGGCCGCCTATTTCAAAAAAGATGTTTTGCAAACTGAAAAATTCTTTCATATCAACCTACTGTTCCTTCTAAAGTGACTGTCAGTAATTTTTGTGCTTCTACAGCAAATTCCATAGGCAGCTTGTTCAACACTTCACGAGCGTACCCATTCACAATCAACCCCACAGCATCTTCCGGGCCAATGCCGCGTTGCATGCAATAAAAGAGTTGGTCTTCTCCAATTTTGGAAGTAGTGGCTTCGTGTTCCACCACAGACGTCTGATTGCTGTTCTCTATAACAGGGAACGTATGGGCTCCGCACTCATCGCCCAGCAAAAGCGAATCGCATTGCGAATGGTTGCGGGCGTTATCTGCACCGGGTCCGATTTTCACCAAACCTCTGTATGAATTTTGACTCTTTCCGGCAGAAATACCTTTGCTCACAATGCGGCTGCGGGTGTTTTTCCCCAGATGGATCATCTTCGTACCCGTATCTGCCTGTTGAAAGTGGTTTGTCACCGCCACCGAATAAAACTCGCTGACGGAATCGTCCCCTTGTAATACGGTAGAAGGGTATTTCCACGTAATGGCAGAACCCGTTTCTACTTGTGTCCAATACAGTTTGGAACGTGCTCCTTTACAAATGCCGCGCTTTGTCACAAAATTGTATATGCCGCCTTTTCCTTGGGCATCACCCGGGAACCAGTTTTGTACCGTAGAGTATTTCACTTCTGCATCTTGCATAACCACAATCTCCACTACGGCAGCGTGCAGCTGGTTTTCGTCTCTTTGAGAGGCTGTACACCCTTCCAAATAACTTACATAAGACCCTTCTTCCGCTACAATGAGCGTCCTTTCAAATTGCCCTGTTCCTTGTGCATTTATGCGGAAATAACTGGACAATTCCATAGGACAACGAACCCCTTTGGGTATGTAACAGAAAGAGCCGTCTGAAAATACGGCCGAATTGAGCGCCGCAAAAAAGTTGTCCTTCACAGGCACTACGCTAGCCAAATATTTCTGTATCAAGTGTGGATAATCCCTTACAGCTTCTGAAAAAGAACAGAAAATGATGCCTTTTTCAGCCAAACTCTCTTTAAAAGTCGTTTTTACAGACACGGAATCCAATATGGCGTCCACTGCCATGCCGGCCAATACGTTTCTCTCTTCCAAAGGAATGCCCAACTTGTCAAACGTGTCGGCAATTTTTGGGTCCTCCATGCCTTTGGGAGCCGCATAATATATAATATCCTGAAAATCGATGGTCGGAATGGTCAAGTGTGCCCAATCCGGCATGTTCATCGTTTGCCATTGGCGAAAAGCATCCAGTCTGAACTGCAACATCCAGTCCGGCTCTTGCTTTTTTTCCGAAATCATACGGACAATTTCTTCCGTCAATCCTTTGGGAAAATACTCCAACTCCAGGTCTGTCACAAACCCTTGTTCGTATTCGCTTTCGGCAATTCTTTTTAGTAAGTCGTCCTGATTTTCTTTCATAGCCCGCAAATATACCATCTTTTCTTTATTTTTGTTTTATGAATAAGAAAAACGAATCGCAAAAAACCCCCATAAGAGACTTGGGCAGACAAGGGCTTATGGACAGATTGTCAGCCCGTTTCACGTCTAACAACCCGGCTACCGTACAAGGTCCGGGAGACGATGCTTCCGCAGCCTGCTTTCGTGACTCCATAACAGTCTCTGCTCAAAAACTCTCTTTGGAAGGAATAGATTTTGATTTGTCGTATTTCCCTTTGAAGTTTGTAGGGTACAAAACGGCTGTCCACGCCATGGGCCAGGTCCTGGCCATGAACGCTACCCCTTTGCAATTGCTTGTATGTGCCGGTCTTTCTCAACGCTTTTACGTGGAAGACGTAGATCAACTGTTTCTTGGCATAGAAGCCGCCGCACAAACGTACGGTGCAGATATAGGTTTTGTGGATATCCAATCTTCCTATACAGGATTGTCCGTGGCTATTACGGCCGTGGGAGAATGCGATGCCGGACTGCTTACGCGCCGTAGCGGAGCCCGGAGCACAGATCTCATCTGCTTGAGCGGCAACGTGGGTGCCGCGTATATGGGCTTACAGCTGTTGGAAAGAGAGAAGCGTGTATTTACGGGCGAGACGGAAAAAGACGAATTGCCCAATTTGGAAGGACACGAGTACATCTTGGAAAGATACTTGAAACCGGAACTGCCCAAAGCCCTTCTTGACAACCTTAAAGCAGATGATATAGTGCCAACCTCTATGTGCTTCTTGACAAGCGGATTAGCTGATGGCACTTTACGTATTGCTAAATCTTCAGGAACCGGGGCCAAATTGTTTGCAGACAAAATCCCCATAGCAAAGGCCACGTATGACTTTGCAGAAACGGACAACAATTTGTCTCCCCTAGTGGCCGCCCTCAACGGCGGAGACGATTTTCAAATGCTCTTCACGTTACCCCTTGACATATACGAAACCGTATCCAAAGAATACTCCTTGGACATCATAGGCCATATGTGCGAAGAGGCTTTGGGGTGTACTTTGGTTACTCCGGACGGCCGTTCCCTGGCGCTGGAAAGCCCGGGGATGGAAAACGTCTAATCTCTTTTAAAACTCCACGACAGGAGGCACTTCGGCGCCCTCGGCCGCTTGAAAATAGCCTTTAGGTTCAAAACGACGCATGCCGGCCACTATGGAATGGGGGAATTTCCTGATAAGAACGTTGTATTCTTGCACCACCTTATTGAAAGACCTCCTTTCTACAGTAATGCGGTTTTCCGTCCCCTCCAATTGTGCTTGCAAATCGCGGAAATTTTCATTGGCTTTCAATTCCGGGTACCTTTCAATGACAACCAACAGCCTGCCCAGCGATTGGCTCAAATTGTCCTGTGCGTTCTGAAACGCCGCCAAGTTTTCTGCTGTCAAATGGGCGGGGTCTACCGTTACTTGTGTGGCCTTGGAACGAGCCTCTATAACGGCTTCCAACGTACCTCTTTCAAAATCTGCAGCGCCCTTGACGGTATTCACCAAATTGGGAATCAAATCTGCCCTACGCTGATACACGTTTTCTACTTGTGCCCAAGCTTGTACCGTTTGCTCTTGCTTTTCTATCATTCTGTTGTTTGTTTTCACAAACCACAACACCACCAAAGCAACGGCAGCCAAGACTACAATCCAAATGGTTCTTTTTTTCATAATCTTATTGTATTAAATCAAAGTCTAACTGTTTTTGCTCAAGGTTTGCCCTTGCCACAGCTATACGTACCTTTTGTCCTAAAGCAAAATGGGTGCCTGAGTGCGTTCCCGTAAGCGTCATGGACTCTTTGTCATATACGTAATAATCGTCTGTCATGTCCCGAACAGACACCATGCCTTCTATCATGGTGTCGTCCAATTCTACAAACATGCCCCATTCCGTAAGTCCGGTAACAATTCCGGAATATTGCCGGCCTATCTTATCCTTCATAAACTCCACCATCTTGTATTTGATGCTGGCCCTTTCTGCCTCTACAGCCAATTGTTCCCGTGCAGACAAATGGGTGCATTTTGCCTCCATAGCCTCGGCACCGCCGGTGGAACCTCTACCCATATAATGGAGCAACAGCCTGTGTACCATCAAGTCTGAATACCGCCGGATGGGAGACGTAAAATGGGTATACCTGTCAAATGCCAACCCGTAGTGACCTGCATTCTTCGTACTGTACCGGGCACGAGGCATGGACCGCAGCGCCATAATCATGATGCCGCCGGACTCTGTCTTCTCTTTCGTCTTTTCCAACAACTTGTTTACCTCGCGTGCATAGGCTCTGGGTGATTCCGTCTTTCCCAGTTTGTACCCAAAATGGTGCACAAAGCTCCGGAAAGCTTCCATTTTGTCTATATCTGGCTCTTCGTGTATGCGGTACACAAAAACCGGAGGTTTCCCCGTATTCTTATCCTTCTTCTTAGAAATAAACTCAGCCACTTCTCTGTTGGCCAACAGCATCAGCTCTTCAATTAGATTGTGCGCCTGCAATTGTTCCCGCACACTGATGTTCACCGGCACCCCTGCTGCGTCTACCTCTACTTTTACCTCGGCCTTATCAAAAGCCACAGCTCCTTTGCGTACGCGTCCTTCGCGCAAACTCTCCGCCACCTGATTTAAAGCCGGCAAAGCTTCTTGCACCTGTTTGTCCACAACACCGTCAACCTGCACGGGAGTCTCTCCCTCTGTTTGTGCAGCAGCATCCAGCACGGCTTGAGCTTGTTCGTAGGAAAGGCGGCAGCGGGAATGAATGACCGTTCTTCCAAACCAGCGAGAAAGCACGCGGAAGTTTGCATCCAATTCAAAAACGGCCGAGACACACAGTTTGTCTTCCCGGGGACGTAAAGAACACAAGAAGTTGGAGAGCTTTTCCGGAAACATGGGAACCGTTCTGTCTACCAAGTATACCGAGTTGCCGCGTTCGTAAGCCGCTTGGTCCAGTAGTGTGTCCGGATCTACGTAATAGCTGACATCTGCAATATGAATACCTACTTCCGTATGCGTGCCGTCGGGACCCGTCTTACGGTAAGAAAGAGCGTCGTCAAAATCCTTGGCATCGGCCGGGTCTATGGTAAAAGTAGGTGTTTTCCTAAAATCTCTCCGTCCTTTCAAAGCATCTGCCGGAAATGTATCGCTCAAATTTTCCGCTTCTTCCTGCACTTTTTTATCAAAACGGTACGGCAACCCGAATTCTGCCAGAATGGCATGCATTTCCGTTTCGTTCTCACCGGGTGTGCCCAATACATCCACAATTTTTCCCACTGGGAAATTGCCTCTTCTGTTCCAGTCGGTCACCAGGACAGCTACTTTCTGTC
>Ga0265293_10001732_pt1 | contig 46377 bp, 43 predicted proteins | sample Munlanlewell138R_FD_192505 | JGI IMG/M metagenome (GOLD analysis project Ga0265293, IMG submission 192505) | Leachate microbial communities from a municipal landfill in Southern Ontario, Canada - Leachate well 138R | ecosystem: Engineered > Solid waste > Landfill > Unclassified | place: Canada... | reverse complement strand
ACCTGCAAGAAATTAATATTGGGCTCGACATATCAACTTCTGTTGTTGGAGTGTGTGCTCTTGATTGTGCGACAAATAATTTAGTCAAACTGTTTGCTATCAAGCTTACTTCTAGTAAATTCAAAGATGAATATGACAAGGCTGAGGAAGTTCGTAGAATTCTCAAAGAAGAACTTGGTTCGTATAGTATAAAAAACATTTTTATCGAAGAAGCTCATATGAGGTTTACGCCGGGATTTTCTAGTGCCAAGACTCTTTTTACCTTGGCTACTTTTAATGGTATTGTTTCACAAATAACTTACGACTCCTTTGGAACCAAGCCACAAAAAATCAATGTAAGGACTGCAAGAAAGAATCTAGGCATTAAAATCAATACCAAAGATAAATCAAAATCCAACAAGGAAAAGGTGTTTGATGCAGTAGTGGAAAGGAATCCAGATTTTCCTTGGTATAAGAGAATTCCTACAGCGGGAAAAAACAAAGGTGTCGAAATATACGATCAAACCTGTTTTGATATGGCTGACGCTTGGGTTATTGTAGCCGGAGCAAGATAGTCTATAATATTATTTTGGTTTATCTTCTGGCTCAAGAAGGCTTTTATCAATTTCTTTGATTTTCTTTTTAAATCTCTTAATGTGGTCATCTCCCCAAAAAACATAGTCGTAATTGTTTCTTGAGCTCCACTCAATAGCAGCAACGGCTTTTTTCTGGACTAGGTTATTCGCCATGCGTCTTATTGGCTTCACCTCAATAATACAGGGTTTTCTTGTCTTGTCTTTATATTCAACAATGAAATCTGGAATATACTTCCTCATCTTGCCGTTGACATTTGCCTTATACGGTATAATGATGCTTTCATAATCATATGATTTTACTTCGGAGTCTAGGTCAAGATAGATGCAAACTATTCTTTCCCAATCTGATCTGTATTCTATTGGCCTAGAGCATTTTGGGCTATGATGGATTCCATTGTGGAATCTGCCTCGTTTTCTGGGTGCATTATTAATAGAAGAAGGCACCGCAGATTTTGTCTTACTTGTTTTTGTTTTCTTAGTAGACTTTCTCTTAACGGTGCCTAATTTTTTTGGTTTTGAAATGTTTTTCTTAATTCGTACTTTTCTTATCTGTGTCATAATAGGCCTTAGAAGTCAAGTCGGCCAACAAGTGTAAGGGGTCGCTCTGGTGATTTATATATTGGCCTACTAACCTTTCCAACCGCTAGAAGATTATTGTACGCATCATATAAACCAACTCCCGTAATGAAAGTAAAGCTTCTCTGGGTTTCCTCTTGGCCCGGATCAATCACAACAATTCTATTGCTGCTGTCTGTGTATGTGGGATTTGAAGAGTAGTTGAATTCATCTGCCCCAATTTGCATCGTATAAATCGTTGAGTTAATATTTGTGATGTTTTGGAAGGTGATTGCCGTGCCTACAGTGGCCACATCTGGATCTGGGCTATCCGTAAATCGAATGGACGCAAAGTGGTCAATGATATCGTCGAGCGAACCCGCTCTTAAAAACTCACTCAGCGTGCCATTGAAAGGAGTTGTTCCCGTTGGAGTGGTCACAGCGTCAATTTCGCCCTGTAAAGTATTTGCGTTATCAAAGCCCTTTGTGATATCAAGAACCACAACTCCTCTGTCATTAAAGACAAGGCCTACCGCTACACTGGTGTCGGCTGCGTCAACTAGAGTCGAAACCTGTCCGCCATACGAATACTCTTTGTTCGTTGCAGCGTTCGCATCTGTATAAATCTTCGTCGCGGGCTCAGGAGGATCGTTGAACAGAGAATCAGCTCCTGTCAAAGAAGCTGTTGGGTAAACTCTTAATGCGAAAGTCTCTCTTTTGATTTGATCTCTCGCGAATAATCTGCGAATTGGAATAAAGAGAGCTTCTGTAATCTGATTTCCCGCGCCCGTGCCCGCAACGAATGTTGCATTTGCATCTCCAAGAAGAGTCTGGGCGAACATCCTATAGATGTCCATCTTTTCTCTCATCATAAGAGTGTCCTGTGGGAAATAATACTTGCCGTTAATATCAATAATGGGAGCAGGGTTTTGCACAATAGGAGAATCCACATGTAGACCAACGGTTATGTCCATTACGGGGTTAGCTGTTTGCAGGTCCCATTTCTGATCATAAACCGTCTGGAATAGCGAACTGGTAACTCCGGGGGATCCGGCTGCTCCCGTAACAAACACCTGATACTTTCTTCTGGTGTCTACACCGCAAATGTCGGAGCCGACAATATCAACAAGCTGATTTAGAAATGATGGTGTTGTTGTAATATCCGAAGATGAAAATTCTTTAAAGATTGCCATTTATTATGCTCCTATTAAATATTCTTGTCAATTGTGGCTTGGAACTCAATTGTTGCACCAGACTGAACTCCCGTAACCTTGAGGAAAGTAACAATTTGGTTTTTGTTTGACGAAGTGCCGTAAATCTGATATTGCGACTCTGTAATCGACTTCGTGGTGAGAGTAAACGAAACCCGTGAGCCTCCGATCGAGGTTTCTCCTGCATCTCTCGTAAGAAGGTATTGTGCTCTCTGCATGTTATTAACAGAGTCTGGCGTAGTACCTGAGATCTGGAGAAATTGGTTTGCCATCTCGACGATGAACACTTGATCTCTAAGCTCTACGTCAATCGAAGCCTCGTTTGTCACGTTCTGGGCAATTGTGATAGTTCTGCTCTTCGCGCTCGTGCTACCAATGGAAATATTATTGTTCGTCGAATCAACCCCTTCTCCTGTAAGGACAAGATTTGGGAGTCTGATTAAATTGGGGTTCGATATCGAGACAAGCTTGTGCATCTGCTCAAGCGAGCCGTTCGTAAGCGCTTCTAAAATTGGAGTGTTTTTTTCAATTTTCTCCATGCCGATCGTTCGACCAAATTTTTGAATAATACTGTAGTCAACACCCGTGTCTTGAAGTGCAAATTTTACAACCGAGAAGCTACCATCGCTCCGCGATAACGCCTCGCGCCCCTTGTCTGTGAGTACCATGTCTAGAATGATGCTGTTTGTAGTCTGATCTAATAATCCCATATTATGAATCCGTTTCCTATAAGTAGAAGTATTCGCTTAAATAAGTTTATTTTTATAATGACACTTGTTGCAATAAAAAACCCTGCCCGATTAAGGGCAGGGTTAGGAGAAAGACACACACAACGATCAATTCAAGTCGGTTTCACCACGAGACTGACTTGAAAGAATTTTAGCTGCCTCTTCTTCGGCACGAGCATTGAGTTTTTCAACATATTCATTATATCCCTCAACATATTCAGGCGCAGGGTAGAGTTTGCTGCTGTCTTCTTTGTTGAGAAATGAAAATTTCATAGCTCGGAGGCTGTCAACGAAATTATCGCCCGTAAGAAGGGAGAGTTGTAGTAGTTCGCGAATCATTGCAATCGATTCGTCAGAGAGTGTGATAAAAGTTTCATTTTCTTTTTCCATGATATTTATTTTCCTACTTTAAGTTTATATGCCTTCTTGACTTTTGTTCTAAATTATGCAAAGATTTTATTATGCGCGCCGTGAAAAAAGAATTTATATCCGAAATAGATACTATTGAATACATTGTGTCACATGAAGATCTTGGGTTTTATACGAAAGACTCAGGTTTTTATTTGGAGTTTTCGCACGACATCGATCACGCAGCAAAGTTTTCTAGTAAAGAAGATGCCAATTCTGCTCTGCGGTCTTTAGAGGCGGGCATTAGGGTTCTGGCAAGCATTCTAACCATTCACCGCACCATTGTTATCATGGATACGGAATAAGCCTTCTCTTTTCTCCATTTGGAAACACATACTCTACAATGCCGTGTCTTGATTGCAAAGTTTCGTGCGGTTCGAGAATGCGAAATAATTTTCCCGGAATTTGTTTTTCGAGACGAGTCTTAATTTTCTTTCCCGCCTCGTCATAGTAGTTTATATAGTGCATCCAAATCTCACGAACAATGCCGGGAGTGTTAGTGTGAGCGTATACACGCTCCATCGATGTGTTCATTGTAGAATAATTCATTCTGTTCCTTCTTTTTCTAGTTTAGCATGATTCTAAATAGATTTACATAAATCTTAAGATACTTATCCGCATGAAGACAACTAAATCTACTTTGAAGAAAGTCATAAAAGAATCACTAAGAGAACTTGTCGAAGAAGGCGCTTTCGATGATCTCATTGCCGAAGCGGTCGGAGTAGCCACAACCGAAAACAGGCTTCTGTTATCGGGAGCAGAAAATAAGTCCCCCAAAGACGTAAGAGCAAGAAGAGAAAGCGTCTCGTATGATAACGAATACGAAGAGATCGATAGAAAACAAATCGCAGCACATACAAGCAACGTGATTTCACAAGCACTCGGCATCGATTCAAGCAATCCATTGTTTTCTATTTTTGAAGACACAGCAGCCAATGCGGTCAATACTCATGTCGCGCCACCAAATGCTTCAGACATCGGAATGTTGCAAGAGGCAGCAGGTGGAATAAACATCGCTGAGAGATGGATGTCGATCATGCAAGCAACGAAGTAACTTGCCCCTTGACTCCTGATCCGCCTTGTAGTAATATACTTATAATCATGAACCAGAGATTGCACAACAAAAGCGGCGCAGGTGCCCTATTTTGTGTTCCGGACACATCAAGAATCCTTCTTGTGCTTCGCAGTGAAGGGGTTTCCATGCCAAACACTTGGGGCATCCCCGGTGGCAAAATAGACGCTGGCGAAACCCCTATTGCTGCTTGCAGAAGAGAAGTCGAAGAAGAACTTCGGGTCACAGGTTCATATGTGCTTACAGAATTCTACAATTACAGAAATAAAAGATTCTCCTATACTACGTTCCTGTCAAAAATTCAAAAAGAGTTTAGTCCCGTTCTCAATTGGGAGCATGTTGACTACGGATGGTTTAGCCCTTGGGAGCTTCCGGATAACCTCCATCCCGGATTTGATTCAATGCTCAATGAAAGATTTGCTCAACTTCTCGAAGTAATCGAAAGCTAATTCTTGTTTTGAATGTCTGTTTTCTTCCTCTATTCTTCTATTCAAAATGTTCAACACTAATGAGGGAAGGGAGTGAGAGAGGAGAATGAAAAGAATAAACAAGAGAACAATTAGAGTTTACAATGAGTAATGATTATGTTTATCTTGGGTGATAATTGATCATTAAATTTTGCTATGTTAAATCTACATGAGTCAAGAAGAGGAAAATAAGAATAAAATACGGATCGTTCATATTAAGCATCAAGTGCCCTATGATGTTTATATTGGCAGACCTTCCAAGTGGTCAAACCCTTTCACAAATAATTCCAAGGCAAAGTTGGCTAAATTTATTGTTGAAGAAAATGAAGATGTTTTAGAGAAATATTCAAATTGGCTCTTGACACAAGAAAATTTGCTGCTATCATTACACGAATTAGAGGGAAAAATATTGGGATGCTGGTGTACTCCCAAGGAAAAAGTGTATCTTACTACCGATGATAAACCTTATAAATGCCATGGTCAAGTCTTAGCAGAACTTGTGGAACATTATTCAACATTAAAGCGTTGTGATTAACGGAAAGAAATATAAGGTCGGATTTAGCTGCGGTCACTAAAGAGAATTATCTGCCGTTTTTTATTTTTTCATTAAACGACAAAATTTCATTGGCAACACGATCAATCCTAACATCCCTTGGAATCACCCTTTTAAGAGTTTCTGGACCGTATTGCTTGCTTTCCTTAAACATGTAAGCACCGGGCGTAGAGGGTTCGGAAACCATGTCCCAGCAAAGGATGTGAAGGTCATCTTGAACGTAGTCAACGTCCCCTTTTGATACAACAGAACCAAGTGCTCTTGAAGAGATGCCCACGGTAATTTGCTGCTTCACAAGGTTGGCAACAATCTCACCCATTGGAGTATTGAGAATTTCAATTTCTCCATAGACAACCCCATCTTCATCCATTTCGATATCCGAAATAATATGAGAGACATTCTTTAGGTTAACAACGGGTTGGTCACAATGGTCAAGTTCGCCATGCGACCTTCTCTCTTTGACAAGTTTCTTATAGTTGTCAATCTCTCGCTTTAGAATCTCGTAAGGATAAATTCTCCCATTTGCATTCTTGGTGTCAGCCCTTTGGATTACGCCTCGTAATTTAAGAACACCATTGTTTTTTTCAATGGACTCATTAATTTGGTCCTTGGTAAATTGTAGTGCGCTAACTTCTTTCAATAATCTCATTTTATTCGCCCTTTAGCTCCTCGTGTAATTTAGAAAACGTCATATGAAGAACAACACCATTTTCCCTTACGAGATTTTCTGGGGTTTCCCGTGAGCACTCTTCAATAAGACCTTTGATGTGATTTAATTTATTGTTCAAAAGACTATCCTTGGACTCTTTGAGTTCTTGTTGAATCTTCTGGTAAGTCTTGTGTCGAATATTTTGAAAAACCTCCAAGAGATTCTTTTTGGCAGCTTCGTCCTTTTCCGAGAACGAATATAAGCTTACAATTTTTTGTTGCTCTTCTGAAAGTACTTTCTTATACTTCTCTTCAAACTTCTCCTGCATGATCTTCACCACAAGAGCGTCAACATCGTCTGTCTTTAGACGAAGAACACTTTCGCTGAGAGATTTGTTTGGTACTTTTTTCTTATTTAAAATATGATCCACAACCTTATCTTCAAGTTCCACAGTCTCTCTTAATCCAAGAGGATTTTTACCAGAATACGAATTGATTAGAATTTGAATTGTGGCAATATTTTTATAGTCCCTCACGGGCCTATTATAGAAATTACTATCATTAAGATTTTCATTGCACTCTTTAATGAGTGCTGTTTTTTCTGCATCGAGTTTTTGAACGTTGATTTTTTCACACTGTGCCTTCGATCTTTCAAGAAGCCGAATTGCAATTTCTCTATTAGAAAGATTTGCAGTATACAAAGAATTAAAAACCGAGTATTCTTTATAAAGCTCAGAACCCTTGGAAAAATACTTTCTCCAAATCTTCTTTGCCTTGTTCGAATCATCAACTCTTTGCTCCACAAGGCACACAGACATGTGGAGTGATAAAAACTCAACAAGCAATCCTACATTACGCTTTTTGTTATGTTTGTACATTCCAATTTAGCTTTCTTCTGTTTAAATAGTTGATAATCTCAACAGTTTACAATCAATCTTCAACAAACTCCGAAATATCCACATCCTCCCTGTTTTCGGACTCTTCATTTTCTGTTTCATCGTCGTCCAGATCAAGATTTAATTCAAAATCATCATTGTTTAATTCATTCTCTTCATCATCGTCTATGTTCTCCAAAGCCTCTGTTAGAATCTTGGATTTTGCACGAATTTTTTGAATACCAAGGCTTTTGTCCATTTTTTCTAGAATACCAGACATCTCTTTGGTAAGAACTGTATTATAAACCGTTTCATCAAGATCAAGATCAATGTCACCACCAGAAGTAAAACCTAGGCTTTCTCCAATGTTTGTATAGACAGCCTTAAGTGAACGATCTTTTCTAGGATTAAGCATTGTCTTAAAGTCAGGATTGGCAAGGTTGTCTCGGCCTCTTGTTCCAACTCTTCTTTTCGCATTCTTTTTGTCTCTCGTAAAAGCACTAGGTTTGATAACCGGCTGTCCTTCTTCGTATTCAATCTTAAAATTATTCTCCTCCTCAATTTCCCTATCCGCATGAAGTCTTTGCAGGATAGAGCTTGACGTCTCTCTAGATGGGCCAATATTAATGTCTTGATCTTGATCAATGGGTTTGTTTCTCTCAACATCTCCGCCCGACATCTGATATGAGTTACTTGGATCAAATTGGTCGATTGTTTTAATGTCACGCTTGACAATTTCTTCTGCTTGAATTGCATCAATCTCAACTTCGCGAATCTTGTCTCTTACAATTCCGTCGTTAATGCTAGAAATATCAAGAGTGGAGAATTCAAGAATGTTTCTCATAACCCACTCACGGTCTGCCAAACCAGTCTCGAACGCCTTTTCTGCAATTTCAAACTTGCTCGCCCAAAGTTCAAGTCTTTGCTGAAGCGCAATGGAAGATGGGTTTGAAAGTTTTAGTTCAAAATTCGCTAAATCTGGACCATCAAATCCACGAGCGTAAAGATGAATCATTGCAATTTTATTAAGCTCTGCTATAAGAGTCTTTTGAATAAAACTGATTCTTCTTGAAAATCTTACATCCTCTTGCGCAAGGGTCGCTTTTGATCCAATATCTTCATCATAAGTCAAATAAGCCTTTGGAATTTGAAGAGCGGCAAAAAGTTTCTTTTGAACGAATTCGATATCCTCAATTGCTGTTGTGTTTGCACCGGCAGCAAGCTGTTCGATCTTTGTCCCATCGGAGCTTCCGCGGACAGGAATATAATAGTTCTCTGTTGCGGCGGCAGGAAGGTATCTTCCATCCATTCTGCCGTTTTCGCTGTCGATTACATTCGATGTATTAAGTGTAGATTTGACACCTTCCATATATGAAGGAATATCGTTCGCCTCCATGCCGCCTGTGTCGATAAAGAAAACAAGTTTCTCGGATGATCTTACAATTCTATAGAGAAGCATAGCATCTTCCATCATTGTAAGTGTTCTCCAAGTTCTTCTGGCAGGGTCTAGTATGCTGCTGCCATAAGGAAGATACATGTCATTTCCAAGAAGCCTAAAGTGAGCAATTTGCCAGTTTTCAAAATACTGGTTTCCTCTGGTTACCCACTTGTATCTTACAGCGTAAGGATCCTCTGTGTCATAACCTTCCTCGCGAAGAACCTCTGTTACAGGAATAGGTGTTCCAGCAATAATTCCAATGTCGGGAACAACTTCAATGTAGAGAAAGAAATCTCCAAATTTAACAAGGTTTCTCGCCCAGAGCGCCAAATTGAACTCTAGGTTCAGGGTATCGTAGAATAATTCTTCAAGAGCCCTTTTGATTTCTGTGTTTTTTGAAAATATATGGAAAGATTTGCCGCGATCATCTCCCCCGACCGTCTCTTCAGCAGTAATGTTTAGAGCGGATGCGATAATAGGGTAGTTCTCCATCTCGTGAAATTCTGCCGCTCTTGCCTGTCTATCAAGTACTCCATATTGTCCTGTTGAGCTAAAGGGGGAAGTTTCGCGACCAAAACCTCCGGGGCTACCGGAGTTATACCCATAATTGTTTTGAATAACTTGGTTTCCGAAGAAGTTTTTATAATCATACCCTTTGACTCTTCTTTCGATAGAAGGTCCTGATCTGAAAATTTTCGATAGTCTCTGATAAAAGTTTTTTGGCGCGGCCATACAATATCCCTATATATTAATAAGTTTAAGTATTCTAAAATACTTGTCTGTAAATACCATGGTCAAAGAACGCATCAAACCTAGAATCGCACTGGATGATCCAAACAAGATTCCAGAACCTATTATGCAGTCGCTTGAATGGGTCTATGGGTTTGGAAATCACATTGACGATTATCTTGAAATAAGAAAGCATATTATTTCTAAAACAGCCCCAAAATTTAGAAGATACTTCGAAAGAAGAGATAGGACCAATGATTTAATCAAGCTCAATAGGCTAGATCAGCTTATTATCGAATGGTGGGAGAACAATACTGGTAGGGAAGTATTTATTGAGGAAGAGAAATTATATGAAAAAGGCAAACTTGCACCAAGAGTCATTGAATATCATAATCGAAAAAGAAATAAGCAAAATTCTTGATCATGCAGATTATCTTGCCCAAATATCCATTGTAGAATCGGACATTACAAGAGGATCTATTGGTGCCGACAGCGGGCAACAGAGTTCTAGAACCGTCATGCAGGCGTTTCTCGGGCCGTTCAAAGATGTAGTGGACACGGCAAAATATGGGCTTGAAAAAACTGCAACTGTTGCAATGAGTAATCTTGGCAAATTAACCAAAATGACTGCAATGTCCTTTATTCCGTTTACCGATATTAAAAAAATTGAAGAAAAGTCCGCCGAAAAACTAAAGGCAAATCTTTCAAAAATTGATAGTAAATACAAAGGCGTCCTTGAGAGAAACATGGACGCGCTTGAAAGGTCGGACATGTGGGGGTTTTCATTTGCATTCTTTCCTCAAGCAGCGTTCACAGCTAAGGCGGCAATGAAAGCCCCACAGGCCACTCTGGCTGCCCTAGATATCGCGACAGGAGGCAAATTTGAGACGATCACTAAATTATCTAAAGCTTTGAATAATTTAAAAATGGATCCGTTTGCTGCTGCCAATGCAAGCAAGGTCCCCGAACAATGGACCCCCGCCATGGACATTTCTGGCGGAGGCGGAATGGGTGAGCAGGTGCAGCCCCAAGTAAATACGAGCCAAGTTGACTCGACAGAAAAAATTGTGCTCACTCCGGAGCAAAGAAACGCCAAATTCGGGGACGCCGATTACCCATTAACTCCTGAATTGTATAATAGAATCTGGCAAACCAAGGTCACGCAGCTGCTCGCAAACCCTCAGATACAGAATGCCATTGACGACTCTCCGCAAACCAAACAAGTAAAGGCTGCAGCCCAAAACGCAATCGTAGATACACTGAAGGATTTTCTTAACTTCTCCACAATCGAAGGTATGAGCAGAATTTTCGGTAGCGGATATCAAACTGTAATTGACGAAGTTTCAGAAAAGATCCCTCCAGAAGCAACCGAGGAACAAAAGAAAGAATTTTGGGACGAGGTTATTAGACTGGTCAAAGAAAACGTCAAAGAACTATACCTTACTCAGATCAAATCAGTTATTGGTAACTCTGAACAAGCACATGCTGCTTTTGAAGAAGTAATCGAAAAAATCAAGAACCTGTAAGATTTATCCGAACAACTGCAACTAAAGTTCGTAATCTTTCTTTAGAAGGAAAAATTATGAATAGTAATGAAAAAGCAATTCACGAGCCGCAGGACCTTAAAGAACTTGAGGTTCTTCTCAAAGAGTTCGTCGAGCGATTTACCTATGTTGAGAATGAGATTGATGGCCTCAAAGAGGACCAGAAGAACCTTATTTCCGACTATGAGGAAAAGCTTGATATCAAGACTCTAAAACAGGCAATCCGCATTGTTCGGGCAAAGAGGAAGGTCGAGCACCTTGATACGTTCGAGAAGTACGAAGAGATTTTGAGTAATCTTGACATCTAATTTATAGGATATAAAATGAGTAATAAAATTAAAAAAATGCAGAACTTTCCGATCATTTACTATGAGGAAACAGCAGAAGGTATGCCGGAAAGTAATATGCCTTATATCGAAATTGGAAAAGATGATCCATCGCCTCCAGCTCTCGTTATTAACGAATACAGACATACAGGTGAGGTGGAGCCAGATGAAAATGGCAACCCACAACCGATTGTAGACATTGATATTCTAATGTTTATAAACCTAGACCTATTGAAAAACAACCTTGATTCGGAAACGTTCGATTTAGTGCGAAAAGCAATTGGTCTAGAGCCTCTAAATGTCGCTCAAAAAAAGGGTGAAAAGATTCTAGAAAACATCACAAAAAACAAATAAACTTACAATAAGGAATTTTACAATGAAACTACATACATCAGCAATTGACAAGTTAATTAAGTACTTCCATCTCTATGGTGACAGCACTCCCGACGAAGTAAGGCTTCGCCGATTTATCGAGGGCATGGACTTCACTCCGTACAAGAGGCAGACAAATGACGGGGAAGAGATTTTAGTTCTCACGGAAGACTTTATCGACAAGCTTAATAACAGAGCAGGATAATTGGGTATGAGCAACAACACTGGGACAGACGAGAATTATTATATAGGTCAAGTACTTTACATCTTTTCCACAGAAAAGACGAGAGTATATCCTGTTTTAGTCGCGGAGCAAATCGACTCCAAGACCCTTGAGGGAACAAAGACTAGATGGATGGTGCACGTTGGGCCTCCGGGAAACAGAAAAATTCTTGATCTGTCCAGTCTTGGTGGAAAAAAATTCACATCCATAGATGAAGCCAAGAGATATATCATGTCAAGCTTTGAAAAGATTATTGACGACACAATTGCTCAAACAAATGATCAAATTCAGGCTTGGTACGGAAATGAACTAAGAGCGGCCTCTGGTATACCTCGTGTTTTGGACGAAGCCAATGAGTCAATCGAAGACATTGCCAAGGAACTTGGCTCGCAACAAAGTTTGCCTTTTGGAAAGCCAGAGAAAACCACGACAACAAACAAACAACTCAGCAAAGAAGAGGCTAGAGAAGAACTAAAAAAAGCGATGACGCTTACACCAGAAGACGAGAAAAATTTAGCAAATGTCACAACAGAATAATATTTTAGAACAATCCGCCCAATATGATCGTGGACCTATTGCGCAACGTGTTGTTTTCAAAGAAGACGCACGTCAAAAGATGCTCATCGGAGCAAAGAAGCTCGCAGATGCTGTAGTGAGCACGATGGGTCCATCAGGCCATAACGTCATTATTGATTATAATGAGAGCGGTGCGCCTCTTATCACGAAAGATGGCGTAACCGTAGCAAAATCAATTACGTTAAAAGATAAACTTGAGGGCATTGGAGCTGAGCTTATTAAAGAAGTGGCAAATAAAACCAATGAAATTGCGGGGGATGGAACAACGTCTTCCACAGCGCTTGCTTACCATATGTTTTATAAAGGAGCGCAGCAGATATCAACTGGAAGAAACTCTATTTTTCTTAAAAAAGGCATGGACTCCGCAGTTGATTCCGTTCTTAAGTTTCTTTCTGAGATTAAGACTCCGGTATCTTCTCTCAAGGATATTGAAAATGTTGGCACCATCTCCACCAACGGGGACCGTGAACTTGGAAAACTTATTACAGATGCAATTGAATCTGTGGGTAAGGATGGTATTATTACTATCGAACCCGCGAAAAGTGTTCATACGACCCTTGATATTGTTAGCGGAATGAGAATAGAGTCCGGGTTTGTGTCTCCGTTTTTTATTACAAATGCAGACAAGGCAAATTGTGAGTTTGAAAATCCATTGATTCTCATTACGGCAAATAAAATCTCTTCTATGGCGGAACTTCTTCCAGCAGCAGAGCTTGCAGTAAAAAACTCAAGACCTCTTCTTGTCATTTCGGACGAGATTGAGGGTGAGGCTTTGCATACCCTTATTGTCAATAAAACAAAGGGAACTCTTGCGTCATGTGCAATCAAGGCTCCATTTTTTGGAGAACATAGGGCAGAAGTCTTAGCCGACTTGGCTGCGCTAACTGGTGCTGAAGTTATTGGAGCGACATCTTTTGTTAAGTTGCAAGATATCACAATGAATGAATTAGGATCTTGTCCTAAGATTACGGTTACTAGAAACCACACTACTTTTGTTGGGGTTACAGATGAGTCTGGCAAAGAGCGCGTGGAAAACAGAGTAAATGATCTGAGGAATTTTTTAGAGAACAATGACGATATTGATGCAAGAATTGTTGCAAGAACAAGAGCAAGAATTGCCCGTATGTCTGGGGGAATTGCAATTATTCGTGTTGGTGGCTCAACAGAGGTTGAAATCAATGAGAAGAAGGACAGAATCGAAGATGCGGTGAATGCAACTACAGCTGCTGTTCAAGAGGGCATTCTTGCCGGTGGTGGTACTGCATTGTTTTATGCGGCACAGAGGCTAAAAAAGATTGCTAAGGAAATTACCGCAACTGGTGTTTTGCCCGAGGGCGTAACTGGAGTACCAGAGGCTCATTATGCTGATTTCGTTGCTGGATACTCTGTTGTGTCTGCTGCTTGCGAGGCTCCTCTTCGGATTATCGTAGAGAATACCGGAAACTCTCCCGACGTAGTGATTTCAAAATTACTAGAAAACAATAATGAATTTAATATCAAGTTTGGTTACGATGCCAGAAATGGCGTGTATACTGATTTGATCGAGGCAGGCATCTTGGACCCATATAAAGTGACGAGATCTGCCATAACCCATGCAGCGTCCGTTTCTGGACTTATGTTAACATGCAACGCGGTTGTGTTTGACGAAGAATAACAAAACTATTTAGGAGAATTAAAATGGCTAGAGGCGACAGAGTAAGAGTTGGTGACACGGGTCATCATAACGAAGATGAAAGCGATAAGGTTTATCCGGTCTACATGGCGGTCATGGACGACCAGCGACAAGGATATTATAAACAGAACGATAACGGAAGCGTTGTTTTTGAATTTGCGGGAGGTGTTACAGGTGGCTCAATTGGCGTCATTGACGGCGAAGCCCTAAGGACAGACCGCAAGATGCTCAAAGAGACAAAAACAATGATCGCAGACATGGTGGGAACCGTAGACTATGTTCAGATGATCCCAGTTTATTTTGAGAAATATCAAAAGGTCGCTTGGGTTCCCGCAGAACACGTTAAGATTCTCTAATTCTTCTTTCGAGAAGATAGAGGTTTTTTTCCTGTGAATCCAGAATGTCACCAAGAAGGTTATCTGTCCCCGTTGAAAGGTTGCCTTTTTGTCTAAGTGTGTTCCGTAGGCTATCGGTAATTTGAATAAATAGCTTGATGGCCTTGAGTCCTTTTGTGGCGCTTGTGATATTTGGACAATCACAGGTTTCTATTTTGTGGATGAACCTATGACTTGCTTTCGATAGAAGGATTGGGTTGAGCAATAACGGACTGCCCCCAAGAGCAAGTAATTTTTCTGCAGCTTGATCTTCGTATCCTTCAAAACTTTCATAGATTCTTTCAAATAGAAGATGATCAGAGTACGAGGATTCTCCAGATGCCGTCCAGTGGTATGAGTAGAATAGGTTTTTTAATGCCCTATAAGAACTTATGATAATTGCGAGTTCAGAATAAGGATAGTTTTTAAATTCTTCTTTGATTGAGTTTAAAAACTCTTCCGTTTCAAAATCAAGCTCGTTATAAAAATTTTCTTTCAGTAAGGTCATGGCTATATTTATAGGTAAATAGTATGGGACAATTATTACAAAAGTACAGTGGTTTAAATAATGTTGCAGAGTATATGGCTTCCGGTATGCCTTGGCTAAAGAGTATTTCTTTGAGTGGCACGGAAGAAATTGAGTTCCCATATGTTACAATTGCAATCACAATCAAGGCATCCTCAGACGTAAAGTTAGGGTTTTCTTCAATCGGTATTGCAGGAGACAATTATTTTACTGTTCCTGCCGGGGAAATCTTTAAGGCGAATGTTCGTGTCGCCAAGATTTTTCTTGAAGGTTCCGGCAACGTTGAGGTTTTTGCGGAACTTACCGGAATCCAGTCAAGATTTTATCCCGACATCGAAGAAATGCCGGGCGTAGGCGATTGATAGTATTTTTCGGCAAAAACGAAGTAGTTGATACTTATTTTCGTGATTAATGATTGCGAAAATTTAGGTAAATTCACACCGTTTAATGACACGGACGATAATCGCACAGAACAAGCACGTTTATCTTTGTCTTATAATAAAAATGGCATAGATACGAAGACTTATGATTCTTATCGTCAAGGTGTTGAGCTAAAGGGAAATAAATATAGATTCTTAGGAATGCAGCCTAAAATGGGTTCTGGCAATATTTGCCATTATACCTATCCAAATCCTATTGGTCAATCAAGAACATTCACCGAATATTTTAATAACACAACATTTACCGAAAAGCCTAAGTTTAGCCCTGTTGATTATATCAACGGAATGAACTATCCTCTTCCACTAATCTTCAACGAAGGCCCACAACAGGAAGAGGTTGCCTCTGTAGAGCCTTTTATTATTCCTTATAAGAAGAGGGACACCTATTCCAACTATTTCCCTAGAGCGCCAAGGGGGTTTGTGCAACTCGGAGGAAACGTAAGAGATGTAGGTAATGGTAATTTTGGAACGGATGCGCTAAAGCAATTTGTAGAATTTTCATATAGTGGAGAAAATAATACCTATGATCCATTTTTGGATGAGGGCGAAGAATTATTTGGCGATGTCGCGGCGGCGGTAAAATTTGAAGGATTTATCGATCCCGATCTCCGCACCATTCGTCCTTTCGACGATATGCTTGAAAACGATTGGCTCCGAGGACAATATATTGACGACTCGATTCTTGACGAACAATATGTTGAAAATGGAGTAAACTTATCATTGATAGACGTACTAAAAATTAATTTTCATAACGATATCCGTCAAAGTTATGGACAAAAATCTGCCACGGCAGGTTATGACGTATACGGAAAAAATATGGCAAAGTGCGGCACGGATTCAATTGTTTATAGCGGGATGATGTTAGGATACTAGTATGAGTGATAAAAAAACTAAAATTGTTGGATTGCCGCCAAAGATTGCCCTAAATGATAAAAACGCAAAGCAGGGCAATATGTCGTCCGAATCTTCAAGGAAAAAGCTTTCGGATGGTACTTTATTAAAAAACACTTCATGCTTTGATGATTCTAACACCCTAAAATGGGAAGTTGAAGGCGGAGCGAAAGAGAACATAAGAATGCCGCTTGGCTTACCGGACGGATCATACACAGAGCATGTTCATCCAAATTATGCCATGATGGGAATTGTTGTGGATGGATATCCGGTAAAAGGCGTGGCAGATGGTAATCTTATTGAATTAAAAAAACCATTACAAGAAGAGGATAATCCAAATCCAAGCATTCTAACAATGGAGGAAAAATCTTTTATTTATAAAGATGATGGAAATTATGCTGCGGATGCAAAGGGATTTCCAAATGATCCAAACTATGAATTTTATAAAACAGGGACTCCTGTAGAGAACGTAGGTGAAGGATTCGATGGACCAGTTTGGGCGAAAGAGAAGATTGAAATTGACATAAGCGCAAATGCCTCTTCATTTGAAATGGGCGTATTGCCTAATTGGGAGGTTTTTAAAACTGTATCTACTGTAGAGGATTCCGAATTTACGTATGACCCCGGATTTGTGTCTGGATCATCTTATCCGATGGCGTATTATAACTTCGATCAAAAAAAATGGGAAGGTATTGGCGTCGGAATACCTTTAAACAACAACCCGCAAGCCACAATGGTAGATATATCGTTTGAGGGCTTCTTAAATATTAGTTCGGATTCGTATTTGGACAAAACAAACGATATATTAAAATATCAAACCATTGGATTTTCTCCGGGGATTGTCAATGGGGGATTTATAAAAACCGCTCTTGAAGCATCTGATTTTACAAAAATCGATGGACTGGATTTAGATTTTGGAGATATATTTGAATCTGATTTTTATATAGACAAACACATCGAAAACAAAGTCGTTCTTTATTCTGTTGAGTACGCAGAAGGCTCCGGAAGGCACATAACCGATCTTGAATTTCCTTATGGTGCCCGATACCACGCTACCGGATCACAAGCATTTAAAATGTCGAATGTTATCGACGCTCCTTTCTTGGTTGAAAAAATCGACGTTGAAATCGAAGGGGCAAAATACACCCTATATGACCATTTTAAACTACCAGCTCCTTATGAGTCAAACTCTCTTGATGTAGCCTTTTCGCCGGCAACAATGAGTAATTTCTTTATACTCCGCCAAAGACACGGCAATAGTCCAGTTGATGTTCTTAGCGGAACGTCCAAACTTATGGAGTCCGACAAGAACACTACTCAACTTCACCCATATGGCAATGATATTACTGTCAATACCACCAGAGATTTAGTTACTTATGCAAGAATTTGCGGATACACCGAAGACATGCCGAGCGGCATCGCAAACAGAAGAATTACAGAGTCGAATTACAGTTTTTTTAAATCATTGTATGAACCAACTGGAACTGTTCCGGAAACACTGGCAATAAAAGACTATATTAGCAACAATAGTGACTTTAGCTTATTTTGGAAAATTAATTTTAACAGTGTACTGGTCGATGCTCCGCCAGAGACTCCAGTACACTACGATGAAGAGATAAACCCAAAGGAATCATGGTTAAAAGATACCGATTTCTCGTTTCTTATTAATAACAATATTCAAAATAGCATAAGCGGTCTTAGTTGGGAAAATAGTATAAATTTAAAACTATCTCCCGGATTTTCAAACAGGACAGGCACTGAGTCAGTTTTGTCCGATTACTTTATGTCTGTTGTGAACGACTTCTTTAACAATCAGCTTGGCGGCTTTGGATCCATTTTTGGACCCTTACCGGCTAAAATGATAGAAGCGTATTTTTTCGTAAAAGAGTCATTCCCTAAAACATGGAACATGAAAACCACTCTTGGCGGAAATTTTACAAAAGTGCCAAAAAATAACGAACTCATTGAGATTTTAATGAATAATCAGGCCGCAATATTGTTCATTGAAGAGGCAAGCGAGCTTAGTTTTCCGGTTGGACTCCTAGGGGTTGCGAATGAAGCACTTTTGCCCCCTCTAATGTTGGCAGGAGGATCTACTAATGGCGGAAGAGAAGGCGCAGGATTTCTGTATCCAAACAGCACGTTGACCAAGGGCATCGGGTCTGTATATTCGCCAGATAAACTTGGGCTTTTGCCACTGTTCTTTAATATTATTATAGAGAACATACCTGACATAATCGACCCAAACATAATTGAAAGCTCACTAGCTATCGCATATGAAAACAGAATAAATTCAATTTATAATGACAAAGTGGTTGCTTATAGTTTCGACGGCTCCGCCGCGCCCCTAATCGGGCCTGCCATAAGGGGCTTTCTTGACGAAGACTCATCGCTACCTCCGTTGCCTATGTATTGGTCTGCACTTGAAAAATCTAACGGTCAAGAATTTTTTGAGTCAAGTCCACAGGTGTTTTATCCAGAAGATGAGTTGATTATTGGGTGGCAACAGCCCGTTCCATTGCTTTCTGGACAGATCGCCCATAGACTTGAAGGAGTAGCGCCCAATGAAAATGGAATTATTCCATGGTCAAAAATGGAATTTGAAGGACCAGCTAAAATTACATTATATGGATCCTATGTGGAAAACGGAAAACAAAAGGAGCCATCTGCCCACAACTCCCGAAGTAATATTTATGTCGATAAAAACAGGAGAATAAAATAATGAACGATCAAATAGAGATTTTTCCATTTTATTATTTTAAAAACTCCTATACAGATCGCAACACCATCGGAGTCTTGAATGATAGCTCTTGGCCCGATACCGAACCATCCAGTATTATTAGAAAAACAATCCAACTTAAAACCAATACTCTTATTGCAGCTCCAGACGAAGCTTACTTAGCCAAAGAGCTTCATTCCGAAAAGCTACACAGAATTAGAACAGGACCTTTCGCTAGGATTTTTATTCGGCTAGGTGGAGAGATGCCTGCCACAGAGGGAGTCACTAAACTTCAATCAAAATCCCTAGTTGGATCCCATATTAAAAACCTATATACGGAAGCATATAGTGCAGATTATTTTCTTGACAGCTACATCCCTCATCCTATTGAGATAAACAAAAGAGACGGGCTTGAATTTGCAAAAATTCCATCTGATTCTACATTGCGCGGCGATGATTATTTTGGCCTTCCGTCAACCAGTGATTCTGTTCCGATATTTTTTGGACAAACTCCACAAGGACCCATCGGCTCTAGTGATATCGTGAACACCGAATGGGAAAACTCTCCGTTTCCATTTAAGAAAAAATACCAAACACTTCCTAGATTTTTTAGACAAAAATACACAACCCCAGAGCCGATTGAACTAACAGTAGACTACCTCGACGGGAGCACGATTTCGGGAGAATTCACTTCTAACATTGGTTCTGTTTTTTATATTGGCCCTTCGGGAAACATTGTGGGATCGCAGGCAATTATTGGCACTCTAACAGAACAAAACTTTAAATTTGCGTCTGTTCCTATAAGGACAGAATACATTAATGGCGTTGCTCAGGGTATTTACAGAATCAATACCTTTCAAGGCACTAGGTTGGAAATTGGTGATGTTTATGCGTGTACAAGCACAGGCGCAGTGTATAAAGGAGAATCTACTCTTATCGAGCCCGAAGATGGTGTCGAATATATGGATATAGATTTAGGGTCATATATAAAAACCGGAGCTTTGTTTTTGTCATATCCTACAGTTTATTATGCTGTTGGATTCAAACGCGTTTTAAATTCGTCTTCCCTAGTAGTGAGAATGGACCCCATTATTAACGGCCAAATAATTCCTGTTATGTCAAGTGGCGGAACACATGACAGTGGCAAGGTTAATTCTATAGCAGTAGAAAAAAATATCTATAGCTACGGATCTGGAAACAGATACAGTGCCCTAAGATATGTTGCTGTTGGAAGTTGCTTTCCCGATACCTCCGAGCAAGACCTTTCGACCAGCAAGCCTGCAATATGGATAAAAAACTCAGACGGACCAGACGATTCTCAAATTCCAACAATTGTAAAAAATCCATTTGACGATCCAGATTTAGGTTTAGTTTCTGCTGGAGGTAAAATAAATTCAATAGTCTATGTGAATAACACAGTTGGATTTATCGCGTGCGGAATTTTAAATCCAAACGATCCAAACGACCCAAACACAAAGAGAGGGTTTGTAATCCGGATTGGTCACAATAACAACTACAAATCAGAACTTCTTCATGATTGGGACGCCTCAGAGTTTGTTGATCTAGAATTAAAAGACATTGCCGTGCACACCATGGAAAATGGAGATCTTATGATTTGTGCGGTTGGAATAAAGGATGAAGAAAATACTATTTTCTGTCTATGGAACTCATCAGACCAAGAGACTGTGCCAATCACCAAGCCTACTTGGACGGTCAAAGAATCCTCTAATAATTACTCGGACGAACTCCGCGCAGTCTCTGTTGATCTGTCCACATCTCCGCCTTCATTTATTTCCGGAGGAGATAAAGCAAAAATGCAAAGGTGCGATATTGGCAACATAGGCGATATGAAATGGGTTAACGTCGATATTGGACAATTGTCTGGCGGAACCATCGATTCGACAAAGCAGATTCGCTCAATTTCAAAAGGCAAACCTTGGAATATTTCAAGAGTTAATTTTAATCCAGAAATCCTCGAACTTGATTTTACAGGGCAAGTAATTGGTGGAGGTGACCCCATTGAATTTGAAAGACAAAACTTCATTGCCAGAGTTACAGACATTACATCGAATACAATCGTAAAAACAGAAGATCCCAGAGACCCAAACAATACAATCGACGCCATTTCGGTTTCCGTTACTCCTTATGGAGGGAACATCATCCCAGAGGGTGCTTGGTATACTAGGGCCACAAGTAGCGATGAATTAAGGGCATTCTTCGGATTTGGAGACGGAATGGTAGTTAGCACAGTGGGCATATCTAGTATAAGCCCCGAGACAGGCTATCTTCCCATCGGAAGAAAAGACGCTCCCTCGTTTAAGGATTACAAAATAGTTACAGAGGCCAATTCTATTGAAACAATTAGGCTCATAGGCCCAGCTCCCAGAGGTTTCTCCTACGGTGTAATGAACGTCACTCCAACTCCATCTAAATGTATTTTCCGCAGGAACCACTACGGACACTTTAGAGATATGTTAGAACAAAGGCCTATGGCAAAATATTATTCTACATCAGAAGGAAGTGATGCCTCATCACAAGTTCCCGTGGTACGTGTTCATATTTTAGAAGATACCAGAGAAGGTGAATTAATTAAAGAATACATGGCCGCCACAGAGCCCGTAGAATTTAATTGGTATGACAGTGGAATCTATGATGTCGAATACCGTGCGGGTCAACCATTTTTTGATTATAGGGACATATAATGGCTGGTATTTTAAACTCTAAAGAACGCGTTATCGACACGATTATTACTCAAGAAGGATTAAAGCAAGCTTCTTCGGGTCGCCTCAAAGCAGAATATGTTTCATTCTCGGATTCTCAAACTTTTTATGCGACAGACACTTTGGTTTCCGGAGGACTTGACGCAACATATCGGATGATATTGGAGCCGACAAATTTCTTTCAAGATGCAATCACTTTAGAAAATGATGATTCTGGTAAACTAAATGCCCTCTTTGTTTCCGGGTCAACCCAAGTCAATGTGGTTCAAGGAAATATTCTTTCGGGCTCAATTGCATTATCCGGATCTGCATTCGCGTCAATGTCGGAAACACTTCTTTCGCAATCAATAAATAATTTTAAAAACCTATACATTTTGAAGAGTCCCAATTTTTTTAGTGGGCCGCAAAATTTTGAACTTGGACAAAAATCTACCAATTACACAATAACAGATTCGCGGCCAATATCAAAAAATGAAGTTCAAGAGGCAAATCTAGATAACCTCGAATCTTTATTTTACGACAAGAGATTGTCCCATCTTTCAAATTTTAAATTCATGCCTCCTGTTCAAATTTCGGAAGAGTCAAACGGACAGCCCGTTCCCATAGGAGATTATCAAAATCTAAACCAAGAAGGAATGTTCACCTTTGATGATGCCAAGGCAGAGATAGACAAGTATGAAAAAACAGGCTTCTCTACAACTGTAAGATTTCTTGAGACTTCGCAGCAGAATAACTTGTTTGGACAATTTTTTGAACTATCCGAAGGAAAGACATTAAAAAAACTTGATGTAATTGATTTCGGAGAATTTCAAACAGACGATGGAATAAAACATATATTTTACGTCGGTAAAGTATTTATGCAAAGCACGGGCACAAATACGTTTGTGAACTTATTTACCTTAGTATTCGAATGAAAGTTTTTTTAAAAAGAAATGTTGAAATCATATCTTTCCCGCCAGAGAATAGCATTATCCTCAAATCGGTACATGAAGATTATTTTGAATATGAAGTAAGATACAGACTCTACCCTCAAGCAGCCCTAGGACACAATATTAATACTGTACTAATAGAAGCCTATCCTTCAAGAGAAAACATGATTATCCAAGGAATCATGGAGGGAACTAGGAGAATAACTCGGCCTTCGCCAGAAGACACTATAGAAAAAATACAAAAAAGTGTTGCCATGCTAATCGATAGGGCAAAAGCAGAGCAAGAACAAGTTATTTTTAAATACATATCGGACTTTACGGCAAAATTACCAAACCAGTCTCTAAAACAACTCCTCAACACTAGAGACGGGTGGAGAGAAAAAGTTCTAGAAACCGTAACCGTAAGAGAGCTTACAAACTCAAATGACCTTTCTCCTATTTTAACATTTTCAACTTCCGAAGAATATGACGAAGAGACTCGCGGGCCGGTAAGGTTCCGTGAGGAGTGTTACGATTTATTAAGAAGAGATATTGATCCCGCAGAATTTCTTGGAAACAGGGCAAATAGTGTCGTTACCGCAGAGAAGGCTTTTGCCGGCGTATATCAAAAACCAAGCATAAGCTATTGCACCACAGATGCTAGATGCAATCGAGTAAGAGACTACTTGATGGATTCGGTAAAGTATATGTATGACCAAAAGGCCGCTCGCGATGACGGTCTTGTTCAAGTATACAGAACACGAAACGTAAATTATATCACAATTAGAGAAACCCTCAAAATACCAAGAGAAGGTATTGGTAATGAGGACAAATTTTATCTAAAGCTAAAGACTTTAAATAACAAGGGGTTGTACATCAACTCAATTTCTGCCACAGTCCCTCATTCGCAACTCCTCTCTGTTCATTCTGTTCCTATTGTTCCTCCTTCTATAACTGTGACTAAGAGAAACAACTTGGGGAGAGTTCTTATTACTCTAAAGCAGAATGATCCTAGGGGCTCTAGTGTAAATTTATATAAAAAAATAATATCAAATACTAAAAGCAATATCGACTCAAAATATCAACTCATCTCCAACATAGATTGCGAATATGGTCGTGGCGAATATGTAGTTGAAGATAGAACCATAACCTCTGGCAAGACAATTTATCGAGCTGTTGCGGTAAACAACGAAGGCGTTATGAGTTCTGAGTTTACTTCTGTTGTGCATGGAGGAGTAAATAACGATAAAGAACAATATGCCTCTGTTATCTCTGAAGTTGGTGAGGGCGCAATTTCTACAACCGTATCGAATATTCCTTCTGGTGTTGTTAGTATTGAACTTCGGAGAGTCGATAAGAGTATCCGGCAAAAAGACTCTACGTTTATTGGAAGCGTCTCTGTTGGAAGTGGAGGGCCAGAAGAGTCTTATGAATTTATAGATGAGGACGTTAAGTTATTAAGGATCTATGAGTATACTGCCTATCTTTTTTATAGAACCGGCGAAAAGGTTATGGTACCAACTCCCTCAATTATAGAATACTACCCAATCAATAAAAACATTATTGAACTCACAACAGATGCCCCCACTATCCTAAGAGACGGAAGTAGTATCGATGTCCAATTTAGTATAAGTAAAAATATTATCCAAACAGATTCCGACGCATTAAGATCATTCCTAAACCAACAAGGATATCTTGGAGAATATCAGGATGAACTTATTGCAAACAGAGAAAAAATCTCCGGATTATTTGGAGTAGAGGTTTTTAGGACAAACCACACAACCGGAGCGGTTGAAACATTTGGCATCCTAACGAGTGATGATTTCAGTGATTTATCCTTGGGTCCAGCAAACAACGTGTCCCCCTTGGAAGAAGGAAACGATTACACATATACCCTAAAAGCAAGATCAAGGAATATCGAAACTCTATTTGAAACTCTTGAGAGAGAGGTCCAGACGGGAGCGGGAAGAAGTTATATGCTAAAGCCTGCTAAATGGCACCACCCCGCTACGTTGTCGCTAGGAAATATCGTAAGCGACGCTTCTCTTTTAAGAAACCACGCGAAGAGTAATTTTACGTTCGGAGATTTAGGAAACACCCTAACTCTTCCGATTTCTATAGGAACCCCGAACCCTTCAACCCAAAACGGCCTATCGAGAATTGTAGGAGATAATCTAATTGAATTATCATGGACCGTCGAAGGAGATCCCGACAAAATCGATCATTATCTAGTTATACTGGAGACTTCCGAAATGAAAGATATTGTAGGAAAATGCCATAATGTTTCTAAAAATGGGGAATTTAAATTTCTTGACGATCTAACGGACGGCGAAAGCGGAATGTTGTACTATATTGTTATTCCAGTGTTTTGTGATTATACTATTGGTGACCCATACGCCTTCGATGGAGTTGTGGTAAATGTTTAGCATTGTTAAAAATATAAAAAAAATAATCTCTATCCAATCCCTCCCCAAGGACTTGAGAGAATCAATCGATCCAGACCATCATGAACTAGCAGCGCTCCTGTATCATTCGGGCATAGCCGAGGCTATGAAGAAAGAAAAAGAAAAGAAGGCGGCTGCTGCTAAAGAAGAATTGGAAAGAATAGCAGCAGAAGAAAGAATTGCTGCTCACCAAAATTTAATAAAAGAAACATTATTAGAAGTCGGCGAATATGACATAGCCGATGAAAACTTTGAACCAAGAGAAAAGCCCTCTATCAGTACCTACAAGCCCGAGATCATCTCGGTCGCAGACGTATTCCCATTCTATGGTAAAAGCGGAGACAGCAGGATTCTAACGCCTTCTGGCACAGCAATAGAAAGAAAGAGACAAGCTCAGATTATCCGAAAAGACACGTTAGAGCAAATATACCTCAATATAAGAGAATGGGATTCAGAAAAATTCGACAAGGCGTGGGAGGATGTTTTCGAAAATTTTACCGAGGCACAAGAAAGAATTAATAATATTGCAGAAAATTTAAATTCATTCTTTCGTTCAACAGAAGAGGCCAAGGCCCTGCTAAACATCCGTGGAACAAACAGTGCTGCGATAAGAACTGCTTTTCTTCTAAGCCTCAACTCCACTCAAACACACATTGATGAATCCTCAAACACAAAAATTTACTTACAGCTGTGCGCAGGATTATTGGATATCTCAAGAGGATATGCGATTAGCTCCACTGGAAGCACGATGCAGCACACCTTCTTTAAAAGAGGTCCTGCTGCACTTGGAAAAGACCCGAGATACGAAAAAAAATCATTCCAACTATACACAACAAATTCAAACGCTGCCGATCCTACGGTTTATTCTTCTCTTGTGCGAACAAGTACAAGCGATATGTCTGTTGATGACTATATCGTAAAATCCATTGCGCTTCTGAGTAAGGAATTTAGAGTATCCAGAGAGCTTTTTCTCAACCGAGAAAACCTATCAAAAATTTATGGCCTAGAAGATACCGGAAACCCCTTTCCAACAATTATTGGAAACACAGGAGACAGTATTTTTACAACAGCAGATGTTGTGAATCACGAAAACTCTCTTGTTGGTCTTGGTGCATTCAAAAAAGAAAACGGCAGAATTGTCCTTCCATTAGAAAACAAATATATCGATTCTAGCGAAGAAGGGAACAAAACAACTTACATTCCCGGAACATCATATCTAATTGATTCTATTTTTAATACAAACGATGAATCGTTCAACATTAAAAATATCGGCGAATATGCAGACAAAGTGTCCTCTGTAGCCAGTGCCGGAACAAGTCTTCTTTCAAGAATCCTCGAATATGATGAAGACAGGATGACGACAGATGTCCAGCCTCACATCTTATACGAACATTTTCTAACCACCCTCAAAGACGTTGCCGACAGAATTGACTATGGGTATGCAACAACGATTACATCATATGCTGTGATTCAGGCTGCCATAGACAACCAGAAAATAAAAAACATGTTATTTCAATATGTTCTCCTTTATGGAGTCTTGGCAGCCAAACAAAATCTTAAAAGCCTTGGTTTTTTTAATTATGTTGCAGAAGAACTCAAGACAACTGAGGCACTTAGCTACGTCCCATTAGTTAGCGGCAATAGTGCCTCACTAATTGACTCAACTGTGAGTATAGAAAAATACCTTGATTATCTCGGCCAAGATCTCATAGCAGCGGTATCAAACACAATTCCGATAAAAGGATACATAACATCGCCAAACAGGTCACAACCAAGCGCCAAATTAGAAGACCTGAAAGACCATTATCACACAAATGCGACAACTGTTTTAAAATACAGCACTTCGAACATGAGGACTAACGCGATTTATAGGATTGTGTTGCTTATTGCCAATATTCACAAATTCGCGTGCGTTGATGATTATCCCTATTATCTAAACGGCATTACGACAAGATATAATGGCCTTAGACCAACAGAGATTTCGTTTCATATTTTTGAAACAATAATGGCTTTGTTTTCTAAATTTCCTCTTGTAAAACCTGTCGGAACCATCATGAGGTCAAGAATATCAAGGGTAAAATATGGCGACTTAGTGGTTGAGGTAATAAGAAAAAAAAACCTACAAGACAGGCATATAGAAGCCAAAGAAATTATTAAAATTGTTGATGAAATTAAGGAGAACCCAGCAAAGCACCGAAGCACCAGCGGGCATCGATTGGGGTCTATTTACATGTCGCTCCAAAGAGAATTTGAAGCCGCTAGAAATATTTTGACAGCAATAGACACAATTAAAAACAAAATTGTCCAAGCAAACGATGTTGTAAAATCATCATTTACCAAACAAAGGTACAGAGAATTTGTCGAACTTGGAGGAACAAGAGATTTAGTTTCTATAATGAACAAACCTTCCCAGTTCAGACTTCTCTTAAATCAAAGAGAAAACTACATTTATAAAACACAAAATATTCCGGAAAGAATAAATAACGAAACGGTTGATAGTGCAATTATTGCTACATACCCTACTGCAAACAAAGCCTCGATTTTAAGAAGCTACATGAGACAACCTCAGTTTAATGCTTCATCTTCTCCAGAAGAGAGAATTAAAATTGTGTCCGTAGGAATCCCTAATGGATTATCGGAAAGATTATACGAAAGACAATCGATAGGCAATCTAAATCTTTTTGAAAACAAGAAGCAGCTTGATATTGTAAAAATCAACGTCTACAAAAGTGACGCAAGATATCCGGCTATATGTTTTAAGCCCAAAACCTTTATTTTTGACCTTAGTCTATTTGTCCCCGAAGACCTTCTGGATAATATTCATGTCGAAGGACTCAAGTCGTTTGACTCAATTATGCCCAGACTGTATTTGCGGGACTATGATAAAATAAGCATCTCGGGCACAAATATCTCGCCCACAATTGCGGGAAGCATGAATGATTATTCTGGTATTCTTACTGAGGGAGAGAAGAGTGAATTATTCTACAATCATATTTCAAGCAAAATGCTTGAGATATACATTGGCATGATGACCAGCGGAGCTTACATTAGAGAAGATACCTTTACGACAAATCTTTATGACGTGGGAACTCAAATCAATCCAGAGTTTTCTAAAGTGTTTAAATCCTATCTTAATGATGTATATGGAGAAAACATCAACAATGATGATTTTATGAGCATACTTGAAAGAGGTAATCTTGATATTGAATCTCTTGATGTAATAAGAAATTTTACCCTTGGCAATCCTTTCGTTATGGAACCAGAGTACCTTATTAATAAAGTATTGGGCGAAAAAGAATTCGACAGAGTATTTCATCTACCAGTTCGTGTTGATGATTTTGAGGTAGATGAAGAACTCACAAATGAAACACAAGCAGGAAGATTCTCCCTTGTTAAAAGTTATGCCCGAGACTTAGTGGAGATTTCTGGCAACACTGAAAGATCGTTTGAAAAATCAAACCAAGAAGATGTTTTGTTCGCTAGTTTCTTTGCAACAATGGAAGCTAGAATTTAAATCTACTGTTCGTCTTCGTACTTTTTTAGTTTGTGAATGAGTCCCGAAAATTCCCTCATAAGACTTTCGATAAGAAGGTCTTCATCGTTGATGATGTCATAATCATCTTCCTCGAATATTTCCATAAACCTCTTCTCGTCAAACCTAACAAGAATATCGTCATTTTTATCATTATTCATGCGTACCAATTATCCTATCTAAGACTCTACCCATTCTCTTGTTTCTTTTCATTGTTTTTGAAAGCGCCCTTTTCAAATATCTTTCGGCGTAGGGTATTCCAAAATTTTCCATAGATGAAAATGTCTTGTTGAAGGTTTTTAATGTAATCATTATTTTTACTTTGTCAACCACAATACTTCTATTGAATTTTGCCACGATTTCAAACTCGTCTTCATAATCTTGATAGATAAATTTTGTCTTATCCGACTTGTCTGGAAACAAAGTATAGCCAAATACCTTAACGGATTTCCTGTCTTTTTTCATTTTAATGCATTTAAATAAAAAAGGGGCCGAAGCCCCTCGTTTTATGTTAGCCTTCGCACATTGTGCATTCGCTCATTTCTCTAGAGTAGGATGCGGGCTCATTCGAATCGCCATCTTGGCTTATACCAATCTCTTTTCTATCGTGCTCTCTTAGGCCGCTGTCACCCTTTAGTTTGGACTCCCCTCTACAATAGTAGAGAGTCTGCACGCCCTGCTTCCAAGCCTCTAAGTGAACTTGGTTTATATATCTTCCTGACGCATGCGCCGGGAAGAATAGATTGAGGCTCTGTGTTTGGTCAAGATGTTTTTGCCTAGCGCCTGCAAGTTTGATTAGGGTAAACATGTTTAACTCACGAGCCGTGAGGAAAACAGCCTTCTCTTCTTCGGAAAGGAAGTCAAGATGCTGCACAGATCCTTTCTCTTTTGTGATTGACATCCAAGTTTTAAGATTATCCTTATCGTATTTGGCAAGGATTTTCTTAAGTTGTGGGTTTCTAATCTCAAACGATCCCTTTGAAGTCTTTTGAACATAGGCATTGGCAACAATCGGATCAATCCCAGCCGAAAGGTTCCCTGAAACGATCGAATTTGTTGCAGTAGGAGCGATTGCGGTAAGGTGCGTATTTCTCATGCCAGTGCCCTTACACCATTCTGGTTCTCCATATTCTGCGGCCAAATCTTTCGAGGCTCTACGAGTCTCTTCTTTAATTCTTTTGAACATCAAGTTATTTGTGTTGTATGCTTCAAAAGAATCCATTGGGATCATGTTTTTTTGGAGATAGGTATGGAATCCCATCGCGCCAAGACCAAGTGCGCGAGACTTTTCCGAAAACCTAACCGCCTTCTCTAGTCCCGGAATATGTTTTGCTCGATCGATAAATTCTTGCATTACTCCATCAAGAAACCATGTTGCATAATAGACCGCATCTGTGTCTTTCCATTCGTCCCACCTAGCTAGATTTAGAGACGAAAGACAACATACAAAAGTATGTTCTTCATCTGTGTAGAGAGTAATTTCCGAGCAAAGGTTTGACCCGTTTACATAGAGGTTATTCTTCACATATGCTTCTGGCCTATGATCATTAACCGTATCTCTAAACATAATATACGGCTCGCCTTCCTCAAATCTTGTTCGAATAAGCTCTTGCCATCTTTTTCTTTCTTCGCCATCCGTCGAAACAACTTTTTCCATAAAATCATTGCCGATTGTTACAGCATGGTGGACGTTGAGACATTGACGATTGACGTCTCCCTGCGGCTTTCTCACTCTAAGGAACTCATAGAAGTCTCCATGTTCGATCGGAAGATATACGGCCACTGCGCCTCTTCTTATTCCACCTTGTGCTACACCGTGGGCAACCGAGTCGAAGATTTTAATAAAAGGAACCACTCCATCCGTTACTCCGTTCTGGTTTCCAATTATCGATCCTCTTTCTCGAATTTCATGCAGGTGAAGACCAACGCCGCCTCCGTTTTTTGACAACATTGCAAGCTCATGAGCAGAACTCATAATTCCATCGATGCTGTCCGGAACATGACCCGAATAGCAGCTAATTGGCAGACCGCGCTCTGTGCCGAGGTTTGACAAAATCGGAGTAGCAGCTCCAAGCCAGTTTTTCCAAAATAGATCAAAAAACTTATCCTCGTACTCTGGTTTACCTAGCCTTTCAGCAGACGCTTTTGAGATTCTTCTCCACATGCTTCTGGGGGTTTCCCCCTCAAGCATACTGCTCCCGAAAAGCATCTTAAATCCCTCAAGAGTAAGCCACTCGGGGGCCTCTCCTGTGGCAATCAATTCTTGATATAATTTACCAATTTTAGTGTTCATATTTTATTTTCCCTATTACCACATGTCATAAAAATCATCGCCAACTTTAGAATAGTTGGTTTCGTGCCCAGCGAAGAAATCTTGTATACCTGTTCCAATCGAAAAAGAATCAAACCACGACATTCTCTCAAGCGCATCTTGGTCGATATTCTTCCAGTTTGTCTTGAGTCCAAGTTCTCCTAACTTGCTATTGGCCCTGTTTCGAATAAACATCTTGAGATCGTGTGGGGTTAGTCCTTCAACCTCTCTGTTTTCGAACGCCTTGTCGATAAAGGCATCTTCTAGAGCCACTGTAATTCTAGCCGCTTCGTAAATGTCCTTCTTAAGATCATCTGTCCAGATATGAGGATTTTCTTCCACTAGAGTTCTAAATAGCCAGCATCCAGCTTCCGAATGAAGAGCTTCGTCTTTAATCGAATATGAAATAATTTGCCCGAGGCCTTTCATTCTATTAAATCTTGAGAAATTTAAAAGGAATGCGAATGACGAGAACAACGAAACACCTTCTGTAAAGGCAGAAAATATCGCAAGAGATCTAGCAATCTGTCCGACATCATTCGAATCGATTACACTAAGAAGATCATCAAGTCTATCGATCTTTGCCTTCGCAGTTGGCTCTTCAAGGAATGCATTATAATCCTCGATTCCTAAAGTATCGTTTAGATAGGCGTATCCATGTGTGTGGATTGACTCCATCGATGCAAACGCAGCGCACATCATTGCAATCTCTGGATGGGGAAACCATTTTGATACATTCTGGCTCCAATAGTCATTCACAACAACCTCGGTTTGAATAAAGCCTTTAAGAATGTTTGATAAGACTGCTTTGTCGTCTTCCGACATTGTTTCTTTCCAGTCCTGCACGTCTCCGCCCATGGCTACAGATGTTGCTATCCAATGCGCGTTCTGCTGCTGTTCCCAAAATTTATAAGCCTGTTCGTATGAAAAAGGCCGGTATGTTCGTCGGCCCTTTAAAAGGTTTGCCTTGCTCAATGTATACTCCGTTTCTTAGTAGGTTCAAATAAGTAGCCCTAGCCTAACAGATTTATTTGTCAATTTTTCTCAGAACTAGGGCTTTTTGTTATAAGTGCTTGATAACTCGAAAGAAATATTTTTAGTTTAAATTGCGCCAATATTTCTTGCTGCTTTTCGCACAACACTATAGGCCTCATCTTCTCTATCGGCAGTGGCAGAGTCAATATCATAGCTGTCCGTTACCTTTAAAGTAGACGTAGAAGTATCTAGATGAATGTTGAAAGTCATGCCGTCGGCTCCCATTCTATTCTTATCGATATGTAAGAAACCAAGGCCGGAAGACTTGAGTTTTGTTGGTCGGGCGAGGCCAATGACTAGATCTGCAACCGCAGCCATACCGTAAGACTCCGCAACGTGTGACATTGTGACTATATCGACATCCGCAGCCTCTCTGTTGGCTTGGAGCGCAGTCCAGATGGGTACCTCAAGCTCAGCCGCCAGTGCACGAAGCTCTTCACAGATCTTTTTTAGTTCAATGCGGAGGAGGTCAGATCTTTCTGTTGAGCGCATTACGCCCGCATAGTCAATCACGAGAAGATCGGGCTTGAATCCAGTAACAGAAAGCTTCTCAAGGTGCGAATGAATCGTGTTTACGGTCGAAGTACCTGTTGGATAATACTTGATATGAAGCTGCCCGTACCTTGTTGCGTTTTGTTTGTAGTGGTACTTTACCTTTTCCTTATGCTCAAAAAGTTCGGAAGATGGAATGTTTAAAATATTCGAATCAACTCGAAGACCTATAAGTCGCTCGTTTAGCTCGAACGAATAATAAACAACATTCTTTCCATACTTTACCGCATTCGCAGCGAATTGTACAAGCATGTGCGACTTACCAACACCAGTGGGTGCAACAACGAATCCGATCTCTCCTGTTCCGAGACCGCCGTCTAGAATTAGTTTTTGATCTAAAGTTGGGATGCCTGTTGGGATTGCCTTCCTATAAGTCTCCGAGTACCTTGCTTCAATATCGTCATGTAGGCTCAATCCGGGAGAATGCTCGTTTCCTGCAATGACCGCTTTCTTAACTTCTTCTATAATTCTGTCATGATTCTCTTCTGTATCAACAAACTTGACCGCCTTTCGAAGAGCCTCTTGTAGTCTAGCCTTTTTGCAGAAGTTTAGAGCTTGATCTCGCACATAGGGAAGATCATTCAGGTTCTTGTTGTCCTTTACGTTTTTAAAGAACCTTTTGATCGGCGGCAAGAAGAGTTCGCCACGGTCAGTTACCTTAAGTTCTTCTTGTATAAGGGTTGCAAGAAGCTCCAAAGATGGAAACTCTTTGTACAAATTATAGTAATCAATATATTGTTTTGCAATAATTTGGTGCGCAGTGCTTTCGAAATATTCAATTTTAAGAACTTCGTTTAGTTGCGAGGCCCAAGATGGTTTGTCGATCATAGCCTGTAGGATTTTTTCCTGAAATGGAATGTCGTACGTAAATCTTACACCATTTCTCGTTTTGGTTTCCTCAATCGAAGAATCGATATATCTATCCGTTTCGTCAATTTCGACGGCTGTGTTTTCTGTGTCCATTTTATTCCTTGTTGTTTGTGCCTATTGGCAGCTTATTTATAAGTTAGGTTATGTTGCAAAGCAGTTAGAAATCTATCGAAGTCAAAAGAGAATGATATTCCGTTTGACCTTATTGTTTTTATAAGCTGTAACTTATTGGCAATCGGATTATGATTGTCTACAATGTAATTTATCTTCTCTATTTGATTACCTGCTAGAGTTGAAGAGTTTAGATAAATTAGCTTCCAGTTTTTTCTTATTGTCGATTCATTTTCTTTAACTTCGCTATAAGCTTTGATTTTTTTCTTTGAAGCCGCGAAAAGTTCGGCTTGCCTTACGACATCTTCGATCATAAGGTCTTTTTCCGGGTCTAGGAAGCCCGTGAATCGCTTTGAAAGAGTTTTATATCCAATCCCCTTAATCCCTGCGATGTTGTCGCTAGGGTCGCCTACAATGGCCTTAGCAAGGGCAAAATTTCTAGGGTGAATGTTAGTTTTTGCGATAACCGTGTCTTTTGTAATAAAATTCTTTTTTGCAGGATCATAAATTCGAACATTAGGTTTGTCTAGGAGTTGATAATAATCGTGATCGTTTGAGACAATAATTTTCGTCGAAGGATCGTGTGCAAATTTTTCTTTCACAAGATATGAAATTATATCGTCCGCCTCTGTGTTGGCGACAAACACCTGACAAACAGGTGTGGATTTTAATAGTTTGCTTAACATTGCAAGCTGTGAGACTTTGGAGTTTTCATCCATTGCATGGACTTGTTTCATATCCATGGATGACGGATCTGCCTCAAGGAACTCTTTTATTTTTGCCCTCTTAGATTTGTATTCGGAACATATGGACTTTCTTCTTGGTGAAGCTCCACCCGTTTCCCATACGACAAATATTTTAGCAGGGCTTAGTGTTTCATTTAGATGATGAAGTGTTCGGATAAACCCTACCAAGCCGCCAATCGGCTCCGACTTTGAACTAATAGCCTCATTTACAACAAAGTGCCTTATGAAGATATTGAATCCGTCGATAAAAAGATAAGGTCGCGTAAGTTTAGCGTCTTTTTCTTTTTTCTGCTTGGCAGGGTGTACCCAAACGTTTTTCATACTATTTGCCCGAACTCCCAAATCCATTGGAAGATCTGTTGGTTTTTGTAATGTTGTTTGTTTCCACGAAAATAACATCTCTTTCTGTAAAGATAGAATAAATTAACAGTTGTGCAATTCTATCTCCGGACTCAATCACATAATCTTCTTTGGAAGAGTTGTGAAGAATCACTCCAATTTCTCCTCTATAGTTCGGATCTATGACTCCACCTACGGGAAAAATACCCTTGGATGCCATGCCGCTCCTGCCTTCGATTTTTAAAAAGACAGACTCGTGTTCGATTGTGGCAGGCATACTCGCCAAAAAGACGCCAGTTTTGATAATCTTTGTTTCGCCGGGAGCGATCCTATCATTCACGGCAGAAAAAATATCATAACCTACGTCACCTTTTCTAGATACCTTTGGGATTTGTGCATTTGGATAGTTGATCAAATCAACCTTAAAAAGTATCTTGCTTCTAATCTTTGCCATTTATAGTTTACCTTCTTCTTTTAATTCTCGCTCGGCTGCTTCCATAAGAATTGCCTGCGCGTTTGAGTATGAAGTAAAATCTGGTCCTTCGAGCGTTGGATGAGGAGCAGCCTGCGACTTCATGACAAAAGCATGATCAATGAGAGCGTCAACCTCTTCGGCATATTGTGGAAGATACATAAATTTATCTCCAAATTCTGCCTTATAACACTTGATCTCTTCGATTACTTCACCTGTATCTGCCTTGGAAATATTAATTGTCTTCCAAGCTCCATTCCCGCTTACCTCTACGAGCTTACCAGATTCCGTTGTGGCCGGACCCTTGGTGTCGCACGCTGATTTGAACATGTCAAAGCACTCTTCGTGCTCTTCGATTCCGACTCCGTAGATAATGGAAAACTCTGCGGTTCTAAACGGTGCAGCGACCTTGTTTTTTTCTGTTTTGGCCTTCACTTTAATTCCAATGACCGTTCCGTCCTTGTCCTTAATATGAGCCTTTCCTGTAGAAGTAATTTCAATCCTAGTCGAAGCAGCATAAGGAATAGCCATTCCGCCCGGAGTTGTCGTGTCCTTCTGGTAAGGTCCTGCGCCAATCATTTTTCTCTGTTGGTTTACAATTACAAACAATACATTTTGGTTTGCAATGATGTTTGTAATCTTTCTCATACCTTTTCCAATGACCCTCGCCTGAAGGCCGATCGTATTCTGATCATATTCCCCTTCAAGTTCGGCTCTTGGCGAAGAGTTTGCAACAGAGTCCCAGATAATCGTAAGCGGGACATCCTTGTTCATCGATCTCATTTTTAGAATGGCAGATTCTGCCGCAGCGAAAACTTCCTCGGTACATCCTGTCTGGACGAAAGCGAATCTTTTTTCAACATCAATACCCATTTCAATCAAGGACTGTGGGTTTGTGGCGTTCTCGGTATCAATATATACAACAACGCCGCCTAGACCTTGCGTGTGCTTTGCTATCTGAAAGCAAAGCGTGGACTTGCCGCAGCTAGGAGGACCATAGATTTCTACAATTCTTCCTTCTGCTAGACCACCATGTACCCTGTTGGATAATATGGCATCAAGTCCCCTTGATCCTGTCGGAATCCATCTCTTGATATTCGTTGGAGCATCGCCCATGCTTAGGTTGAACGCAATATTTGCATTGTGTTCTTTATTAAGCTGCTTGATAAGCTCAATCGAAAAATCATCAATAGAAGTATCCGAAGAATCTGTTTCTTCTTTTTTCTTTCTTTTAGTTGCCATTAAAGGTCCCCATCTTAGAAAAGATCGTCAAATGCTGCGTCGATCTTGTTTGCGGCATCCTCGTCAAGTCCGCCGTCATCGTTGTCGTCTTCCTCTGAACTGGTATCAAGTACTGTATACTTCTTCGCCATGGCTGTTTCGTGTGCGGTGCCTTCCTCACTTGCACTGTTCGCGCCCTCGGGGAATAGGTTGCTAAGAAGCTTCCTGTAATAATCAGTATCGCGGACTCGGGACTTGAAATATGCATCGAAATCAGGGATCTGTTCAATAATCTCTTCGGCAGCGCCCTTGGTTGGTGCAAGCTTTGAAGCCTTTTTTCTTTCTTTAATATTGACATCGCTCACAGGATAGATTTTGCCGTTTGGTGCAGCAAAAGTCTTGTCCGTAAGAGTCACGGTAACCGTAAAGTCACGACCTGTCATTGGATCAAAAAGGTTTTCATCCTCGAAATCCTCGTGAGCAAGAATCGAATACACCTCAAGAGCACGCTTTTCCGAAAGCTCCCAGACCTGCACTCCCTTGTCCTCTTCACCCCGAACAATGATAGGTGCATAGTACGAGTTTTGTGGACGAAGGCAGTTCATCGCCTTGAACACCTCGACTGGCTGGTGCTCTGACGATAGAGCTACAAGCGTATCGCGAATTGGATCTTCGAGATCATACTGGAAAGGAGCTACTGATCTCCAACCATTAGGACCTAGGAGTCTCTTGTTGCTATACTGAGCAACCTCATGGAAAGGCTGCCCTGTTGGACTGTTGTACGGGAGAAACCTAATCTCGTACTTTGCTGTTCTCTCACCTTCGGGAAGCACTGGTTTCCAAAATGGGAGCTTGGGACCCGTATCTTCTGTCTTCTTTCTTGGCGCACGTCCGCCGTTCTGTAATCTCTCAATCTTCTCTTTAATCGCTTGAATATTATATGCTGACATTTTTTTCTTTCTACTGTTTTTTGTTTTGTGTTTTTTCGTGACCAAAGGCCACTCATCTATTAACTTACTACAAGAATCACTATTGTTCCTGTAGGAAACTCTTTTATTTGGGTCTTATTTTCAATCAACAATGCTCATTGAGCATGGTATGATAAATATGCGCCATCAACCATTTGGAAGCAGACGAATCGCCGCTTGAAGCAAGACTGTCTCAGGCCAAGAGTTATGAAACTCCCCAGAAGAAATTTGGTCTGGGCTCTTTGAGGCACCATGAATAGTGACATATTCGCGCTCGGTTAATTGAATGTTGTATCTATTAATCCACCTAAGAGTGCGAATGGAAAATGAAAGAGGTTCGATCTCAGGATTCCACTTATAAACCATGCCGCGCTCGCGGTGCCAGTTAGAATCATTCTCTACAAATAGATCATGATCCTCATTTCCGATCTTTCCAATACCGTGAAGAATGCCAATTTTTACAAGACTCTTTTGGTCAATCTCTTGGTTCGTAGCCTTTGCCATATTGACCATATAATTGATAATCTTCAGAGTCATTTCAAGTAGGCCACCCGGATAGGCTCCGGAAAATTCAGTGTTTGTTGAATATGGAGAAACCATAATTCTTTCAGCATTATCATTAAGAAGACTTATAATTTTATCGTCGCCAACCGCATCCGCAGCAGCCATAAGTCTCAACCAATTCTTTTCAATTTTCTCAAATGCTTTATCTGTGTTGTTGTCTTTCATATTCTCAGTATACCCATTTAATTCTTAGATTTTCACAATGTCATAATAAAAGTTATAAGTCTTATTGTTTATTAGATTAATCTGCGAAGATCTTTTTGCGGCATCAAGAAATTCACTCTTTGCATCAACATGAACATCCAATATAAGTTCATCATGAATAACATATAAAGGTATGATATTTTCATTGTCTTTGATTTGTTCAATAAATAAATTAAATCCTCTTACCGCAATATCTACCGCACTACTTTGAATAAAATGATTAATTAAAAGCCTCTTGTCATTTTCTTCAACAAACAAATTTCTGTAAAAAAGATTGTATATCTTCTTGTTATCAAAATACTCATGAGTTTCATTTAGATGATTTCTTAATAGCTCAATGTTGAATATATCCTCAATCTTATCAAAGAGAACTTCAATTTCATCATGATTCAAATGACTAAATTTATTTTCTATTGTTTTTTTACCAGCGCCATAAATCTTTGAAAGGATTAATATTTTTATATCTTCTCTTGTAATTTTGCCAGCAAAACCAATCTGATCCAGAACGTATTGGTAAAGATCGGGATCTGGGTCATTGTATTCAATTCCATTAATAAGGTGATTTGCAATAAGGATTACCCTAGGCTCTAGGCTCTTATAGTCATAAGATAGAATTCTACCCTTGTCTCCAAAGCGACTCTCAATAACGTTACGATAATCAGAACGAATATTTAGAATCCTTGGTCCATCTTCAATAATCATTCTACCTGTTTTAGACTTGTGCCTATTGTATAATGGTTTCTTTGTATAGCCAGACTTTTCCGGGAGAAAGGATTCAAGCAAAGATACTTGTGCAGCATTCGCATCATCAAGATATTTTTCTATCCTATCCCTATTTGTTTTAGCTGGCATTAAAGAAGAGAACAAATTATTCTGCTTTCTAAACTCACCATAATATTTTTTGAAAGAATCATCTCTTATGACGTTATTAAAAACCTCTGATAAGAACCTTAATAATGATTCCTCGTAGTCTTTTTTCCTAAGTGCTTTCTCCCAAGGGACCGTATTGATGTTTTTTAAATTGATGCCGTAAAGAAAAGGGTTGACCAAGTTCGATGAAATATAATCATAAAACTTTAGGCTAATATCGAACAGGCCCGAAATTTCTTCTATTACCTCATTCGTAAAGAGAAAGAAATCTTCATTTGGACTAATTCTGTCTACAACGGTATATGTAGATCCGTCTTCTTCGCATTTTAAATAAACATCTTTATCTAGCCCCAAAATGTTGCCGGGAAAGTAGATCTTCATGCTGATAGTATATCAGAAAAATCTAGTTATTTTTCATTTTCTCGTTTTCAATATCTTGAAGAACAGCCTGAGCCTGTCTTGCACGAGAAAGAATAGAGTCATATTTGCCATAAGCATCATTGGGTCCAAATTTAATATCGGTCCTGTACGATCCGGGCGTAAATTTATGCGTAATGCCTACAACACTATAAATGTTATCTGCCGTGGTTCCTGTGTCAAAGTCTACAAAATAGCTCTGTGAGAACTCTATAAAAGGACAACCAAGGCAAGTCAGGTTCATTTCTGTTGGAATGATACGCAAAGGAAGTCCTCCCGGAGCCTCGCCATTAGGGTCAATCTCTACCGTCCTAAAAGAACGCAATAAGTTTACCGTATTAAGAGCAGAGTCTTGAATAGAAGTAAGAGAAGCATTGTTTATTGTAGTTCCTGCTCTACCATATTGAATATAAGGCATAGTGTTGTATAAGAACTCTTTTACTTTTTTGGGTCCACCAGTTATTCTATAGATAGAGTTTGCGCCTTCAATAGAATCCGTAGGTACTCTTTTAATAATTCCATAGGTTTTTTCTGCCGTATCGAGAAATAGATTATGGATTCTTTCTCTTTCTTTTACGACCCGCGCATTTCCCGTTGCGCCCGTGTCGCCAGCCATGACAGCAGGCGCTTGTTGGATGTTTCCGATCGAAGCCAACTCTGTATCCCTTACGTTAGAAAGAAGTGATCCTAACGTATCGTAACTTGTCGCAAGCCGATCGAACACATGAATCCTCATTACGTTTTCGCCAGAATCCTCGATAATTCCTTCTCTTGCAATTTTTTTTCTAGGTTGGGTTTCAATATAGATTTCTATTTGAGGCATTCTGAAGGAGGCATCCGGAGTAACCCCTTGTAATGTTTTGTTTATTTTTTCCGAATGGACCAACGGATGATCATCTTTCATTTGCGCTCGGCCCTTTTCGCCACCGGAAAACAAACTGGTTAGTCCATACGATGGGGCAGCAGGGTCTTCAATTATTGTTCCTGCGACAAATCTTACAAAATCACCTAGATTCATCATCGATGAACGGCCTATTGTTTCAAGTCTCCATCTTACAAAACATTCGGCAAAAAACCCATTATCGACAACGAAGTTACCAATATTAATTTGGTTCGCATAGCCTGCATAAGCATTGAAAGGATAGAAGATAAACTGAATATCATCGAACTTTCTCGTATTTGCTAAAGGTTCGCCGATAAATAATAAAAATAACTTAGCCAAAGAAGTTGAGCCTGCTGCAAATCCACCTTTTGGCCTGTATAGGGCTCTTTCATTATTTATTTTTTGTTTATCTTTGGTTGTTTTGCCTGCAGTGTCTAGATTTCTGCCGCTTGTACCTCTTTGCGCAACCGTCAAATTTGGCGCTCCTATAAAAAATGGATCGCTTGTGTTTGACATTTTGGAAAGTTTATTAGAAATAGATTCAACAACAGAGTTTCTTAGTTTATCTACTTTTGCTACTGTTGCTGGTATTCCTTTCCTTCGGTTTCCGTTTTTGGATACATACATTTCCTCAATTGCCTCAACAAGTTTTTGAGAATTCGGATTTTCCGATTTTGCAAGTGCGGCTTTGAATTGGGCCAATTCTTTTTTAAGATGGTCCGTGTAGGTAGTGAATCTCATGGCGTCGCTTGCTGCGTCTAAGATTTGGATTCCCCGTATTTCTCTTGTCTGATATCCGTTTTCTCTGCCGAAAACTCGGGCTCGATATTCTGCTACCACCTTTTGAAGATCTTCAATCTCCCGTATGACAGAGTTTACACTCTCAGTGTCTGTGCTTATAAGTTCTGTAGAAAACTCCGTACTGCCTCTCATTGCAATTGAAAGATTGATATTTACTGTACTTCCTGCCCCCATAGTCATAGAAGAGTTAACAATGATATATTTTTCTTTAGATCTTAGCCCATTGATAAAGTCACCATAAGGATTTCTCTGTGGGCTGGACATATTTTCTCCGTCTGGGTGCATCCAGCCATATTCTATTTCGATTTCATTGGTACTATAAAGGTCGGGTTTAATAAAGTCGGCCACTTCCGATAGGCGAGATCTGTCGTGGAGCGTCAAGGACATCGTGCCGGACTTGTATGACATTATTCCTGTTGACTGCGCCACATTAAGAGTTAGATCTTTCAATGTTAAAAATGAAGACATTGTATCTAGGGTTTTTGTGGCTCTAAATTTTTCGCTTTCTATCCCTCCGGCAGAATTAAGAGTTTGCGGAGAGGTAAAGATTTCCATGCCAGAAACAGAATATTCATCTACTCCCTCCCTAGGGAACGGCGAAGCCTTGTCGGGGTCTATCACGTTGGATCTAGCCATTGTGTGCAATGGTGATCCATCATCTACAGTCTGAGCCCCCATTATAAATCTCGGAAGGCTAAGTGTTTGAATCTGTTTTGTTCTTTCGTTTATTGGTTGTTTAGCAATATACAACCTAACATCAACAAAAGGCACCGCTCTAGACAATTCTACTGTTGGCATTGAATTTAACCATAGAACTGTTGAGTTAATATTTTTACTAGAAAGAGAAATTCTATGACTGTTCGATATAACAGCCGAGAGGCTAGGATTATCCTTTGACGGCCTTGAAGGAAATGAGTTTATAATCGTAGAGTCCGAGCTTCCGTCTGCATAGCCTAAAACATCATTAATTGTTGGAACTTCCTTGGCCTCAATTTCTCCATAATATTTTCGGTGCGTTTGAGCTGTATGATAGATCTCAAACACCTCGTTCATTCTATCCCTAAGACTATTTTGCCCAACAAACGCCGCGCCTTGGTCTTCCTTGGTTTTGTTTGAAAGAACCTCTACGAGATCTTTAATAAAATAACAACTCTCAGAATCATCAAGAAATTCCTTCATAATTGCGGATTCTTCTGGAGTATTTATTGAAAGTGCGCTGCGTATATTTGCGCCGCTTCCCTGTACTTTTTCCAACGATACTCTGGTTGCCAGATCTTCGGTTGTATAGAGTCCATTAAATCGTGCAAGGTCTTTAACGGCTCTATCTAATAGTCTTCTTTTTGACGACATATTGATAAGTACTTCACCCTACAACTTCTGCGATATCGCTTATGTTCGGTAGAATTATTCTTGTTCCCGGAGGCGCTTGAAGCCCCCAACCAATTCCGGAGGCGCTGGCGATAACCCACCACAATCTACCATCTCCGTATTCTCGCCCAGCCATTATGTCCAGCCTCTCTCCTTCTTGTAGGACAATCTCTTGATATCGAATCGTTCCGTCAACAATTCCTTGTCTAATAGCAGGAATGGCATACGAAGTACCGTACCTAAAATTTAAACCAATGACTGGAGTTCTATTATAGCGCCTAAGAGTCACCGCCGCCTCCGTATGTTTGTTTTGCTGGTTTTTTAATTAGTGATTTTATTGCTGGTTCGTCCAGCGTTACATCTCCCCCTCCGATAGTGGTGGATTTTACCTTATTCATCATCGATCCGATATTGTACGGAGCACCAATCATGAATCCATCATGCGCGAGTCCGGGATTGATGTCATTGATAACATTGAGGGTTAAAGAAACTGTAATGCCTTGCGGGGCAACGCTTCCGTTCATTTCTGTCTCCCAAGGAAACTCAAGTATCTCTTCTATGCTTATGTTTCCGATAACTGCCGCAATTCCTTTGCCAGCAGTTGCTTCAAAGGCTCTCATGATCGGGTTGCCATTGGCCCCTTCGGTAGAAAAGAAGTCTATAACTTGTTGCGTGTCCCCACTTGCAAAAGGCCCATCCTCCGAAGCAGGTTCTGGGCCGACACTCTCAAGAGCTTTTCTTTCCACAAAGTCATCTCTTAACCTAAAGAACCTTCCCTTTCCTGTTGGGGAATATCGAAAATGCATTCCATCCATTCCGCTATTAACGCCAGTTTGTGGTGCCAAAGTCATGGACCCATTTTCACTAACCGCAACAACCAAGAATGTTCGCCCCGCTGAAAAACTATCATAATCCTTGTCTGGCCTTACTCCGCCTCCCTTTCCCCTTCTTCTGCCTTTTTCTGTATAAAGATTTAGTATTGGGGCGACTTCTGCATAGTCCGCTGGGGTGGTAGAGGTTGATTTGACTTTTTCTAGTTCTTTTTTGTCTATTAGAATCTGTTGTGTGAGCACTATCTCATCTCCCACAACAAATTTTTCATTGTCGTTTCTTTTGCGAATATCGGCTGCTCTTAGATTTATGTTGTTGATTCTGTTGTTTGTCTTTTGGATTCTTTCGTCATACGCGATTTGGTTCTCTTTTGAAAACCCAAAATTATTGCCTCCCGCGCCGAACATTCTAGCAATGTCGAATTCACTATAGTTTGATTTTATCAAATCTCCCACGCGGACTCTTATTACAGGAGTGGCAGAAATTATCTGCGAAAATGGTTGTACGAATCTGTTTTGAGAAACGGGATCCGTGAGTGCCCTTCCTTCTGTATATTGCGGATACGCTAACATAATAAGTCTATTAATCTTATACCACATTTGATCAAAATCATCCGGGTTTGTTGAGACTATATTAAAAGTTAGGCTTATTGTTCTCGTGGTGTTTTTATAATTGTATACATTGCCGACTCTTCCAAATCCTGTTCCTTCTTCGTATGTTGGAGAATGCTGGTCAGAAACCGTTGTCAAAAACGCATGAAAGGATATGATTTCGTTTGTGCGAAGATCATGGAAGTAAAACGGCACATACGTTGAATCAAGAACAGACTCAATGTGTTTTACTTTGTGTGCCGGCAACCTGCCGCTGCCGGAACTGACGAAGCCCTTTTTTTCATTAAGGTATGAAGATATTTTGCCGCCAATGGCGTTCTTGCCGGCAATATCTTCCTGCGCACGGTCGATTGACTCTGGAAGCATATGAAGCGAAACTATGGTGCTCGCCCCCCACGATAGCGAACCTCCCTTTGTGGATAACCTACTTTTTTTATGAAGAATAGACTGGTCGAGTTCGTTATATACAGAGGCACTATCTCTGGTTTCCGGTATAGAGTCGATAAGCCCATTAGTTCTGTCAGATAAACTCATATCAATAGCGCGATCGCCTATCTGCGCCATGATGTTCATAAATTTAATAAGTCTACTATTCGTATGCCTGTTATGAAATTCTTCAAGACTTTCTACGGTATCGTAAAATCCAGAGGTTATATTGGGATCAGCACGCCGCCCTATTCCGTCGCTTGCGGAAGAGATCGAAGTTGTAATAATTTCACCCGTGTCTCTCAGAACAGAGCGAAGAAGAGTTATATAAAACCCGTAATCAGAATTGGGCTGAAGTGTGTCATCAAAATTATTCGAGAAAGTAGCAAGTGGTCCTGATGGACCATCGCCAAGATCAAAAAACATCTTTACTCCGGCATCAACACATAGTTTATAATCATTATTTGTCGGAGTCAGTCCGAAAAGATTTCTTCTGCTTAGATCGGTAATTCTTTTTTGGGAAGCCCCAGAATTATACCTCATTGTTCCGTGCGAGCTTCCTAAGTAATTCCCTTGCAAGTGATATTCGTTGTTTGTGCTTCCACCGTCGGAATCTATGCCTTCGCCACCACTAGCAACCTCCATGGTAATCGTTGGCTTTGTAACGGGAGGGGTTCGAGCAGTATTTGCAGAGTTTGCATATGATCCTACGATGTTTTTTAAAGCCATCATGGCACCAGATACGGTAAGCACAAGAATTGCCGTCACGGCTCGCGCAGAAGCACCATTTAGCGAATTAAATTTAATGAGAGGGTTCCACGGGGAACCGTGAGACATTTTGTCATCTTCTCCATCAAGAAACTCTGTTTTTCTTACAAACGATGGGTTTATATCTGCCATGATATTTCCGGGTCGGAATCTACCATATGGAACTGGCTGCCCAATTCGCGCGAGGCCCGGCACAAAGTCTGCAGCTACTTTTGCTCTGTCTAAACTAAAAACATCTCCTCTTTCTTGGTTATCCAATTCGCCAGAGGCTCCAAGTAAAACTTTTGTTGCAAGATTTTTAACTTGTTGGAGAGTCATGGCGTCCGAGCGATCGCCTGCTGGTTCTAACCATGATCCCGGACCCGTATACCTTGTTCTTCCGCTAGGATAAAATAAAGAAGCATTTGAATCTTCTTCGCTGGACGTTCCATTGGGATCATAAAAGGGCTTTGTTCTAGAGTTTCTGTTCATCCTCAAAAGGAGCTGGTCTACCTCTTGGGGAAACTCGGCGTCGCCGCCGTTTTGATGAATATCAGAAAGGATGTTTTTAACCCAGTCTTTTTTTAAAGAACCAAGGGTCATTCCTTTTTTAACTTTTGTCTCTAGGAGTCCGCTATCGGACATTGTTTCAAAATATGAAACAGCACTTTGCCCATTTCCATGCGCGGCAATTTCTTTCGTGAATGTCTTGTTGTTATTCGAGGAGTCTTGAGTAAGCGGAGCCGGAAATCCATTTGGTAGCGTTGCGCTTTTTTCTGTTATTTCTGTTGATATGCCGTATTGGTTTTGCGCGTGCTCCATTAGCTGGTAGGCGTGATCTACAACCTCTTGTTTTAAGTCGGCAACAAAGTCATCATGATAAAATTCAATTGGACGAGGACCTTCACCGCCATGTTCGGGCGCGGCGTCTGTTAGAACGATAACAGGAGGCTTTGTAATAAAATCTCCAAGTTTTCTTGAATCCGTCACCCTATTAACTACTCATCATTTTGTTTTTTTACTTTATGGATTACATTCTTTTCAAAGTTAACCAAGAGTTCTGATATTGTGCTGAGCACAAGGGCTTTTTCATCGTCCGGTAAAGAATCCACAAGGCTTTTATATAAGTCGCCTTTCATTAGTTCTTTTAAAATTTCACTCTCTTTTAAAATTTCACTCATTACTATCCTTCTTTTGCCACCCACTGGTTTTTAGGTGTGGGAACAAAGCTTGCCCCATCTGGTCTTGTTGTCATGGCCATCTCGAATTCGTCAAGAGAAAGATCGACATTGACCTTGATATTGATTTTAAGATCGCCCTTATTGATTGTAAGAGAGTTTGTACTTGATAACCCAAGGCCATCGGCTACGGCTTGGAGTCCAGAATTGATATCGATTGTCGCAAGTGAGCGAATCTTGTCTCTCATTTCATTAGATGCTTTAACTAATTCTGTTACACCATCAACTGCTCTCTTTAGTGAACGTTTCTGGATGCCATCAAAAGC